>Ga0207694_10003413_pt1 | contig 12644 bp, 8 predicted proteins | sample KBSC34metaG_FD_184353 | JGI IMG/M metagenome (GOLD analysis project Ga0207694, IMG submission 184353) | Corn rhizosphere microbial communities from Kellogg Biological Station, Michigan, USA - KBS C3-4 metaG (SPAdes) (version 2) | ecosystem: Host-associated > Plants > Roots > Rhizosphere > Soil...
CGCGCAGATGGTGAAGAAGGGCGCGCCAGTGGGTTACGGCGGCTTCACCTCGAACGTGGATATGAAATCCGGCGCGCCGGCCTTCGGTACGCCGGAATACATGAAGGCGCAGCTCGTCGGCGGACAGCTTGCGCGGCGCTACAACATCCCCTACCGCACCTCCAACACCTGCGCTGCGAACACGGTCGACGCGCAGGCCGCCTATGAAAGCGTGTTCTCGCTCTGGGGCGCGATCCAGGGCGGCGGCAATCTGATGATGCACGGAGCCGGCTGGCTGGAGGGCGGCCTGCGCTGCTCCTATGAAAAGACCATCCTCGACATCGACTTGCTCCAGATGGTGGGCGAATTCCTGACCCCGCTTGATCTCTCTGAGGATGCGCTCGGCTTCGACGCCATCCAGTCGGTGGGTCCCGGCGGCCATTTCTTCGGCACCCAGCACACGCAGGAGCGTTACAAGACCGCCTTCTATTCGCCGATCGTCTCCGACTGGCGCAACTTCGAGACCTGGACCGAGGCAGGCTCGCCGACGGCGATGGAACGCACCAACAAGGTGTGGAAGGAGCGCCTTGCTTCCTATGAAGAGCCCTACATGGATCCGGCGATCCGCGAGGAGCTCAACGATTTCGTCGAGAAGCGCCGCGCCGAAGGCGGCGCCCCGACGGACTTTTGATCCGCGGTCGGTCGGGCAACTGCCCGCCGAACCTCTTCATTTCTGAATCCACATTGCACAAGACGGACCTATCTCTATGAAATCTCACGTTAAAGCGGTTGTCATCGGTGGCGGCGTCGTCGGCTGCTCGGTGCTCTATCACCTCGCCAAGGCCGGCTGGACCGACATCATGCTGATCGAGCGGTCGGAGCTCACCTCCGGCTCGTCCTGGCATGCGGCCGGCGGCTTCCATACGCTGAACGGCGACCCGAACGTTGCCAAGCTGCAGGCCTATACGGTCCAGCTCTACAAGGAGATCGAGGAGATCTCCGGCCAGTCCTGCTCGCTGCACCTGACCGGCGGCGTCATGATGGCCGATACGCCGGAGCGCATGGACTTCCTGCGGCTGGCCCACGCCAAGGGCCGCTATCTCGGCATGGACACCGAGCTGATCACGCCTTCGGAAGCGAAGGCGATGTTCCCGCTGATGGACGAGAAGAATTTTGTCGGCGCCATGTGGGACCCGGTCGAAGGCCATCTCGATCCGTCCGGTACCACCATCGCCTATTCCAAGGCGGCGAAAAAGCTCGGCGCCGAGATCGTGCTTCGCAACCGCGTCGTCGATCTGACGCAGCAGCCCGACGGCACCTGGAACGTCGTCACGGAACAAGGCACGGTCCACGCAGAGCATGTCGTCAACTGCGGCGGCCTGTGGGCGCGCGAGATCGGCCGCATGGTCGGCGTCGAACTGCCCGTGCTGGCGATGGAGCATATGTACCTGCTCACCGAGCCGATGCCTGAGGTCGAGGAATTCAACAAGTCGACCGGCCGCGAGATGATCGGCGTGCTCGACTTCAAGGGCGAGATCTACACCCGCCAGGAGCGCAACGGCATCCTGCTCGGCACCTACGAAAAGGCCTGCAAGCCGTGGTCGCCGGTCAACACGCCATGGGATTTCGGCCATGAACTACTGCAGCCCGACATCGACCGCATCGCGCCGTCGCTGGAAATCGGCTTCAAGCATTTCCCCGGCATCGAGAAGGCCGGCATCAAGCAGATCATCAACGGCCCCTTCACTTTCGCGCTGGACGGCAACCCGCTGGTCGGCCCGGTGCAGGGCCTGACCAATTTCTGGTGCGCCTGCGCCGTCATGGCGGGCTTCAGCCAGGGCGGCGGCGTCGGCCTGGCGCTGTCCAACTGGATGGTGCACGGCGATCCGGGCTTCGACGTCTGGGGCATGGATGTCGCCCGCTTCGGCGAGTGGGCCAGCCTGCGCTACACCAACGCCAAGGTGCGCGAGAACTATTCGCGCCGCTTCTCGATACGCTTCCCCAACGAGGAATTGCCGGCCGCCCGTCCGGCGCAGACCACGCCACTCTACGACACCATGCTCGCCAACAACGCCGTCATGGGCGATTCGTGGGGCCTGGAGACGCCGCTCTGGTTCGCGCCCAAGGGCAGCGAGCCGAAGGACATCGTTTCCTTCCACCGCTCCAACGATTTCGGCCCGATCGGCGAGGAAATCCGCGCTACGCGCGAAAAGGTCGGCGTTACCGAGATCGCCAACTTCGCCAAATACGAGGTCTCCGGACCGGCGGCCGAGGATTTCCTCAACCGATTGATGACCAACCGCATGCCGAAGATCGGCCGCATCGTGCTGACCCCGATGGTCAACGAATTCGGCAAGCTGATCGGCGACTTCACCATCGCCAAATCCGGCGAGGACCGCTTCATGATCTGGGGCTCGTCGGCCGCGCAGAAGTACCACATGCGCTGGTTCGAGAAGCACCTGCCGAAGGACGGATCGGTGCGCATCCACCGCTTCGACCAGACGCTTGTCGGCCTTTCGATCGCCGGACCGAAATCACGCGACCTGCTGCAGAAGCTGGTCGATGTCGACGTCTCGACCAAGGCCTTCCGCTTCATGGACTTCCGCGAGATGGCGGTCGGCGGCGCGCCCTGCATGGTCAACCGCATCACCTATACCGGCGATCTCGGCTACGAAATCTGGATGGCGCCCGCCTACCAGCGCCTGGTCTATAAGGCGATCAAGGAGGCCGGCGCGGAATTCGGCATCGTCGATTTCGGCATGCGCGCGCTGTTGTCGATGCGCCTTGAAAAGAACTTCCCGACCTGGTTCCGCGAACTGCGCCCGATCTACGGACCGTTCGAGGGTTCGATGGACCGCTTCATCAAGCTCGAGAAGAACGACTTCATCGGCCGCGAGGCGTCGGCCAAGGAACAGGCCGAAGGGCCGAAGCTGCGCCGTGTCTCCTTCATCGTCGACGCAACCGATGCCGACGTGATGGGCGACGAGCCGATCTGGGCCAAGGTCAGCAAGGACTACGGCACGGTGGAGAAGCCACATGGCTACGGCGCGCCGCGCTTCGACACGACAGGCAAGGAAGTGCGCGGATCCAAGGCCGCCGAAGGCGCGTCGGCCGTTCGCGGCATCGTCGATGGCGAGTGGCGCGTGGTGGGTTGGGTGACGTCCGGCGGCTATGCGCATTACGTGCAGAAGTCGATGGCGCAGGGCTATGTGCCGGCGGCCCTTGCCGAGGACGAAAGCGCCGGCCTGTTCGAGATCGAGATCCTCGGTCACCGCCGCCCGGCCCGCATCAATGTCGAGCCGCCCTTCGACCCGAGCGGCGAGAAGATGCGAACCTGACGCGTAGAGCAATTCCAGGAAAAGTGTGACGCGGTTTTCCGCCCGGAATTGCGTAAAACAGACAGACAGAGCGGTTTGCCGTTTCTACGAAACGGTGAACCGCGCTGGCAAATTGTTGGATTGCGCCGGTCGCCGTGGCATGGTCACAAGCCCGCTACCGGCGCATCAGCATGAGAAGACCACCCCCTTGCGGCAGCTAGAAAAGTGGACCGATTGGCTCTGTGATGAACGGGTCGGGCCATTCAGCGCCGCAGTCGCGTGTGCCCTCCTCTACTGCCTGACCCAGATCGTGGTGATGGCGCTGTTGTCCCACGTCGCTGGCACCGGCGTCGGTGTCGACGATTCCGAGCAACTGATGGAAATGCGGTTCCTGGCCGCCGGCTACGGCAGTTCGCAGCCGCCTCTATACACCTGGCTCGCCATGCTTGCGGCCTCGCTGGTCGGAACCAGCGTCCTCGCCCTCAAGATCGTCAAATACGGCCTGCTTGCCGCGGGGCTGGTCGCCTATTTCATCGCCATACGCCGCCTCGGCTATTCGAGCCGCGCGGCTGCCGCCGGCATGTTCGGGCTGCTTCTGTTTCCCCAGATCTTCTGGGAGATGCAGCACGCCCTCACCCACTCGGTCGCCATATTCTGTTTCACCTCAGTGCTGCTTTTGGCACTGGTCGAGGTTGAGAAGCGGCGATCAGCCATTGCCTATGCGTTGTTCGGCCTGGCGACGGCGGCCGCGATGCTGTCGAAATACAACATCGTCATCTTCCTGGCCGCGTTGTTCCTGGCGGCTCTCTCGGTTCGCGAAACGCGGGAGGCGATCTTCGACCGCCGCTTCCTGGTCAGCGTGGCCGTAGCGATCCTTGCCTGCCTGCCGACATTTCACTGGAACATCGCGCACCCGGATGACTTCCTGGCACACAGCGGTGGCTTCGGCGCTGGCGAAGGCGTCAGCGCTGCGAATACAGCATCTCTCGGCATCCGGAGATTGGCCAACGCGATCGTCAACTTCGCCGGACTGCCGGCCGCGATACTTGTCGTCGCGTATTTCCTGGCCGCGGGAAAGCGCACGGAACCACCTCAGCCGGTGCGGTGGCCGGAAAAGCTGCTGTGGCGAGCGATCGCCTTGGGCGTGGTGGTTATGATGGCAGTCGTGTTGGCAGCCGGCATCACGCAATTTCGCGACCGCTGGATGCTTCCCGTATTTATCCTTTTGCCCGCCGCCCTGGCCATGCGCTTCGACGCCATGGGCCAGAGGGGGCGAAAGGCGCAAGGTACCATCGTATTCGTCGGTGCCGTGCTTGCCATATTGGTACTGCCGCTAAGCTGGTACATGCACCTGAACGGCGGCGACAGTCGCGGCAGCGTCGTGCGCATGGACTACCGGTCGCTTTATGACCAGATCAACGCCGACGGACCGGTCAACACCGTGGTCTCAAGCTGGTTCTGGGTCGGCAATCTGCGCCTGGTCGATGCCGATCTTATCGTGCTCGACGACGAGATACCGGACTTCGCTCGGTCGATCCGCGAGCCGGCGGTTCTCGTCCTGACCGACGACAGGGAATCGTCTTCAGACGTTTTCCTGGAAATAGCAAAGGCCGGCTACGTCATGGACACCCTCCACCGCCGTGTCGAGGTGCCGCAGGCGCTCGGCTTTCCGCCGCGCCAGGTCATCATCACCAGACTGCTTAAGAAAACCGCGCAGTAAGTTTCAGGGGACCGCATGGACAAGCAACGCTTCGGCCGCCACCGCAAGATCATGCCCTTCGAACCCGGCTCGGTCGAAGCGCTGCGCGAGGCCTCGCGCGAGAAGGCGGCCTCGCTCAACCAGCATGTGCTGGGCTATGGCGCGACAGCCGAAGCCGAATGGGCCGCGGCCGGCATTGCGGCGCCCAATCTGCCCGCCATGCGCAGATACCGGCTGGAGCGCATTCGCGCCGAACTGAAGCGCCGCGACTATGCCGGCGCCCTGCTCTACGACCCCGTTAACATCCGCTACGCGACGGATTCGACCAACATGCAGCTTTGGGTCGCCCACAACCCGACGCGCCATTGTTTCGTCGCCACCGAAGGGCCGGTGGTGCTGTTCGACTATTTCTCCTGCGAGCACCTGTCCGATCATTCGGGCGTCGTCGACGAGGTGCGCCCGGCCGTATCGTGGATGTATCTCTACAGCGGCGAATTGACCGCTGAGAAGGTTCGCCGCTGGGGAGCCGGCATTGCCGAACTCATGGCCGAACATGGCGGCGGCAACCGCCGCATCGCTATCGACCACATCAATCCGGAAGGCGTGGAAGAGCTCGCCCGCCGCGGCATTTCCGTCGGCAATGGCGAGGCGGTGATGGAGAATGCCCGCCTCATCAAATCGCCGGACGAGATCCTCGCCATGCGCCGCTCGATCGTCGCTTGCGAAGCGGCGATGGGCGAGATGGAAGCAGCATTGAAGCCCGGCATTTCCGAGAACGAGTTGTGGGCGCAACTGCATCGCGGCAACATCGCGCGCGGCGGCGAATGGATCGAGACGCGTCTTCTGTCCTCGGGACCGCGTACCAATCCCTGGTTCCAGGAATGCTCCTCGCGCGTTGTCGAGAATGGCGACCTCGTCGCTTTCGATACGGATCTCATCGGCCCTCATGGCTTCTGCGCCGACCTTTCGCGCACATGGCTCTGCGGCGACAGAAAGCCGTCGAACGAGCAACGCGACCTGTTCCGCATCGCCGCCGACCAGATCGCCCACAACACAGATTTGATGCGGCCGGGTATCTCGTTCCGCGATCTCGTCGATCGCTCGGCGGTGCCGCCGGACGATTGCTATCCGGCACGCTACGGCGTGCTCTATCACGGGGTCGGCCTGGCCGACGAATATCCGACGCTGCCGCATGCCGGCGACTGGACCGCCGACACGCCGGACGGCTTGCTCGAACCCGGCATGGTGCTTTGCGTCGAAAGCTATGTCGGCCGGCTTGGCGGGCACGAAGGCGTCAAGATCGAAGAGCAGATCCTGATAACAGAGACCGGGAGCGAGAAGCTTTCAGCTTACCCGCTGGACGAGCGGCTGCTCTGATGCCGCGCCTTCGACCGTCGCGACGGCCTCGCGCATCGCGGCAACAATCTTTTCCGGCGTCGTCCTGGCGGTGATATAGGGCAGGCCCTTGCGCCGCGCCGTCCAGCCGACCACTTTGACGCCTTGCGCAGCCGGCTCGAAACGCTGCGCCAGCGCCCAGCTTTGGCAGTCGATGGCCGCGACATCGGCCCTGCCCTCGGCGATAGCGACGATCGACGATCGGTGGCCGCCGCTTTCGCTGCGCGAGGCGAAGATGTCCAGGCTTTCGCCCATCGCTTCCAGGTCGCGCGTCAGCCCGATCAGCCCGGACATCGAATCCGGATTGTTGAAAGTGAAGCGCTTGCCACGCAGAAGATCGAGCTGGATGACGGCCTTGCCATCTCGCGGCGAGGCAACCGGCGGCCCGCCATCGGCGGCCATCACCAGCGCGCTGGAATAGAGTTCGCCCTGCCCGCCCTCGAACGCATCGTAGTTTGGCTGGGCAACCACCTGCACATGCCGGGCAAGGCCAAGCTCCATCGGCCCCCAGCAGGTTTGACCGAAGAGCAGCGCCGGGCTCAGCCAGAACTCGTGAAAATCGAACTCGCCCGGGGGCAACGTCGCCGGGTCGGGCGCGATCAGCTTGCCGGCGTCGTCGAAGATACCGCCAGGCACCGCCGGCAATTCGCGATTGCTGCGCACGACATTCTCGGGCGCATCGACGCCCCTTTGCCGGAAGGCATCGCGAAGCCGTGCCCACTGCGCGTCGACGTCACCGCGCACCTCCGGCCAGTCATACATCGGCAAGGCCGCGATGAGTTCGCTCATGTCGGTATCCGACCGTTAGAGCAATTCCAGGAAAAGTGCGCAGCGGTTTTCCGTTCGGAATTGCGTAAAAACAAAGAGTTAGAGTGGGTCGGCGATTCTATCAAACGCTGAACCGCTCTAACGTGGAAGATCCAAGGAAAGGTGGGCATAATACGCCAGAGGCGCAAGCAGAAGCGCCGCGTGCTCACTCCTTGGGCGGCTCCGCCGGGACCGGCGCTGTTCCAAGCCCGTTGACGTTGCGTGCCCTGACGCGCGGCTTGAACGCCCGGCCGGGTTCAGGCGTGCGCCGCAGCACCGGATGGACGATCGGCTCCTTGGCCTTGAAAGCGTGAGCTTTCAACAATGCGAGATAGTTCGGGTAAGCGTAGCCGTTGTTCATCCGCAGCCATTCCTCGCGGCGCTCGCGAAACAGCTTCGGCAATCTGTACCAGGCAATCGTCGGGCTCTTGTGATGGACGAAATGCAGGTTGTTGTTGAGGAACAGGAAGGAGAGCGGCGAACGTTCGACGATGACCGTGCGCCCTTCTGGGTGTTCCGACCACTGATGCTCGGCATAGGTGCGGATCGAGATCAGCGACTGGCCGAGCCATACCGGCACCAGGATATAGAGCCAGAGCGGAATGCCAAAGCCGAACGTGACGATCGGTATCACCACGGCAAGGCCGATGGCATGCAGCAGCCACCCCTTGCGGATCGCCTTGTCGCCGGCGGCGATCTGCTTGGCATCATCGATGAAGAAGCCGATCGAGGACAGCCACGGGCCGAGAATGAGGCGGCCGACCATCGTATTGTTGACTTTGAGCAGGAACTTCATTGCCGGCGGCAGTTCCTCATGCATCCAGAGCGCCTGGTAATAGCTTTCCGGATCATCAAGCGGATCGGTCAGCCGCTCGTCGGCATGATGGCGAAGGTGGATCGTCTTGAAGCGGCGAAACGGCCAGACCATGCCGATCGGCAGGAAGACGAAGGCTTCATTGACCCTTGCGTTGCGGGTCGGGTGACCATGCAGCACCTCGTGCATCAACGAGGATTGCAGTGCCGCGATCAAGGCCAGAAGAATGAGGGAGAGAAGTGGATAGGACGGCCAGAGCAGGAGGCCGGTGGCGAGCCAGGCAGCGTAGCAGAAGAGTATGAGAAATGCCGTCGGCCATTCGATTGCCGGTGCGCTGCCACGTCTCTTGTTCATGCTAGCCATGCTATCGACCACTGCCTTTCAGTCGCCGGAACCACTTTGATTCCTGACAGCATTGTGTCAGGAGCCTGTCGTTGTCGCAACGCGACAATGCGCACAAACTGTTGCGAATGCGCATTTCTCGCCGCATATGTTATACATTGTAAACAAATATGGGGATTCATTTCCGCCTGAGCCATGTTCAACGCGGCATCAGCGCAAATTTTTCCTCCCCGAAGCAGGAGCAGCGTCATGGACAAGCGCGATCTGTCGACCCTCTTCCGGGAGCGGCTGAAATTGCTCTTGACACGGTCCGACTTGAACCAGTCCGCCTTCTCGACGGCGGTCGGCATCGACCGTTCGGCGCTGTCGCAGCTCCTGTCGGGCGCATCGACGCGCCTGCCCCGCGCCGAGACGCTTCTCAACATCGCGGCCGAGTTCAAGGTGTCGCTCGACTGGCTGCTGGGCCTGTCCCAGGACGAGGGCGTCACCGGCGAAATAAGAGAGAGCCTGGAGATCGAGGAAGCGCCCGACGGTTTTGACCGCACGCTGCTCGCCAGATGGCATGCGGAAGCAGCCGGCACGAAGATCCGCTATGTGCCAGCCGGTATTCCAGACCTTCTGCGTACCGAGGCGCTGGTCGAATACGAAGCCGGCATCACCAACAAGAGCCGCGAGGCGCAGGCCGGCGAAACGCAGTACCGTATCGATTACAACCGCCGGCCGGAGACCGACATGGAGGTCTGCATGCCGCGCCACACGCTGGAGATCTTTGCGCGCGGTCTCGGCGTCTGGGATCGTTTCCCCGAAGCCGACCGCCGTGAGCAACTGCTGCACATGGCAGCGCTCCTCGACGACCTCTACCCGACCTTCCGCCTGTTCCTCTACGACGGACGCATGCGCTATTCGATCCCTTACACGATCTTTGGCCCCTACCGCGCCGCGATCTATGTCGGAGACATGTATCTGGTGTTGAACGCCACCCAGCCGATCCGCACCCTGACCAGCCATTTCGACAATCTGATCCGGGCCGCCGACATCAACGCTCACGAGGCGGCAAGCTTCGCGCAGAGACTGGCCGCAATGTCCTTCCCGTCAGGCACTGTCTGATCGCTTCGCAGGTCTTCCCGGCCGTAAGCTCGTTGACTACATATAAAGACTTCTTTATATCGTTATTTGAATTCGGAACACGAAAGCCAAAGCCATGACCGCGACCAATCCCATCGATGCACTGCTGGCCGAAAAAGGCGTGCTTCTGGCCGATGGCGCCACCGGCACCAATCTGTTCGCGATGGGTCTCGAGGCCGGCGAAGCGCCCGAACTGCTCAATGAGACTTCGCCTCAGATCATCGCCAGCCTGCATCAGAATTTCGTCGACGCCGGCGCCGACATCATCCTCACCAATTCCTTCGGTGGCACCCGCCACCGGCTCAAGCTGCATCATGCGCAGGACCGCGTGCACGAGCTGAACAAGCGCGCCGCCGAGATTGCCCGTTCCGTTGCCGACAAGGTCGGCCGCAAGGTGATCGTCGCTGGCTCCGTCGGTCCGACGGGCGAGTTGCTGGTGCCGCTCGGCGCCATGACCTACGAGGACGCGGTCGATGCCTTTGCTGAGCAGATCGAGGGCCTGAAGGCCGGCGGCGCCGAAGTTGCCTGGATCGAGACCATGTCGGCGCCGGACGAGATCCGCGCCGCAGCGGAAGCGGCGATCCGCGTCGGCCTGCCCTACACCTATACCGGTTCCTTCGACACCGCCGGCCGCACGATGATGGGCCTGTTGCCGAAGGACATCCACGCCGTTGCCGACGGCCTGTCGCAAGCCCCGCTCGGTGTCGGCGCCAATTGCGGCGTCGGCGCTTCCGACATTCTTGCTTCGCTGCTCGACATGACCGAGGCGAAGCCGGAGGCTACCGTGATCGTCAAGGGCAATTGCGGCATTCCGGAATTCCGCGGCACCGAGATTCATTACTCCGGCACGCCCGAACTGATGTCCGATTATGTGCGGCTTGCGGTCGATGCCGGCGCCAAGATTGTCGGTGGCTGCTGCGGCACTTCGTTCGCCCATCTCGCCGCCATGCGCAAGGCGCTGGATGCGCATACCAGGTCGACCCGCCCGACCGTCGAGACGATCGTCGAGCGCATCGGCCCGATGCGCAACAAGGTGGCGACGGCAAACACCGCCGAAACCAGCGAAGCGCGCCGCGAGCGCCGGCGCAGCCGCGCCTGATACGGTTTCTACTTGCTGTTTTCGGCGTAGCGCGACTGCGCGGTATTGAAATCAACACCGGCGCCGTCCTGGCTGTCGGCGCCTATCGTCATCAGGGCGCCCGATGCACGCGGGTCGGTGATCTGTTCCAGCATCACACGAAAACGGTCGTTGTTGAGCGCCGAGAGCGCCGTGTTGCGGGCCGCGTCGACATCATTCCTGATGCGCGCCGATTCCACTGACGGAGCGGACGGTTCCCGCACCGGCGTATTGGCCGCCGTCGAGCTCGCGTTCCCGATTGTCGTGATATGCACTGCCGATCCCTCAAACCTCTATCAGCACTGCCTAACAGAGGCTCGTTGCGATGATATTCCGGAAAAGCCGCGCAATTTAACGATCATAAAAAAGGCCGGCAGGATTTGTCCTACCGGCCTTCATTCAACTCCCAATGCCCTATTTGTTGCCGTCCAGCGATGAGGCCAATCGCACCAGCGACAGGAACTCCGCCCTGTAGCCGAACGGATCGGCCCCGCGCGCGGCGTTGGCGATCTCCGCGATCCGGTCGTAGCCGAAATTCGCCGTCTGGTCCTCGTCGCGCAGCTTCTGCCCGAAGGCGGCGACCGCGACCGAGAAACGCTGGTCGGTGCCGGCCGCATTGAAGGACGACACTTCGTTGGCGGCGGTCACCGGTGTGGTGATCAGCTTCGAGACATTCTCGTTTGGCAGCTTGTAGCGGATCTTGACGAAGGCATATTCGTCGGCATTGGCAACGCCGCCATTGTCGACCTTGGCCTGGCCGTAGCGCAGCGGATCGACCTGTTCGCCGCCGCTGCCTTTCGGCGTGATCTCATAGACCGCCGTCACTGAATGGCCCGAGCCGATATCGCCGGCATCGACGCGGTCGTTGTTGAAGTCCTCGCGTTTCAGCGCGCGGGTCTCATAACCAACCAGCCGATATTCCGAAACCGCGGCCGGGTTGAATTCGACCTGGATCTTGACGTCCTTGGCAATGGTGAACAGCGTCGAGGACGCGTCATCGACCAGCACCTTCTGCGCCTCGGCAAGCGTGTCGATATAGGCCGCCGTGCCGTTGCCGTTCTGGGCGATAGTCTGCATCATCTGGTCGTTCAGATTGTCGTGGCCAAAGCCGAACACCGACAGGAACACGCCGGTCTTGCGCTCTTGCTCGATCAGCCGCTTGAGGTCATCGTCATCTGTCTGGCCGACGTTGAAGTCGCCGTCGGTGGCAAGCATGACGCGGTTTACGCCATCCTTGACGAAGGATTGCTGCGCAAGCTTGTAGGCTTCGCGGATGCCGGCCTCGCCGGCCGTCGAGCCGCCGGGCTCCAGATTGTCGATGGCCGCGAGGATCTTCTGCTTATCGGCCGCCTTTGTCGGCATCAGCACCGTCCCGGCATTGCCCGCATAGGTGACGATCGAGACGGTGTCGTCGGCCTTGAGCTTGCCGACCAGCAGCCGGAAGGCGGATTTGAGCAGCGGCAGCTTGTCCGGCTCGTCCATCGACCCCGAGACGTCGATCAGAAAGACGAGATTGGCCTTGGGCTGCTCGGCCGGCTTCACATCAAACCCCTTGATCGCGACATGCATGAGCTTGGTGTGCTCGTTCCACGGCGTCGGCATGACGGTGACGGTCGAGTTGAAGGGCGTCGCAGCTGCGTCCGGCCCCTTCCAGTCATAGGGGAAGTAGTTGATCATCTCCTCGACGCGGACCGAGTCAGGCTGAGGCAGGGAGCCTTCCTTCAGCGAGCGCCGAACAAACGAGTAAGAAGCCGTGTCGACATCGATCGAAAACGTCGAAACCGGATCTTGCGCGGTCTCATGCACCGGATTGGTCTTGAAAGTCTCGATGCGGTCGCGGTTCTCCTCCTGCGGCAGCATCTGGTCGGTCGGCAAGGGCGAAGGCTGCACCATCAGCTTGGAATCGGCGACCACGCCAGCCGGCGCCTGGGCAGACTGCATGGCGGTCGCCAGCGCCTGGGCATTCGCGCGTCCGCCGGCTGCAAGTTGGTCAACCTCCGCGGGTGCCGGCGGCGGTGCGGGCAAGGCCTCGGGCACCGAGTTCTTCTT
>Ga0207694_10003419_pt1 | contig 12635 bp, 10 predicted proteins | sample KBSC34metaG_FD_184353 | JGI IMG/M metagenome (GOLD analysis project Ga0207694, IMG submission 184353) | Corn rhizosphere microbial communities from Kellogg Biological Station, Michigan, USA - KBS C3-4 metaG (SPAdes) (version 2) | ecosystem: Host-associated > Plants > Roots > Rhizosphere > Soil...
AAGCCGTCGAGCGTGTACCCGGCTTCGTTGTCCGAGGATTGTGTCAGTGACGCGAGGACCGGGCTCTCGCCTCGTCCGCGCTCACTCGATCTAAAACCGGGCTAAGTGAGAAAGTTTCGCTGTGGCGGCGCAAAAAAAATTGGCGTGAACCCGGGTCTATGCCAGGTCTGCGGCAACGTGGGAAGGCAGACAGAGCATCTGCGGCACAAATGCAATAGACTCGCCTTGGTGATGTTTCCTAACAGAAAGAACAAGATGGGCTGGTTGGCTGTCACGGTGGCCTGCGTGACGCTGGGCTGCAACCGCCATCACTTCCCTGTCGCTCCTCCCGGATATCGGGAGTTCGCCTACGTGTCGAATGGCGGCTCAGACACGGTAACTGTGCTGGACCTGGTGAATCTGCGACAGGACGGCACGCTGCAGGTGGGCAGCCAGCCGAGCGGCATGGCTGTCAATCCCAAGCTTGACGAGGTCTATGTCGTCAACACGCGTTCGGGGTCTGTGAGCGTAATCGATACAAAAACCAACCAGGTCGCAGCCACCATCTCGGTGCGCAAGCAGCCTTACTTCATCGATGTCGACAGCGATGGCCGCCGGGCTTATGTGGCCAACAGCGGCTCGAACTCTGTGAGCGTAATCGACCTGGACACGCGGCGTGAGATTGGAGCAGTCGGAGCCGGCGAACAGCCCGGATTGGCGCGCATCTCCGCTGACGGGCGCAGCCTTATCGTGTCGAACCGCGGGAGCGGCAGCGTCTCTATTTATGAGGTGCAGACCGAGGCGGCAAAGCCCAAAGGCGTACTAGGTCTTCCGGGAATACTGGGCGGGAAGCATGATTCTGGCCCAAAGCCATCGCTGCCAAAGCTACGCGCCACGTTTGCCGGGTGCCCAGGTGCGACTGATATTGCAATCCTGCCCTATTCGCCTTCCACCAAGGCATTTATTGCGTGCTCGGGTGGCCATCAGGTGATGGCAGTTGCGCTTGCGCAACCGGCCGACTCCTGGGCGGTGAAGCAAAATCCTTCACTGGGCATTGATCATATGCTGGCGCTGCTTGACGTAGGCAGGACGCCGGTGCAGCTGGCGATGAAGCCGGACGGCGGGCAGGTATTCAGCGCGAACTTCGATTCGGATTCGATCTCGTCGATCGATACAGACAGCGACGAAGTTACACGGACCGATACAATCGCGGACGGGCCCGTGCGCGGCGTGGTAAGCGACGACGGCGGCACGCTGTGGGTTGCTAATTTCAATGCTGACTCGATCAACCTGTGGTCGATCGACGACAGCCAGCCAGCAAGCAGTGGTGTACGAACTGGTCGCGCACCGGATGCACTTGCCTTCTCGCAAGACAGGCACCTGCTGTTGGCGGCGAATTCCCGCTCAGGGGACGTCTCTGTGATCCGGACTCAAGACAAGAACGGACTGCCGGAGTTGTTCACCTTGTTGCCCGCAGGCGCGCAGCCGAACGACATCGTCGTCAAGGCCATGCCTGGCAAATAGTAGGTCCCAGAAACCTGTTCTTTAGGCACGCCCGGCCTGCGGAATCAGTTGGCGATGACCATAGCTGCGGTGCTGCTCATGGTAAGCGTCTTGCTGGATGAGTACGGCAAAGAGAGCGGGAAGGCGTACGAGACTGTCACCGTCACCAGATTTTGCGGCTGGTTGCAGGCACCGGAGACCGGGCAGTTTCCGGAAGTTGGATAGGTGTCCCAGGTAGTGCTAGTGGTCAGCAGAGATGAGCTTATGCCGGGATACGTCAGGTTGGTACGCACATAGGTCTGGATCGCGTCATTGGTAGAGATCGGGCTGCTGGATTTCGAACCATGGACCGCAGCATAACGAATGGCCTCGTGCGAGACCTCCGACACATAATGGTAGGTATATACGGCGAGGCAAACTTTTAATGCCCCGGCAATCGTCAGGAACAAAACTGACGCGACCATCGCAAACTCGACCAATGATTGGCCGCGATCATCCTTCAGGCCGGCACCTGTTAGGAATCTGCGGACTTGACCAGCCACCTTCATTACTGCTCCACCCTCATGACGGCGTTACCTGTCACGGTATAGGACCTGGGCAGACCGGGCACATAGAACAGAGCCTTGACTCCCGCCGTGGTATTCACCGTGACGTACTCAAGAATGCGCGACGAGGTGCAGTCCGTTGCTCCGCAGGTAGAAGCGCTGCCGTCGGCGCATTTGCACCAGTACGTCGCGGTGGCGGTCATGTTGGTGACATCAGGCGCATCCTTTTTGGCTGCGTTGGTCACATTGGCATTGTCTGCCGCATAGGTGCGGGATTCAGCGCCATAGGAGGCGCCTGCACGCGCAGCGTCATTGACTTCGATGGAGGCATAGGCGATGCGACCGAACTCGACAGAGCCGATGACGACGGTGGCAAGCACGCCGATGCCGAGCGCGAGCTCAAAAAGCGCGTTACCGCTCTCGGAGCGAAGAAAGCGGAGACGTTTTGCTATGGAAAGGGCGGCGGTTTTCATGTTATTGGACCAGCCTTGGAGTTGTTAGGGGTGACGATGTGTTGACTTGAGCGTAGTTTTTGAGGGTGTTATTACCAGCGATAGAGAGTGCATGGACCACCAGGTCGGCATAGATCTGTGAGCCGCTGGCGCCCTGGAGAGAGAGCGGGGCATTAGGCGCGTAGAAGATGCCCTGAATAATGGAACCGCTGGAGCCTGCAACCTTCATGCTGTTGGTATCGGCTTTATCCTGGTAGAACAGGATCCCATTGTAGGTACCGCTAGTGGGAGCACTGAGCAGAAGTGCGCCGGATCCCGTGAGGGAGAGCGAACCGTTTGGCGGCGCCAGATAGATAGTGACACCTGACCCCGATACAGTCCCAGAGCCGGTCATGGACATGCCGCCATTAATCACGTAGACGCCTGGATTCATAGTCGTTGTACCACCGCTGGATATGGATAAACCGTTGTAGCAAATCACACCGCCTGCCACGCTTGGGCCAATCGTATTGGCTCCGCTAGTCAGGTGAGGATCGGGAAGACACGATGCAGAAGAGAACGATGGAGCGGTTATATAGGACAACGGGTCCGAAGCGGCCGCGATTCCGGTGACAGGTATCGGATTCACCTGGCTATTATTGGATTGGTTGTATCCGCCCACAATACCGATGGATTGCGCGCTTATCACCGCACCGCCAGATAGGTTCAGCGCGTTGCTGGATGCGGAGTCGATCACCACGCCGCAGTCCGGCATAGTCAGGCTGCCGGTGCCGGTCAGGCCGACGTCGATGCCGGAGGGATCGAGGGTATAGATGCATCCCGAGGCTGGGCCATTATTTCCCACCGCAGTGGCGCTCACGTTCATGGTGCTGAGGCCGAAAAGCTTCATGAAGAAGGTCGGCGCGGCCTGACTGGCGACGACTTTATAGCCAGATGCGGTGATTGTTTCCGTGACGGTGTAACCGTTGGATCCGTTGGTGACTCCGTTGAGAGAGGCGACCGCAAGCGCTGCGGTGTTGTCGTTGTTATATTTTGCTTCAGCGGCGGCAGCTATGGCACCCGCATCGGCGGCGGTTTGCAGGACGCGTTTGGTCTTGAAGAGGGTGCCCACGTCTGCGGCCAGGCCGGCCATTCCACAGATGGAGAAGAGGGCCAACCCAATGACGATGGTGGTTTGCCCGCTCTGGTCGCGGAAGAATCGTTTCATCGCATACCCTCGCTCGCGGTGCGCTTTGCTGGGTAGGGTTCCAGTTACAAAGGCTGCCAGACGCGGAGAAAGACCTGTCTGGTCTCTTATCGGCAAGGATAAGCAAGCAGGAGATGAGTACGACATTCCCGATTGGTGCTATTAACTTTCTCGTAAGCGGGTGGTTACGCTCACGGGCAATGGATAACGTTTTTTCATGCTTATTGAACCAGCTTGGGCGCGGTGAGAGGCTCATTGGCATTTGCAGACGAATAATTTGTGAAGTTCGATGTGCCGGACATGGAAAGAGCATGGACGATAAGGTCGGCCTGAATCGTGGCACCACTGGAGCCAGTAAGGGTCAGTGCAGCATTTGGCGCATAGAAGATACCCTGCAGCGTCGACCCAGTGGAACCAGCGACCTTCATCGAGTTCGTATCGGTCGGGTCTTCATAAAACAAAATCCCGTTGTACGTCCCTGACGTAGGCGCGGAGATTGCTAACGCTCCGGATCCGGTGAGAGATAGCGAGCCATTGGGAGGCGCGAGGTATATGGTGACGCCGGAGGCAGTGCCGGTGCCGAGGGCGCCCATGGACAGCGAGCCTGAACCGCTCATCGACATGGAGCCGTTGATGATGTAGAGCCCGGGAGTCATAGTGACAGCACCGCTTCCGGAGATGGAGAGACCGTTGTAGCAGACGGTGCCGCCTGGAGTGGCTGGCCCGATGGTCCCACCGGTGCTGCCAGTGATGTGTGGATCGGACTGACAGGAACTGGTAGAAAACGATGGTGCACTCAGGTAAGCAAGCGGATTGGGAGCCGGAGCGACTCCTGTAACCGGAGTTGGGTAGTAGCTGGCGCCACCTGTGGTGTTGTAACTGCCGACGATACCAATGGAGGCTGCTGTCAAAGAGGAGGTTCCGGTCATGTTCAGGCCATTGCTGGATGCCGAATTGATGATGATGCCGCAGTCCGGCATATTCAGGTTCGCCGTACCTGTGAGACCTACATCGATTCCTGACGGGTCCAGCGCGTAGATGCAGTTGGAGGCGGGACCGTTATTAGCCACTGCACTGGCGCTGACGTTCATGGAGCGAAGACCAAACAGTTTCATGAAGAAGGTGGGCGCGGCCTGGCTGGCGACAACCTGATAGCCGGATGCGGTGATTGTCTCGGTGACGGTATAACCGTTGGAGCCGTTGGTCACGCCATTTAGAGAGGCAATCGACAATGCTGCTGCGTTGTCGCCGCCATATTTTGCTTCAGCGGCAGCAGCTATGGCACCAGCATCAGCGGCGGTCTGTAAGACGCGCTTGGTCTTAAAGAGAGCACCCACGTCGGCAGCGAGACCGGCCATACCGCAGATGGAGAAGATGGCCAGCCCGATGACGATAGTGGTTTGCCCGCTCTGGTCGCAGAAGAATCGTTTCATCGCATACCCTCGCTGCGGCGCGTCTTGTTGCGTAGCTGGTTTCAGGAGCTCTGCCATGTCCGACCTGTCAGGTTTCTTATAGGCAGAATAAGTAAGCTGCAACACATAAGACATTCCCGGTTGGTGCTATTAACTCTCTTGTCAGCGAGTGGTTACGCCGCCATTGTTACGGTGACAACGTCGGCACCGTTCAGATTGTTCGGGATGTGATTGCTTCAGGCTTGGCGCGCAAGCACGAGCGTGATGTCGTCTGGCTGTTCGGCTGCGCCGATCCAGGCGTCGAGCGCCAGCATTACCTGGGCGGATATGACGTGCAGGGGCTGGTCACGGTAGCGGGCGACTGTCTCGATGAGGCGCGCTTCCCCAAACTCACCAAAGTCATTCTCCGGCTCGGTGATGCCGTCCGAGTAGCCGATGACTATGTCCCCTGAGCGCAAGGAGATACGGCCTTCCTCATACTCGACACCAGGAAAAAGGCCTACGACGGTGCCACCCTGCTCGAGCCGGCGAATGCTGCCGTCCCGGCCCAGAATGATTGGAGGCAGATGGCCGGCGTTGGAGTAACTGAGTTGCGCGGTGCCTGCATCGTAGTGCGCAAGAAAGAGTGTCGCGTACTTCTCCGGCTGGGTACTGGTGTAGAGGTGCCGGTTGACCAGTGAGAGGATGCGGGCAGGAGAGGCAAAGATGGCCCCATCGGCTGCCCCTGAACCATTGCCGGCGAGGACGGCAGTTGCCACTGGAGCGGACGAATGTTCGGCGGCAACCGAATGGGCGGCACGGGCCAGCATGGAGTCGATATCTTCACCTGCGGCGGCGAGATCTTCGCTGACCAGCCGGTAGGCGCGGACGGCGGAGTGCAGCGTCGCCATTAGCAATGCGGCAGAGATTCCCTTCCCGCTAATGTCGCCGAGAGCGATGCCCACCCCAGTCTCAACCGCAGGAAGATCGCGCGAGCTTTGGGCCCCATGGAATACGAAGAAGTCATAGTAGTCGCCCGAGACCGTCCGGGCCGGACGGCAGATGCCGTGCAGTTCCAGCGTGGGCAGATTGTGCACCTGATGCGGAAAGAGGTTGGCTTGCACCTCATGCGCGATGTTGAGCTCGCCCTGCAGGCGTTCTTTCTCTTGCTGCTCAATCAGCAACCGCTCGAGTGAGCCAATCATGCTGTTGAAGGAGACAGAAAGCTCGCCAAGCTGGTCGCGTTCGCCGACGGGGACAGGGATACGATGTGTGAGATCACCGTGATCGACGCGCTCTGTGGCGGCATACAAATCTTCCACCGAGGTTGTGATCTGGCCGCGGAGACGCAGTGCTGCCCACAAGGCGATAGCCTCAATAAGCGCGAAAAAGATGCAGAGCATGACGAACCCTGTGCGATAGGCACTGGTAACAAAGCCAGAGAGCGAAGAGCCAAAGAGCTGGCGATAGAGCACCGATGGACGAGAGTGAACGATGATGGGGACGTTGGCGAGTTCGTTGGTCTCCCAATCGCGGATGTCAGTCGTGGAGAAGAACGGTACGCCGAAGTCGAACATTCCTACGGCGCCTGGCTCTTCTCCGCCGTAAATTGACGTCTTATCGATGTCACGGTGGGTGAGGTGGCGCGCCTGAAGGCGGACGGTCTGTGCGGCCTCGGCAGGCGAGTTTGGATTGCCGCTGAGCAAAGTCGAGAGCTGCACGCGGCCAAGGCCGTCTGCAACAACGTCCATCAGGTTACGGTCAACGGGAAGACTGGTGACAACAGTCAGGACGTCACCGTTGGGGATATGGCGCTGATCGATCGCAACGAGAAAGAGATTGTCGTCGTCGAGGATCAGGTTGCGAAACTGATTGCCGTGCAGGTCCGCAGCCCAGGCCGGCAGGCCGAGAGGGCCGGTCGAGGCTGAATTGTTTCCGGTCTGCGAAGGCGCGTTGGGACCCGGAAAGCCTGCAAAGAAGTTTCTGGGCTGGCCATTGACGTAGGCCTGGGTGTGGCTTCGCAAACGATCCAGCAGTGGATTGGGGGCTGTCTCTCCTTGCGCAGCAGCGGCCGCGGCTTGGGCGGCGGTTTGAGTGGGCTGTGCCGGTGCCTGATTTGTAAATGCGGGAGGTCGCTGTGTGGCCGGAGAAACCCCTGGTGCCCCCGGACGTCTCTGCAGTGGGCCGAACCGATTGCCGAAGGGTAGCCTGCGCGGTGCTGTATTTCCAGGTGGACTGCTTGCCTGTATGGCATTCAAGGCCATGAGTCGCCCAGCATCACGCGTAGCCGCCGAGGAGTTTTGTGTGCCGATCTGATCCAGCTGCTGGCGCATACGGGTGTCCGCCAGGTGGATGGAGAACTGACCGGCAGCGACGTATGCGGAGAGTCCTACAAGAATGAAAAACAGGACGAACGGTACCAGGCCGATGAGGACATAGGTCACCGTGAGTTTATTACGCAAGCGCCAAAGGAGATGTTGGCGCACGAGATTGACGAGAAGTGCAAGGGACAGCGCCGCGAGCGCGGTGCCCACAAGTACCTGCATCCAGCCGAAAAATGTCCTCCCCGGGAGCGAGGCGAGGCGCGCGAGCCAGAGAAGAACAAGCCAGGCAGAGAGCCAAAACACACCGCCAGCGAGCCCGGTGGGTATACGGCGGCGAATGGCAGCAAGCGTGGCAGACTCAGGCATGGGCCGGCTCCGCAGCTGAATCTTTATGCGCATCTTCGCGCGCAACCCGAAGGGCATAACGCGTAGCTGAGAAGTGCGCGCCCGCAAGTAGAAGCAATCCGGAGAGGAAGGCCCAGATCATGAGCGTGACTGAAACATAAAAGGGGCCGTAGACGGCGTTGAAGTCCAAGCGGGGCAGGCAGAAGATGTAAAGGTGTCGAGCGGCTTCCCACAGGAGACCAACAACAACGGCTGTCGGCAACACAGCGCGCGCGGGCACCTTGCGATTAGGCAGCACCCAATAGATGAGAAAAAAGATGAGGATGCCGGCTACCAGCGAAAGAATACGCAGAAGACCCCCGTCGAGGACGAAGTCAAAGAAGCGGAACGCCGCGTTGTCGGTATGGTGAAAAAAGATCGCTGTAAGCACAGTGCGCTGCAATGCCGTGAGCGCAACCGAGCCCATGGCGAGTAGTCCAATGGCAAGTGCAAGCCCAAGTGAGACGACCTGGTTGTGCAGATAGGAGCGGTTACTGGTCGCGCCCCACACATGGTTCAGCGCCACCTCCAGCGGCAGAAAGATGCCGGTGCAGCTGATCAGAAGCATCGCTATGGAATATATCTGTGTGCTGCGATGCGGGTGGGCCAGCATATCCATGTTGTGCAGGATGAAGTACTGGTTGGAGGGCAGGAAGTTCGTCATCATCTCAATGACGACGTTGGCCATCGCGGTCGAATGAAATACTGAGCGCGAGAGTGTAAGCATCATGACGATAAACGGGAAGAGCGAGAGGATTACGTTCGCTGCAACGCTGAAGGCATAGGTATGGACCTCAGTGCGCGCCATGTATTTGGCCAGCGCCACTGCGGCGGCTGCGGCCCCAGGCTGGCGCACGACCGGCTTCACCTCGTCGAGCGGGACGGCAGAGGCGTTTGCATCTTTATCCTTCGCTGCGTCCTTCTCGTAAATAGCCAGCATCTGCCTTTGCCTCTAGGCTAGCAGACGAGTACGAACTGCACAGAGCCGCAGTTCACGGAACTTCAGGTGTGATTTTTAGCGTTTCTGCGAGATGCGGGGAGGCGCTGAGGCGCTCGAGTGCCCATGCCGCTGCGTCGCGTAACGCCACATCGTTCGCATGCTCGCAGGGCCACGCTGTCCACTCTTGCAGCTGCGGAATAAAGGACGGATCACCGCTGTTTCCCATCGCGATGGCCACATTGCGCAGCAGGCGCTTGCGGCCGGTGCGCTCCAGCGGCGATCCGCGAAAACGCCGGCGAAACTCGCGTGAATCCATCTGCGCCAGCCATTCCAGCGCTGGATTGATGAGTTCAGCGCGCGGCCGCATCTGTTTGGGTGTCTTATCGACGGGCTTTGCGGCCTTCACATTCCATGGGCATACGTCCTGGCAGATATCGCAACCGAAGACATTGCGTCCGATAGGACCACGAAGTTCTTCAGGGACATCGGCCTTTTTCTCAATGGTGAGATAGGCGATGCAGCGCGAGGCGTCCATCTCGCGCGGCGCGATTGGCGAACTGCAGCCAAGCAACGCACCGGTGGGACAAGCATCGATGCAGCGAGTGCAGGTACCGCAGCGATCCGCGGCGATAGCGCTGATGAAATCACTGCCTGAGCCCGAAGCGGCCAGCGGCCCACCTGCGTCTTCGAGCGGCAAAGAAGTAAGGATGACGCCGAGCAGCAGCCATGATCCGCGATCCTGATGAATGAGGCAGGTATTCTTTCCCGTCCAGCCGATGCCGGCCTGAACGGCAAGCGCTCGTTCCACCAGCGGTCCGGTATCCACATAGCAGCGGGTGTCGCAATGGGCCCGTTCGTACAGCGCGTTCTCGATGTTGCGCAGGCGTGAGAGGAGATCATCGTGGTAATCGGTGGGGATAGTTGTGCCGTCGTCGAGCGTCCGGCCCGACCAGGCGTAGCGCGCGATCCAGCCGGCGGATGATGGAGCAGGATCAACAGAACGTGGTGCGGCGCTGCTGTAGTCCAGTGCACAGACGATGATGGAGCGCACCCAGGGAAAGGCAGTAGCGACGGAGCTGCGAAGAAGAACTCCGGATTCATCACGGCGTTTGAGGTAGTCCATCTCGCCGGCGTGCCCGGCATCGATCCAGGCAGCGAAGCGATCTGCATCGCGTGAGGAGTCAGGACTTTCGTCCGAACGGACAGGAGCGATGCCAGCGACAGTAAATCCGGCCTGGCGCGCGGTATTGTCGAGCCAGCCGCGCAGCTCGGTTGTCCAGTGATCTGCCTGGTGGTTTGTTTCGGCGCGATGCATTCCATCCTCAGAGTAAATCGCTAGAATCAGCCATGTGGGATCATTTGCGAACAAGAATGCTGTGCTGTCGCCGCTCAGCGGCATCGACGTGGTGCTGTTCGATTACGGACAGGTACTCTCATTGCCACCCGACCCCGGTACATGGGCGAGGATGCAAACGATTACAGGGCTGAGCGACGTGCAGCTGCATGAGGCCTATTGGCGGTTCCGGCATGATTATGATCGCGATGCGCTGAACAGCATTGCTTACTGGCATGAGGTTGCGCGTCACGCAGGCATTGCGCTGCGGGATAAGCAAATCGCGGAGCTTCAGATCGCCGATGTCGATCTGTGGACGCGGCCGAACCAGCCGATGATTGAATGGGCTGGGCGCCTACAGCGCGCGCGAGTGCGGACGGCAATCCTCTCTAACATTGGTGACGCCATGGCTATAGGGGTGACGGCGCGGCTGGAGTGGCTGAAGGGCTTTGAGCTTTGCGTGTGGTCCTATGCGCTGAAGATGGCCAAGCCGGATCTTGAGATATTTCGCAGGACGGCCGAGATGCTGGCGATCTCACCGAAACGTGTCCTCTTTATTGACGACAAAAAAGAGAACGTTGCAGCCGCGCGGGAAGTGGGCATGCGCGGGATGCAATACTCCACACAGAGTGCATTTGAAGCGCAGATGCGCGATGGCGGCTACGGTCTGTTTTTGATGCCGGTGTAACACAAGCCTGATCCAGTTTCCGCAGCACACAAAAGTAACAGTACCCATTCCAAAATCTGCACTGTATAGTTACCTTTCGTTTCTATTTCTCGTTCCGGAGCTTAAAGCAAGACGGTTTCCATGGATATTGAGGGCAGGCTGCAACCTCGAGCAACGCCGCAGCCAGATGACCATGAGGAGATCATCCCAGGCCGTGTTGCATCAGGGCGCGCGATGGCGCGCAGCATTCCTTTTTCCAACAACTAGAGCTTTAGCAAAAGCATGCCTGCAGTGGGCTGCGTGCGCTGCCTGCCTGTTGCTGTGTAGTGCTGCTATGTACGCACAGGAGACAGCACAGACTGGCCCGCAACAGCTTGCCTTCGCTGGACTGCGCAGCGTGCTGAACAGCCAGGGCGTGCCCGTAGGGCAGATCAATGCTGTGCAGGTGGATGTACAAGGCAATCTCATCGTCTTGCTGGACCAAAAGGACGGCATACGGCTACTGAAGACCGATTCCGCCGCGAGCAATGTCCTGGGGCAGGTGCTGATAGGAGGAAAGGGTGACATCGGTCTGGCCATGGCGCTTGACCCAGCCGGCAATATTTATGTGACGGGCACCAGCACTTCAGGTGGACTGGCCGGCAGCTCAGGCGTTGCCTTTCCATCGGCAATTACAAACACAACCAATGGCTTTGTGGCGAAGTTCGACGCCAACCTGAACCAGCAGTGGGTGAGCTTCTGTGGCGGCGGAGCAATGGCCCCGGCAGGGATCTCCGCAACATCGGATGCGGTATTCATCACAGGCAGCATTTTTTCCGCGACGCTGCCGGTAACCCCTTCGGCTATCGGGCAGTCACCTCCATCCGGCAGCACCCAGAATGGCTTTGCGGAACGGTTTTCGGCCAATGGCACAACTCTGGCATATGCGACCTACCTCACGGGCTTCAATGGGAATGTGATGCCAGCCGGGATCGTTGCCGACTCTGCGGACGATGTCTACATCGTAGGCGCGACAACCTCGCAGGGATACCCGACCGTAGGCGCGTTGGTGCCTGCGATGCTGGGGACTACGTCCGGCTTTCTGACCAAGTTGAATGCTTCCGGCAGCGGCATTGTGTTTTCGACCTACATTCCCGGAGCGGGCATCAGTTCAATCGCTATGGATGTACCGAGCGGCAACTTATTGCTGTCGGGCACGGTGTCACCGGGGCAGTTCCCTGTCGCAACAGTTGACGTACCGCTCACCGCAACGACCTACCAGGCGCTGGTACGGATGCCGCTGGATGGAAGTGCCGTGCTGAGTTCGACGCTGCTGGCACCGGGCCAGCAATCCTACGTAACCGTGGCGCCAGGAGGTGCGGCATGGGTTGCCGGAGGCCTGGACCTGCCGCTGCTGCCTCTTCAACCGCTTGCGGATGCAGGAAGCAGTTTTGCAGCGCGTGTTAACTCCGCAGGACGTGTGGATCGAACAGAGCGCTTCGGCGGTCTCCCGGCTGTAAGTTCCACGGGGGCAAGCGCGCCGATAACGCTAACGAGCATTGCCGTTGATGCCAACGGGAGTCCCCTCCTCGCCGGCAGCTTTCAGCCATCGGCAAGTCAAGGCCTGCTTGCATCAGAGACATATGACCTGCCGCTGGAGAGCGCTCCAACAACCGCATTTCCGTCTGTAGTGCGCTCAGCAGTTGCTTCGCCCAGCGCATGTACAGGAAGCCTGTGCGCTGGATCGGCAGCATATCTTGCAAAGTTAGCTGTTCGTGCAAATGCAGCCGGCGCGTCAGCCGCGCTGGTGCTGTCTATAGACGACGCGCCAAACCTGACGCTGCGTAATTTGGGCTCCGCCGAGGCGACTGGTCTGCAGCTAAGCGTAACGGGATTCGGCTCTGCGACGAACTGCGGCGCAACCCTTGCCGCAGGTGCGCAGTGCGCGATAG
>Ga0207694_10003424_pt1 | contig 12628 bp, 10 predicted proteins | sample KBSC34metaG_FD_184353 | JGI IMG/M metagenome (GOLD analysis project Ga0207694, IMG submission 184353) | Corn rhizosphere microbial communities from Kellogg Biological Station, Michigan, USA - KBS C3-4 metaG (SPAdes) (version 2) | ecosystem: Host-associated > Plants > Roots > Rhizosphere > Soil...
TGATGCCGATGCGGTCGCCGCGCAGGATCGTCGTCGAGAAATCGCGCAGTACCACCTGGGCGCGCCAGGCGAAGTCGACGCCGTCGGCCTCGATGACTTTCTTGCCGGATGCCTGCGCCGTCGCCAGTTTCATGCGTGCGTTGCCAGTCAGCTCGCGCCGCTGCGCGCGCTCGCGGCGCAATGCCTCAAGCTCACGCACGCGGCCTTCGTTGCGCGTGCGCCGTGCCTTGATGCCCTGGCGGATCCACACTTCCTCCAGCGCCAGTTTCCTGTCGAACAGCGCATTGGCCTGCGTTTCGGCGTGCAGGCGTTCCTCGCGCCGGCGCAGGTAGTTGGCGTAATCGCCGGGCCACGAGGTCACCTTGCCGCGATCGATTTCGACGATGCGCGTCGCCAGCGCTCGCAGAAAGCTGCGATCGTGCGTGACGAACACGACGCTGCTGCGGATGCCGCGCAGGAAATCCTCGAGCCAGGCGATCGCGTCGATGTCGAGGTGATTGGTCGGCTCGTCGAGCAGCAGCAGGTCCGGATCGCGTACGAGCGACTGCGCCAGAAGCACGCGCCGCTTCATGCCGCCGGAGAGCGAGTCGAAGCCGGCTTCCTCGGGCAGGTCCAGCCGCGTCAGCACCTGCTGCACGCGCCGGTCGAGGTCCCAGCCGTGCTGTGCCTCGATCTTCGCCTGCACGGCGCCGAGTGCGGCGAGATCGCCATGTCCGATCAGGTGATGGTATTCGGCCAGCAACGATCCGAGTTCGCCCAGTCCGGCCGCCACGACGTCGAACACGCTGCCGCGCGTTTCCTGCGGCACCTCCTGCGTCAGCCGCGCGATGCGCGCTCCGCCCTGCACGATGATCTTGCCGTCGTCCGGCACGATCTCCCCGGCGAGCAGGCGCAACAGCGTGGACTTGCCTTCGCCATTGCGGCCGACGACGCAGACGCGCTCGCCCGGTTCGATGGTCAGGTCGACGTTTTCGAACAGGAGCGGGCCGCCGACACTGAAATCGACGGCCTGGAGCTGGATCAGCGGCATCGCGCCATTGTAACCGCGCGAGCCGTGACACGTTGCCGCGCGCTTACCTCGACTGCACGTCGCGGATGGCAGCGGCAACGCGCGCGCGATTCTGCGCACGTGTCGCGCGCAGGCGCTCGAGCACGCTCATGTTTTCGAGTGGCACGTCGGCTTCGGCAGCGACGACCGGCTCGTCGAGCGGCGCCGGCACTTCGGTTGCTGCGGCATCGATTTCCTCTTCGACGACCGGCTCGACGGCGGCGCTCAGCACGGCGACCCGAGCCAGTGGCGGCGCCGCGACCATGATCGGTGCGACCGCGGCGGGCGCCACAGTGGGCGCCGCGACGGTCGGCACCGGCGCCGCCGCGATTTCCTGCAGCAGCCCGATCGCGTCGCAGGCGCCGAGAAAGCGCTGCACCGCTTCGCTGTCGAGCCCGGTCATTTCCGCCAGTTCCTGCGGCGACGCGGTGTGCTGCGTCAGCCACGCCGCCATGCGCACGTGCTGCAACGTGTGCGGCAGGTGGCCGAAGCCGGGCAGGGTGCGCAGCCGCACGCGCTCGGCGCGCGGCAGGCGCCGCGCAAGCTCGCCCAGTGGCGCATGCAGCATCACGAGCCAGCGCAGCGTTTCGGGATCGATGCGCAATTCGTCGTCGAGCGGACCGCCGGTGTATTTCGCGACGCGGCTGACCTGGCTCGATGCCGCGAACCCCTCGATGTAGCTTTCGAGCGGCGCCGTGCGCATGGCGTGCGCATTGCCGCCGCCGAGCACGAGGTCCGGCCAGTACGATGACTGCACGACGCGCGCGGTCGTCGCCGCCGGGTCGTCGAACACATCGAGCAGGGGCATCGGATCGTTCGGGTTGCGTGTCCGCGCGGGAGCCGACGCCGTGCCTGTCGGCGCCGGTTTGGCAGCGGCGGGCGCCGGTCCGCGGACCGGCAGCGTCATTTGTTCGAGCACGCCGAGCAGGCTTGCGCTGCGCAGCGGTTTCGGCAGCCAGAGCGCGCCGCCGGCGGGCTCGGCCGCCGAGATCACGATCGCGGCGTCGCGGCGCTCCTCGGCGGCCAGCGACTGCCAAAATTCGGCACCCGGCTGCCCATCGATGTCGATGAAATGCACCACCGGCTGGCCGGCACCGCCGTCCCAGCGGATGCCGGTCCGCGCCTGGCTGGCCGCCAGCAGCGAACGCAGCAGGGTGCGGTCGCGCTCGGACAAGCCGACCATTTCCGCGCGGTACGACGGTATAGCAGCCATCGGTTTCCCCCTGTGGGCGACAGAACGGCGCGTGGTGAAGCAAAATTTGTGCCCTGATTATATAGGGCGCGGGGCGAGGGAGCGAGGGCCGGAGGCTGAAGGCTGGAGCCTTTCGCCAGCGCCACCGAACTCGCCGGCGAAGCGAGTCTCCATTCGGGATGCCAAAAAAAACGGGCCGCTCGCGGCGGCCCGTCGGGATGCAATGTCGCGCAATACCTTACTTGAGCTTGGCATCCGCGCGCAGCGCTTCGGCCTTGTCGGTCTTTTCCCAGCTGAACGTCGTGTACTTCTCGCCGTTTGGCGCCGTGACGAGGTGCGGCGTGCGGCCGAAATGGCCGTAGCTGGCGGTCTGCTGGTACATCGGGTGGATCAGGTCGAGCATCTGGATGATGCCGTACGGACGCAGGTCGAAATGCTTGCGGATCAGCTTCTCGATCTTGTGGTCGTCGATCTTGCCGGTGCCGAACGTCGTCACCGAAATCGAGGTCGGGTGCGCCACGCCGATCGCGTAGCTCACCTGGATCTCGCAGCGCTCGGCGATGCCGGCGGCGATGATGTTCTTCGCGACATAGCGCGCGGCATACGCCGCGGAGCGATCGACCTTCGACGGATCCTTGCCGGAGAACGCGCCGCCGCCGTGACGGGCCCAGCCGCCGTAGGTGTCGACGATGATCTTGCGCCCGGTCAGGCCGCAGTCGCCGACCGGACCGCCGATCACGAACTTGCCGGTCGGGTTGATGTGGTACTTGGTGCCCTTGTGCAGCCACTTCGCCGGCAGCACGGGCTTGAGGATCTCCTCGCGCACCGCTTCGATCAGGTGCTTCTGCTTGACGTCCGGATCGTGCTGCGTCGACAGAACGACCGCGTCGATCGCGACCGCCTTGCCGTTCTCGTAGCGCAGCGTGACCTGCGACTTGGCATCCGGGCGCAGCCACTTGAGCTTGCCCTTCTTGCGTACCTTGGCCTGCTGCTCGACCAGGCGATGGCTGTAGAAGATCGCCGCCGGCATCATGTCCTTGGTTTCATTGGTCGCGTAGCCGAACATCAGGCCCTGGTCGCCGGCGCCCTGTTCTTCCGGATTCTTGCGGTCGACGCCCTGGTTGATGTCGGGCGACTGCTTGCCGATCAGGTTCAGCACGCCGCAGGTCGCGCCGTCGAAGCCGACATTCGACGAGTCGTAGCCGATGTCGAGGATGACCTTGCGCGTCAGCGCCTCGAGGTCGATCCACGCGCTGGTCGTGACTTCGCCGGCGACGATCGCGACGCCGGTCTTGACCATCGTCTCGCAGGCCACGCGCGCGCGCTTGTCCTGCGCGATGATCGCGTCGAGCACGGCGTCGGAAATCTGGTCGGCGACCTTGTCCGGATGGCCTTCGGAAACGGATTCGGAGGTGAAGAGGTAGCTGCTCATCGTAGCCTGCTCAGTGGTGATTAAGCGTGGAGTGACTCATCCTTTGATTCGGATGAAGGGATGGATCAAGGGCGCGCATCATACACGGACAGGTCCGTGATTGCAGCAGCGCGGCGGGACAATTGTGCCTTCGTTCAGCCTGTTGAGGCGGTTTGGAGCATGTTCGTGCCGCATCGGCAATTGGACGGATAGACATCCGTTCGGAACGCAGCGCCGGCAGCGTGGCCCGCGCCGCCGCCGACCAACCCGGTTCGAACCCGATTCTGACAAGAAATACGACGGAAAACACGGGCGGGTGCGCAAGCGCCTGCTGCAGGCCGGGTGGTCTTGGGTCAAACTTCCTTCATGCCGCCAGTGCGAGCCGCTCCGGCAGGGCAAAGTACTCGCGGGTAAGGCGCAGCTGCTCGGCGGCAGTCTCGGCGCGGTTGACGATGGTGCGAAAAGACAGGTACCCGGACGCGATTTCAGTCGGGCTTGCAGATGCGCCCTCGTGGCCGGATGCTTCGAGCGAACGCTCGTGACTCTTCGCGTACCAGCCCAGGTGCTTGCGCGCGATGCGCACACCGGCCTGCTCGCCGTAGAAGCCGTGCAGGTTTTCCAGGTGCTCGATCAGGATCGCGCAGACTTCGGCCATGGCTGGCGGCGCCAGCAGCTCGCCGCTGGCGAGGAAGTGCGCGATCTCGCGGAAGATCCATGGGCGCCCCTGCGCGGCACGGCCGATCAGCAAGCCGTCGCACTTCGTATAGTCGAGAATCTGCCGCGCCTTTTGCGGCGTGTCGACATCACCGTTGGCGAACACCGGCATGCGCACCGACTGCTTGATCGCCGCGATCGTGTCGTATTCGGCATCGCCTTCGTACAGGTCGGCGCGCGTGCGCCCGTGCACGGCGAGCGCGGCGATGCCGGCATCTTCGGCAATGCGCGCGATGCGCACGCCATTGCGATTCTCGCGGTTCCAGCCGGTGCGGATCTTCAGCGTGACCGGCACGTCGACCGCGGCGACGACCGCGCCGAGAATGCGCGCGACCAGCGCTTCGTCCTGCAGCAAGGCCGAGCCGGCGTGGACGTTGCAGACCTTCTTCGCCGGACAACCCATGTTGATGTCGATGATCTGCGCACCGGCACCGGCGTTGTAGCGTGCGGCGTCGGCGAGCATCGCCGGGTCGTAGCCGGCGATCTGCACGCTGACCGGCTGATTGTGGACCGGGTCGCGCTCGCCGGCGTGATCCATGCGCAAGAGCGACTTGCGCGTCGTCCACAGGCGCGGATCGGACGTCGTCATTTCGGTCGTGGCAAGGCCGGCGCCGAGCCGCTTGCACAGCTGGCGGAACGGCTTGTCAGTGACGCCAGCCATCGGCGCGAGGCCGATTGGCGGGTCGATGAGGTAGGGGCCGATGCGCATCCGCCAATTGTACCGGATGACCGGAAGGGCACGAATGTTCCCACTCTTCACATGCGGGAGTGAGCAGGTGCCCTCGACTCAGCACATTTCGTTGTGAGCGCCTTGGCCAGAAATCGGCGAAGGCGGGACGCTCACGCGCCGAAGCGCGCGATCACCGCATCGTAGGTCGGCATCGCCGGTGCCGTGCCGACAATCTCGGTCGACATCGCGGCAGCGCGGTTGGCGTGGATCAGGGCATCGCGGAACGGCCGGCCGGTGAAGCGCACGAGCGCGGCGGCAAGCGAACCGCTGAACGCATCGCCCGCGCCGGTCGTGTCGATCGCGTTGACCTTTTCCGGCGGCAGGCGATAGCAATCTGCGCCGTCGCCACGCCGGTCGGCGCCGTGTGACACGAAACAGCCGCGCGAGCCGAGCGTGACGATGACCGTCTCGACCGCGAGTTTGCGCGCGAGCGCGTGCAGGTCGGCATCACCGCGCTGCCACAATGTCGCAGGATCGACGTCTTCTTTCACGAAGCGTTCGAGCAGCAGCGAGAATTCGGTTTCGTTCGGCGTGATGATCTTCGCCTGCTGCAGCATCGCCAGCGTCAAATCGCCGTGCACGGGCGCCGGGTTGACGATGCAAGTCAAGCGGTGGCGAATGCCCATGTCGAGTGCGGCAGCCAGCGCATCGAGATTGTTTTCCAGCTGGATCAGCAGCGTTTTGGCACCGGCAAAAAGATCACCCTGTGCGCGCACGTAGGCCGGGTCGAGGTGCTCGTTGGCGCCGAAGATCATCGCGATCTGGTTCTCGGCCCTGGCATTGACCGTGATGCTCGAGGTCGAAGTCGGCTGGCTGTCGTGGATCTGCCAGCGGCACGGCATCTTTTCGTCTTCGGCAAAACGCCTGGCGTATTCGGCGAACGTGTCGCGGCCCAGCACGCCGACGAACGCGGTCGGCACACCCTGCCGTGCGCACGCGACTGCCTGGTTGAAACCCTTGCCGCCCGGCCCCGTGTTGTACCGGTTCGCACGCATCGTTTCGCCGGGACGCGGGAAGCGCTCGACGAACCAGGCCTGGTCCTGCACGTAGCTGCCGACGATGATTACGACGGGGGATGGCTGCGCAGTCATGGCGAAACGGGAGACGAGAGACGAGAGAGGAGAGACGTCATGGTTCAACTGACCTTTCGCGATATGGCCTTCATCAGGGCACTCAAACGAGCAAACATGCGGTTGAGCGAATCGTCCAGACGGGCGTCATCGGGTGCCATTGCGAGCCGCCGCGCAATCGCGAGCTGGGTTTCGACCTCAACGAGCGAACTTCGGGAAATTTCGAGAAATCGTACATGTTCACGACGCGAACTGCGCGACGCGCCTTCCGCCAAAGTTGACGGAATCGAGACCGCGGCCCGCCGCATCTGGCTGCAGAGCCCGAACCGTTCGTCAGCGGGAAACGTGGAAGTCAGCCGATAGATCAGCTCGACCAAGTCCATCGCATCTTTCCATACATCCAGCCTTTCATGCTTCCGTGCCATTGCCGACTCCAATTACTTCAGCGTCTCCCGTCTCTCGTCTCTCGTCGCACACCTTCAGGCTCCCACCTTCACATCCGGATGCAAGTCACGCAGCATCGCCGGGTCGTGCTTGTGCTTGAACAGCAGCGCGAAGGCGACGCCGGTGACCAGTGAATACAGTGCGAACGTCGTCCAGATTCCTGGCCAGTTCTTGCAGATCGCGACGGCGTCGCTGCAGGCGTGGTCGGTGAAGAAGCGGTCGATGACGTAGCCCGAGATGGTGCTGCCGAGCACGGCGCCGATGCCGTTGGTCATCAGCATGAACAGGCCCTGCGCGCTGGCGCGGATCTTCTCGTCGCTTTGGCCTTCGACAAACAGCGAACCGGAGATGTTGAAGAAGTCGAAGGCGAGGCCGTAGACGATGCACGACAGCACGATCATCCACAGTCCCGACCCCGGATCGCCGTAGGCAAACAGTCCGAATCGCAGCGTCCAGGCGATCATGCTCAGCAGCATCACGGTCTTGATGCCGAAACGCTTGAGGAAGAACGGGATGAGCAGGATGCAGAGCGTTTCCGATATCTGCGAGATCGACATGATGAATTCGGGGTAGCGCACGGCGAAGCCGTTCTTGTACACATCGAGCTTGGCGAAATCGTGGAGGAAGGTATCGCCGTAGGCGTTGGTCAATTGCAGCGCCGCGCCGAGCAGCATGGCAAAGAAGAAAAAAATCGCCAGCTTCGGGTTCTTGAACAGCGTGAACGCGCGCAAGCCGAACGTATCGACGAGAAGGGCGAAACGGTTCGAGCGGCCGAATGCATCGAGCGCGCTGACTTCGAGCTTTCCTGGATCGCCCAGTGCCTGGTCGAACGGGCGGCCGAGCTTGGGCGGGCAGGGCGGCAGCGTGAATGCGTACAGGCCGAGAACGACTGCGGAGGCGGCAGCAACGTAGAACTGGCCCGACGAGGTGCCAAGGTGCAGCAGCGCGATCACCCACAGCGCGACAACGAAACCAACCGTGCCCCAGACACGGATCGGCGGATATACCTGGACGATGTCCTGGCCGCCTTGCTTGAGCGCGTTGTACGACACCGCAATCGCGAGTGCGATCGTCGGCATGTAGCACATCATCGTCAGCAGGATCACCCAGAAAAACGTACCCGGATCCTCGACTGTCGGCAGCACCAGCAACAATGCCGCGCCAAGCAGATGCAGAGTGCCATAGAGGCGTTCGGCGTTGATCCAGCGGTCGGCAAGGATGCCGGCGATGGTCGGCATGAACAGCGAGGCGATGCCCATCGTCGAAAAGATCGCGCCGAACTGGGTGCCCGACCAATGCTTGTTCTGGAACCAGTAGGCGCCGATCGAGATCAGCCACGATCCCCAGATGAAGAACTGGAGGAAGTTCATCACGATCAGACGAAGTTTGAGGTTCACGCGCGGCAGTCTCTCCTGGGGTCGCCGCAGCGTAGCGAGGGCGACGAGGTGGTGCAATAGCGGGTCGCAGCCGGTGCGGGCCGCGGTCATAGATAGCAGGCGCTCATCTGGTTATTCTGGTCGACAGGGTCCGGCGTGCCGCCAAAAAAGTGCGAATACATCTCCTGCGCCCATGCATCACCGGCGTTCTGGTCAGCTGCGGTGAGGCTTTGCGCGGCATCGGCAAGCTCTCTGCCGATAGCGGCCGCATTCTTGTCGGTGGCGCCGAGGTGCTGCAGCTTGAGATAGCGGTAGTACTGGACGGCGTCGCCGCCCGTCAATTGTCCGAGCGGAACGACGCTGAGAGTTTCTCCATACGCGTTGCGCAACGCCGCGACCATGCGCCAGTCCCCGCGCTCCAGCGCGGCCTGCGCGATAGTCATGGCGTTGCTCTTGTATTGCGCCAGCCATTCGGGATGATCGAGCAGCCCGCCCGAATACAGCAGGATTCCGCTGACGTAGCAATCGCTGGCGGCTGCATCACCGAGCTGCGCCGCTTGCAGTGCAATCGGCGCGAGCTGCAGTTGCTCGTCCGAAAGCCCTTCGCATAGCGCGCTTTCGGCACGAACCTTGGCCAGGCGCTGTTCCAGATTGGCGAGATGCTTTTCGCGTTGACTCAACTCTTCGGCACTGAGCTTGGATGTGTCTTCTTCCAGGAAAAAGTTCGCCGAACGCGGCAACATGCGGACCTCCTGCCGGGCGCTGAAACAGTGTTGCGCCTCGGTGAACAATCGCGACGCCGCTTCCTTGTCCCCGCCGTCGGCGCGCGCTTTCAGATCATCGTAGATTTTCGCCAGCGACGTTCCGGGTGGCGGCAACGATGCGGAGTCTGCCGCTCGCGACGCGGCTGTCGGTGTCATCCTGGCCGCGCCGCGACCATGCACAGCGGAGTCGCGGGATGGGCCGCGGGCGGCTCCGCCGTCTGCGGTCGTGGTGCCCATCGGCTGTCGCACCGCCGAGTCATCGCGTAGGTACCATGCGCAGAATGCGACAGCGACGAGCAACGCGGCGCTGGCGAAGACGATCCGGCCGGGCTTGCGCCTGTCGGTTTTCTGGACCATGGAATTCCGCTTTTCGCCTGTCAGTCGGCGCCGATGTTCTGGCACGGGTTGAACCCGCGCGGCGTGTTGATCTGCGGATTGGCGCCGAAATACTGCTGGTAGGCGTTCTGCGCCCAGGTGTCGCCCTGGGTGACGGCATCGGCCGGCAGGTTCTGTGCCGCATCGGCAAGCTGGCGGCTGAGAAACGAATTGCCCTGCGGCGTCACCGCGCCGAGGCTGCGCAGTTTCAGGTAGGCATAGGCTTGCGACGGATCGCCACCGGTGACCTGGGCGAGCAGGCCGGCACCGCTTGACTGTGCATACGCGCGCTGCAGCTGGTTGACCATCGTCCAGTCACCCTGCTCGACCGCGGAGTTCGCGAGCGACAGCGCATTGGCCTTGTAGTCCTGCAGCCATTCCGGGTGATCGAGCAGGCCGCCGCCGGCGGTCAGCCCGGCGCTGACGTAACAGTCCGCGGCCTGGACGTCGCCGAGTTGCGCCGCACGCAGCGCGACCGGAGCAAGCTGCAGTTCCGCCGGCGTGGCGCCCTCGCACAGGCCGCTGTTCGCGCGTGCCTTCGCCAGTTCGTCTTCGATCGTTCCGAGGCGACGCTCGCGCCGCGCCAGCTGGTCTGCATCGAGCCCGGAGGTATCGTCCTCGAGCATCCAGCTGGCCGCGCGTGACTGGTTGGCCAGCACGTCGCGCGTGTGCAGGCAGCGGCCGACGTCGCGATAAAGACGCGATGCCGCCTGTGCGTCGCCGGCATCGGCGCGCGTCTTGAGGTCCGCGTAGACTTGGGTCAGTGGTGCGTTCGGCGGCGGCAGCGGAGTCGACAACACGTAGATCGGCGCCGGTTTTTTCGCGGCCTTCACCTCCGCGGCCGTCGTTGTCGCAGGGCGCGGCACGGCTACCAGTGCGGTATCGGCATCGCTGGCGGCATGATCCGATGGCGCCGCGGACGTGCTGGCGCGATCGCTGCGGTACTGCCAGGCTGCCGCGCCGGCAACGATCACAACGATCGCAAGCGCGGCGAAGGTACGATTGCGGTTATGCGGGTTCATCGATGTCGGCACTGCGGAATCCTTGCCTATCGTAGCCGATTCGATCGTTGCGGATTCAATCAGGCGCCGATTCAATCGGGCGCCGATTCAATCGTCAGTTATCTGGCAGATGTCGGTGCCGTGCGCGACTTCGTTGGATGCACTGTTGAAATAGCGCGAGTAATAGTCAGTGGCCCATTCCTGCGCCGCGGCAAGCTGTGCCGGCGACAGGGCTTTCGCCGCTCCGGCGACCTTTGCTGCGAGCCACTCGGCGAACTCGTCTGTCGCACCGAGTTGTTCGAGACGCAGCAGGCGATAGTCCATGACCGGATCATTGCCGAATACCTGGGCACGCGCCGAACTGTCATACACCTCACTGTAGGGGTCGCGGCGCAGCAGATCGACGATGACCCAGTCGCCGCGCTGCAGCGCGGACTCGACCAGCCCTGGCACTGCGTCGCGGTATTGGCCGATCCATTCCGGATGATCGAGCACGCCTTCCATTCCGTCGAAATCGGTGCCGACATAGCAGTCGAGCGCCTGGATGTCGCCGCGCTGCGCGGCCTGCAACAGCAGCGGCGTGAAGCTGTCCAGTTGCTCGTCCGTGGCGCCGTCGCAGCGCGCGGCATTGGCCTGGACGTAGTCGGCCATCTCGTGCGGTTGCAGGAACTGGAGCCTTTGTCCACCGCGAACAATGCCGATCGAGCTGGCGGCCGGATTGTCGGCGAACATGGCGTGGAACTCCGCCAGCAGGCGGCGCGTCTGCCGTAGCGCGACGCAGCGATGCACTTCGTGAAACAGGCGTGTTGCCGCGTCGACATCGCCTGAATCGGCGCGGGATTTCAGCACGTCGTAGACTTTCGCCAGCGGCTCAGGTGCCTCCGGGAGGGCGACGGATTTTGCGCCAGCGCTCTCGTGCGATGCATGGGTGTTTGCAGCGTGCCGGAGCCGTGACGCAGGTTGCGTTGCACCAGCGCCGGGCTGGCTGGCACTGGTCGCCGCTGTCGCCGTCGCGGCGTGCAGTCTTGGATCACGGACATACCAGACCGTGCAGGAAAGCGCGACCAGGCCAAGCAGTGCGAGCACGAGGCGCCGCGGCGTCAGCATGCCGCCCTCACGCCACTTGCCTCGAAAGCCGGCCACGGTCTAGTCGTCCGCCATCTGACAGATGGTTGCGCCGTTCGAGACTTCGCTGGAGGAACTGCCGTCGAAATAGCGCGCGTATCGATCCTGCGCCCAGGCATCGCCGTCGTCGATTTGCTGCGGCGTCAATGGGCGGGAGGCTTGCTCCAGCAGGCGATCAAGCTTCGTCAAGAAGGCGCCGTTGGCCCCGAGCCGCTCCAAGCGCAGATAGCGGTAGTCCATGGCCGGATCGGCGCCAAGCACCTGGCCGCGCGGTGTGTCGGGAAAGGCCCCGGCATAAGCGTGATGCGCCAGGTCCACCGCGACCCAGTCGCCGCGCCGGGTTGCCGTCTCGATCAGGTTCGGAATGTTCTGCTTGAACTGCGTCAGCCATTCGGGATGATCGAGCAGGCCCGGCATCCCCATGTCCGAACCGACGTAGCAGTCCAGGGCCTTCAAGTCGCCGAGCTGCGCGGCGCGCAGCGACGCCGGAACGATCGAGTTGATCCGTTCATCGCCCAGACCCGCGCAAAGCGCCTCGTTGTCACGAACGAAATCGAGTTGCTCCTGCATGCTCGCGAGCGCTGCCTGCCGCCGCTTGATCTCCAGCACGGAAAGATGGGGATCCACCTCGTTCGGAAGTTCCCGGTCAAGTCTCTCGTCGATCATCTGCTGGAACGTCCGCGCCATGCGGCAGCGCTGCAAATCGTGGTACAGCCGTGTCGCTGCAGTTGCATCGCCGGCATCGGCGCGGATTTTCAACTGCGCGTAAGTCTCGGCCACCGGCGTGCCTCGCGGCGGCAGTGCAGCGGTCGCCGGTACGGCCGTCGATCGCAGCATGGTGCGCTTGCCGGCGTCATTGGCCATGCCCGTTTCCGTCTCGCTCGCAATCCCGATTGGTGCGGCAGCCGCCGAAGGCTTCATCGCCATCGGTGCCGACGCGAAGAACATCGCATCGACGGCGACGCCGGTCAGCACCGCGGCGACAAGGGCGATGAACGCCCACGCCGCGCGTCGACGCTTCGACCGCGAGGAAACATCATTCATTGTGCCGGCGCCTCATCATGGCCGAACTCGCAGACACCCATTTCACTCGTCCTGGCTCCATCCGGATTGGCGCTGAAATAGCGGCGGTGCGCGTCGTCCGCCCATGCGTCGCCCGCCTGGATTGCGGCGCCGGGCAACGATTCCATCGCCAATGTTCGTTGTTGATCGAGGACGGTCCTGGGTACGTCGGGGTGCTCGGCCATGGCGAGCAGCGCCAAACGACTGTAGCGATAGGCCATTGCCGGATCCGTGCCGGTCAACTGATGCAGCAGGTCGCCGCCGTCGACTCCCTTCTTCGCATAGCTATCCTGGAGCTGTTCAACCATCGTCCAGT
>Ga0207694_10003426_pt1 | contig 12624 bp, 11 predicted proteins | sample KBSC34metaG_FD_184353 | JGI IMG/M metagenome (GOLD analysis project Ga0207694, IMG submission 184353) | Corn rhizosphere microbial communities from Kellogg Biological Station, Michigan, USA - KBS C3-4 metaG (SPAdes) (version 2) | ecosystem: Host-associated > Plants > Roots > Rhizosphere > Soil...
GAAGAGGAGGATACAGCCCATCCACTCACCGACGAACACATTACGGAACGCCTGCAGGCCGAAGGCATACAGGTGACTCGCCGCACGGTTGCTAAGTACCGCGAGGATATGCGCATTCCCTCCACGCATCAAAGACGCGTTCGCAAATAAGACGGAGTTTCGAATATGAAGGTCAGTTATACCGGGATCAAGAGCGGTCTTCCGGCCAAGCTTCAAGAAAAGCTGGATATTAAGTTCGCCAAGCTATCCAAGCTGGTGGACGGGCGCGGGGAAAAGCAGGCTCACGTGGTAGTGACCAGCGAGCGCTATCTCCACAAGGCAGAGATCACGCTGCGCGTTCACAATCACCAATTGGTGGGAATTGGTTCCGACAGTGACGTCTTTAAGGCTATCTGCGCGGCGCTCGCGCGGATCGAAAAACAGGCGGCTAAAGAAGGCGCCAAGTGGCGCGGGACGATGCGGCACTCGGATTCGATCAAAGTGGTGGGCGCAAAAGATATCGAGCCGGCCGCATCGAAGCCGCCGTCGATCTCCAAGGCTGTACGCGCGAAAGCCGCGGCGGGCAAGAACGGTCACGCCCGGCGGAATGTTACCAGTCCCGACGCACGCGTCTTCCGTCCCGACCAGCACGAGCGCAGCAAGCCTATAACGCTTGAAGAAGCGATGCTTGAGATGGAAGACGGGCGCGATTACGTTGCCTATCGTGACGCCGAAAAGCAGGTCGTCTGCATGCTGATCCGGCGGCGCGACGGCCATTATGATCTAATCGAAACCTAGGGACTGGTTTCAGGCAACGACCTCGTACCGCTTCGTTGACAGGCCGGTATCCTACCCGAAGCGAATGAAAAAGACGGCAAGTGTAGCCCAAACTGAACTGGTGATCATCACCGGGCTAAGCGGCTCGGGCAAGGGAACTGTCCTCAAAGCCCTGGAAGACCTGGGCTACTATTCGGTGGACAACCTTCCCATCGAATTAATCGTCAAGTTCGCCCAACTCACCAAGGACGCACCGACGATCCGGCGAGCGGCGCTAGTGGTGGACATCCGCGAAGGTGCGGCTCTGGAGCGCTTCCCGGCGTTGTTCAAACGCATTCGTCGGATGGTGCCAACGCGGTTGATCTTCCTCGAAGCAGATGATCCCTCGCTGATCCGCCGCTTCAGCGAGACCCGGCGTCCGCATCCGCTGGGCACCGCGCAAAGTGTCAGCGCCAGCATCCGCCATGAACGCGAGCAACTGGAAGCCATCCGTAAGCTGGCGGACCCCATCATCAACACCACCAAGTTCAATGTGCACGAGCTACGGGAAACGATTCACCGCACTTTTGGAGGGCAAAAGGGTTCTCCGGATATCTTGGTGCAAGTGACAAGTTTCGGCTATCGCCATGGCGTGCCTGTGGAGAGCGACCTGGTGTTCGACGTGCGTTTCCTGCCTAATCCCAATTACATCCCGGCGTTCAAGAACTATAGCGGCAAGCATCCAAGCGTGGCGCGCTATATTCGTTCATTTCCGCAGACCACCGAATTCATCGAGCGCATCTCGGAGCTCTTGATTTACCTGCTGCCGCACTATATCGCGGAGGGCAAGAGCTATCTGACGATATCGTTCGGATGCACCGGAGGGCACCATCGCAGCGTGCTGATTGCCAGCGAAATCCGCAAGCGTCTGGCGGCCGCGGGTTACCGCGTCAAGGAAACGCATCGCGACGTGAAGAAGTAAAGCGCCGCGCCCTAGGCGAAAACTTGCTCGGCGGTGACCGCGAAGCCGAACTGTGGCAGTTCCAGCCGTGAGACTTCTTTCAGCGAGCCGTGGTCGTAGACATGAATGCGTTTGAGCTCAGGTTCGATCAGCCAGATGTGCTGGACGCCCCAGACTCGGTACTGTTCCAGCTTTTGCAACATGGCCTCAAGGCGATCGTCGGGTGAGCTAATTTCGACGACCAGCACGGGCGGAATTGTGGGAACGGGCTCCATTGGACCTGGTCCCTCAAACACAGCTACATCTGGAATGCGAAAAAGGTCCTCGGCCAGCCGCATTCGGACTTCGGTGCAGCAGTAGCCTACACTGTCCAGATGCACTGCCAGGCGCTGTTGGGTTCGGCCGTGAATTAAATTGGGCAAGGGACGCTCCGCAACTTCGCCGTGAACCAGTTCAGGTTCGCGCTCGAATTGGGTGGCAAGATACTGCTCGGGCGTAATAATGAAGGCCTTGGTCGCCATCTAACCGGAAGAATAGCACGGAGCGCCGCTCGGCCTAGAGATAGAAGTCGAATGCCGCGCGGCTGATGCGGGCGATGACACGGTCTCGGGAAGCGGCGTCCCGTGTGCTTGCTTTGAGGTACACCGATATCGCGATTTGGCCGCGATCTCCCGGTAGATAGATCACGCCGCTGTCGTTGGTTGCGGCGGTAAAGCCGTTCACCGTTTCGGTAGAGCCGGTTTTGTGTGCTACGACGCTTCCAGAAGGCAGCAATCCCTTGAGGCGTGTCGGGAAAGTTGTGGTGGCTTTCATGACTTCGATCAACAGACTGGTTGACGATTTGGAAAGCAGCTCACCGCGAAACGCCTTCGCGAGTAGTTGTACCGTTCCATCAGGAGTGCCGGTATCGCGCGGGTCGATCAAGAAATGCCGAGTGGCCTCATAACGATTAGCGGGAGGGGTTTTAGCGATCAGCGCGTTAAGAGTGGCGTCGGTCCATTCAGCAGGCGGAGGGTAGTGTTCCACTCCGTTGCGATCCAGACCGCACTGGCGCTCACCTCGGTCGATACGAAGGCCTTCGATCATCCATTTACGCAAACGAGCTGCTATTGCCGCGCCTTCGCCTCCAATCCGGAACAGTGTTTCCACGGCGGTATTGTCGCTGCGCGCGACCATCAACTCGATCATTTCCCGTAGTGGGAAATGCCTCTGCGCGGGCCAACGTTTTGCGATGTCACTGACTCCCGAGAAGATGTCTCGCGGCAACACTTCGATCTCGTGATTCAGCGCCAGCTTGCCTTCATCCACCAGGGCCAGCATGTTCATCGCTATCGGAACCTTGCACACGCTAGCCAAAGGAAACCGCGTGCTGCCATGGAGGCTGACTAGCTGCCCGGACCCCAGGTGCAGAATAGCGGCTCCCACGGTTCCGTCGGTGTCGGCGGCGATTCGCTGCCATTCTTTAGCTAAATCCCGGCCGGCGGCGCTGGCGAAACTGCCGCCCAGAGCCCACAGGCATTGCCTCCGAGTCACTTTCATGCCAGAGATTAGTATGGAGCCCCTCTGTTAGACTCGTCAAGGAATGTCCATAATTCTTCATGGCATGGCAGTACAGCAGGAAATTCTTTCGGGCCTGAAGCCGCGCATTCAGAAGCTAGGCAGGCCTCCGGGGCTAGCCGTGGTGCTGGTGGGACACGATCCGGCATCCGAGATATATGTGCGCAGCAAGATTAAAGCCTGTGCCGAGCTCGGGATTTTCAGTGAGAAACTGACGCCTCCTGTAACGGCCACTACTGAAGAGCTGGTGGCATTAGTGGAAGAACTGAATGGACGCTCGGACATCGACGGCATTCTGGTGCAAATGCCGCTGCCGAAGCACGTCGACACGCGGCTGGTATTAGAGACAGTGGCCGCGCATAAGGACGCCGACGGATTTCACCCTGTGAACGTGGGCTATCTTGTGGCGGGGCGGCCCGCGCCGCGATCCTGTACGCCGGCCGGCATCATCGAGTTGCTGAAGCATTATCGGATTCCGGTGGCGGGGAAACATGCGGTAGTGCTGGGACGCAGTGATATTGTCGGAAAGCCGATGGCGCTGATGCTGCTGCAGGAGAACGCGACTGTCACTATCTGTCATTCGCGCACGGTGAACTTACCGGAATTGTGCCGCCAGGCGGATATTCTGGTGGCGGCAATCGGACGCGCAGCATTTGTCACCGCCGATTTCATCCAGCCTGGCGCGACGGTTATCGATGTCGGCATCAATCGCATTACGGATCCGGCGGCGGCCGCGCGGTTGGGGCGCTCCGAAGAGTTTGCGGCCAAGGGCAAAGCCGTGGTGGGAGACGTCCATCCCCTCGACGTGGCGCGTGTAGCCGGCGCCTATACGCCGGTACCGGGAGGCGTGGGACCGTTGACCATTGCCATGCTCATGTCGAACACGGTGGGCTTGGCGGAACGGCATCAGGGTGCCGCATAGCTCATGTTGCGAGTCGGCCTCACCGGCGGCTTAGCCAGCGGCAAAAGCCTTGTAGGCCGCGCACTCAGGGACCTTGGGTGCCTGGTGATCCAGGCGGACGAGCTGGGACATCGCGTTTTGGAACCGGGCGGGGAAGCTTATGACGGCGTGATTCGGGAGTTCGGTCCCGGAATTGTGCGGGCCGATGGTACGATCGACCGGCCCAAGCTGGCGGATTTGGTTTTCCGCGATAGTGAGCGGCTAGCGGTGTTAAATGCACTGGTGCATCCGCCGGTCTGGGCGCGTGAGCGCAGTTTGATGGACGAGTACGCCGCAAGCCATCCCCGTGGCATCGCGGTGGTGGAAGCTGCGATACTTGTTGAAACGGGCAGCTACCGCAATTATTCCAAGCTGATCGTGGCCGTTTGCAGTGAAGAGCAGCAGATCGAGCGTGCAATGTCGCGCGACGGCATTACTCGCGAGCAGGTACTGAACCGGTTGCGCCGGCAAATGCCGCTGGCGGAGAAGATCAAGTATGCCGACTATGTTATCGATACGTCGGGAGCGAAAGAAAGTACGCTGGCGCAGACCAGGGTCGTCTATCAAGCCCTGCTAGCGCTAGAGCCGTAACAGAACCCGTAAAAAATCCAACTTATGAGACTTCGCACTCTTTTCATTGCCTTGGCGCTGGTGGGCGCTTTCGTGTATTTCACCACAGCTCCGAATTCTCCCTTGCGGCGCTATTCGGGGCCGCTATGGAGCGGGCCTACGGTGGCCCACTCGGCGGGACTGGGTGGGGATGAAATCAACAACATCGACATTTATAAGGCGGCTAAAGACAGCGTCGCTTACATCACGAGCACGGTGTATCAGCAGACCTTTTTCTTTGAGATGGTACCGACGCGCGCTTTGGGATCGGGCTTTCTGATCAGCCCCGACGGGCGGATTTTGACGAACAATCACGTGATCAGCGGCAGTTCGAAGATTGAAGTGCGTTTTTCGGATGGCAGCCGGTATACGGCGAAGGTGCTGGTCGCGGACCGCGCCGATGATCTGGCAATGATTCAAATTGATCCCAAGAAGAAGGTGCCATTCCTAAAACTGGGTGATTCCGACGGATTGCAAGTGGGGCAGAAGGTGTTGGCAATCGGAAATCCATTTGGATTTTCGGGCACGCTGACCACCGGTGTTGTGAGTTCGCTGGGGCGTGAGATTCGCAACGAGAACAGCACGCTCGAAGGGTTGGTTCAGACGGATGCGGCCATCAACGAGGGCAATAGCGGGGGGCCGCTGCTGGATTCGCAAGGGAATGTGATCGGCATCAATACCGCGATTCTGGCGCCGAGCGGCGGCAATATCGGTATCGGATTCGCGATGCCGATCAACCGCGCTAAAGCGATGCTGGAAGATTTCCGCGTGGGCAAAAGCTTCGGGCGCCCGCGCTTTGGCGCCTCAACGGTCTTCATCGCTGGAGATTTAGCGGCGGAATTGAAACTGCCGACGGGGGGCGGGTTGCTGATTCAGGAAGTTGGACGCGGGTCCGCGGCGGATCAGGCGGGGTTGAAGGGTTACCGCGACGTGGTGCTGGTGGGCAATGAGCGGCTCGGCGTCGGCGGTGATTTTATTACTGAGGTTGACGGCAAGGCAGTAACCGAATCCGACGCATTGGCGCGCGCGATCGCGCGCAAACGTCCCGGCGATACGATTACGGTAAAAATTTTCCGCGCCGGGAAGTCGCTGGACGTTGCGGTGAAGTTGGGTGAAGTCCCCGAAGAGCGATTCTAGGCTGTAGTAGGACTCAATGCAAGTGGTTCCAGAAATACCGCCGATGGCAGACGCCATGACTCCCCCGGGCGGACCGGGAGCGGGCGCGCCTGCGGGTCCACGGAGGGCACTGGCGGGATTTTTTGTATCGGGAATTCTGCTCGGGTTCCTCGGCGCTATCTTGCCTTCCTGGGGCCATCATCTTCAACCGGACTACTGGATGGTGGGACTTTACTTCGTGGCCTTAATCCTCGGAGTGCTCGCGTCTGTCCGTCCGGCGCGCCCGCTGATGGAGAAGTTGGGTCTGGGCCGCACTCTGTCATTGGCGTGCGCGCTGGCGTCATTGGCCCTGTTCGATCTGGCTTTCTTCTCGCCGCCTTATATCGCATGGTGGCGGCTGCCGGCCATCTTATTGCTGGGCGTTGCCGCAGGGTTGCTTCATACGGCGATCTTTCATGCCATTTCGCCAATGTACCGGTTGGATCCGGCGGCTACGGTGAATCGCGGCGGCATCCTATTCGGACTCGGGTGTTTCAGCGTAGCGGTTTTGATTTCGCAGACCTTCTATCTCTACACCACGGCGGCTATCCAAATTTGGATTGCGCTGATTCCCGGTTTTTTCGCTGTGTTGTACGCGCGCACGCATTTTGCTCCACACACATCGTCCGCCGATCCGCAGGCACGCGCGGTCCTGGCCGAAATCAAGAGTCCCGGCGCGGTGCTCTTCAGTCTGGTTCTATTCTTTCAATTCGGCAACGAATGGGCGATCGCGGGATGGCTGCCGCTGTTTTTGAGCCAGCGCCTGGGGATGAGCCCGGCCAACTCCGTTCTGATACTCGCACTGTATTGGATGGCCCTTTTGGTTGGCCGTCTGGTGGCGCAATGGATGCTGCCGCTGATGCGGCACACACGCTTGTTGGTGGGTAGTGTCCTGATGGCCATGTTCGCTTGCACGATTTTGCTGGGCACCAATAACACCTTCGGTGCGGTGACAGGCGTGCTGCTGCTGGGTGCCGCTTACGCGCCTATCTATCCGCTGGTGGTGGAGAAAATCGGCCACCGTTTCCCCTATTACCACCCGGGATTCTACAACGGCATTTTTTCCTTCGCGATGGTTGGCGGTTTGCTCGCTCCTTGCACGCTGGGTTACTTCGTGTGGCTGCTGGACGTGCGCGCGGTTATGGGGCTGCCGCTGGTGGGTTCGATAATCGTGTTCCTGCTGCTGGCGCTGATCTGGCTGGAGGCGCGGCTAAGCGCGACGCTGCATCCGGTAGAATGAGAGTGGATTATGCCCATCTTTGAATACTTGTGCGACGACTGCGGCAGCAAGTTTGAGAAATTGGTGCGCCGGAGCTCCGAAGCAAATGGCGTGGAGTGCCCTTCCTGCGGGCAGGATCACGTAACAACGCAGGTGTCCAGCTTCGCAGCACGTACCAGCGCCGGAGCCCAGGACAGCATGCCGTCGTGTCCCTCGGGCATGTGCGCGACTCCCGGGATGTGCGGCCGGAACTAGAGAGCCTAGGCTTTTAGCGCCCGTTTGACGGCTTCCGCCAGCAAGTTGGGCAAGAACGGTTTCTGCAGGAATTCCACTCCCGCGACGCGGGGCTCGTAAGGATAGCCGCTGGCAATAATGGCGGGCAAATGCGGAGCACGCAGGCGCGCTCGAGTCATCAGTTCATCACCGCTCATGTCGGGCAGAGACAGATCCGTGATCAAAAGCGCGTATTCTTCCGGATGAGTATCCAGCAGCGCCAGCGCGGCATTGGCGTTGGTGCATGCATCTACTTTGTAACCCAGCCGTTCCAGGTATTTCTTCAGAAGATTGGCCAGCGCCGGTTCATCTTCTACCAACAGCAGGCGAGAACCCATGCGTTCACGAAGTGCGGCCGTTACCAAGTCCTTGATCACTGGTCTGATCGGCGCCTGACAGCAAAACGCCGCCTAACACCCGCCCCGGCAACTTATTTTGCGCTCCCGGCGTCAAATTTCTGTGCAAGGGTGAGGATCTCCCATCCGATAGACTGAAATGGACAATAAATTGAGTCTGACGCTTGGCGCTTGTCCGTGTCAAGCCCCCATGAAACAGGAGGGAACCAAAATGTTTTGGCGTATCTGGCCGGCTTTGTGCTTGCTTCCGGCGCTTTCCGCGGCGGATCTCCCAATCACCGCGGTAACCCTATATAAGCATGGTGTAGCGCACCTGGAACGTGCGGGCGAATTAAAGCCGGGTGAGACGGCCCGCCTGGATTTCAAGCCAGATGACATGAACGACGTGCTCAAGTCGCTGACCGTGACCGATGGCAGTGGCGGCAAGGTAAACGGGGTGCGTTACGACTCGAGCGATCCTTTGGAGAAGCGGCTGGCGGATTTCCCGTTCCAGTTGGGGGCTGGGGCTTCGCTGGCCGCGTTTCTCGACCAAATGAAGGGCGCGCGCATCGAATTGAAGCTGGGAGCGGGCGATGCGGCGGGCACTATCATTAGCGCGAGAGTGGTGCAGGAGACTGACAAATCTCAGCGTGAGGTGTTAGTGCTTTTAATGGACTCGGGCGACATCCGCAGCTTCGATCTGGGGGCGGCGAGCGCCGTGAGGCTAAGCGATCCGAAACTGCAGAGTCAACTGACAGCGTATTTGACGGTGCTGAATCAATCCCACGCGCGGGACCGGCGCAGCGTGTATATCGACGCCGTAGGTTCTGGAACGCGAAAGTTAAGTGCGAGTTACATGACGCCGGCGGCGGTGTGGAAATCGAGCTACCGGTTGATGTTCGGCGCGGCGGGCGAGCCAACGCTGGAAGGCTGGGCGATTGTCGATAACACTTCGGGAGACGACTGGAATAACGTGCGGCTGGCGGTGGTGTCGGGCAAGCCGGTTTCGTTCATCACGCAATTGTATTCGCCGCGCTATGTGCAGCGTCCGTATGCGGAGCTGGCGGAGAACCAGGCGGCGGCACCGGTGGTTTATCAGGGAGCGATGACTGGGGCGATGGAGAAGGCGAAGGATGAGATTACGGTCAATGCGGCCGCCCCAGCCGTTCAGTTCGCGCAACGTGCCGGATTGGGAGGGAGTGCCTTTCGGCCCAGGGACGCCTTGTCTTCAATCGCAGCAACCGCCGACACGCGCCAAGCGGGCGAGTTGTTTGAGTACAGCTTCGCGGCGCCGGTTACGGTGAAGCAGGGCGAATCGGCGATGCTGCCGTTTCTGCAGCAGAAAATTGGCGCGCGCAAACTGTTGGTGTATTCGGACAGTTACGGCCTTAACCCGCGGGATGCGGCGGAGCTCATCAATAATACTGGCAAGACGCTGGACGGGGGGCCGATCACGGTATACGACGGAGGAACGTATGCCGGCGAGGCGCTGGTCGAGACGCTCCCAATGGGTGACAAGCGCCTGATCAGCTACGGCGTGGATCTGGGAACGCGCGTGACCACTGCGTTCAATTCGTCGCAGGCGGTGGTGCGTGAAATTCATTTCCAGCGCGGCATGTTAACGGCACGCAACGCCCTGCAGGAGACCAAGACTTACACCATCAAGAATGTCGACGCAAAGGCGAAGACGCTGGTGATTGAGCACGCCCAGCGGCCCGGCTACACGCTGATGGAACGCAAGCCGAGCGAGACTACTCCCAGCTCGTATCGCTTTGAAGTGAAGCTCGCTGCATCGGGAACCGAATCTTTCCCGGTGCGCGAGGAGCACGTCTACGATGAATCCTTATCAGTGATGAATCTGACGCCGGACGTGCTGGCGGTCTACGTTCAGAATAAGGCGTTGAACGCGGCGGCGCGTCAGCAACTCGATCAGATCGCGCAAAAGAAAGCCGAGGTAGCTGCGAATGACGCCGCTCTTCGGCAGTCCGACGCGGATATCACAAGTCTGACGCAGGATCAGAGCCGCATCCGCAGCAACATCGAGAGCTTGAACCGCGTCAATGGCCAGCAGGATCAGGTACAACAGTATGCGCGTCAGTTGGCGGCGGCGGAGACCAAACTGGCAGGGTTGCGCGATACGCAGAGCGACCTGCGCAAGAAGAAAACCGCGCTCGAAGGCCAGCTTAATTCGTTGGTAGAGCGGATTGCGTTTTAGCCGGAAGCTGGATTCCGTCACCGTACTGCGCGAAGTCGGGGATGGTGACGGGCATGTGGCCAGTAATGGGAATCTCGCCGACCAGCGCCTTCGCTAGCGAGGTTTCGGACGGTGTGGCTGTGCTGAACGCCGCGATATAAGCGGCAACTTTGGGAGAACCGGCGAGCAGATAGGGGTTGCCGAACGAAATCAGGGCAACCGGCGTGGAGCTTGCGGAGAGTTTTTCCAGAAAGGCGGGCAGGTCGCCGGCCAGCGTTGGATTGGTGGTAAAGGTGGCCCACACCAGCGCGGAACATGCCGAGACATCGCCGGTCACGGCGTCAAGAGCCGCCATGGGCAGTGAGTTATCGATGAACACGATGCGCGCCTGCGGGGCGCGCCTGCGAAACTCCTCAGCCAGGCGTTGGCCGAACGACGAGAGGCGGATCCCAGCGGATATCACGAGACACGCCTGATTGGGCGACGCGAGCGGCAGGACGGCGCCGTTGTTACGCACCAGCGTCAAGGCGCGGTCGGCGAGGCTCTGCGAGCGGTCTGCCTCATCCTCGGAATCGAGCGCATCGCTCACTGCATCCAGGTCTGCGATTTTCCTTTTTGGTAGGCCCACGCGAACTTTAGCCTCTAAAATGCGCAACACACTGTCGTCAATGCGACGGCGCGTGATGCGTCCTTTTGCGACTGCGGCTATAACAGCGCGAATGGCGGCGTCGGGATCGGGCGGCATCAGCAGCACGTCGGCGCCGGCCTCGATAGCGCGCACCGATGCCTCGCCGCTGGCAAACTGCTTGGCGAGCCCGGCCATGTCCATGGCGTCGGTGACTACTAGTCCCTTGAATCCCAAATCCTCGCGCAGCAGGCCGGTAAGTACGCGCCGCGAGACCGTGGCAGGAATGTTTTCCGGCTCGATGGCGGGCACCGTTAGGTGGGCGGTCATGATGGAATCGACCTGATGTTGAATGGCGGCCTGAAAGGGTTTCAATTCCACTGCGCTCATGCGGTCGCGGCTGGCATCGACGCGCGCGAGGTCAAAATGACTATCGATGCTGGTGTCTCCGTGTCCCGGAAAATGTTTGGCGGAAACCAGGACCATATTCTTGGGATCGGAGTGCGCGCCGTCGATATAGGCGGCGACATGCTGCGCGACGTCGTCCGGATTTTCACCGTAGGAGCGAATATTGATGACGGGATTCTGCGGGTTATTGTTGACGTCTGCAACGGGAGCGAAGACCCACTGGACGCCCAGTGCGCGCGCTTCGCGGGCAGTGGCCAAGCCTTGATGGTGCGAGGCCTCGACGTCGCGGGCGGCGCCGTAGGCCATGTTGAACGGGAAGCGAATGGTGTCGCTGACGCGCATGGAGGAGCCGCGCTCGAAATCGCCGCCGATTAGCAACGGCGTCTTGGACGCCTTCTGCATTTGGTTGAAGAACAATGCCATGGCGTGTGGCTCTGCGTTGCGAACCAGACCGTATTGCACGCGGTTGTTCATGATGAATCCGCCGATGTGCAGATCCTTTACCCAGTGGCGGAACTTGATGTAGTCTTTGGTTCCCACACCGGGGACGTCGCCGTAGCAGACGCCGATGACCATCTGCGCGATGCGGTCGTGCAGGTTGAGCGATCGCAACATGGACTGCGCGGCGCGTTGCTCGGCGGTGAGTTTCGGCGCGGGCTTGGCGGCGGGTTTGGGAGCGGCTTGAGCCAGCAGTCCGAATAGCGCGATAGTGACGATGGTTCGCATCGCCCTCTAGGATATCTTCATTTCGGAAGCGAGGCGGCGGCGATTTGAGCGATGTCGAGAAGCTGCGGCGGCGCGGCGGTGCCGGCTGCGAGCGCGTCGCGAAACATCGTATTGCAGAATGGGCAGGCGGTCCCGACAATATTCGCACCGGTCGCCACGAGTTCTTGGGCGCGATTGTGGCTCACGCGCTCGCCGGTTTCTTCGCCCAGGAAGGCGAGTCCGCCGCCCGCACCGCAACAAAAGCTGCGCTCTCGCGAACGCGGCGGATCGATCACTTCTCCTGAGCGCGCGAGTACGGCGCGGGGTTCATCGTACGTTCCGCGATAGCGCCCGAGATAGCAGGGATCGTGATACACGATCTTGTCGCTCGTGTCGGCCCGCGGAAGCTGATTCTGATGACGTGCCATGAACTCGCTATGATGCTCGATCTCAGGTGCGAGGCCGAACTCCTTCCAATCTGTGGAAATCGTTCGCACGCAGTGCGGACAGATGGAAACGATCTTCGTCACCTTCGCCTGCTTCAGGGCTTCGAGGTTCTGTTCGGCGAGTTGCTGAAAGACCAGATCATTGCCTAGACGGCGGGCCGGGTCGCCGGTGCATTTCTCTTTCTTGAGGACTCCGAAAGTGGTTCCAAGATGCGCCATCACGCGCGCAAATGACGAGACGATTTCGCGGCCCTGCGGATCGTAAGCTCCCATGCAGCCCAGCCAGAGGCAGTATTCCTGTGTGCCATCAAAGGTCGGAAACTGCTGTTTCTGAATGAACTTGTCACGCTCGCTGGCGCTGAAACCAAGGGCGTTGCCGTTGCGCTCCAGCGCCAGGAATAGCTTAGTCCCGTATTCGTTTTCCCACTTTCCGGTGTTCACCGTGCCGCGCCGCAGTCCGAT
>Ga0207694_10003432_pt1 | contig 12602 bp, 7 predicted proteins | sample KBSC34metaG_FD_184353 | JGI IMG/M metagenome (GOLD analysis project Ga0207694, IMG submission 184353) | Corn rhizosphere microbial communities from Kellogg Biological Station, Michigan, USA - KBS C3-4 metaG (SPAdes) (version 2) | ecosystem: Host-associated > Plants > Roots > Rhizosphere > Soil...
CACTACGACCGTCCGTACAAGGATCTGTTCGCGCTGCAGGACGACATCACCAAGGCGGTTGCTGCCGCTTTGAAGGCAAAGCTGCTCGAAGGCGGCGGCGCGGTGGTGCAGAGCGACCGTCCACCCAGCGGCAATCTCGCCGCCTACACCGCCTACCAGCGCGGCGTTGCGTACGCCGCCCTTGGGACCGCGGCGGGTCAGCACGAAGCCATCGCACAGTTCGATCAGGCCATTCGGCTGGATCCTCGTTACGCACAGGCTTATGCGGCAGCGTCGGGTTCATGGGGCGGCTTGGCTGGGACGTTCGACACCGATGCAGTTGCTGTACGCAACGACATCGCCCAGTCCCGCGCTGCCGCGGACATGGCGCTGCAATTGGATCCCGATCTGGCGGCCGCGCATGGGGCGCTTGCCGGGCTGATGGTGTCTTTCGACTTCAACTGGACAGGGGCATTGGCCGAGTCCCAACGCGCAGTGGAACTGGCGCCGGGCGATTCCAGGGCAAAATTCGGTCTTGCCGACACTCAAGCCAGGCTCGGGCGCGTTGTGTCTGCCGTAAAACTCGACCGCCAAACGCTGGCCAGCGCGCCGTTGAACGCCTTGGCGTATTTTGGCTTGGGTCGGAAGCTCATAGGACTCGGACAACTTGACGAAGCGGTATCCGCGCTACGCCAGTCCATCAAATTGACGCCGGGTGCGAGCCGTCCCTACGCGTATCTGGCAATTATCGAGGTGCTGCGTGGCGACGCCGTTGCGGCGTTGTCCGCGGCGCAAAAGACCCCGCCCGGACAGTGGCATGATTTCGCGATGACGCTGGCTCTGCAGATCGGGAGTGATCGCGCCGCGGCAGACACCGCGCTGAAGAACACGATCGACAAATATTCCAGTACCACGGCCTACCAGATCGCCGAGATATACGCGGTGCGGAAAGATCCCGACAACATGTTCAAGTGGCTGGATCGTGCCGTGGCCAACCGCGATGCCGGCGTCGAATTGCTGCTGTTCGATCCGTTGGCGCTGCGCTACCGCAACGATCCCCGCTTCGCTGCGTTCTGCAGGAAGGTCGGCCTGCCGACCACCACCGATGCCAAGGCACTGCCGTGAACGAAACCGCGCCCGGCTTCTTCGCGCGCCTGAAGCAACGGAAGCTGGTGCAGTGGGCGATTGCCTACGGTGCGTTCGCGTTCGCGCTGATCCAGGTGCTCGACATCGTCGCAGACAGCTATCACTGGCCCGATCAGGCGATGCACATCGTGTTCGGCCTGTTGGCGCTGGGTTTCCTGGTGGCGTTGATTCTGGCGTGGTACCACGGCGAGCGCGGCGCACAACGGATATCCGGGCCGGAGCTGTTGCTGATCGCGTTGGTGCTGGCCGTGGGCGGCGGCTTGCTGTGGCACTTCGGGAAGACCGGCTCGCCCGTCGAAGCAACGAACGCGCCCGCGAATGTGGCGAGCAGCCAGGAGCCCGCTCCCGCTTCGTCTCCTGCGTCGGCGCCGTTCAATCCGCCCGCCGGCACGCTGGCAGTGCTGCCCTTCACCAACCTCGATGGCGATCCGAAGCAGCAATATTTCAGCGACGGCATCACCGAGGAACTCACCAACGCTCTGGGCCAGAACGCCGCGCTCACGGTGATCGCATGGGACACCGCATCGAAATTCCGCGACAACCATGAGTCGCCGAACGCGATCGGCGCGGCGCTGAACGTCGCCAACCTCGTGCACGGCAGCATCGAGCGCGAGGGCGGCATGATCCGGGTGATCGCGGAACTGGTGGACACCCGCACCGGCAAGCAGCTGTGGTCGGATCACTACGACGATTCGGCCGCAAACGTGTTCCAGGTGCAGGACAAGATTTCCGCGGCGATCGCGGCGGCGTTGAACGTGAAATTCGCCGCGCTCGGCCCGGCGTCCATCGTAAACCCCAAGGCTCACGACTTGGTGCTCAAGGCGCACGCCTTGATGGAAACCGCTCGCACCGCCGCGCCGATCGAGCAGGCTCGCGCTTTGCTGGAACAGGCCATCGCGCTCGACCCCGGTTATGCCGACGCCCACGCCAAGCTGGCGGGCGCATGGCTCGACCTGACCCAATACTCCACGCTGACGCTGAAAGATGCGCTGCCCAAGGCGCGTGCAGAGGCCAACCAGGCGTTGGCGCTGGACCCGCGCAACGTGACAGCGCTGCTCGTGCTCGGCAACGACGATGGCGCGGAACACAAAATCGCGCAGGCCAGGGCCAAATTCGAACGCGCACTGGCGCTCGATCCCAGCGACGCCGACGCGCATATTAGTTACGGCAATGCACTGCCGACCAAACAAGCGCTGGCGCAGAATCTGGAAGCGGTGCAGCTCGATCCCGGGAACGCCGGCGCGCAGAACAACCTCGCGATCGCCTATCTGGACCTCGGCGAGTACGTCCAGGCACTGCCGCCCGCTTTGGCCTTGATGAAACTGGCGCCGCACAGCGCCGACAGCGCGCTGGGCCTCGCGCTGACCTATTCGCTGCTGCACCGCCCCGAGGATGCGGTGAAGGCCTTTGATCTGGCCCAACCCGACACGCCGCTGGCCAAGGCGCTGGTCGCGGCCGGCCGGCTGACCTACCAATCCGTGCTGGACCCGAAACTGCACGCGCAGGCGCTGGCCGCGGTGGACGCGCTGCGCAAGCGCTCCGACCTCGATCCGCTTTCCATGGCCGACGTGATCCAGCTTTATCTGGCGCTGGGCCGAAACGACACCGTGCTGGAACTGCTGCCGAAGATATGCGCAGCGATGCCGGTCGGCTGCGTCAACCTCAGCGTCAACCCGGCGTTGCTGCCGCTGCGCGGCCAGCCGGCGTTCCAGGCGCTGGTGAAAAAGTACGACACCGCTTCGCAAACGCCCGCTTCGGCATCGTCGCCGTCCTCGCCCTGACGCCTTTCCCTCCATTTCGAGCGGGGGCCGAATTGCGATGGGTCATGCCACCACTCGAACGGCTGCTATCGGACAATTCGACTGCGCGCGCGCGAAAGTCCGAAGTTGGCCGATCACCGACTGGCGCGGTACGACCCGAACCGGCCTGTGGCGGGAGTCCGCTTCCGGGGAGGTTGGCCAGTTCTTAACGAACCGTGCCACCAAGGGCAGGGGTGCTTGGCCCCAAAGGAGTTTCCTGATGGACTTCTTCAAATGTCAAATGCCCGCTGCCTCGCCGGCAGAGCCAGGGGAGGCCCCCTGTCTCTGCTCGCATAGGGTGTGCGTGTCCTGTAATGATGCTCGTTGCACGAGCTGACACGAGAGCATTCATCTTTTTAACGGGGAATCCGATGTACGAACCAGCGCGTTTGAAGCTCGCAGCGGTGGCGTTGCTGGCAAGCTGCTCGCTTGCCTCCATCGCAGTCCCCGCATTTGCACTCGACAGCGTCCAAAGGTCAATCGACGAACTCAAGCCGATCGCAACCCTGCACCTCGGCAAGACCGCCGACTGGGTGGCGATCACGCCCGACGCAGTCTGGGTCGGAAGCACGGGGCCGGATGCGGTCAGCAGGATCGACCCGAAGACCAACACCGTGGCAGCCACGGTGAAGCTGGGCGGCGCGCCCTGTGCCGGGCTCGCGACGGGTTTCGGCAGCCTCTGGGTTCCACTGTGCGGTCAATCGCCCATGCTGGCCAAGGTCGACATCAAGACCGGCACATTGACCAAGGTCTTCAAGGTCGGACCAGCCTCGGCCGAAGGCGGGGTTGCGACGAGTCCCGACAGCGTTTGGCTGGTCATTGACAAAAGCGGCACACTCGCGCGCATCGATCCGATCACCGGCGCGATCCGGCAGAAGATCCACGTGCCGCCCGGTTCCTACAACCCCCGCTACAGCGATGGGCAGATTTGGGTGACGCGCGCCGAAGGGTCGGAGATCACCAGCATCGACGCCGCCACCGGCACCAACATCGGCACGATCGTCACTGGCCCTGGCCCACGCTTCCTCACCGACGGCAACGGCGCCGTCTGGACTCTCGATCAGGGCGACGGAACCCTGACTCGTGTGGACACCCGCACCAAAGCCACCAGGATCGTGCGTCTTGAAACACCCGGTGAAGGTGGCGACATCGCCTTCGGCGAAGGGATGATCTGGACGACGGTCAGGAAAATTCCGCTCTCCGTCGTCGACGCCGCCAGCGACAGGCTGCTATGCCAGTGGAAGGGGCCCGGAGGCGATTCGCTGGGTGTTGGCTTTGGTGCGATCTGGTTGACCGATTATCACGCGGGGACGGTTTCACGGATCGAGGTGAAGGGTGCGTTGGCACGGTGTTCGTTGCCGAAACACACGTAGGCTGGACCGGTAACCCCGGCGCTGGGACGGCGTCACGGACCTTGGGATCGCAATGCCAGCCTGTGGGCCTGCGATGTCGAACCGAAGCGTCTGGCGGACGTTTTCCCGCCCCGCGACCTAAAACTGCCCGCGCCATGCCAGAATGCGTCGGCGGAACGGGCAGGGACGACGCGCTTTCGCATTCTGGCGTAGCCGCATGGCACATCGGGGATTCTGGCGAGAGCTGAAACGGCGCAACGTGCCGCGTGCGGCGGTGCTCTACGCCGGCGCCATATGGCTCCTCGCGCAAGTGATTACCCAACTCGGGCCGGTGTTGAATGCGCCCGCATGGATCGCGCGCGCATTCCTGATTGCGGTGGCCGTTGGTTTTCCATTCTGGATTGCATTCGCGTGGTTCTACGAATGGACGCCGCAGGGTCTGAAACGGGAAAGCGAGATCGCAGCGGACGATTCGATCGCGCGCTCCACCGGCCGCAAGCTGGACAAGTGGATCATCGCGGTGCTGGCAGTCGCGGTGGTGCTGTTGGTTTCGGGCTACCTGATCCCGCCCAACAAGTTTGAAAAAAGCAGCCCGTATGGAGCGCAGCGCAGTCCGGGAACGACCATCCAGGATTCCGTCGCTGGCGCGATTTCATCCGGGCTACGGAGTGCGACGCCTGCCTCGGCGACGCGCGGTTCGCCGCAAACCATTCCGATCCCCGCCAAATCCGTCGCCGTGCTGCCCTTCGAGAACCTGAGCGGCGACACGAACGAGAAATACTTCAGCGATGGAATCACCGAGGAAATCCTCAGCGCGCTGGCTCAGATTCCCGACCTGAAAGTCGCAGGCCGCACTTCGGCATTCCAGTTCAACAGCCGTGACGAAAACCTGCGGCACATTGGTGAAATTTTGGGCGTGGCCGATGTGCTGGTGGGCAGCGTGCAGAAAGCGGGCGACGAGGTGCGCATCAACGTGCAGTTGGTGGACACGAGCACCGGCTATCAACGCTGGTCGGAGAAATACGACCGCAAGCTCACCAACATCTTCGCGGTCGAGGATGACATCTCAAGCGCAATTGCCGGCAAGCTGCGGGTGCAACTCACCGGCGGCGGCGGACAGCCGCTGGTGGCGCAGGAGACGATTGATCCGCGTGCGCACGATTCTTACCTGCGCGGGCTGGCGCTGCTGGCTGCGCGGGGGCCCGGATTGCGTGATGCGGCGGCGGCATTCCAGAGTGCGATCAGGATTGCTCCGAACTATGCGGAGGCGTGGGGCGCATTGGCGGAAGCGCAGGCGTTATATCCGGATTACGGCCTGGGCACGATGCAGTCTGCGGATCCATTGGCGCTGGCCAACGCCAGACACGCGCTCTCATTGAATGCCGATCTTGCCTCCGCGTATGTCGCGCAAGGCATGGTGTACAAGGACCAGTGGCGGTGGCCGCAAGCCGACCAGGCTTTCCGCCGCGCCGTATCGCTGGCGCCCGGCGATGCGGAAGCGGTCAATCAACAGGCCCAGTTCCTGTTGGCGGTCGGCCAATTCAATTCGGCGCTCGCGGAAATCGAGCATGCCCAGAGACTCGACCCGCTTTCGCCATCCATCGGCGATACGCGTGAGTACCTGCTGATGATATTGGGCCAATACGAGGCGGCCTCGGCACAGCTACAACGCACGTTGGCAACGCATCCGGATTTTGTGGACGCGCGGATTGACGAAATAGATCTTGCCGTCATTCGTCACAACTATGCTGATGCGGAAAGGCAGGCTCGCTCGCTGGCGGCGCTCGACGGCATCGATCCCGACCTCATGGCATCGTGGGTACACGGTATTGCCGATCCGGCCCTGCGGGCCGCCGCCGTGCGAAGCCTGGAGACTGCTCCCGGTGCTGCGCATTTGCGCCGTGATCCGCTGGCCTATGCACATTGGCTGGCCCTGCTTGGCGCGCAGGATCGCGCGCTCGCCGTGCTCGAGCGCTTGCCCAGCCAGCGCAACAGCCCGGAACCGGATTGGATGTGGGATCCCGCTTTCGACCCGATCCGCAACGATCCCCGCTTCAAGGCGGTGCTGAAGAAGATGGGTTTGCCGTACGCGCCGGCCGGCACTGCCAACCATGAATGAACTTATCGCCCGCCTGAAGCAGCGCAAGCTGGTGCAATGGGCGCTGGCGTACATCGCGTTCGCGTTCGCACTGATCCAGGTGCTGGATGTCGTGGCGCAGCGATTCGGATGGCCGGACCAGATCGAGAAGCTGCTGATCCTCGCGCTTGCTGTCGGGTTCGTGGTTGCGCTTGTGCTGGCGTGGTACCACGGCGAGCGCGGCGCGCAGAGGGTCAGCGGCACCGAGATCGTGATCCTCGCGCTGCTGCTGGCCATCGGCGGCGGGTTGCTGTGGCGATTCGAGCGCGGCGCTCCATCAACGAGGAGCCCGGGTACGGCAAGCAGCCCGGATGCGGCGCAGCGGAATCCGGGTGCAACTCCGTCAGCGATTCCAATTGCCGCGATCCCCGCCAAATCCATCGCCGTGCTTCCGTTCGAGAATTTGAGCGAAGACAAAGGCAACGCCTATTTCGCCGACGGCATGCAGGACCTGATCCTCACCAAGCTCGCGGACATCGGCGATCTCAAGGTGATCTCGCGCACCTCGACCCTGAAATACCAGAGCCATCCCGACAACCTGAAAACCATCGCGCAACAGCTCGGCGTAGCTACCATCCTCGAAGGCAGCGTGCAGAAAGCCGGCAATCAGGTGCTGATCAACGTGCAGTTGATCAATGCAAGCAGCGACAGCCATGTCTGGGCGCAGAGCTACACCCGAACGCTGGACAACATTTTCGGCGTGGAGGGCGAAGTCGCACAGAAGGTGGCCGATGCCTTGAAGGCGAAATTGACGCCGAAAGAAGCCGCGCAGCTTGCCACGGCGATGAGCGGCGATGCGGCGGCGAACGACTTGTTCCTGCGCGCCGAATATTTCGCCCATCAAGGCAACACAACCTACGATTCCACGTCCTTCCGCCGCGCGATCCCCATTTACCAACAGGCGCTGGCGAAGGATCCCGGTTTCGCGCTCGCACGGGCGCGGCTTTCCTTTGCCGAGAGCGGCGCCGTGTGGTTTGGAAGCGGCGAAAACGACATCCGCCGGCTCATCGCTGACGCCCAGGCGCAGGCCGAGCAGGCGCTGGCGCAACAGCCTCGCCTGGTGGCCGCGCAAGTGGCCCTCGGATACAGCGCTTACTGGGGCCGTGGCGATTTTATCAGCGCGCTGCAGGCATTCGATGCGGCGCTTGCCTTGCGCCCCAATGATGCCGATGCGTTGAGCGGAAAGGGTTTCGTGTTGCGTCGGCAAGGAGATTTTGCGGCGGCGATCGCAGCATTGACCCGTGCGCTTGAGCTCGACCCGCGCGACATCAGCTTGCTCAATTCACTCGGCGAAACCTTCTCGGCGGTGTCGCGGTACGCGCAAGCCGCGCCATTGTACCAGCGGGCGCTCGACCTCGACCCCGAAAACGTGCAAACGAAGTTCGACAATTCCACGAATATCCTGATGAGCAGTGGCGATGCGGCACGCGCGCTGGGCGCAGCGCAAGGCGACCAGCCGCAATTGCTCGTGTGGCGTGCGCAGTTGCTGACCTACCAGCGCAAGTACCGGCAGGCGCTGGCGCTGATCGCGAGCATCCCCGAGACTCCGGCGGGCTTCAATTATCAGGTCGGGCCCAAGGCGCTGGCGCAAGCCAATCTCTACCATCTTGTGGGCGATGCGGCGCAGGCGCGTGCGCTTTTCGCGCAGGCCTTGTCGCAATCGCGTGCGCGTTTGTCCGCGTTGGCCGGCGCCCCGATCAAGCAGGCTTTTGTCTGGAATCACATTGCCGCGGCCGAACTGGGCTTGGGCCAGACCCAGGCGGCGTTCGCCGCCATCGCCCATTCGCAGTCCTTTGCCAGCCGCTCCGGCGATCGGTTCTTCACCCCCGGTATCATCGCGAACAACGCCCAGTTGTATGCCGAGGCGGGACGCGCGGACTTGGCCGTGCCGCTGTTTGTCCAGACATTCACGACCACCCGCAGCTGGGTCTACAGCACGCCCGCATTGTTGTGGATCGACCCATTGTTGGATCCGATCCGCCGCGATCCGCGCTTTCAGGCGCTACTGAAAAAGTACGCGAAGTACAAGCCTGCAACGGCGAACGCTATCGCGCCAAATGCATTCCATCCCGCCACACCGGTTCCGGCAACCGCGAACGGAGCCGCGCATGGCTGAATTCATCGCGCGCCTGAAGCAACGCAAGCTGGTGCAATGGGCGCTGGCGTACGTCGCGTTCGCGTTTGCGCTGTTGCAGGGTACGGATGTGGTTGCGCATCAATTCGGCTGGCCGGACGGATTGCAGCGTGGTATCACACTGGTGCTGATCATCGGCTTTGTCGTCGCGCTGGTGCTGGCCTGGTACCACGGCGAACGCGGCGCGCAGAGGGTCAGTGGCACCGAGATCGTGATCTTGGCGCTGCTGCTGGCGATTGGCGGCGGCTTGCTGTGGCGATACGAACGCGTCACGCCGAATTCCAACGCAAATGTCGCAAGTAGTAGCCCGGATGCGACGCAGTGGAATCCGGGCACAACTCCGTCAGCGATTCCAATTGCAGCGATCCCCGCCAAGTCCATCGCGGTGCTGCCATTCGAGAACTTGAGCGGCGACAAGGACAACGCCTATTTCGCCGACGGCATGCAGGATTTGATTCTTACCAAGCTCGCGGATATTGGCGATCTCAAGGTGATCTCGCGCACCTCGACCGCGAAGTACCAGAGCCATCCCGACAACCTGAAAATCATCGCGCAACAACTCGGCGTGGCGGCGATCCTGGAAGGCAGCGTGCAGAAGGCCGGCAACCAGGTATTGATCAACGTGCAGTTGATTGATGCGCGTTCCGACAACCACCTGTGGGCCGAGTCCTACACGCGCACGCTGGACAACATTTTCGGCGTGGAAGGCGAGGTCGCGCAGAAGGTGGCCGATGCGCTGAAGGCCAAGCTCACCAGCACCGAACAGCAGAACGTCGCGGCGATCCCGACCCAGAACGCCGCCGCGTACAACTGGTACCTGAAAGCAGACTACCAGGCCCACAAGGCGTTCGATGCCCAAGACGGCGCGGAATTCGAGCTTGCCGAATCCTATTATCGCAAGGCGATCGCACTCGATCCCGGGTTCGCCCTGGCCCGGGCCCAACTGGCTTACTGTCAAATGGTGAGCCACTGGTTCGTCGCGCCGCTGCCGCCGGACGAATTGGCGAAGGTCAAGGCAACCATTGACAACACCTTGGCCGCCGCTCCCGATCTTCCCGATGCACACCTGGCGCTCGGCTACTACTACTACTGGGGCTATCGCCGTTATGCCGAGGCTGCAAAGCAGTTCGAGCGGGTGCTGCAACTCGCGCCGAACAACGTCGAGGCGCTCGGGGGGCTGGCGTTCATCGCACGCCGGAGAGGGCAGTGGCCGCAGGCATTGGCGACGCTGCAGCGCGCGTTGCTGATTGCGCCGCGCGACGCCGAGATGCTGGGCGAATACGGCAGGACGTTGTCCATCATGCGGCGCTACGCGGAAGCGGAGCAAGTGCTGATGCGTGCGCTGACCTTGGAGCCCGGGAAGACCAACAATCAGGATGCATTGTGGGAGACACGCCTGGTCGGGTTGGGCGATGCCGTGGGTGCCCGGAACGCTTACATTCCACGGCCCGGCTGGAGACTCGATAGCAAAAAGAATCTTGGCGCCGGGGATGTTTACGTGTTGATCAATCAGATCGTCTACCCGGATGTGTTCGAACGCCGCTTCGACAAGGCACTGCTTGCGTGGGATTCGGCGCCCGTCAGCACCGATGCGGGACGGCTCACCCGCCGCGCCGCGCGCGTGGCCATCCAGGTCATTGCCGGGCGGCAGATGGCCACCCAGTCCGACTGCACGCAATTGAAACCGTTGCTCGATGCGGAGCTGGCGAAGCATCCCGATGTCATCGGGAACCTGCAGCAGGTGGCGTGGGTAGATGTGTGCCTCGGTCGCAATACGGATGCCATCGCGGCAGCGCGTCGCGCAACTGAAGTGATGCCCATCTCCAAGGACGCTTTATTTGGTGAGTACACCTTGGCTGGGTTGGCCGAGGTGGAAGCCCACGCGGGCGCAAAAGACCAGGCGCTCGAGTTGATTGGCCAGCTGCTGGCGATGCCGGCGGGCGAAGTCATGAGCGTGACCCGCCTGAAGCTCGGTCCGGTGTGGGATCCTTTGCGCAGTGATCCGCGGTTTCAGGCGTTGCTCAAGAAATATTCCGGCGCGCAGTCGATGGCCGCAACAAGCGGAGCTTCGCCGTGACCAGCACCTCATCGCCGCGCGACCCCGCCAGAGATTGCCGCAGCCGGCCACGACCGCTGCATCATCCCGATCAAGCCCGAGCACCTCGACGCTTGGCTCAATCCCGATCCGCACAACCTCGCGGCGCTGTACGCAATCCTGGATGATCGGGATCGCCCGTACTACGAGCATCGTTTGGCGGCGTAGCCACAATCTGATCAACAGACGCCAGGCGGCCGGAATCCATCCGATTTCACTGGCACGCTTGTGGGGTGGCGTCCGCCCGTACGGGTGCTACCGACCCCAACCGGACCTTCGCGGCTCGAATTGCACCGCCGCATAGCGGACACTGGGTCTCCGCATGCAATTGCACGCGTAGGCACCAGCCGCGATCTCCAATCGGTGCACGGATCCTGCTACAAGCGGTCCAGCGGACTCGTTGTGTTGCAAACGTCTTGATGGACGTGGGTGTAAATCATCGTGGTTTGCAGGGAACGGTGCCCGAGCAGGAGCTGGATCGTACGGATATCCGTTCCTTGGGCCAGAAGATGGGTGGCGAAGGAGTGGCGCAGCGTGTGGGCGCTGGCATGCTTGCGCACCCCCGCTCGTTCGAGCGCCTGCTTGAACGCCCTTTGGATCGTCGCCTCCGATGCGTGCCAGCGCAGCCGCTTCCCCGTTTCTGGGCACGGCCGCACCACGCGGGAGGGGAACACGAACTGCCAAGCGATACTGCGGGATGCATTGGGGTACTTGCGGTGCAGCGCCCCGGGCAGCGGGACGTGGCCTCGCCCCGCGAGGACATCCTGCTTGTGCAACACCAGGACTCGAAGCAGGCGTTGCTGCAGAGCTTGCTTCAAAGACGAGGGCATCAGGGTGGTACGGTCCTTGGCACCCTTGCCGCTTCGTACCGTGATCGTACCGGCGCGGAAGTCGAGATCCTTGATGCGCAGGGTCACGCATTCGGTGACCCGCAGGCCAGCGCCATACAGCAACTCGGCCATGAGCCTCGTCGTTCCCTGCATCATTGCCAAGGTGTCACGGACTTCCTCGACGGTCAGCGCGACGGGTAGACGGGACGGCCGTTGCACACGCCGTAGACCATCGAGGTGTCCGACTTCCACCTCGAGCACATCCCGGTACAAGAACAGGAGCGCGTTGAGCGCTTGCGACTGTGTGGAGGCAGCGACGTTGCGAGCGGTCGCCAGATGATTCACGAACGGCGCGATGCCCTGTGTGCCGAGTTCGCGAGGATGCCGCTTGTGATGGAACAGGATGTAACGACGAATCCAAAATCGATACGCCTCTTCAGTACGCCGGCTCAGGTGGCGTCGGCGGCAGAGAATGGACACCTGGTCCATGAGGCGCGGGGCTGGCGGTGTAACGGGCAACTCACCCCATGACGGTGGCTCCTGACGGTGGAAAAAGCCTTAACGTAGCGCAATCGCGACGTCTCCCGGCGTCTGGTTATACTCGCCATGAATAGCCGGACCTGGGGAGGCGGCGTTTCCATGGAATCAAGCACTTGCTGCTGCCGCGGGGGTATGGGGCGCCGAGTGTATAGCCGGACGTCGAGTTCGTATATTCAGTAGTTAGGCATGCACTCGATACCTTCGCCAATTGAGAGGCTGGAAAGTGCACTGTCTGAAACATCAGATGTGTATGTGAACAGCGGCGTTGACGAAGCTTCATACTTCGAGGAGCTTAGAAGCGACATCCGCTCCAACTTGTGCGAGCCATTCGAGGTCAGTGCAGTCGTTCAAGAGCCGGGCTTCCCAGACATCCCGGTGGGCGCCAACATCAGCGGACTGTGCCTCGCGCACAGCGCCGGCTACTGGTTGGTTTATCATCGCGAGCATGATCGCTTCTATTGTTTTTGGGGTGTCGACACCGCGCACCTTGGCGCTCACGGCGTGTTCGGTAGCCCGCTTTGCTGCTGGTCGTCGTGAGCATGCCTAACAACTCCGTAAGAGACTCCTCGTCAACCCAGTGAACATAATCA
>Ga0207694_10003438_pt1 | contig 12590 bp, 10 predicted proteins | sample KBSC34metaG_FD_184353 | JGI IMG/M metagenome (GOLD analysis project Ga0207694, IMG submission 184353) | Corn rhizosphere microbial communities from Kellogg Biological Station, Michigan, USA - KBS C3-4 metaG (SPAdes) (version 2) | ecosystem: Host-associated > Plants > Roots > Rhizosphere > Soil...
TGGTGGGCCAGCGCCAGGCGCCGGTAGGCGTGGCGCATCTCGGCCGCGGTCGCCGAGCGCGCCACCCCGAGGACCTCGTAGAGATCGACGACGGCGGCTGCCACGACGCTGAATCTAGTGCGGCGGATTCGGAGTTGCCAACGCGGGCCGCCCCGCCGACGGTCGCCACCGCCGGGCGCGCGCGCCCGCCAGATCGCCGTTGATCCTCGTACCCCTGAGGACTAGAAGAGGCCCGTGGCGAAATTCACGCGCGCGTTGCTTTCCGTTTCTGACAAGACCGGGCTGGCCGAGCTCGGGCGGGTCCTGGCCAAGTGCGGGCTCGAGCTCCTGGCGAGCGGCGGCACGGCGCGCGCGCTGGCCGTGGCGGGGGTCCCGGTGCGAGAGGTCAGCGACTTCACCGGCGCGCCCGAGATCCTGGACGGTCGGGTGAAGACGCTGCATCCGCGCATCCACGGCGGCCTACTAGGACGGGCGACCGCCAAGCACCGCGAGGAGATGCAGAAGGGCGGGCTGTCGCCGATCGATCTGGCGATCGTGAACCTGTACCCCTTCCGCGAGACGGTCGCGCGGGGCGCGCCGTTCGAGGACGTCATCGAGAACATCGACATCGGCGGGCCGTCCATGATCCGCTCGGCCGCCAAGAACCACGAGCGCGTGGCCGTGGTGGTGGACCCGGCCGACTACGGGCGCGTGGCGAGCGAGATCGAGGCCGCGGGGGAGGTCTCGGCCGAGCTGCGCTTCGAGCTGGCCTGCAAGGCGTTCGCGCACACGGCCGCGTATGACGGCGCCATCGCTTCCTATCTGTCGCGCCTCAGGTCGCCCGACAGCTCTCCCACCGAGTTCGGCGGGACGGCGCACTGGTCGGCGACCCTGGCCCGCAGCCTGCGCTACGGCGAGAACCCTCATCAGAAGGCGGCCTTCTACGCGCTGCCGAACACCCTGGCGGGCCTGTCGCTGAACGACGCGCGGGTTCTGCAGGGCAAGGAGCTCTCCTACAACAACATCCTCGATCTCGACGCGGCGATGCGCCTGGGGGCCGAGTTCACGGATCCGGCCGTGGCCATCATCAAGCACACGAACCCGTGCGGCTGCGCGGTGGGCGAGTCGGTGCTGGAGGCGTACCGGCGCGCTCGAGAGACCGATCCGGTGTCGGCCTTCGGCGGCATCGTGGCGATCAACCGGCCGGTGGACGGGGCGATGGGCCGCGAGCTGGCCGAGACCTTCCTCGAGTGCGTGATCGCACCCGGCTACGAGCCCGAGGCCCTGGCCGCGCTCGTGGTCAAGAAGAACCTGCGGGTCCTGGCCTACGACTTCGTGGGGGCAGCCGAGCGCGAGCGCGCGGGCGCCGGCATCCACGAGGTGCGCAGCGTCTCGGGCGGATTCCTGGTGCAGACGCGCGACATGGTGACGACGCCGGTTCGCGCCGGCAAGGTCGTCACGAAGCGCGCCCCCACCGATGCGGAGCTGGCGGATCTCGACTTCGCGTGGCGCGTCTCCAAGCACGTCAAGTCGAACGCGATCGTCTTCGCGGGCGCGGGGCGCACGCTGGGCGTGGGCGCCGGCCAGATGTCGCGGGTGGACTCGGTCCGCATCGCGATCGAGAAGGCGCGCGCGCCGCTGGCCAAGTCCGTGGTGGCCTCCGACGCGTTCTTCCCGTTTCGCGACGGCGTCGACGAGGCGGCCAAGGCCGGCATCTCGGCCATCGTCGAGCCGGGCGGCTCCTTGCGCGACGAAGAGGTCATCGGCGCCGCCGACGAGCACGGCATCGCCATGATCTTCACGGGCGAGCGCCACTTCAAGCACTGAGCGCGAGGGTTCACGGGCGTCGCTGATATGTCGAAGATCCTGTTGGTCGGTGGAGGGGGGCGCGAGCACGCGCTCGCCTGGAAGCTGGTGCAGAGCCCGCGTTGTCGCGCGCTGGTGGTGACGCCAGGAAACCCCGGCATCGATCGCCTGCCCAAGACCATCGCGGCGCCGCTGAAGGCGGACGACATCGCCGGGCTGGTGAACTTCGCGCGCAACGCGCGCATCGACCTGGTGGTGTGTGGCCCGGAGGGACCGCTGGCGGCGGGCCTCGGGGACGCGATGCGCGCGGCGGGCTTTCGCTTCTTCGGACCGTCGCGCGCGGCGGCCCAGATCGAGGGCAGCAAGGCGTTCGCCAAGCGCCTGATGGCCGAGGCCGGCGTGCCGACGGCGGCCTTCGGTGTGTTCGAGGATCTGGCGGGGGCCGAGGCCTTCATCGACGCGCAGCCGGGCCCGGTGGTGGTGAAAGCGGACGGCCTGTGCGCCGGCAAGGGGGTGGTGGTGGCCGAGACCAAGGAAGAGTCGAAGGCGGCCGCGCGCCGCATGCTGGCCGACGGGGCGCTCGGCGCGGCCGGCGCGCGCGTCGTCCTCGAAGAGCGGCTGTTCGGCCGCGAGGTGTCGCTCATGGCCCTGTGCGACGGCACGCGCGTGACGTTGCTGGCCTCCGCCGAGGATCACAAGGCCGTGCTCGACGGCGATCGAGGTCCGAACACGGGCGGGATGGGCACATACTCGCCGTCGCCGCTGGTCGACGAGGCGTCGCTGGCCGACATCGTGCGACGGATCTTTCTGCCGGTGGTGACGGCCCTGCGGGAGCGGGGCACGCCGTTCCAGGGACTCCTCTACGGCGGCCTCATACTGACGCGCGATCGCGGGCCGATGGTGATCGAATGGAATTGCCGCTTCGGCGATCCGGAGACTCAGGTGGTGATGGCCCGGATGGAGGACGACCTCCTGCCGTGGATCGAGGGCGCGGCCGACGGGCGATTGCCCGAGGGCGCGCCGCGCTTTCGCCCCGAGTCAGCGGTGTGCGTGGTCCTGGCCGCCGAGGGCTATCCGGGCGAGCCGCGGGCCGGCGACGCGATCTCGGGGCTCGGCCATGAATGGCCGGCGGACCTGTGGGTCTTTCACGCCGGCACGCGCCGCGCGGGGCGGGAGATCGTGACCGCCGGGGGCCGCGTCCTGGGCGTGACCGCGCTGGGGGCGGACCTGGCGGCCGCGCGAGCCCGCGCCTATGGCGTCATCGGCGCCGAGCCGGGCCGTGTGGGATTTTCGGGAATGCACTTTCGACGAGACATCGGAACACGAGGAGACGCATGAACATCGATGTAGCGATCATGATGGGATCGAAGTCGGATCTGGAGACGATGCGGCCGGCGGCCAAGGTCCTGCAGGGCCTGGGGCTGCAGGTGGCCGTGCGCGTGCTGTCGGCGCATCGGACGCCGGCCGAGACGGCGACCTTCGTGAAGGACGCGGCGGCCGGCGGCTGTAAGGTCTTCATCTGCGCGGCGGGCGGCGCCGCCCACCTGGCGGGCGCCGTGGCGGCGCACACCACTCGTCCGGTCATCGGCGTGCCGATCGCGGGGGGCTCGCTGGGCGGCCTCGACGCGCTCCTGTCGACGGTGATGATGCCGCCGGGCATGCCGGTCGCGACGGTCGCCGTCAACGGCGCCGAGAACGCGGGCTTGCTGGCCGCCCAGATCGTCGGGTTGACCGATCCGGCGGTGGCCCGCAAGGTCGAGGCCGAGCGCCAGTCTCGGCGCGAGAAGGTGCTGGCCTCCGACGAGGAAGTCCGCAAGGAGTTCACCCGCGCCTGAGCGGCGCGCCTGCTATCGGCTGCGACGAGGAGAGCGGGGCCCTGGTCCATGACACACGCGTTTCCAGAGGAGATCGTGTTCGCGGTCGAGGCGCTCCGCCGCGGCGAGGTGGTGGCTTATCCGACCGAGACCTTCTATGGCCTCGGGGTGAACGCGCTGGACGAGTTGGCCCTGGCGCGCCTGCGCCTCCTCAAGGGGCGCGGCGCCGACAAGGCCATCTCGATCCTGGTCAGCGACGCGAGCATGCTCGAGCGCGTGTGCGCCGAGATCCCGCCGCTCGCGCGCAAGCTGATCGCCAAGCACTGGCCGGGGGCGCTGACGCTGGTTCTGCCCGCGCGTTCCGACTTGCCGCAGCCGCTGGTGCAGGACGGGTGCGTGGCGGTGCGCATCTCGTCGCACCCGACGGCGCAGGCGCTCGTCACGGCGTTTGGCGCGCCGGTCACCACGACCAGCGCGAACCTGGCCGGCCAGCCGCCCGCCTCGACGCCGGAGATGGTCGAGGAGGCCTTCGAGGGGCGCTGCCGCGTGATCCACGCGGGCGCCACCCCGGGCGGGGCGGCGAGCACCATCGTTCGCATTCGCGACGGCAACCTCGAGGTGTTGCGGCGCGGGGCGATCGATCCCCACGCCGACGACGCCGATTCGCCACGCCCGCGCGAGCCGACTCGGCCCCGGGATCCGTCCGGCCCGCGCGAGCCGGCGGGCCGGCGCGAGCCGCCGGGCCGGCGCGAGCCACCGGATGACCAGTGAGCGCGGCGGCCGGCCGGCCACCAGCGACGGCGAAGACGACGACGTCACGGTCGACACGCTCCTGCGCGGGCGCGTGACGCTGATCCAGCCGGCGCGCGGGTTCCGTTCCAGCCTCGATCCGCTCTTGCTGGCCGCGTTCGTCAGGCCGCCCTTCGGCCGGTTCGTGGACATCGGGTGCGGTACGGGCGCCCTGGCGTTCGCGCTGGCCGCGCTCGATCCGGCGGCGACCGGCGTCGCGGTCGAGATCCAGCCGCGGCTGGCGCGTCTGGCGGCGCGCGGCCTCGCCCGCAACCCGTTCGCCGATCGCCTCGCCATCGTCGAGGCCGACGTGCGCAGCGCCGCCGGCGGTGCTGCGCTGCCGCCAGCGACCTTCGATTTGGTCGCGACGAATCCGCCGTTTCGTGCCGTCGGGGGAGGCTTCGTCTCGCCCGACGGCGAGCGGGCGCGCGCCAACCACGAGGTCACGTTGAAGCTGGCGGAGTGGCTGGACGCGGCGGCCGTGCTGGTCCGTCCGGGCGGTCGAGTCGCAGCGGTGTTCGTGGCCGCGCGTCACGACGAGCTCCTCGGCGAGATGCGAGCGCGCGCGCTCGCGCCCCGCCGGCTGCGCTTCGTGCACGCGCGCCTCGACGAGCCACCGTCGCGAATCCTGGTGGAGGCGGTCCGGGCCGATCGCGGGGAATCGTTTCTCGCAGAGACACCGCTCGTCGAGGCGCCTCTTCCCTTGCGCGGTCCGAACGGACACAGCGAAGAGGTCCGCGGGATGCTGGGCGAGATCTGATCGGGATCTCGGGCAGCGGAGCCGGCCCGCCCCCTCGCGGCCACGCCGAATTGGGGTACGCTTCGCCCGTGAACCTTCGTCGTGTCCTGGCCGTCGCGGCCTTCGGCCTGGCGGTGTTGGCCTCGGGCCTCTCCTGCCGGGGCCTCGCCCATCGCCAGCCCGGTGACGAGTCCGTCTCGGTTCCGCTCGACGGTTCGACGGCGGCGCCCCCGGCTGCTGGGAACCCCGCCCCCTCGAAGAGCCCGTCGAAGGGGTCGGCCTCTCCGTCGGCTTCTCCGCGCTTCGACGCCGGCGTGCCGCCTGCGGCGGGTAAGAGCGGGGCGCCACCTCCGGCCGCGCCCGCTCCCCTGACGGCGCGCCTCGAGATCCCGCCCGAGGCGCGGGCGCTGTCGCGCGCGTTCTCGAACGTGGCGAAGGCCATGGCGCCGAGCGTGGTGCGCGTCGACGTCGAGGTGGCCCACCCCGATCGCGACGACGGAGACGACGACGGCGTCGAGCGGCTGCCGCCCGGGCTGCGGAAGTTCTTCCAGTTCGGAGAGCCCGGAGACATGCCTCCGCAGAGAGGCACCGGCTCGGGCGTCCTGCTCGACGGTGCCGGCAACATCGTCACCAACCGTCACGTCGTCTCGAAGGCCACCAAGGTCAGCGTCATCTTCTCCGACGGTACGGAGCTGCCCGCCCACGTCGTCGGCGCCGATCAGCAGACCGACGTCGCGGTGGTCCGCCTCGACAAGCCTCCCGCGGCCGGGCTGGTGGCGGCGCGCCTCGGCGACTCGGACAAGCTCGACGTGGGCGAGTGGGTGCTGGCGGTCGGCAGCCCGCTCGGCCTCGATCAGACGGTGACCGCCGGCATCGTCAGCGGCAAGGGCAAGGTCGGCCGTCACGTGCAGATGTCGGGCGAGCGGGTGCGCAGCTACATCCAGACCGACGCCAAGATCAACCCGGGGAACTCGGGCGGGCCGCTCGTGAACCTGGGCGCCGAGGTGGTGGGCATCAACACGCTCATCAACACGGGACCGGGCGGGGCCTACGGCTTCGCCATCCCGATCAACCAGGTGCGGCGCGTGGCGCAGGCGCTGATCAAGGAAGGTCGGGTTCGCTATCCGTACCTCGGCGTGCTGCTGGGCGATTTGAAGGAGCTGGCGCCCGAGGCGCGCGCGGCGTTGAAGAAGGGCGGCGGTGTCCCGGCCGCTGGCGCGTACGTGAGCGGCTTGACCCCAGGCAGCCCGGCCGTCATGGCCGGCCTGCGCCCCGGGGACGTGATCGTGGCGATCGATGGTCGGCCCATGGAATCGGCCGGCGACGTGGTCGACTACGTCTCGGCGCAGGCGATCGGCGGGCAGGTCAAGATCGACTACGTGCGCGACGGGAAGAAGACCACCATCGGCGCGGTGCTGGGGGAGCTGCCAGGAGGCGATCTGGCCGCGGCCGGCGCCGGCGAGAGCGTGGCGGGACTGGCCCTCCAGACCGTCACGCCCCCGCTGGCCGAGTCGCTGGGGCTGAAGCGGGACGTGAAAGGAGCCGCCATCACCGAGGTGGCGCCGGGTGGCGCCGCCGAGAAGGCCGGCTTGCAAGCGGGAGAGGTCATCGTCGAGATCGACCGCCGGCCGACGCCGACCGCCGAAGACGCCTTCAAGGCCCTGCGCGGCCAGCGCAAGGGCGGGCACCTCCTCCGGGTGCGCAGCCCGGCCGGCGCGCGGTTCGTGACGCTCGAGAGCTCCTCCGGCTGAGCCGGCGGGAGCCCCGACCCGTCGCGGCAGTAGCTCCGCGACGGGGCCAGGACATCTCGATCAGGCTTCGGCCGCCGCCGGCGGTTCGCCTTCTGTTTTCCGCGGAGGAGGCCCGGAAACCCTCGAATTTTCGAGCCCTCTGGAGGCCGAGGCCGGTCCGAAGCCTGCAGGGGCAGGGCGCTCTGGAGCGCTCCCCTCGAGGCATGGTAGTTGCTGCTGGCCCGGCGACGCCGGGACGCAGGCCGGCCGGCAGGTGGAGCGTGGAAAGGAACGGGACCTTGCCAAGATCTTTGCCGAAACGAATGGGGCTGCTGGGGGTGCTTGCGCTCGCATCCTGCGGCGGGGGCGCCACGGATCCCATGGAGACGACGGACTCCATCAAGCCGGGCCCCCCCTGCGCGGGGCCGGGGACGATCTGCACCTGGGCCGGCACGGGCGAGCCGGCGTTCATGGGGGACGGGAAGGCTCCGTGGAAGACGGCGCTCTACTGGCCCATGGACGTCGAGTTCGCCTCTGACGGGACCGGCTACATCCTCGACTGGCAAAACCACGTGGTCCGGAAGGCGACGCCGACCGTGGTGTCGACCATCATCGGCACCGACGAGCCGGGTGATGGGCCGGTCTATGGTCGCGGAGACGAGACGACGCCGCCCGGGGTGCTCGGCACGACGGTCTCCTTGAACCACCCCACCGACATCCAGCTGACGCCGGACGGGCGGCTGATCCTGGCGGCCTGGCACAACCACAAGATCCGCACCATCGAGCTGTCGAGCGGGCTCTCCGAGGTGTCGTGCGGGCGCGGGCCCGGCTACGCCGGCGACCTGGAGCCGCAGGGATCCGCGCTCTTGAACATGCCGAAGGCCATCGCCCTGGCGCCTTCGGGCGACCTCTACATCGCGGACACGCGCAACTTCCGCGTGCGCCGGGTGTCGGCCGCGACCGGCATCATCCAGACGGTCGTCGGGACCGGGAAGCGCGGTGGGACCGGGGACGGCGGAGATCCGCTGCTCGCCACCCTGTCGTTCCAGCAGGGGCTCGATCAGCCGGACGGAGGCGGCGACAACCCGGAGCCGGGCGGTGCTCTGGCCCTGGACGCCGCCGGACGGCTCTACATCGCCGACACGGAGAACCACCGGATCCGGCGCGTCGACTTCGCCGCCGGCCTCATCGAGACGGTGGCGGGCGTCGGCACGGCCGGCTTCTCGGGCGACGGCGGGCCAGCCACCGCCGCGGCGCTCAGCCATCCGCGCGACATCGAGATCGGGCCGGGCGATCGCCTGTTCATCGCCGACACCGAGAACCATCGCGTCCGCGCGGTGGACCTGACGACCGGCGTGATCACGACCATCGCCGGCACCGGCGACGCCGGGTTCTCGGGCGACGGCGGGCCGGCGGCGGTCGCGGTGCTGCGCCGGCCCTTCGGCATCGCCTTCGACCCGAGCGGCGACCTCTACATTTCCGACACGCTCAACAATCGGATTCGCCGGGTGGTGCAGCCATGAAGACGACCATGATGACGCGTGGGTCGCGCCGGGCTGACTCGCCGCTGGCCCTGCTCGCAGGACTGGCGCTCGCGGCGACGGGGGGGGCTCTGGGGAGCGGGTGCGGCGTCGAAAAGACGCCGAGCTCGATGACGACCGACAGCATCGAGCGCACGCCGGGATCGATCTACACCGTGGCCGGGACCGGGATCGCCGGGGACGGCGCCGACGGCCAGGACGCGCTGAAGACGCGCCTTTACCTGCCGCAGGACGTGACGGTCGGGCCCGACCGGCGCCTCTTCGTGGTGGACTGGAACAACCATCGCATCCGCGCGGTCAACGCCGACGGCACCATGACCATCGTGGCCGGCATCGGCGAGCTGGGACCGAACGTCGACGATCCGTCGACGGACCGTCTCAACCACCCGACCAACCTGACGTTCGACGCCGCCGGCCGGATGGTGATCGCGGCGTGGCACAACAGCCGGGTCAAGACCCTCGACCTGTCCCTGCCCGAGCCTGGCAACATCGTGAACATCTGCGGCACCGGCAAGCGCGGGTTCGGGGGCAACGGCGGTCCCGCGTCGGCGGCGACCCTCGACCTGCCCGTGGCGGTCGCGTTCGACGCGGCCCAGAACCTGTTCATCGCCGATCAGGCCAACCAGATGATCCGGCGCGTCGACGGGGCCACCGGCATCATCGACACCATCGCCGGGCAGGGGCACTGCGCCGACGCTCAGAACCCCAATCCGTGCGTGCCGTTCATGGACGAGGTCCCCGCCAAGCAGGCCAGCTTCCACCTGCCGGTGGGGCAGGCCGCCACTCCGGGCGGCCGTATCGCGCTCGATGGCGCCGGCAAGATCTACATCGCGGACACCGAGAACTTCCGGGTGCGCGTCATCGACGAGGCGGGGATCATTCACACCTTCGCCGGCACGGGCGCAAATGGGTTTCAGGGTGATGGTGGTCCGGCGGCTGCGGCGCAGCTCAGCCGGGTGACCGACGTGGCGGTCGCGCCGGACGGCTCCGTGTTCATCGCCGACACCGAGAACAGCTGCATCCGCCTGGTGACCCCGGCTGGCATCATGACCACCTTCGCCGGCGTGTGCGGTTCGCCCGGGTTCGCGGGCGACGGCGGCCCGGCGGGCGCGGCGCTCCTCGATAGACCGTCCGGGGTGGAGATCGCTCCGAGCGGTGACATCTACATCGCCGACACGCACAACCAGCGGGTGAGGGTCGTCCATCGGTGACCCTGGCCCCCAGTCGACCGCCGCGACGGCAGCAGGCGCCGCGGCGCGGGAGGACAGAACATGCGGAACCACGGGCAGCGCGAAGGAAACAGCAAGCGGACGAACGGGATTGGCCGGAAGGCGGCCGTCTCCGTCCTGACCTTGGTGGCCGTCGCGCTCGGCGGGTGGGAGCCGCGCGCGGCGCTGGCCTGCGGCGGCCTGTTCTGCGACGGCCCGCCGCCGAACCCGTTCTCACCGCTGCCGGTCGCGCAGAACGGCGAGAACGTGGTGTTCGCGATCGACAAGGACCCGGCGGGGGGCGCCACGCGGCTCACCGCCCACATCCAGATCCTCTATACCGGTGACGCCGCGAAGTTCTCGTGGATCGTCCCGGTCGACGCCGCGCCGACCCTCGGGGTCGGTACCGATCAGCTGTTCACGTCGCTGCTCGGAGCCACCCAACCTCGCTTCCAGGCCAACTACACCACCGACGGCCAGTGCCTGCCCGAGCCGCCCTGCCAGAGCTGCAACAAGACCCCGATGGCAAGCGGCGGCCCCTCGAACGGGGGCTTTGACGCCGGGACGGCGTCGGTGCCTGCCGACGCGGTGAAGGTGTCGTTCCAGGGGGCCGTAGGGCCGTACGACGGGGCGGTGATCCAGTCGACCGATCCGACCGCGCTCAAGACCTGGCTGACCACGAACGGCTATGTGGTCGACGACACGGCGGCGGAAATCATCGATGCGTACGTGGGCGAAAACAAGTTCTTCGTCGCGGTGAAGCTCATGAACGGCAAGGACACGAAATCGATCCAGCCGATCATCTTGAAGTTCATCGGGTCCGAGCCGTGCGTCCCGCTGCGCCTGACCGCCATCGCCGCCAACCCCGACATGCCGGTGCGGATCTGGGTGCTGGGCGACGGTCGCGTGGTCCCGAAGACCTTCTTCGAGGTGAAGGTCGACGAGGCGCGCATCGACTGGTCCACGGGGGGCTCGAACTACGCGAGCCTCACCAACGGCTTGCTCGGCCAGGCCGCCGACGAGGCGGGGGGAATGGCGTTCGTGACGGAGTACGCGGGCTCGTCGTCGATCGCGGCTAAATTGCTGTGGTCGCCGACGCGCTTCGACCTGACGTCGCTCGAGGCCGCGCAGACCCCGCCCGTGTACGTCCAGGCCCTGGTCAACCTGGGGCTCGCCAGCAACGCGCAGGTGCTGCCGCTGCTCGACATGTACATCCCGATGCCCGACGAGCTGAAGGCGATGGGCCTCAGCGATGCCCAGTTCTACGGCAACATCGCCTCGTACTGGTCGCAATACAAGTTCCCCGCTTTCGATCTGAAGGCGTTGACGGCGGCCATCAAGTCCACGGTGATCGAGCCGCTCCAGGCCGCGCAGGAGATGCTCGACGGACACCCCTACATGACGCGGATGAACACCGTCATCTCACCGATGGAGATGAAGAAGGACGCCCTGTTCTTCGAGAGCAGCGGCCTCGGCGACGTGCCCCTCGTCCACACCGCGACCTTCCGCACGATGTGCGGCGATAAAAAGTTCATGGCGTGCAACGCGCCGGTGCGCCTCGAGCTGGCCGACGGCCGGATGGCATGGGTCCGGAACGGCTCGACCGCAGCCACCTGCCAGTACCAATTCTACGATTTCACCGGTCTGCAGAAGCTTCCGGCGGCCGAGAAGGTGTGGCAGCGCGACGTCTCCGGCGAGGGCACGGTGATCGTGGACAACACCGCGCAGATCGAGGCCGGCCTGGCGGCCAACAACAGCGCTTTTCCGGCGGCACAGAACATGTTTCCGATGCCGACCCGAGGCGGCGGGGGCGTCACCACCACGGCCGGCGGCGGGGGCTGCGCGTGCGGCGTGGGGGGAGCGACCGCCGGTGGCGTGGCCGGCCTCGGTGCGGCCGCCGCGGCCCTGGTCCTCGCGCGCCGGCGACGCTCGCGCCGGGCCTCCCCTTGAAGTTGCCCTCCGCGCTCGGTCGCCGTCGCTGTTGCGGCTGCGGCGGACGCTCCTATGATTCGGCGCATGGGCAACGATCCAGGCTCCGACGGTCCACCGCCGCTCGTGAAGGCGCCTCGGCAGCCGTACGAGATCGCGCCCCGCGAGGGCGTGCGGCCGGACATGGTGACCACCGCCTTCACGCTCGACGGCTACAAGATCACGCGGACGCTGGGGATCGTACGCGGGATCGTGGTGCGCTCGCGTTCGGTCATCGGCAACCTCGGCGCCTCGCTGCAGATCCTGTTTGGCGGCAACATCACGCTGTTCACGTCGATGTGCGAGCGGGCGCGGCAGGACGCCTTCCTGGTGATGCTCCAGCACGCGGGCGAAGTGGGCGCCAACGCGATCGTCGGCATGCGCTACGACGCGACCGAGATCATGGGCGGCGTCAGCGAGGTGCTGGCCTATGGGACCGCCGTCGTGGTCGAGCGCGACGGCGGCCCGTACCGTTAGGCGCGTTCGCTCCGATGTCTGCCGGCGCCAGGACCCTGCAGGTGCGGCTCGTGGTGTCGGCCGTCGACCGCGGGCTGGAGCTGAACACCAAGCTGGTGGTCCCGCGCCGCGACGACGAGGCCCTGTCCCACGTGGTCCTGCGCGTGCTGGCCTTCTGTCTGTTCTGCGGCGAGCACGGCCGGCCCGGCGAGCTGCGCCTGGCGCCGGGGCCGGCCGATCGCGACGGACCGGACCTGTGGAGCCACGACCTGGCGGGCCGGCCCGTCGAGTGGATCATTTGCGGCGCTCCCGACCTCGAGGAGCTTCGCTACGTGCTGCAGCACCAGCGGCAGGCCCAGATCCGCATCCTCCTCGGTTCGGACGAGGAGCGCGAGCGGTTCCTGGCGGGCATCCATGCGTTCCGGCGGCCGCTCGAGCGCTTGCGCTCCGTGGACGTGCGCCAGGTCGACGCGCGCCTGCTGGAGGCGTTGGCCCGGCGGGATGACGAGCGCCAGCGCTGGCTGGTCACGGTCGTGGAGGGGCACGTGTACGTGGAGCAG
>Ga0207694_10003440_pt1 | contig 12583 bp, 18 predicted proteins | sample KBSC34metaG_FD_184353 | JGI IMG/M metagenome (GOLD analysis project Ga0207694, IMG submission 184353) | Corn rhizosphere microbial communities from Kellogg Biological Station, Michigan, USA - KBS C3-4 metaG (SPAdes) (version 2) | ecosystem: Host-associated > Plants > Roots > Rhizosphere > Soil...
CCACATCAAACACCGCTCCATCCGCTTCAACTGGCGGGAATATCAAGGAATGCTGGCGGTCCAGGCCATGAACAAGCCGGGTATCGAACGGTCGGCAGTGAAGGGAGATTGATGGTGAGCCGCTATTATATTGATTGCAAGTTCGACGGCCATAACGGCCCGTTGCTCAGTATGGCGATCGTTAAGAACTGGGCCGAGAACCTGTTAATCGTGACGGACTACATTGCCAATGACCCTTGGGTTTGTGAAAATGTGTTGCGGGTTCTACACACCGATAAGGCGTCTGACACATTGTCCACCCGCGAGGATTCGGTAGGCGAGGCCTTGCGTGAGTTCATTGGCGGAGATCCCCAGCCAACCATTATTGCCGACAGTCCGGTCGATATCATGCGGTTTTGTCGAGCAATCTCTACCGCGTCGAATGGAACCTGGGCATCGGCAGATTATGAGCGAATGACGTTCATTGTCGAAAATGTCGATTGCTATCCGACCGATCTACCAGGTGCGGTCCAGCACAACGCATATTGGGATGCGATGGCACTCCGCCACAAGCTGACAGGAGCCCCCGCATGACCAACGCAAGCGACACCGCAGCCTACAACCTCCGCAGGCAGATCGATCTGGAAAAGCGCCTTCTGGAGCAGCTACGCGGCGTGCGGGAGTATCAGGCGTCTCTCTTAAGGGACTACTCGAAGGCTCACGGCTATCTAGTACCGCTGACGGTCGAGCAGTTTCTCCGGAATGAAAAGGTGGCGGCGTGAGCGAGACAAGGACATTCAAGATCGCCGTTGCGCAGGCTCTGTCCGGGCAAACCCGCGTTTGTGGCCCCGACGATGTTGGTGAATACGACAGCGAAATGGAAGCTGCTATTTGCTGGCTCTTGGAGGCCGGGGAGACGCCTTCGAACCGCTACTGGATCACTGTCCAACTTCCCGCCCCGAATATCACCGAGATCGACCTTGATGCAGAATTTGGCGATGTCGATGGAGCGCAGCCATGACCCCCGAGGAGGAGCGCGCTGCGGTTGTGCGGATGCTTCAACATGAGGCCGACCTACTCCTTAAGATGAGCAAGGAAGAGTATTATTCGTTGGCACGACGCATTGAGTGCCACCACGTTTATGAAAATCTACGCGTACTGATCGCGCGCATTAATCGCGGCGAACATCTCCACCTCTCATATGGCGAGCCGGGATGATGGGGGCGGAGGTGCGCATCATGCCTGGAAGCATCACCGAGTCCCTAATTCTGGATAGCGGCAAAACGCCCGCTGAATGGTGCGACGTGATGGCAAGCCGTGGCCTGCCCGTCTCCGAACGGACATTGCGCCACAAGGCTCGGCGGCTAGGCGCTTGCCATATCCTCGGCAATGCGATGATCATAACGCCGGATCAAATGGACCGAATCCTGGAGGCGAACAAATGCCGCTCAAACCTTACCGTCGCGGCGCAAAGTGGTGGGCGCGCGGCACCGTTGATTACAACGGACGGCCAATCACCGGCTACTTCCGCGAAAGCACTGGATCACTTACGGAAGCTGGCGCGCGGGACTGGATCAACGAGCGGGGGCAACGGGAAATCCGTCGTTTCCTTGTCGGAGAGGAGAGGTCGCTCACCTTCGCGGACGCTGTGATGCTCTACAACGCCGATCCTCTCATGGCGCGCTATCTTATCCCGCTGGTGAATGAGCTGGGACAAATGCCCGTCGTCGAGATCATGCCGCAGACGGTGAAGGATTTGGGCCGGAAGCTCTACCCGGGCAACAGCACGGACATGTGGCGGCGCTGGGTCGTGACGCCCGTTCGCGCCGTCATCAACAACGCGCATGCGCTTGGCAAATGCCCGCCGATCGTCATCAGGGGCTACGAGAAGCGCGAGCGTATTGCGCAGGACAGAGCCCGGGGGAAGGCAAGCCGGGTCGAGCGCGTCCCCGGGTCGTGGGATTGGCTTCTCCAGTTCCGTCAGCACGCGGGCAAATATCACTCGGCCCTCGCGCTATTCATGTTCATGACCGGTGCGCGGGTTGGCCAGGCCATCCGCATGACGCCCGAGGATCTTAACCTGCAACAGAACAAGGTCCGCATACCGGATGCCAAGGGCCACGAAGCGCGCTGGATATCAATTCCGGTCGAGCTGGTCGTCGAATTGGCCAACCTGCCTCATAAGATCCCTCGCGGCTGGGACCGGAAGAAGAGCAATCTGCGCGTGTTCGGCTTTGCGTCAAGTTGCGGGCCTCTGAAGGGATGGCGCACGGCATGCAAGGCAGCGGGCATCGCCTACATCGCTCCGCACGCCGCCGGCCGTCACGGCTTCGGCCAGGAGATGAAGGTCCGGCAGGCCGTCGATGGCAAGGCGGTGAGCCATTTTGGAGGCTGGGCGGACACGACTTTGCTTGAGCGGACCTACACCCACGCCGAGGACGTGGAGGGCAAGATCCATGATGCTCTCCGTACAGGGCTCGTACAGGCCGAAATCAAGACCGGGCTTAAACTACGAAAAACAGGGCGATAAAATGAAAGAGAATTCTTCCCTCCGAAGGCAAAGGCCGCAGATTCGAATTCTGCCGGGTGCGCCAGAAACCGACGGAAATCCTGGGGTTTCAGGACCTAAAAACCGCAAGGCCCAAGGCTGGTGTGCAGAACCTTGCAGGAACAAACCGAACGATTCTGAAAATTTCGGTACATTTTCCGTACAGCATGTTCCGCACCCGTTCTTTCATCTTCTGTCCGGCTTCAAGGGCGAGCGGCGGCGAGAAGCCTTTTTAGCCCGGGTTGAAAGCAGTAGCCCAGACGCTTGCTGGGAATGGCAGGGGCATAAAAACGGCAAGGGCTACGGTCGGGTAAAATTCGGCCAGCAAAGCGTGATGGCTCATCGTGTCGCTTGGGCGATAGCGATGGAACGCGACCCGGGCGAATTGATAGTCCGCCACAAATGTGACAACCCGCCTTGCTGCAACCCCTCTCATCTACACGTCGGCACGCACGCCGATAACCGCGCAGAGGCGGTAGCCAGAGGCCGTGTGCGCAACGGTAGGTTGTCGGGTTTCTCAAATCCGCGCGTGCGCATCGCCCCGGAGCATTTGGAACGGATTATCTCAGGCCTTCGTCGCGGCCTGAACAACAAGCAGATCGCTGAAGGTCTGCCGGTTGGCCATTCAATGATTAGCAAGATCAGAACCGGCGTTTCGTTCAAAGCTGAGGCCGCCGCGCTGGGTTGGCCAACCGCCCCCGCAGGAGGGGCGTGATGCGCCTGCACACGGGCGACTGTCTCGAAATCATGCCGACACTGCCGGACGCGTCGGTTGATATGGTGCTCGCCGACCTTCCCTACGGGACGACGCGCTGCAGCTGGGATAGCCAGATCCCGCTCGAGCGCCTGTGGCCTGAGTACCGTCGTGTCTGCAAGGGCGCCATCGTGCTCTTCGCGCAGACGCCGTTCGACAAAGCGCTTGGGGCGAGCAACCTCGCCGAACTACGCTATGAATGGATTTGGGAGAAGACGAACGCAACCGGACATCTAAATGCCAAGCGCGCGCCGATGAAGGCACACGAAAACGTGCTAGTCTTCTATCGCGGCCAGCCGACCTATAATCCGCAGATTACGTCGGGCCATATCAGAAAGGCTGCCACGAAGCGCGGCGACGGATCACCCATTTACGGCAGGCAGGTGCTGGACGGACAGCGTTACGACAGCACTGATCGTTATCCGCGCTCCGTGCAGGTGTTTCCGAGCGACAAGCAGATTTCAAAACTGCACCGCACCCAAAAGCCGGTCGCGCTGTGTGAATATCTGATCCGCACCTATACCAACCCCGGCGATGTCGTGCTCGACAATTGCATGGGCTCCGGAACCGCCGGCGTCGCCTGCCAGAATAGCGGGCGCAGGTTCATCGGCATCGAGAAAGACCCGGAGATATTCGCAATCGCGGAGCGGAGACTGACGTTCGCTTTGGAAGCCGCAGCATGACCCACCTAAAGGAGAAACACGTGTCGGAAGAGATGAGGGAGCTGGCGGAGCGGTGCGAAGCTGCAACGGGACCGGATCGGGAGTTGGACGCGCTCATTTATGAGACAACTCCAGATGCGATCGACTACCAGCGCATAGCAATTAAGCTAGCCGATGCGAGCCGCCTTGATCGGTATCACGACGGCTGGGTGACAGTCAAAGGGGTGGCTGGGCAGGACGACCCCTATCCGGAAGATTTGAAACGCTACACAGCCTCAATCGACGCCGCGATGTCACTGGTGCCGGAGGGGGGTTTTGCGCGCATTTATGGCGAAGGCGCGCAGGCGATTATTGTCCGTCCGTTCAGTGGAGGTTGGCTGGAGGTTTCTCGAAGCGCACTCGTGTTGACCCCCGCCCTCGCACTCTGCGCTGCCGCCCTTCGCGCCATCTCCACCCTTCGGGAGCAAACGCCGTGAGCGGGGATTTGCACCTAACATTGGATGACTGGCGACAACCATACCGCAGCAGGGATGCGGGCGGATCTCCAGATAGCGCCACGCACGTCGGCCATCGTTGGCTGCTGGACATAGCTCGCGTCGAATATGGCCGAGATCCTGCCGGTTTGGATCTGGATCATCCGGTGGTTCCCGGAGCCAACTACGCTGTCATCTATCGCGACCGTAAGCCGATAGCCGCCTATTTCGTCGTCCGCGACCCCATGAATTTTGCTCAACTCTTCAGATGGAGGGTCACCCCATGACCGCCAATCCCACGCCCCTGTCGCCCGAGGGGGTGGCGCAGGCTGATCGCGCTTTCGTCATGCGCTGGCAGAAATTCCTGAAACATCGCTACGACCAAAAGCTGATGGATGCAGGCCGATACGATCTTGATCCCATTGTTCTCGCAGCCGCCCACCACCGCATCGCGGCAACCAGCGCGGCGGAGGTGGAGCGTGCCATTGAAAGTGTCATAGATCGCGTCGCCGAGGCGATCTACGGGCAGATATTCGAGGACGAGTTGGGACCCCCGGGCACAATAGAGCGTGCCATGTATCGCAACGCCGCATGGGCTGGGCTTCAGGCTGGCATGGCAGAATTTCATTCCCTCAAGGACACCCCCGATGCCGGATGAGGGCTCCAACTACATATCGAAGTTCGCGAGAAAGCAGAAGCGCATCGATAGGATTAAGATGCTTGGGGTGATCCTTCTGCTGCTAGCCATTATCGGCGGCCTACGGTCGTTTTTTGGGATGATTTTGTGATGCCGGATGACGTGACCGCGATGGCGCGGCGTGTGCGCTTCAGGCTTGCGCTGACCAAGATTGAGCGAGACGTCTTGGTCTCGAGCCTCACTGATGAAGAGATCGATAGTCTAGTTGCCACCCTCGCGCCTGCCGCTCCGGTTGAGGATCTGGACGACATGGATCAGGGCGAGGAGCCGGCGGAGAGGTTGGGGAGGTTCTGACTGTCCCAATCCAGTACAACTTTCTTACGTCGGAAGCGCACCATAATTCGTCCAGCCGCTAAAGCTTGTTGACGGAAAATCGATCCCGACAAGGATAGCGTCCTCGCTGCTCGGACCGACAGAGCAAATTACAAGCCCTCCAGATGCGGGCTTGACCCTGACATCCCAAAGCATGCAGTTCTGGACGTTCATATCGGTTCCCATCTGGAAGGCCGCGCGACCGCTGTTCTGCTGAAGCACCTTGTAATTGATCAGGAACATCCCCCGCGTCGTCTGCGGGTTGATGGCAAGCCCGGCATTTCGGCCAAGGAACGGCCCTTGGGCGTTGCAGTTTCCGGTCAGCATGGAGACGTTCACGCGGATGAGATTGGAGATCGTCCCGCTAGAGCCGCCAGGCAAATTCTGATCGCAGTCCGGGTGGATGTTTCCGCTTGTCGTTCCGCCCTGTGATGGGGGTGCGTTGTACCAGGCACCAGCAAGGATCTTGTCGTAAGTGCAATTGATAACCGCCTTGGTCTCGCGATGGGTGTCCGAACCGATGGTGAGTGTGGCATGGCCGCGAACCAGTCTCGCTCCGCAGTTGCCGTAGAAATAATTGTTGGTCGTGCCGCCGATGACATAGACTGCTTGCCAGTACCCGGCGCTACCACGGCCAGCCGCGACGAAGGGCAAATTCCACGGCGTGCCATTATCCACCGTCGCCCATTCGAGGCTCCCGCGGTCACTGACGATATTTTCCGCATAAAGAGAGCTGAGAACCTGACCCGGCCCGAGCAGGTTCAACGATTGGGACAGGTTACGCAGGTGCACGAACGGCGTGGCGAGCCCCCTGCTGCCCTGGCTGTTGAATTGTATGCTGGTGGGGCTGACGCCTGTATCGGCTTCGATGACCAGATGGCGCTTCGCGGTCGTGGCCCCGGTATGGGAGAAGTTGTAGGTTCCGGGCCCGCATTTGATCCTGCCGCCGCCGACATCGTTGCTTTGGGCCGAGGCAATCGCTGTAATAGCCTTGGACAGGGTGCGGTAAGGATTTCCCGAAGAACCGTCGCCAGTCGTATCGTTTCCGCTTCCGCTCACATATTTAACCGTGGCCGGCAGCGTGCCGCCTGCATTCGTGCTGAACTTAAGGCAGACATCGTCATTGAAAGCAGTGCTGGTTGGCTCGCTCTGCAATATCTGCGGGATGCCATTGCGCGGCCATAGAGCAACACGAATAGTGCGTAGCGCCGTGGTCCATGTCCCATCGGTCCATTTCGAGGGGTCGAGGACGAATGGGAAGCCCCAATATTGACCGACCGGGTTCCACGTCGGGAAGATATCGATCCATGCGCCGCCATCGGCCGCCACAGACACTTTCTCCATGCCGAAGGTTGGGCGCTTATCGGAGGTCGCGACCGAGGCGTCCCCCGTATGATAGCCATGTATCCAGATCGTCGTTGCAGTGGAAAGCGTGGTGAAATTTGGATGATCGATGCAATATGAAGGCTGATAGCCATAGCCGCGTCCTGACGAACTGCCCCGATTAACCGTCGCATCGACACCATTGACGGTTGTCGTGGTTCCGGTCCAACCACTTCCCGGAATAATCGTCTGCACACCGCTGAGCGAGCTTACCGTGAAGGTGAAGCTTGGCAGATCGGCGGTTGAGGTGCCATCGGTTACTTCAACGATGATGCCGCCAAAGCTGCCCGCATTAGCCGTCGAGAGCGAGACGACCGCCTGATCATTCGTGCTGGTCAGTGTGACCGTCGACCCTGAAGGCGCATTGATTAGCGATGGCGTGTACGTCCCATTACCCCCATCGAAGCTGACGACGAAAGTCGCGCTCGATCCTTGCAGAGCCGAAGTGTTGGGGGTGCCGTGGATGGCAAGCGGGATCGCTGGAGCATCCTGAACGATCGTGGTAGGCAGCGTGAAGGTATAAGGGGCCTGCCCGTCGCCGTTAACCGCTGCCACACCCAGCCGAACCTTCTTGCTGATCTGACCGGCCGCGAGAACAAGCGTAATCGCATTGGCCCCGGCGAGGTCAGTCCACTGGGTGAAATTGGGGGCATCTGCCGTCTGCCACTGATAGACGTAACCGGTGATGAGCGATTCCGCCGAGGTCCATGTTCCGTTGGTTCCGGTCAGGGTCTGGCCGCTGATCGCTGAGCCCGAAACCGTGGGCGCTACGGTGTTCGCCGCATAATCGCGCTTGCCGATGTGGCCGCGAAAGTTGAGACGCGACATATCAGATCCCCAAAAGCATGTTGGTTGGAACGTGGGTTGAGCCTCCGCCACCAGATACAGGATCCCACACGGCCAAGGTCGCTGCGCACCAGTTGCCCGAGGTGCTGGTGAACGTGCCGGGGTCTTCAGTTACCGATGCAAGCGCCTGCTTCCAGGCCGTGCCGACCGTGATAGCGGTCCCCGTGCCCGTGGCGGTAAAATTGCTGTAGCCGCTTGGTCCCGCGCTGATACTCGCGGCGAGGTTGACAGCAGCGGCGGCAAACCAAAGATAATCCTGCGTCCCGCCGAACGACGTGTTTGATGGCGGATCGGCATTTCCGCTGGTGCTGCTCGAATTATTGACCCCAGCCCGGTTGATCGTCCCAGAATTTGGCATCGGGATCGAGTAGGCATGCGCCGCAAAGGTTGTGGATGGCGAGAGCGTGAATTGAGGGTTTGTCTCGGAACTGGAGGCGGCGAGTGTGGTTTGCTGGTAGGAAGCAAGGAAAATGCCGCCAGTATTGTTCCCCTTGACCAAGGCCCATCCGGCCGGAGGCGTTACCGTGGTGACTGACTTCACTGCCAGGAACACCAGCAGATAATCGCCCGTGGCATGTGTATCGAGCACGACAGTTGCGGTACCGACCGGGCTCGAAGACGAGCTGACATGCGGCGTTGCGTTGCGTGGCGTAGGTGCAGTCATTACAGGTTCGCCACAGTCTCGGCGGTGATCAGGATCGAGCTGACCGCGCCCGATACCGTCGCCGTCCAGTTGTTCGCAGCGGCGGACTGAACCGCAGCGCTGCCCGCATCAGCCGAGAATCCCACCGTAGCGCCCGCAGGAACCGCGAAGGTGTAGCGGGTCGTTCCAGCCGTCGCATCCTTGATCGCCACGGTGACAGCCGTTGCCGAACTGTTGGTGATGATGAGCCGGTAGAGATCCTTGAACACGCCGGCACCGCCGGCGGTCACGATCGTGGTTTCGCTGGTGCCGGTGATGGTGGTGGTCTGGATGGCCTTCAGTTCACGCAGCGCCGGGATCGAGATGCGCTTGCCGAGCTTGTCGTGCAACGCGTTGACGACATCGCCATCGTCAACCGCCGCCGGATTGGCGGTCTTGGCGAGCCCGCCCTCGGTGACAGGGGAAAACGAAAGGGGGCTTCCCGCCAGCGTCGCGCCGATGATAGCGCCCGCCGCTGTCGGATCGACCTTCACGCCGTTGTAATAGAAGGCGACTTGGAGGCTGCCGTCGGTATCGGTGACGCCGGTCAGCGCTGTGACCGTTGCAGCGGTGTTGGTGACGATCGCGTCCGAGTTCGTCTTGTCCTCGGTGCACTGCGCAACCGACTTGGAGTCAGCCGCCGCGAAGCGACCATTGGGGTTGGTCGTGACGGGAAATGGATTGTTGGAAATGTCAGGGATGTTAACAGTCGTTCCGGTCATTTCAGTTCCTTCCGGGCAATAAAAAACCCGCTCGAAGGCGGGCTGGGTGGTCGGGCGTCAATCGAGGTTAATCGACTAGACAAGCGCAAGGCATTGGGTCATTCGTCGGACCCATGTGGTCGATCATTAGCAACAACTGTTGGGCGGAGCCGGTTTATAAACAATTCCAACTCGGCTATAATACTCCGACGATCGGCGTTTGGTTTTATGCCGACGATTATCTGGCCTTTCTCAAAGATTTCCGTGAGCTGGTAAATCAGCCAATCCGTTTTTTGGACGAGCCTCGCACCGGCAAAAAGCCCTATCCTGTTGGCGCGCTTTCCGATGTCGTTGATATTCAGTTTATGCACTTCAAGTCCGAAGATGAAGCGCGAGAGAAATGGGCTCGCCGAGCCGCTCGGCTGCCGGCTAACGATGACGACTTACGCATCCGTATCTGCGACCGCGACGGGCTAACGCAAGGGCACATTGAGGCTTTTGCGGCCCTGCCCTTCAAACACAAGACAGGCTTCTTTAGGCGCGGACGATTTGACCTTTCGCGTCACAGTTGGGCAATCGAACTCAACAGCGATGAGGAAACGGTGACCTCTGGCGTGGCTGCGTATCATCAAGCAATCGCCGGTGGTTTTGATATTAAGCGGTGGTTGGATGGTTCAGTAAATAACGAAAGGGGAAACACTGTGAGCTTTTACGAGGGTCTTACCGGATTTCTGGATCATACTAATGAGCCCCACCTCGGCGGCTCGGTGCGTGTTGGCGACCCCTTCACTTATTGCCCATCTGTATGGGATTACGTGATCAGCCGTTTCTCGATAGCCAGCGCGCTCGACATTGGCAGCGGATCCGGAAACGCCAGCAATTATTTTTTCAGCAAGGGGCTAAAGGTTGTCGCTGTGGACGGTTTCACCGAAAGCGTGATGAAATCCGTTTACCCGTCGATCCGCCACGATCTTACGCAAGGCCCGATCGTCACAAAAGTAGATCTCGTCCACTGTCATGAGGTGGTCGAACACATTGAGGAGCAGTACCTCGATAACCTCCTTGATTCACTGGCCTGCGGCAAAATCATCCTCATGACGCATGCCGTCCCAGGCCAGCCAGGCCACCATCATGTCAACTGCCAGCCGCAAGAATATTGGATTGAAGCATTGAAGCGCCGCAACTGCGTCCTGGCTAACGAAGATAGCCGCCGTATCCGCGAACTTGCGGGCAAAGATGGAGCGGTTTTCATGCGCGACACGGGCATGATCTTTGTCAACGAAAGCCGGATTTAATCAGAACCCCGAACACTGATGAACGATCACGTCGCTCAATGAAGGCGCCGCATCCCATGTGATCGTGACTGAAGTTGTGGTGGTTGCAGTTTGCTTGGCGCTTCGTGCCGTGGTCGTGAGATCATATGCAGTGCAGACCCAGCCATTGGATGCCGTCGGCATTCCCAGCACTTCAGCGGTAGCAGGCGAGCCGCTGGCGCCTACTGTGATCTTGAACGCTCCGGTGCCGTTAGCCGTGACAGACGGCGACGTACCGAGCCCACTGGTCACGGTCGGCGAAGTGCCGGAAATCAGCAAGTTTGGAAACTTGAAGGTGCTTGAAGAGTTGCCGCCGATGTTGGTAGCGGCACCGCTGTTATTGTTGATTTGCGAGGTGCCTGTTACGAACAGTCCGTTGCCGGCACCGAGGTCGGCAGTGGTGTAAATTTCACCTGTGGCATAGATCGCAGCCGTCCTACTGAATGTGACGTTTGTGCTGGCAATTGGAGGTGCCACCATAAGCGTGGCACCCGCAGCATAGGTAGTCGAGTTTGATGCTTTCCACGTCGTTCCTGAGAGGAAGTTTGCGCCCGTGGCCCCTACTGCACCAGATGATGTCGAATCCGTAATGGTTCGTGTGAACTCGCCAGTTTGAAGGCCGTTAGTTGTCCACGCCGGCACATAGAAATTGGCGGAGGTGTTGAACATATTCGGCCAGTCTGGGTCGTTGCCCTTGCCTGCCGCCCCCCACTGCCAATTGGCGCTGACATTGGTCTCCATGTCAGGCGCGGTGAGACGAACGTTGGTGACGTTCGTATCCATCTTCCACGTATATTGCGCACTCGTCGCCGGATTGCCGGCGGGGCTCGCTGTGTCGTTGATGACATTAGCCTGCGGGCGGATCATCGTAATAAGGTTCAGCTTTTGCGCGCCAGACGCCGAAAGATCGAACCCATTTGCCGCGCCGCCAGCGATTACCATCGCCGTCGGATGAACAAACACCATATTCCCGTAATTTCCGGTGTTGTTTCCGTACAGCTTGAAGCCGCCACCGCCGTAGGTACGCACCGTCTTGAAAGTGCCATAGATCGGGTTTTGCAGATTAACCGCGTAATGATCGCCATCATGGCCCGAGATAACGACATCATCCCAAACCGCACCGGACAGCCCCTGCGCGTTGCTTGTCGGAAGATAGGAGATGCCGTCTCCCGTCCCGGAAAAAGCGGTTTGGAAGCGGATACCGATGTGCTCAAGAGAAAGATTGATTGAGGTGGCGGTCAGGCTGATACCAGCCGAACCGTTGCTAGACGGACATAGGACCGACCCGCCGATAGTCGGCGTCCCTAGCGGGGCATTGATGCCGCCGTTCCAGTTTTCCGAGACATAGTCGCCGAAGATGCGCAGATTGCCAGAAACTGTCAGCGGAGCGGTGTATTTGTAACACCCGCTCGAGCCAGCAGATGGAATGTAAAGCGGCCTACCTGCGCTCACTGCTGCATTGATAGCGTTCTGCAGGCCAGTCGCATTGTCAGAGGCCGCCGCCGTAACCCCGTAATCGAGGATGTTGATGGCATCGTGCACAAAGGTGCGGATCTGGTTGGCGGTAATCTTCACCGTCGCGGCCGACTGCACGCCGGGGAGCGCTTCGGTGCCGCCCAAGGCTGACGCAGAAGGAAGCGCGGAAATTTTGACGTCGGCGGCGTTGGTGCCGGACGACAGAAGCGCGAGCGCAACAATCGGGTAAAGCGTTTTCATGTTATTCTTCGCTCCTGATGGGATCGCTATCTTCGGTGACGATATGATCGCCAGCCTCGGTTGAGAGTTGCGAGTCGGGTTGCGGGATAGGTGTCGGGTTGGGCTGCGGCTGCAATCCCAGGTTGAGCCCCAGGTTCATCGCGGCGTCCGATCTATGGCATGTTGAGCGTGGTAGAGGTCTTGCCAGCCTTGGGCGGTCTCTAGCGCGGCGTTGCAGATGGGGAGGTCGGCTGCCTCAACCATGACGGTTTCTGGAGCGGTTGCAGCAATGCTGCCGGTGCCTCCCAGGTCATAGGGCAGATGGGCTTGGCCGGCGCCGCTATGATCGGCTCGGGCCGCGAGGAACAGCCTTGTAAGCTCGGCATCGCGAGCATGAAGAGTATCGAGATTGGCTTGCGCATCCTGGGTCACCTTCTGCTGCTGCTGTTCGATCGAACGAGCTTGCTGGAGCGCGTTGGCGGTGGCTTGAGCCCCTGCTGCCCGCCATGTCGCGATGTCCTGCGCGTGGACGGCCTTC
>Ga0207694_10003443_pt1 | contig 12574 bp, 8 predicted proteins | sample KBSC34metaG_FD_184353 | JGI IMG/M metagenome (GOLD analysis project Ga0207694, IMG submission 184353) | Corn rhizosphere microbial communities from Kellogg Biological Station, Michigan, USA - KBS C3-4 metaG (SPAdes) (version 2) | ecosystem: Host-associated > Plants > Roots > Rhizosphere > Soil...
CGGCGGCCAGACCGGCAGCGGCGGCTCGGCGAGCGGCGGGATGACGGGCTCGGGCGGTTCCGGCGGCGGCTCGGCCGGCAGCGGCGGCGGTGCCTCCGGGACTGCCAGCGGCGGCGCCTCCGGCGGCGGCCGGCCCGGCTCGGCCAGCGGCGGCGCCTCCGGCGGCGGTTCGACCGGGACTGCCGGCTGCCCCACCCCCGCCATGTTCTGTTCAGGCTTCGAGGACGCGGCCCAGCCGGCGGGGACCACCTACAAGGTCAACGCCGCCCCAGGAGAGTGGACGCGCGACTTCGCCATCGACACGACCGTGAAGCACAGCGGGAGCTCGTCGCTGAAGGTGAAGTCGGGCAGCGACAGCGGCACCTCGGGCAGCCAGTACCGCATGCTGGCGGTGCCGGTGACCGGAAGCGCCTTCTGGGTCCGCTTCTGGATCCGCAGCGACATGGATCTCGGCGGCGAGCACAACCCGTTCGCGATGGCCTCACCCGACGACTCGGCCGACAAGAACAACAGCGTCGAGTTCGCCGAGGACGTCGGCATCGCTTTCAACACCAACGACGTCGTCCGCTGGCCGGAAGGCTACGGCCGCCTCACGAACGGGAGCACCAAACCTTATGTCTTGCCGAAGGACACCTGGCACTGCGTCGAGCTCTCGTTCGACAGCGCCCAGCGCGTGCAGCAGCTGTACGTGGCCGGCAAGCTGCTGATCGACGCCACCAACTATCCGTCGATGACCCTGACCGAGAAGAGCTTCAAGTTCGGCTTCTTCAACATCCACGGCCCCGATCGCCACGTGTGGTACGACGATCTGGCGGTGGCGGCGACCCGCATCGGCGGCTGCTCCTGAGGCGGCGCCCCGTTCGCGCCGCCGCGCGGGTCGACCGCGGTCAGGGCTGGGTCACCGTCAGCGTGTAGAGCCGCGTGAAGTGATCGGGCGGGACCATCGCCACGGCTTCGCCCGCGCCCTTCGGCCTGGGCACGTTCATCAGCGTGATGGTCGCGGGTCCGGCGGTGAGCGGCACGCTGTACGAGTGTCAGCGAGGTCAGCGGGCGTAGGTGCTGGCATCGAGGAGGAGCTGCCAGAACCGGACGGTGGCCTCCCGCCCCTGGCTGTGGGTGACCAGAAGCGAACCGCTTTCGGCGTCGGCGACCAGATCGGGCCCCGCGCCGGCGCTCACCGACCCGACGGCTGACACCGGCTGAACCGCGGTCACGAAGGTCGAGATGCCCACCGCGGCGATCGCGACCTGATCGGCGGCCACGGCCAGGTCGAAGATCTTGGGTTGCTTCGCCGCGATCCAGGCGCCGAGAGCGTTGGGCGGGAGGTCGGAGAGACGGCTCGAAGGGACGTCCGTGGTCTGGTCGTAGTACGCGCTCACTTGCACGTACCGAAGTCGCGTCGTGACGATGAAGTCTGCCCAGGGATCCATCTCTCCGTTGGGCGCCGCCATGGCTGCGCCCGAGGAGGTGGTCGTGCCCAGCGACGAGACCACGACCACCCGCTCGGCGACGGTGGGATCCATGAGGTACGCGTCTGCCACGTCGGTCAGGCGGCCGCCCGTGGCGACCACCAGCGGCCGGTACGGCAGGCTGAGGCTCCTCGACAGGTCCCGGATGAGCCGGGCGCCCTCCGATTGGATCGGCATGGTGTCCTCGATCCGACTGCTCGACGGTCGAGCCAGCGTGCCACCGACACTGGCGATCGGATCCGGGATGCCCTTCAGACCGCTGTCCCTCGCCGCCTTCACGAGCCCCCGCCAGCCGTCGATGTTGGCGTCGAGGTCCATCCAGGCCGAGCTTCTGTTGACGATGATCCCGGCCAGCGACGGGCCACCGCTTTGTGCGAGCAAGACCGCGTACTCGCCCTGCCAGTTGTCGTAGGCGCCGTCGTTCGAGAGGATGACGGGATTGCGATCGTCCACCGGCAAGCGGCCGTGCGGGACGCTGGTGCCGAGATTGCGGGTCTCCCCGCAGCTCGCCGCCACGAGGGCGAACACCGCCGCGATAGCCCTCTTTCCACTACAAAACAGAGCCACGGCAGCAGTATGGAACATGGCTGCCAGGGTGTCGTCGGGCGTTTTACTGTTTGTTTCGGTCGCATTGTTTGGCGCGTCCTGCCAATCGGGCGCGGAAGGCGGGCCCCATGGAAGCGGTGGCGGCAACGGCAGCGGCGGTGCGAACGGCAGCAGCGGAGGCAAGTCGGGCGGTGAGTCGGGAGGATCGAACAGCGGCGGCACTCCGGGAGCGTCGGGCGGCGCCTCCTCGACGGGCGGCTCGAGGAGCGGCGGCGCCGGCGGGAGCCAGGGGAGCGGCGGCAGCGACGGCAGCGGCGGCGCGTCGAGCTCCGGTGGCAGCGCCAGCTCGGGAGGCTCGAACGGCGGCGGGCGCATGGGCGGTGGCAGCGCCGGTAGCGGTACCAGCGGTGGAAGAGGCGGTGGGGGGCGCGGTGGCGTGGGAGGCGGCCAAACTGGAAGCGGCGGGGCCGGAGGTCTCACCTGCCCGACGCCCGCGCCGACGGGCACGGGATACACCGTCGACGCGAATGGCGTGACGTTCACGTCGAGCCCGGGGCAGATGCGGGTTCAGGTCTGCCAGGCCGACATCATTCGCGTCACCTACTCGAACGCGTCTTCGATCCCCCCCAAAAGCTCCCTGTCGGTCAACGCCACCTGGGGGACGCCCAGCTTCTGCGTGACCGAGGCGGCGGGCGTCCTCACCCTCACGACCTCGCGAATGAAGGTGAAGGTCACCGAGAGCTCGGGTCTCGTCAGCTACACGGATCTGAACGACGCCGCTCTCACGTCGGAGAACGGCAAGAGCCTGACGGCAGCGACGGTGGAAGGGGTCGCCACCAACACCGTGCAAACATCGTTCAACTCGCCCGCCGACGAAGCGTTGTTCGGTCTCGGCCAGCATCAGGACGGCGTCATCAACCGCAAGGGCTCGACCTTGCGCATGCTCAACGCCAACACCGAGATCCAGATCCCGGTCCTCGTGTCGAACAAAGGCTACGGCCTCCTCTGGGACAACACCTCGACGACGACCTTTGCGGGCAACGCCAGCAGCAACACCCGCTACAGCTTCAGCTCCGAAGCCGGCGATCTGGTCGACTACTACTTCTTCTACGGCCCCACCATCGACCGGGTGATCGCGAACTACCGCACGACCACCGGCGCCGCTCCCATGTTCCCCAAGTGGAGCTACGGCCTCTTCCAATCGAAGGACCACTATCAGAGCACGGCGGAGCTGACCGCGGTCCAGAAGGGCTACCGCGACAACAAGATCCCCGTCGACGTGATCGTTCAGGATTGGCAGTACTGGAGCCCGGCCGTGTGGGGATCTCACTTGATGGACGCCAGCCGCTACCCCGATCCCGCCGCGCTCGTGACCCAGCTGCACACGGCCCACATCCACACGATGATCTCGATCTGGCCGCTCTACCAGACGCGATCGGGCGGCACCGCCATGGTCACCGGCGAGCTCGACAACTACAACGCGCTGAACGCCATCAACGCTCTTCTCCCGACGACGACGGCGAACGGCGTGTACCACTTCTACGACACCTTCAACGCCATGGCGCGCACGCTGGCCTACCAGCAGTCGTACGACCGGCTGCTCGGAAAGTACGGCTGGGACGCCATCTGGGCCGACAACACCGAGCCCCAGAGCTACCCCGAGGGCGTTAACGTGCACGCGGCCACCACCGCCCTCGGCAAGGGCGCGCTCTACATCAACGCCTACCCCCTGCAGCACAACAAAGGGATCTACGAGGGTTGGCGCAAGGTCGGGCCGATGGACAAGCGCGTCTACATCCTCACGCGCAGCGCGTTCGCGGGCCAGCAACGGTACGCGACGGCGTGCTGGTCGGGAGACATCAGCGCCAGCCAGAGCGTCTACGCCGCGCAGATCCCGGGCGGGCTCGGCTACGCCATCTCGGGGATGCCGTACTGGACGACGGACATCGGCGGCTATACCGGGACGCCCAGCGAGGAGCTCTTCACGCGGTGGTTCCAGTTCGGCGCGTTCTGCCCGATGTTCCGCATCCACGGCCAGGCCTCGAAGGAGCTCTACGGCAACCAGTGGAGCGCGGCGGGCAAGGCCAACATGCTGGCCATCGACAACCTCCGCTACCGCCTGATGCCGTACATCTACTCGCTGGCGTGGAAGGTCACCAGCGAGGGGTACACCATCATGCGGCCGCTGGTCTTCGACTTTCAGAGCGACGCCATGGTCTACGGCATCAAGGACCAGTTCATGTTCGGACCGGCCCTGCTCATCAGCCCGGTCACGGTCATGAGCGCGACCAGCCGCTCCGTGTACCTGCCCGCCGGGACCTGGTACGACTTCTGGACCGGTGCGACGGTGATGGGCGGGGCCGCGGCGATGACCAGCGCGCCCCTCGGCCAGATCCCGATCCATGTCCGGGCAGGGTCGATCCTACCGATGGGACCGATGATCCAGTACGCCGCGGAGAGCGTCGATCCCCTGGAGATCCGGGTCTACCCCGGCGCGGACGCGGCGTTCACGATCTACGAAGACGAGGGCGACACCTACAACTACGAGACCGGCAAGTACTCGCAGATCCCCCTCACCTGGAACGACGCCGCCAAGACGCTGACGATCGGCGCCCGCACCGGCAGCTACACCGGCATGCCCATGACCCGGACCTTCAACGTTGTCTTCGTGGGCGCCAACCACGGCAACGGCATCTCCGTCACCGCGGCGCCCGACAAGGTGATCCCGTACGACGGCACGCAAGCCGTCGCGACGGCGCCGTGAGGACGAGGCACTCGTGCACCGCACTAGCGAAAGCGGACGCCGGCGTCGAGGCCCAGGGCGGCGCCGAAGCGGGGGGCGGTCCAGACGGGGACTTGATCGAGGCTGCCCGTCCAGCGGGTCAGGTTGATGAGGCCGTCGGCGCGCGCGGCGACGAAGGCCCAGCCTCCGAGAGGCTGGACGATGCCGGCTCGGAGCCCGACCTGGAACAAGGCGACCTTGGCAGAGGTCGGTCGATCGATGTTCTGGCCCGCCATCCAGACCTGGCCGGCGTTCGCCAGCAGGCAGCCGTTCCAGCGCGAGGGGGCTGCGCATAGCGCCGCGCTACCGAAGATGTGCTGCTGCTCGAAGCCGGCGTCGTCCTTTCGCCGAATGGTCTCCGGCAGGCTCGCGGCGGCGGCGACCTCGATCGACAGGCGCTGCCACGACACCGCACCGAAGAGGCGTCCCAGCGCCACCGCCGACGCCGAGAAGCCGAAGCCGACGCTCGGGCCGGCGCCGATCGCGAAGGTGGGTCCCGACCGCGGCTCGTGTGGCTCCGGGCTGGCGACGATCTCCTCGGGCGGCGTGGCCGGAGGGGCGGCATCCGGGGTCTGCTCACCTTCGGGCCGCGCAGTCGCGCTTCCAGTCTCCGGCGCGGGATCCGCGGGTGGCGCCGGCGAGGGGCCGGGAGCAGCGCCACGGGCTTCCGTCGAGGGCCCGAGCCCGCTGGGTGGCGCGCCGTCCGCCGCGGTCCCCGGGTTGGCCGTCGCGAGAAACTGGATCTGGACCGCGAGCGCGAACCCCACGGCCCGGGCCAGGCCCGAGCATTCGGTGGCCTCCGACGGAAAGCTCTGTTCGCCGGTCAACCGTCCGGCGGGGTCGCGCCATTCGATCCGACCGTGCATGCCACCGCCGCCGGCCCGCCGTTCGAGGCGAACGAGCACATGGTCCGTCGATCCGTCGACGAAGGGGTCATAGCCGAGCCGCCCCACCACCACGGACTTGAACTCGGTGGCGTCGGGACACCCGGAGTCCGCCGCGTACGCGAGGGTCACCATGATCCGTCCCGCGCGGGCTTCGCGCTCCGGCAGGTGAAGCCACGAGACGAGGACGATCAGGCCGGTGCACGCCAGACGGGCGGCGCGGATCACGGCACCGGCGACTCCGCGCTGTCCTCGATGCGAGAGAAGAGGACGCTGCGCGGAAACCGGTGCGCGAACCCAGCCGCGGCCCGATGCGCGTCGTCGCCGCGGCCGGCCCCGGCCAGGGACCGCACGCGCAAGGCTTCGCGCTGCTCGGCGAGGTTCCCCTTCGGGAAACGACGAGCATGCTCCGAGACCAAGGTCAGCGCGGTCGAAAAGTCGCGCCGCGTGTACGCGGCGTGAGCGCGCTGAAGCAGATCGAGCTCGCCGGCGAACGGGTCGATCCTGGAGACGAGACGCCTCGGACGGGTCGGCTTCTCCGCGGTGACGCTGGAAGCGACCGGGGGCGCCGCCTCGATCGGTGCTTCGCTCGGCGCGTGGAAGGGCCCGCGCCTGACGGCTGCGCTGGGCACCGCGGCCGGGACGGGAGGTCGGGCGGAGGGCAGAGGGGCCTGGTCGCGACGAGCCTGAAGCGCGGCCGCCGCGCCGACCGCCGCCGCCGCGACGGCGACCGACGCCGCCACCGCGATCCGCAAGGGAGCTCGCCCGCGCCCGAAGGAGGTGGAGGCGGCGGCTGGCCTCGACGGTCGTTCCGCCACCGGCAGCGGTGGAACGACGACCCCGCCCGACGCGCTCACCGCTCTCGCCGTCGCGAGGACACGCCCACGCATCTCGGGAGGAACGGTTCTCTCGATCCGGTGATGCTCGAGAAACGACACCAGCTCCCGCTCCAATCCCCGCTCCGTTCGCATCATCTCCGCACGTCTTCTTTCGCCAAACGCCGCACCGCCGCAGCCAGCTCTTTCCGCCCCTTGTAAAGCCTCGCGTAAACTCCGAACTTCGTCATCGAGAGCTCCCGCGCGATCTCGATGATCTCGAGCCCCTCGAGGTCGTGTTTGATGACGATCGACCGACGGGCCAGCGGCACGAGCTGCAGCGCCGCATAGAGCAGAGCCAGAGATTGCTGGCTTTGCAGCTGGCTCTCCGGGCTGGGTCCTTGCTCTTCCCGCTCGAGCTCGCCGAAGGGGGTCTCTCGCATGCGCCGCCGGCGGTGCATGCGGACGACCCGGAACGCCACCCCGAAGAGCCACGGCCGAAGCGAGCGGCTCTTGTCGAGGTCCGGCCAGTTCCGATAGAGAACCACGAAGATCTCCTGCATGAGATCTTCGATGTCGCCGGGCCGGGCGCCCAGCCGCTGCAAGGTGGCGAAGATATAGTCGAGCTCGCGATCGAACGCGTCGATGCACTTGGCATCGGGCGCCGGGGTCTCCGGAGTTCGGACCAATCGCAAGACGGCATCCATGGTGCTACTGGCCGAAGGGTCGGGTTTTTGCAACGAAATCAGCCCCCGCCCCCCAGCGGCGGCCGACCCTGACGAATTTCACGACCGGGGCTCTCACCGAGCGGCTGCCAGGGGTCAGGCGGCTGTTGACGCACCCGGCAATTTCGAGCCTGGCCCCCAGCCTCATGACCTTCAATGCTCGCCTTCGATCGGCGGATCGTCAACCTGCCCGTCGACCCCACCGGCAACTTTGAACGCAGCGCGCAGCCTGGCGGTCAGGAAGCTGCGTTCTCGAGCAGCGCGGCCGCGCCCAGCCCGCCCTGCGCGCAGATGCCGAGTAGCGCGGCCTCTTTCCCGCTCTCGTGCAGCTCGTGTGCCATGGTGGTCACCATGCGGGCACCCGTGGCGGCGAAGGGATGTCCAAAGGCCAGCGACCCGCCGTGCACGTTCAGGCGCGCCGGATCGACGATCCCGACGGGCCGGGCCCGGCCCAGCCGCTCGCGCGCGAAGCTCCCGCTCTCGAGGGCTCTGAGGACCGAGAGCACCTGGGCGGCGAAGGCCTCGTGCATGTCGACCAGATCGATGTCGCCAAGGTCGCGTCCCGACTCGTCCAGCACGCGGGGCATGGCCAGCGCCGGCCCGATGAGCAGCTGATCGGCCGGATCGACGCCCACGTACGACCAGGCGGCGACGCGCGCCAGGGCCACGACACCCAGCGCGGAGGCCTTCTCCTCGCTCATCAGCAGCACCGCCGCCGCGCCGTCGGTGAGCGGGCTCGAGTTGCCGGCCGTCACCGTCCCAGCGGCGCCGCGCGCGAACGCCGGCTTCAATCGGGCCAGCTTCTCGAGGCTGGTGTCGGCTCTCACGATGGTGTCGGTGTGGACCCAGCGAGCCTCCCCCTCGTCCTCGCCGCTCCCACGCACCGCCACCGGCGCGACCTCGCGCGCGAGCCGGCCCGAGGCGATGGCCGCGGCGGCGCGCTGGTGAGAGCGCAGGGCGAAGCGATCCTGCTCGGCCCGCGAGATCTCGTTCCGTCGCGCCATGTCCTCGGCGGCCTCGCCCATCAGCTTCCCGGTCGTACGTTCGACGACCTTCGGGGCGCGCGGCAGGAGCTCCCCGAGCGGCATCAGCTTCGACAGCGCGCCCAGCACGTCCCCCGGCGTCCGCTTGCCGAACATCAGCGGCGCCGCCGCGTGCACCAGCTTCTGCGGCAGCTTGACCTCGGCGTTGCTGGTCGAATCGGACCCGCCGGCGATGACGACGTCGGCTTCCCCGCGTTCGATCATGGCGGCGGCGGTGGTCACTGCCTGCAGGCTCGACGCGCACGCCCGCGTCACCGTCATAGCTTCGATGGCGGGATCCAGGCCGATCTCGAGGGCGATCTCGCGGCCGATGTTCGGCCAGATCGACGGCAGGATGACGCCGCTCCAGACGACGGCGTCGATGTCGCGCCGGGCGATCGGGTATCGCTCCAGCAGGCCGCGCATGGCGGCCGCCCCGAGGGCGATGGTGTCCAGCTTCATGAGCTCGGCGAAGGCCTTCACGAACGGCGTTCGAACGCCGCCGACGACCACCGCGCGCCGACCGTGGGGGGCTCGTGCTCCGTTCCTCATGCGTACCTCTTCATGGTTCCTCGTCATCCACGACGGTCATGCGCCGATCAGGGCGCCGCCGCACACGCGCAGGACGGCGCCGCTCACGCCGGCCGCTCCCGGCGTGCTCAGAAACGTGACGACCTCCGCGACGTCGGCGGGCAAGCCGCCCTGGCCCAGCGCCGACAGCCGGCGGGCCGCCTCGCGGACCAGCGCCGGCATGGCCGCCGACATCCGCGTCTCGATGAGGCCGGGAGCCACCGCGTTGACGGTGATTCCCCGCGCCGCCAGCTCGCCCGCGCGGCGCCGGACGTAGGCGGCGATCCCCGCCTTCGAAGCGGCGTAGTTCGTCTGACCGTGGTTCCCGGCGATGCCGGCCACCGACGCCAGGCAGACCACCCGACCTCCGTCGCGGAGCAGACCTCCCTCGAGCAAGGCCTGATCGATCCGCAACGGCGCGCGCAGGTTGATGCCCAGCGTGTCGTCCCACTGCTCCTCGGACATGCGGGCCAGGGTCTTGTCGCGCGTGATGCCCGCGTTGTGGACCACGACGTCGACGCCCCCGTGTCTCTCGCGCAGGTGGGCGGCGATGGCCGCCGGCGCACCGTCGCCGCCGATGTCGACCGGCAAGAACGAGCCGTCCAGCGCGCGCGCGACCTGCCCCCCGGCGGTGTCGTCGGCCGGGCGATCGAGGCAGATCACGTGGGCGCCCTCCCCGGCCAACCGCTCGGCGATCGCTCGCCCGATCCCGCGCGCGGCGCCCGTCACCAGCGCGACCTTGCCTCCCAGCGGGCGGACCAGAGGCGGGTCGGACACGGCCGGCAGCCCCACCCCGACCATCAGCGACTGCGCCGACACGAACGCGGAGCGAGGCGACAGCAGGAACCGCAAGACCGGCTCGAGGTGCCCCTCGGCACCGGCCGCCACCTGCACCAGGTTCGCGGTCGACCCGCGCCGGCCGATCTCCTTGGCCACGCTGCGCGTGAAGCCGTCGAGCGCGCCGCGCGCGGCCGCCTGTTCCGTCACCGTCGCCTCGGCCGGCGGCCGGCCGAGGACCACGACCCGGCCCGAAGATCGGAGGCTCGAAAGCAGGGGATGAAAGAAGTCGTACGCGGCGCGCAGCCCGGTCGGCCCGTCCAGCTCCGTGGCGTCGAAGACCAGCGCGTCGACGCGAAACCCGTGCGACGGGCCCGCCACAGGGACCGTGGTGGCGGGCCGGCCGTACGCGCGCCCCATCTCGCGGAACACCTCGGCGTCTTCGCTCGCCGAGTCCGAGATGACAGCGGCCGCGCCGGCGCGGGCGATGGTCCTCGCCAGGATCGCGCCGAGCCGGCTGGGACCGGCCGCGCCGACCGCGATGAACTGGTCCACGAGCGGCTGAGCCTCCCAGGGACCGCGGGCCCGATTCAGCCGGACGGGCAGCGGGACCGGAAGGCCGAGCCGCGCAACCAGGCGTCGCGCGGCGGGTCGCGTGCCGAGCTCGAGGAGAAGATCACGCATGGCGCACCTCGCGAATCACCGGTCCGTCCAGGACGACGGGGGCGTCACCTTCGGTCGGGCGCAGCTCGGGCCGGGAGACCTCTCGGGAGATCTCCTCCGATTCAACGGAGCCAATCGCGCCCGCAAGATAGGGCCGCACGCCGGGCGCGTCGGCCACGTAGAAAGTGCGGGGATCGGCGTCGTCGCGATAGACGCCGACCTCGATCCCGCGTCCGAGCACCAAGGGGCGCTTGAACCTGACGTCCACCAGCCGAAGTCGCTCGGTCGCGCCGGCGTAGGCGGCTCGGCCGAGACACTCCATGGCCCGGGCCAGCAGCGCGAAGCCATGCAGGATCGGCGTCGGGAAACCGGCGGCGCGGGCGTAGGCGCGCGCCCAGTGGACGGGGTTGAAGTCGCCGCTCAGGCACGCGTAGGCCAGGCCCGCCCGCGGGCCGAAGCGCAGGCGCCCGAGCTCCCGCGCCGAGAAGGGGACCCGTGCGGCGTCGGCCGCCGGCGAGGCGGACCGGCCGTTCCTGCCGCGCGCCGGCCCGGTCGGCGCCACCGCGTAGAGATCGGCGATCAGCGCGCCGGCGGCCTCCGGCGTATCGGTGGTGACCCGCTCGTGCAGCAGGGCCCGGTGCCCGTCGTCCTCGACGCTCAACAGCTGCGCGCGCACGGTGAGCGGCGCCGCCGCCGGGATGCGGGCGTTGATCTGCAGGCGGCACCCGGCGTTCAGGATGCGCGCCAGCGGATACGGAAGAGGTCGCAGCGCCCGGGCCGCGATCGGGAAGGTCCACTGCGGGAACAGGTGCGGCGGCACGTGGGGCGCGTGGTGAGGCCCGTCGGCGCCGATCCCCAGATGACGGCAGTAGGCCCGCACCAGGGCCGCCGGCGGCGCGCTCACGCGCTCCGTAAGCTCGGGGCCGGGCAGGTGGGGCGCCGGTCCGCGAGGCTGCCCCTGCCAGGCGCGCCAGGCGGAGCGCCCCGCCGTTTCGAGGAGCGCGCCCATCACCCGGCGCTGATCGAGGATGCGCGTCGCCCCGAGCAGGATGTCGACGTCGTCGGAGGTCATCCGTTCACGCGCTCCCCGTCCGCGGCCCGTCGCAGCCGCCCGAGGAACGCGCCCCCCGTGCTCGTGATCTCGTCGTGGAGATACCGCACGCGCGGCTCGGCGCGGGCGAGGTAGCGATCCAGCAAGGGCCCTCGCTCCGGATGGCGACGGGCCTGAGCCAAGAGAACCCGCGCGATCTCGACGTCGGCGAACAACCGGGTCAACCGCTCCGCGTGCAGCAACGCGAACGAAAAATCGTGGCGCGGATCCCAGGGGCCCAGCACCTCCGTCTTCCAGGCCGAGAGCGGCTTGCCGCGTACGGATTTCAGCTTGGCGCCGAGCAAGGTCCGAACGACGTGCTGCTGGGCCGCCATCGAGAGCGCCGCCAGCCGCGCCACGCGCCGCTCGCGCGGGTCGCGGGCGGTCACCGACTCCCAGCGCGTGCGGGCCAGCTCGGTCAGAAACCGCTGCGGGCGCTTGATGATCGCGCCGAGCGCGTCCTTCGTGGCCATCAACGCCTGGATCTGGCTGGTCCCTTCGTAGATCGGCAGCACCAGCGCGTCTCGCAGCAGCTTCTCGGCGCCGAACTCGCGCATGTAGCCGTTGCCGCCGTGAATCTGCAGGCAGAGGCGGGCCATCTCCACGGCCTTCTCGGCGGCCAGGTACTTGAGCAGGGGCAGCGCGCGGCGCGAGGTCGCGCGATGGCGCCGCGCCGCCTGGGCGGGCGACTCTGGAGGACCCTTGCGATGGCCGTTGCCGTTCGCCCCCGGGCCGGACCGGACCGGAAGCGCGGACCCGAACAGCTCCAGCTTGTGGCCGACCTCCTCGTGGAACGCGGCGTGCACCGCCAGCGCGCGAAGGCCGACCAGATCGATCTCCATCCCATCCAAGTAGTCCGCGATCATCTCGTGGCGGTCGATGGTCTTGCCCATGGACCGCCGCTCGGCCGCGTACGAGCGGGCCATGCGCAGCGCGCACTCGCCGAGACCGATGGACTCGAAGCCCACCCCGAGGCGGGCGTGGTTCATCAGCTCGAGCATCAGCTTGAAGCCGTCCCCGCGCTTTCCGACCAGCTCGGCCGGCGCCTGATCGAACGTCAGCGCGGCCGTCGCCGAGCCGTGGTGACCCAGCTTCTCCTCGACCCGATCCAGCGAAGCGTGGCGCCGGCGCGTGCCGTCCGGAAGGTCCTCGAACGCGCGCACCAGGAACAGCGAGAGATCCTTCAAGCCGTTGCCGTTGCCGTTGCCGTTGCCGACGACATCGCCGTGAG
>Ga0207694_10003454_pt1 | contig 12556 bp, 8 predicted proteins | sample KBSC34metaG_FD_184353 | JGI IMG/M metagenome (GOLD analysis project Ga0207694, IMG submission 184353) | Corn rhizosphere microbial communities from Kellogg Biological Station, Michigan, USA - KBS C3-4 metaG (SPAdes) (version 2) | ecosystem: Host-associated > Plants > Roots > Rhizosphere > Soil...
CCCGGCTATCGCAACCTGAAGGCCGCCGCCTTGGGCCGGATCGGCGAGTACGAGCAGGCGATCGAGCTCTACGGCGGCGTGCTCCGCGACCAGCCGCGCCAGCCCAAGGTGTGGATGAGCCTCGGGCATTCTCTGAAGACGGTCGGGCGTACCGCCGAGGCGGTGGAGGCCTATCGCCGGACGCTGCATCTGGCCCCGCAGTTCGGCGAGGCGTGGTGGAGCCTGGCCAACTTGAAGACCGTGAGCTTCACCGAGGCCGACGTCGCGGCGATGGCCGCCCAGCTCGCCCGCGCCGACCTGACCGACGAGGACCGCTTCCACCTGGAGTTCGCGCTCGGCAAGGCGCGCGAGGACGCCGGGGCCTTCGAGGCCTCGTTCGGCCACTATGCGCGCGGCAACGCCCTGCGCCGCCAGGGCCTGGACTACGAGGCCGGCGAGACGAGCGACCAGGTCCGCCGGGCCAAGGCGCTGCTCACCCCGGCCTTCCTGGCCGAGCGGGCCGGCTGGGGCTGCCCGGATCCGGCGCCGATCTTCGTGGTCGGCCTGCCGCGTTCAGGGTCGACCCTGGTGGAACAGATCCTCTCCAGCCACAGCCAGGTGGAGGGCACCCAGGAGCTGCCCGACATCATCGCCCTGGCCCGGCGGCTGGGCGGCCGGACGCGCAAGGCTTCCGAGGGCCGCTATCCGGAGGCGCTGGCCGAGCTCGGCAAGGGCGAGGTCCGCGCGCTGGGCGAGGAATATCTGGCGCGCGCCCAGGTCCACCGGAAGCTGGGCCGGCCGTTCTTCATCGACAAGATGCCCAACAACTGGGCCCACCTGGGCCTGATCCACCTGGCCCTGCCGAACGCCACGGTGATCGATGCGCGACGCCATCCGCTGGGCTGCGGCTTCTCCGGCTTCAAGCAGCACTTCGCCCGCGGCCAGGGCTTCACCTATGACCTCACCGACATCGGCCGCTACTACGCCGACTACGTGGAGCTGCTGGCGCATGTCGACGCCGTCCTGCCTGGCCGCGTCCATCGGGTGATCTACGAGGCGATGGTCGCCGACCCGGAAGGCCAGACAAGGGCGCTGCTCGCCGCGTGCGGACTGCCGTTCGAAGACGCCTGCTTGCGCTTCTACGAGAACGATCGCGCCGTGCGCACCGCCAGTTCCGAACAGGTGCGCCGGCCGATCTTCACCGACGCCGCCGACCATTGGCGCAACTACCACCCCTGGCTCGGCCCGCTGAAGGCCGCTCTGGGACCTGTGCTCGACGCGTACCCAGAGTCGCCCGCCTCCTGAGGCGTCTCGGTAAACCATGGGGAAGGACCGATGAGACAATACGCACGCCACGCCTCGCGCTGGCCGCTCAGCCTGCTCGCTACCACCATGCTGGTCGCGCCGAGCGCGGCGCTCGCCCAGGCCGCCGCGCCCGCGCCTGCGGCGGAGACCGGGCTCTCCGAGGTGGTGGTCACCGCCCAGAAGCGGTCCGAGAACCTGCAGGATGTGCCGATCTCGATCGCGGCGATCGGGACCGACCGGCTGGAGCAGCTGCACGTCAACGACGTCAACGACTATGTGAAGTTCATGCCCAGCGTGACCGCCCAGACGGTCGCGCCCGGCTATTCCACCTTCTACATGCGCGGCGTCGCCTCGGGGGAGAACAACAACCACTCCGGGCCGCTGCCCAGCGTCGGCGTCTACCTGGACGAACAGCCGGTCACGACGATCACCGGCCCGCTGGACATCCACGTCTATGATATCGCCCGTGTTGAGGTCCTGGCCGGGCCCCAGGGCACGCTCTACGGCGCGAGCTCCCAGGCCGGCACGATCCGGATCATCACCAACAAGCCGTCCACGTCAGGCTTCGACGCCAGCTACGACCTGGAGGCCAACACCATCAGCCACGGCGGCGTCGGCTACTCCGGCCAGGGGTTCGTCAACCTGCCTCTCGGCGAGAAGATGGCGGTGCGCCTGGTCGCCTGGGCGGAACACGACGCCGGCTACATCGACAACGTTCCCGGCACGCTGACCTTCCCGACCGGCCCGATCACGATCAACAACGCCAAGCTGGTGGAGAAGGACTACAACGAGGTCGACATCTACGGCGCGCGCGCGGCCCTGAAGATCGACCTGGACGACAATTGGACCGTCACGCCGCAGCTGATGGCCCAGCGCACCGAGACCGACGGCGGCTTCGCCAATGATCCGGCGCTGGGCGACTACAAGGTCCGCCGCTTCTATGCCGAGCAGGCCGACGACAAGTGGGGCCAGGCCGCCCTGACCATCGAGGGCCAGTTGGCCAACCTGGACCTCACCTACAACGGGTCCTACCTGCGCCGCTGGACCGACGCCCAGTCCGACTACTCGGACTACAGCTACTTCTACGACACGCTGTTCGGCTACGGCGCCTACATCCACGACGACGCCGGCAACCTCATCAACTCGTCGCAGTACATCCAGTCGCGGCACTATTTCACCAAGCAGAGCCACGAGCTGCGGATCGCGACGCCGGCCGACAAGCCGGTGAGGCTGCTGGGCGGCCTTTTCTACCAGCGCCAGACCGACAACATCGAGGAGCGCTACCGGATCGACGGCCTGGGCAGCGACCTGGAAGTGCCGAAGTGGCCCGACACGCTGTGGCTGACCAAGCAGCTGCGCACCGACCGCGACTACGCCGCCTTCGCGGACGGCACCTGGGACATCTCGGAGCACTTCGCGGTGACCGGCGGGATCCGCTTCTTCCACTACCGCAACTCGCTGGCCGGGTTCTTCGGCTTCGGGCCGGGATATTCCAGCTCCACCGGGGTGGCGGCCTGCTTCAACGCCACCGCGATCGTCGAGGGCGGGCCCTGCACCAATGTGGACAAGGCCACGAAGGGCTCGGGGCACACCTACCGGATCAACGGCCAGTTCAAGCTGGACCCGGACCACATGTTCTACGCCACCCTCTCCACCGGCTTCCGGCCGGGCGGCATCAACCGGCGGGGCACGCTGCCGCCGTATTCGGCCGACTACTTGAAGAACTACGAGATCGGGTGGAAGACCAGCTGGTTCAACAACACGCTGCGCTGGAACGGCGCCGTCTACGTCGAGCGCTGGAACGACTTCCAGTTCTCGTTCCTGGGCGCCAATGGCCTCACCGAGATCCGCAACGCCGGCAAGGCGAAGATGAAGGGGGTCGAGACCGACGTGAACTGGCGCGTCACCGAGGGCCTCAGCCTGATCGGCTCGGCCGCCTACACCGACGCCCAGCTCGACGAGGACTACATCCCCAACCCGTCGAATCCGCCCGCGGCCCTGCGGGGCGACGCCTTGCCCGTGACGCCGAAGTTCAAGGCCAACCTCACCGGTCGCTACACCTGGAAGATGGCCGACTACGACGCCCACGTGCAGGCCTCGGTGGTCTACACGGGCGCGGCCTATCAGGACCTGCGCACGGCCGACCGCGCGGTGACCGGGAAGATGCCGCAGTACACCACCGTCGACATGACGGCGGGCCTGAAGAAGGACAACTGGCGGTTCGAGGCCTACGCCAAGAACCTGTTCGACTCGGACGGCCAGCTGAAGCGGTACGTCTCCTGCGCCGCGTCGACCTGCACCCGCGTCTACACCGTGCCGATCCGCCCGCGGGAGATCGGCATCCGGGTGGGGCAGGACTTCTAGTCTAATCCGTGGGCCACCACGGATAGAGGCTGGGCATGTCGGCGGAGACCCGCCCGGGGAAACTGGGCGGGCGTTTCTCGAGGAAGGCGGCGACGCCTTCCTTCACGTCGGCGCCGCGGCCCAGCTCCATGGCCAGGCGGCCATCGACGGCCAAGGCGCCGGCGGGCCCGGGCTCGCCGGAGAAGCGCCACAGCATCTGGCGGGCCAGCGCCACCGAAACCGGGGCGGTGTTCTCGGCGATTTCCAGGGCGATCTGCCGGGCGCGGTCCAGCAGCTGGTCGGGTGGGACGACCTCGGCGACCAGGCCGCCGGCCTTGGCCTCCGACGCCGGGAAGATGGAGCCGGTGACGCACCAGCGGAGCGCCTGCGGCAGTCCCACCAGCCGGGGCAGGAACCAGGCGCTGCCGGCCTCGGGCGTCAGGCCGCGGCGGGCGAAGATGAAGCCGATCCGGGCTGTCTCCGAGGCGATGCGGATGTCCATCGGCAGCGTCAGGGTGGCGCCGACGCCCACCGCCGCCCCGTTGATCGCGGCGATCGAGGGCTTGCGGCAGTTGAAGATGGCGCCCACGAAGCCGCCGCCCTCCTGCCGCGCCACCCCCGGCGCGCTGAACGCCACCGAGCCCTCCGCCTTGTCGTCGAAGGCGTTTGCGCCGCCGGAGATGTCGGCCCCGGCGCAGAAGCCGCGTCCTGCGCCGGTGACGATCACCACGCGGACGGCGTCGTCCTCGTCGGCGCGGTGGAAGGCGTCGGCCAGCTCCGCGCCCATCTGGGCGGTGTAGGCGTTCAGCTTGTCCGGCCGGTTCAGCGTCACCGTCAGGACCGGCCCGTCGAGTTCGTAGAGGATCGTCTCGTAGGCCATGTGGCGTCTCCCTTGTTCTGGGCATGACACGCCCCTTACGAGGCGGCAGGTCAAGGCGCGGCGGATGCGCTATAGGCCGCGCCGTGAGGAGCAACCCCGCCACCGCGCCATCCCCGTCCTCGGACCTGAACGCCGTCGCCGTCCGCGCCACCGCCTGGGCCGATCCCGTAGCCGTAGCCTCGGCGTTCGCGGACGAGGCCTACGCCTGCGTGCTACTGAGCGCGGCGGACGGCTGGTCCTACGTGCTGCGCAGCCCCGATCGCGTGGCGGACGGCGCCGCCGACCTGCCGGACCTGCTGGGCCCGGTGCGGCCCGGCCCCTACGGCCCGCCGTTCCAGGGCGGGGTCGTCGGCCTGGCGGCCTATGAGCTCTCCGCCCAGCTGGAGCCGACCGCGCCGCAGGATCGCGGCGACTGGCCGGACCTGGTGCTGCTGCGCTATCCGGCGCTGCTGGCGTTTCACGCCGGCCAGCGGCGCGGCCTGGCGATCGGGCGCGGGTCGGACGAGCGCGCGGCGGGGGCGCAAGCCGACATCGCGCTGAGTTGGCTGGACCTGCCGCGCCGCGACGTGGCCGACGGCATACTGGCGGCGACCGCCACGGTCGTTACCCCCGACGCCGACCATGCCTCGGCGGTCGCGGAGACCGTCGGGCGCATCGAAGCCGGTGAGATCTTCCAGGCCAACCTGGCCCGGCCGTGGTGCGGAACGCTGACGACGGCCACGCCCTTCGATCTCTTCGCCCGCCTCGCGCGCCAGAGCGCCGCCGGCTATGCGGCCTATCTGCGCCTGCCCGGCCGGGCGCTGGTCTCCAACTCGCCGGAGCGGTTCCTGTCCGTGCGCCCGGCAGCTGACGGCCTGTGGGCCGAGAGCCATCCGATCAAGGGCACCCGGCCGCGTGGCGCCGATCCCGCGGCCGACGCCGCCCTCGCCGCCGAACTGCAAGCCAGCGCGAAGGACCGCGCCGAGAATCTGATGATCGTGGACCTGATGCGCAACGACCTGGCCCGCACCTCCGTGCCTGGGACGGTCCGCGTCCCGCGACTGGCGGCGCTGGAGAGCTACGCCAACGTCCACCACCTGGTTTCCAGTGTCCGCGCCCGGCTGCGCCCGGAACAGTCCGCCTGGGACGCCTTCCTGGCCGCCTTCCCGCCGGGGTCGGTGACCGGGGCGCCCAAGCTGCAGGCGATGCGCGTCATCGCCCGCCACGAGCCGCCGCGCGGGCCCTATTGCGGCAGCCTGTTCTGGGCCGGGGTCGACGGGGCGCTGGAGGCCAGCGTGCTGATCCGCACGGTCGCGCTTGCCGAAATTCCGGGCGGTTGGGCCTTCGAAGCGCGCGCCGGCGGCGGGATCGTGGCCGACAGCGACCCCGGCGCCGAGGTGGCGGAGACCACGGCGAAGATCGGCGCCATCCTGAGGGCGTTGATGGAAGCGCCATGATCGAACTCGACGACCGCGGCTTCACCCTCGGCCACGGCCTGTTCGAAACCGTCCTCTGGGCCGGGGGGCGGCTGGAGCACTGGGACGCCCACCTGGAACGGCTGCGGCGCGGCTGCGCGGCGCTGGGCCTGCCGAAGCCGGAGGAAGCGGCCTGCCTCGCGGCGGCCGAGGCGGCGCTGGCGACGGCGGGCGGCCCGGCGCGGGCGGCGGTGCGGCTGAACTGGAGCGCCGGGGGCGGCGGACGCGGCCTGGACCTGCCCGAGCCGCTGCAGCCACGCCTCACCGCCAGCGCCGCGCCGCACGTCGAACCCACCGGCCAGGTCCGCCTCGCCATCGCCAAGGTGCGCCGCAACGACCGCTCGCCGGCCGCGCGGCTGAAGAGCCTCTCCTACCTCGACAACGTCATCGCCCGGGCCGAGGCGCGCGAGGCCGGCGCCGACGAGGCGGTGATGCTGAACACGCTGGGCGAGATCGCCTGCTGCGCGGCGGCCAACCTGTTCTGGATCCGCCACGAGGAGGTGTTCACCCCCAGCCTGGACTGCGGCGTGCTGGACGGGATCATGCGCCGCGAGGTGATCGCCGCCTGCTACCGCCTGGGCGTGCCGGTCGAGGAGGTCTTCGCCAGCCCCGGCCGGCTGATGGGCGCGCCGATGTTCATCACCAACAGCCTGATCGGCGTGCGGCCCGTGGCCAGCCTAGGCGCGACGCCGCTGCCGGCCTCGCCCCTGGTCGCGGCGATCGCCAAGGAAGTCAGTCGAGCGCGCTGAGCGCGCCGGCCAGGACCTCGACGATGCGGCCGATCTGATCCGCGGTGACGATCAGCGGCGGCGACATGGCCAGCGTGTCGCCGGTCACCCGCACCATCACCCCCGCCTCGAAGGCCCGCACCATCGCCTCGTAGCCGCGCTTGCCCGGGGCGCCCGGCCTCGGCGCCAGCTCCACGGCGCCCATCAGGCCGACGTTGCGCACGTCGATCACGTGCGGCGCGCCCTTCAGGCCATGCAGTGCGTCCTCCCAGGCCTGAGCCATCTCGCCCGCCCGGGTGAACAGGCCCTCGCGCTGGTAGATCTCGAGCGCCGCCAGGCCCGCCGCGCAGGCCGCCGGGTGGCCCGAGTAGGTGTAGCCGTGGAAGAACTCGATCGCTCCCTCGGCGCCCCCGCCCACGACGGCGTCGTGGATGTTCCGGCTGGCGAACACCGCGCCCATCGGCAGGGCGCCATTGGTGAGGCCCTTGGCGGTGGTCATGATGTCGGGGATGACGCCGAAGTGCTGGGCGGCGAACGGCGCGCCGAGGCGCCCGAAGCCGGTGATCACCTCGTCGAAGATCAGCAGGACGCCGTGCGCGTCGCAGATCGCCCGCAGGCGCTCCAGGTAGCCCGTCGGCGGCGGCAGCACGCCCGCCGAGCCCGCCACCGGCTCGATCATCACCGCCGCGATCGTGTCCGCGCCATGCAGCGCGATCAGCTGCTCCAGGTCGTCGGCGCGCTCGGCGCCGTGGGCCGGCAGGCCGCGGGCGAAGGCGTTCTTCGTGAGGTCCTGGGTGTGGCGCAGGTGGTCGGCGGGCAGCAGTACGAAGGCGCGGCGGTTGTTGACCAGGCCGCCCACGGACATGCCGCCGAAGCCCACCCCGTGATAGCCCTTCTCGCGCCCGATCAGCTTCGTGCGCTGCCCCTGGCCGCGGGCGCGGTGGTAGGCCATGGCGATCTTGATCGCGGTGTCGGCCGACTCCGAGCCGGAATTGGTGAAGAAGATCCGGTCCAGCCCTTTCGGCGCGATCTTCGCCAGCTCGGCGGCATGGTCGAAGGCGATCGGGTGGCCCATCTGGAACGAGGGCGCATAATCCATGGTCATCAGCTGGCGCTGGACCGCCGCGGCGATCTCGGGCCGCCCATGACCCAGGTTCACACACCAGAGCCCCGAGGTGGCGTCCAGCACCTCGCGCCCGTCGTCGGCGCGGTAGTACATGCCGCTGGCCGAGACCAGCATGCGCGGGGCGGCCTTGAACTGGCGGTTGGCCGTGAACGGCATCCAGTAGGCCGAAAGTTCGGTGCGGTTCTCGAGGCGGGGGGCGTCGTCCATGGCGTCACGAAACCAGCTTCAAGCCCCGCCCGCCAGCCCGATCCGCGTTTTGCGGGCGCCGGCCACGCACGTTTGGGCGCCGCGGCGTCAACCGCCGAACGGGATTGCCAAACAGGTGTTCGAGGCGGGATGGTCGCGGCCAAGAGCGCACGAGCGCCAACGCCAGGGAGTCCATTGATGCGCTTCGGGATCTTCTACGAGCACCAGCTGCCGCGTCCCTGGAACCCCGGCGATGAGGCCAAGCTGTTCCACGACGCCCTGGCTCAGGTGCAGCTGGCCGACCGGCTGGGCTACGACTACGCCTGGGAGGTGGAGCACCACTTCCTGGAGGAGTACTCGCACTCCTCAGCGCCGGAGGTGTTCCTGGCGGCCTGCGCGGCGCTGACCAAGACCATCCGCCTGGGCCATGGCATCCGCCAGGTGATCCCCAACTACAACCACCCCGCCCGCACGGCGGAGGGTCTGGCGACGCTGGACATCGTCTCCAACGGCCGCCTCGACTTCGGCATCGGCGAGGGGGCGACGCGGCTGGAGCTGGGCGGCTTCGGCATCCCGGCGCGGGAGAAGCGCGCCCTGGCCATCGAGGCAGGCGAGCAGATCGCCAACATGCTGGTGATGGACCCCTATCCGGGTTTCGAGGGGAAGGGCTTCTCCTTCCCCTGCCGCAACATCGTGCCCAAGCCGGTGCAGAAGCCGCACCCGCCCATGTGGATGGCCTGCACCAACCGCGACACGATCAAGGTGGCGGCCTCGATCGGCGTGGGCGCGCTGGCCTTCTCCTTCCTCGATCCCGAGGAGGCGACCCACTGGGCCGACATCTACTACGGCATCATCAAGTCCGAAGAGTGCGTCCCCATCGGCCACAGCGTGAACGCCAACCTGGCGATGGTGTCGAACTTCTCGGTGCACCCCGATCGCGACGAGGCGATCCGGCGCGGGCAGGAGGGGTTCGAGTTCTTCTCCTACGCCGTCAACGCCCTGGTGGCGCACGACGCCATCCCGGGCCGTTCGACCCTGTTCGCCGACTTCCAGGCCAGCCGCGCGGCCTCGGACGACGAGATCATCGCCGCGCGCAAGGCGGCCAAGCACAACGCCAGCGGCATCGGCACTCCGGAAGACATCCGCCAGCATGTGCAGGCGTTCGAGGCGGCCGGCGTCGACCAGGTGATCTTCATGCAGCAGGCCGGGCGCAACCGCCACGATCACATCTGCCAGTCGCTGGAGCTGTTCGCCGCCGAGGTGATGCCGGCCTTCAAGGCCCTGGCGGCCGAGCGCGAGGCGAAGAAGGCCGCCGAACTCGCGCCCTACCTGGAAGCCGCCATGAAGCGGAAGCGCTGGATGAAGCCCCTGGCCGACGGCGAGATCCCCGTGGTGCCGGCGTCGCGGCCCCGCGCCGAGATCAACGCGGCGCGCTAGCGGTGAGGGCGTGACTTAACGGCGTTCCGTTGGGCGCGGTTTGGGGGCATGCTGGCGGCGAGAGGCCGCCGCACGGCCTCCATGGAGGATGAAGCGATGGCCGATGGCGCGACCAATCTCCGGGACGACCTGCGGGCGAAGGCCTGGTCCATGCCGCTGGCGGACATGCACCCGGGCGATCCGGAGCTGTTCCTGAACGACGCCCACTGGCCCTACTTCGATCGCCTGCGCGCCGAGGAGCCGGTCCACTGGTGCAAGGACAGCGAGTTCGGCGCCTATTGGTCGGTGACCCGCTACAACGACATCATGGCGGTGGACACGAACCACCAGGTCTTCTCGTCCGAGGCGGCCCTGGGCGGGATCACCATCCGCGACGCGCGGCCCGACCTGCGCCGCCCCAGCTTCATCGCCATGGACCCGCCCAAGCACGACGTGCAGCGCAAGACCGTCAGCCCGGTCGTGGCGCCGGCCAACCTGGCCCTGATGGAGCCGATCATCCGCGAGCGGGCCGGCAGGATCCTGGACGAGCTGCCGCTGGGCGAGACCTTCAACTGGGTGGACAAGGTCTCCATCGAGCTGACCACCCAGATGCTGGCCACCCTGTTCGACTTCCCGTTCGAGGACCGGCGCAAGCTCACCTTCTGGTCCGACTGCGGCACCGCGCTGCCGATGAAGGGCGCGATCGTCGAGACCGAGGACGAGCGGCAGGAGAAGCTGCAGGAGTGCCTGGCCTATTTCACCCGGCTCTGGAACGAGCGGGTGAACGAGCCGCCGCGCGGCGACCTGGTCTCCATGCTGGCGCATGGCGAATCCACGCGGAACATGAGCCCGGACGAGTACCTGGGGAACCTGATGCTGCTGATCATCGGCGGCAACGACACCACCCGCAACTCGATCACCGGCGGCGTGCTGGCGCTGAACCAGAACCCGGCCGAGTACGCCAAGCTGCGGGCGGACCCGAGCCTGATCCCCAACATGGTGCCCGAGATCATCCGCTGGCAGACGCCGCTGGCCCACATGCGCCGCACCGCCGTCGAGGACGTCGAGGTCGGCGGCAAGACCATCAAGAAGGGCGACAAGGTGGTCATGTGGTACGTCTCGGGCAACCGCGACGACACGGCCATCGAGAACCCCGAGGCCTTCCTCATCGACCGCGAGCGGCCGCGCCAGCACCTCTCGTTCGGGTTCGGTATCCACCGCTGCGTGGGCAACCGCCTGGCCGAGCTGCAGCTCAAGATCGTCTGGGAGGAGATCCTGAAGCGGTTCTCGTTCGTCGAGGTGGTGGGCGAGCCGAAGCGGGTCCGCTCCAGCTTCGTGAAGGGCTACGAGAGCCTGCCGGTCCGGCTGCACGCCGCCTAGACCACGCCAGGCCCTTGCCGCCGCGCGTCCTGTCCCTGACAACGTCAGCATGCGGCTGATCGATCGGGACGAGGTGCGGGCGAAGCTGACCTACGAGGTCTGCATCCCCCTGGTGCGGCAGGCGATGATCGCCTTCTCCAGCGGTGAGACGCGACAGCTGCTGCGCTCGATCGTCCCGCTGGCCGACGGGCGGATGTTCGGCATCATGCCCGGCGCACTGGGCGAGCGGGCGGTGTTCGGCGCCAAGCTGATCAGCGTCTTCCCCGACAACTTCGCCAAGGGGATCCAGTCGCACCAGGGCGTCGTGGTGCTGTTCGACGGCGAGAGCGGCGCCCCGGTCTGCGTGGCCCATGCCGGGGAGATCACCGCCATCCGAACCGCCGCCGCCAGCGCCGTGGCCACCGACGCGCTGGCCCGGCCCGACGCGAGCCGCCTGGCGATCCTGGGCTATGGCGAGCAGGCGCTCACCCATGCGCGGGCCATCTCCCGCGTGCGCCGGCTGGCGGGGATCAGCATCTGGGGGCGTGACGCCGGCCGCGCCGCGGCCCTGGCCGGCGTGCTGGAGGCCGAACTCGCCATCCCCGCCCATGCCGCGCCAACCGTCGCCGACGCCGTGGCCGAGGCCGACATCGTCTGCACCGTCACCAACGCCAGCGAGCCGATCCTGGAGGGGGCCTGGCTGGCGCCGGGAACGCACGTCAACGTGGTCGGCTCGGGCTTCGCCGGGCCCTCGGAGGTGGACCACGAGGTGGTCGTCCGCTCGCGCTTCATCGCCGACAGCCGCGAGGGCGTACTGGCCCAGGGCGCGGAATTCCTGCGCGCCAAGGCCGCGGGGCTGGTCGGCGACGACCACGTGGTGGGCGAGATCGGCCAGGTGCTGTCGGGCTCTGTGGCGGGCCGGCAGTCGGCCGAACAGCTCACGGTCTACAAGTCACTGGGCCACGTCGTGCAGGACCTGGCGGCCGCCAAGGCGCTCTACGAGCTCTCAGCCTAGCCGCACGCTGCCGCTCAGCCGGATGTCGCCGGCCGAGCGGCCCACCAGGATGTCGTAGACGCCGGGATCGATCGGCCAGGACTTCGTTTCCGGGTCGTAGGGTGCGAAGGCGCGGGGTTCGAGCTCGAGGGTGAGGCGGCGGGTCTCGCCCGGGTCCAGCACGACCTTGGCGAAAGCCTTCAGCTCCTTAGGCGGGCGCGGCAGGCGCGGGGCGCGCGGCGCGACGTAGACCTGGACCACCTCCGAGCCCTTGCGGCGGCCGGTGTTGGTGACGGTCAGGCCCAGGCGCACGGGGGCGCCGGCCTTGGCCGTCTCCGGGACGTCGAGGTCGGAAAGCTCGAAGGCCGTGTAGGAGAGGCCGTGGCCGAAGGGGAACAGCGGGGCGGTGTCCGCGGCGTCGAAATGGCGATAGCCGACGGCGAGCCCCTCGGCGTAGTCGCAGACCTTCGGGTCGGGGCTGAGGGCGTGGGCCGGATGGTCGCCGAAGCGGCGCGGGAAGGTCACCGGCAGGCGCCCACCGGGGTCGCGGTCGCCGAAGAGGACGGCGGCCAGGGCCTCGGGCCCGGTCTCGCCTGGCAGCCACATCTGCAGCACCGCCGGCGCCTGGTCGATCCAGGGCATCTCGAACGGCGAGCCGGTGTTCATGACGACGACGGTGTTCGGGTTGGCGGCCAGGACGGCGGCGGCGAGGTCGTCCTGGTGGCCGGGCAGGGTCATGTCGGCGCGGTCGTAGCCCTCGGCCTCGGTGACGCCGCCGGAACCCAG
>Ga0207694_10003458_pt1 | contig 12548 bp, 16 predicted proteins | sample KBSC34metaG_FD_184353 | JGI IMG/M metagenome (GOLD analysis project Ga0207694, IMG submission 184353) | Corn rhizosphere microbial communities from Kellogg Biological Station, Michigan, USA - KBS C3-4 metaG (SPAdes) (version 2) | ecosystem: Host-associated > Plants > Roots > Rhizosphere > Soil...
TTGACCATTGGGGCGGAGACTTTGAGCGGCCCGTTCGGGGAGGTCGTGCTGGCGCTCGCCGCGGCGCTTCGCGGCTCGAACCGCGAATCCCACATCCGCCGCTTCTGGGAAAACCGGATGGAGCAGCTGGCGCCGATGTTCCAGGCCGCGATCGCGCGCGGCGAGCTCGAGCCGGATGTGAAGCCCGATGAGCTGTTCGCTTTCGCCGCCGGCCCGCTTTATTTCAGAACCTTGATTTCGGCTCAGGGAATCGACGAAGCCTGGATAGACCGGATCGTCGCCAACGTTTGCGAGCGCTATTGCGTCAATCGAAGTGCAAGCGGCGGTAGCGGCCGCGGAAGAACAGCAAGGGGTCGAGGCTCGCGTCGAAGCTCGCCTTGACCACCTGGCCGACCAGGATGTGGTGGTCGCCGCCCTCATAGGCCGCGTAAGGCTCGCATTCGAACACGCAGAGCGAATCGGCGAGGATGGGGGCGCCCCCCTCCCCGCAGGACCAGGGAGTGTTGCCGAACCGGTCCTCGACGCGCGTCGAAAAGGTGATCGAGGCGGGCTGCTGCCCGGTCTGGAGCACGTTGATCGCGAAACAGGGAGCGGAGACGAGGGCGCCCGCGCTCGCGGCGCCCTTGTGGATGCACACCAGAAGCAGTGGCGGGTCGAGCGACACCGAGGTGAAGCTGTTGACCGTGAGGCCGGCGGGTACGCCGTCGCTGAGGCAGGTGACCACCGTCACACCGGTGGCAAAGCAGCCGAGCGCATCGCGCAAGGTCCGTGGATCATGCCCGCTGCGATATTCCTGCCTGTCGGGCTGGTCGGCCATGCTCCGCCTATAACGCCCGACGACTAGAGCGCCAGCAACTCCTCGGGCGAGAGCGCCATCACCTCGGCTACGGTCCTCTCGAGCGATTCCGACACGAGATAGCGCGGCTGGAAAGCGTCATGTTTGTACGGCGTGTGCACCGCTTGGCTGACCGAGAAGGGCAGGCGCTCGACCGCGTCGCTTTCCAGGCTGAAGTGCGATTCGCCGAAGCTCGAGGCGAGGCCGGCGCCGAGGATCTTGAGCTCGTCCTGCTCCTTCACGAGACCGAATTCGACGCTGTGCCAGTAGAGGCGAGCCGCGCGATGCCCCTCGCCCGCGGCTATGGCCGCGCTTCCAAGCTCTCCGATGTGCCGGGTCATGTCGGCATAATCGTGGTGCGCCAGCAGTGGGATGTGCCCGAACATGTCGTGGAAGCAGTCCGGCGCCTCGAGATAGTCGAGCTGCTCGCGCGTGCGGATGAAATTTCCGACTGGAAAGACGCGCTCCGAGAGCATCGCAAAGAAGATTTAGTCCGGAACGAGACCGGGCACCGCGACGGTTCGCCAGCCGGTCCGTGGCTCGAGGATGGCGTTCAGGCCGTCGACGTCCGGAACGCCCGGGTGCGATAGCTTCAGCAGGTCGATTCCGTCGAGGAATGCGGAGACGACACGGGAGCCGAGCAGATCGACCTGCCGGGCGAACAGCAGGTCCCAGACCGCATGATCGTCCGCGGTAAACGATTCCCAGCGCTGCGGCACGACATAGGATTCCCAGCTTCTCGCCGGCTGGTCCTTGGTGATCGTCTCCTGGAGCATTTTAAGTTCCTTTGGCTTCGCGCAATAAAAAACCCGCCGAGCTTGGCGCTGGCGGGTGAGGCTGGTGATCTGTCGCTTGAGATGCGTGTCAGCTCGTTCCAGCCTCGCAGCGATAATAATAGCTCGCCCACGCAGCCGCGGCGGCGTTGGTCGAAGCAGAAGAGGCGAACGAACGGGTCATTGCGATGGGCTTATTCCACGTGAAGGCTGAACGATCAATGGCCGCCAAAGGATGCGTCACATGGCATTCCCGACATTGTTGTACATCGTGTCGATCTTGTTGCCGAGATTGTGGAAGGCGCTGATCGCCGCGATCGAGATCAGGGTTGCGACCAGCGCATATTCGATCGCATTGGCGCCTTTCTCGCAGCGGAGAAGTTTCATTAACCCGCGCATCGCCCACTCCGTGGTTAACATCTGCGGCGCCAAGTCGGGCTGCAGTGCGCTGTTCTCCTCTCTGGACGCCTGCCAAATGCTTGCGAGCAATGGTTAACGCGCGGGGTCCCGAGGATCTCTAACGTTACTGCTGCTAAGCGTTTGAAGCGCCAGCATTTCACCTCGGCAGGATTCGGCATCGCCGATATGATCCGCGTATCGGACAAGGGGAGGGATTATGTTCGACCAGACAATCGGAGGCAGCCTTCGCAATCTTGCGATCGGGCTCGTTCTGACCGCGGCGGTCGTCGGCGCCGGTTTCGCGCTCGCTTTCTACTGACTCGTGCCGCGGCTCGACGCCGCACGCGCGAATGCGGAAAGATGTTCCAGCGCGGAAGCTCTTGTCTCGCGCCGGCACAGCCGCGCCCGTCAACATCTCCTTCACCATGTTCGGCAAGCAGCCCTTAACCGCCAGTCGGTGAATCCAGCCTTGGCGTGGCATCAGGCGTAATGAGTGGGAGCCCGAGATGCCTTTTGGAAGACGAATTGATGGACCGACTGGCCGTCGCCGTTCGATGAGAGAAGATGTCGTCCTTGCGGGGTCGGCGCAAAGCCTCAGGGCCTCGCGTCCAGTGGTCGTCACCGACGTGTCGCCGCGGGGCGTCAAGCTCGAGGGCCGGGAACTGAACACGCTCGACGCGGAGGTCCTGCTGCTCGTCGGCGATGCGGACGTGTTCGCGAACGTTGCCTGGGCGACGCGCGCGGAATGCGGTCTGACGTTTGAAGAGCCGCTCTCGCCGGCGATGGTCGCGCACATCAAGCGTGAGGGGCGTTGGGCCAAAGTGATGGGCCTCGCCGCCTGACCGAGCCGGTCAGCCGCCTGGAAGCAGGTGGTTGATTGCTTCGGCAAGCGCGACATCACGTTGGGTCACTCCGCCCGCGTCGTGGCTGGTCAGGCGGAAGTCCACGCGGTTCCACACGTTCGTGAACTCCGGGTGGTGATCCACCTTCTCGGCGTGCAGTGCGACCCGGGTCAGGAAGCCGAACGCCTCGGTGAAATCCTTGAACTGGATGGTTCGTGCTAGCGCTTTGCCGCCTTCGTCCAATGACCATCCTTCCGGAACGTCCATGGCGATTCTCCTGTCCTACAAACCGATTGTTCGACTAAGCGCCTGCCGATGGCGAGAATCCAGCCTTCGGCAACGGCGTCGACCATCATGCCTCGCGCGCGCGAAACGCGCGCACGCGTTGGCCTGTGACCTTTGGGACGTTTCGCCTTCTTGAAATGCCCCGGCGCCAAGCGCAGTTGGGCGGCGAAGGAGATAGCTGATGGCCACTGAGGCCGCTGAAAGGACGACGGCCAAGGGTCCTCTGGGCCTCGAGAACCCGATGGGGACGGACGGGTTCGAGTTCGTCGAATATACCGCGCCGGACACCGAGCTTTTGCGCTCGTTGTTCACGAAAATGGGCTTCCCGGAGGTTGCGCGGCACAAGAGCAAGAACGTCACCCTGCACAAGCAGGCCGACTGCAATTTCATCATCAACGCCGAGCCTGGCAGCTACGCCGAGGAATATGCGAGGGACCATGGCCCTAGCGCCTGCGCCATGGCATTCCGGGTGAAGGACGCCAAAGCGGCGCATGAGCGCGCGCTCAGGCTCGGCGCCACCAACGTCGAGGTGAAGAAGGGCGCCGGCGAACTCGACATCCCGGCGATCGAGGGCATTGGCGGTTCGCGCCTGTTCTTCGTCGACCGCTACGGCGACAATGGCTCGATCTACGACGTCGACTTCGACTTCCATCCCGACTGGCAGCAGCGGATGGCCGCGGCGGATTCGAAGCTCACCTATATCGACCATCTGACCCACAACGTGAACCGCGGCCGGATGAGCGTCTGGGCCGACTTCTACGAGCGGCTCTTCAACTTCCGCGAGATCCGCTATTTCGACATCGAGGGCAAGCAGACCGGCCTCTTCTCAAAGGCGATGACTTCGCCCTGTGGCAAGATCCGAATCCCGCTCAACGAGAGCCAGGACGACAAGAGCCAGATCGAGGAGTTCCTGCGCGAGTACAAGGGCGAGGGCATCCAGCACATCGCGCTCGGCACGTCGGACATCTACACGGCGGTCGACATCATCGCCGCGCGGGGCATCCCCTTCCAGGACACTCCGGACACTTATTACGAGCTGCTTCCCGAACGCATCAAAGGCCACCAGGAAAGCATCCCCGAGCTCGAGAAGCGGCGAATCCTCATGGACGGTGCACCGACCGAAGGGCAGGGGCTGCTGCTGCAGATCTTCACCCAAAACGTGATCGGCCCGATCTTCTTCGAGATCATCCAGCGCAAGGGCAACGAGGGCTTCGGCGAGGGCAATTTCAAGGCGCTGTTCGAGTCGATCGAGCTCGACCAGATGCGGCGCGGAGTGATCTGAGTCGTCCTTGGAGACGGGCCTTCGATGCGCTTCGCTTACTCAGTCCCTCCTCAGGATGAGCGGAGGGGGTGAGTTCCCGAATACCGCTCATCCTGAGGAACCGCTGAGCGAAGTCGAAGCGGCGTCTCGAAGGACCCAATGACCGAAGCCTACATTTGCGACTATGTCCGAACGCCCATCGGCCGCTACGGCGGAGCCCTCGCTCATGTCCGCGCCGATGACCTCGCCGCGATCCCGATCAAGGCCCTGATCGACCGCAACCCAAATGTCGACTGGGGCGAGATCGACGACGTGATCCTCGGCTGCGCCAACCAGGCGGGCGAGGACAACCGCAATCTCGCGCGCATGGCGGGGCTGCTCGCCGGGCTTCCCGACAGCTCGGGCGGCGTCACCCTCAACCGGCTGTGCGGCTCTGGGCTTGACGCCGTTGCGATGGCGGCGCGTGCCATTCGCGGCGGCGAATCGGACCTGATCATTGCCGGCGGCTCGGAGAGCATGAGCCGCGCGCCGTTTGTCATGGCCAAGGCGACCAGCGCCTTCGACCGCAACGCCGAGATGTACGACACGACCATCGGCTGGCGCTTCGTCAATCCGAAGATGAAGGCGCAGTACGGCGACGACACGATGCCGAGCACCGGCGAGAATGTCGCGCAGGAGTTCCAGGTCTCGAGGGAAGACCAGGATGCGTTCGCGCTCCGTAGCCAGCAGAAGGCGGCGGCCGCGCAGGCTAACGGCCGCCTCGCCGCCGAGATCGTCCCGGTCGAAATCCCTCAGCGCAAGGGCGATCCCGTCGTTGTCGACAAGGATGAGCATCCGCGCGCGACCTCGATGGAGGCATTGGCCAAGCTGAAGCCGATCGTCCGATCCGACGGCACGGTCACCGCCGGCAATGCCTCCGGCGTCAACGACGGCGCCGCCGCGATCATCATCGCTTCGGAAGAGGCTGCAAAGCGCAACGGATTGACACCGAAGGCGCGCGTGCTCGGCGCCGCCGTCGCCGGAGTCCCTCCGCGGATCATGGGGATCGGTCCGGCGCCGGCTTCGCAGAAGCTGATGAAGCGCCTGGGTCTGAAGATCGGCAACTTCGACGTGATCGAATTGAACGAGGCGTTCGCAGCACAGGGACTCGCCGTCCTCCGCCAGCTTGGCGTTGCCGACGACGATTCGCGAGTGAACCCCAACGGCGGCGCAATCGCGCTCGGCCACCCGCTCGGCATGTCCGGCGCGCGCCTCGCGCTCACCGCGACCGAGGAGCTTCAGCGCGGCGGCGGCAAGCTCGCGCTGGCGACCATGTGCATCGGCGTCGGCCAGGGAATCGCCCTCGCGCTCGAACGGGTGTAGGATGCGTTCCATGGGTGGGATCGCGGAAAAGATGATCGACAAGGCGGCGATCATGGCCGTGCTCGAGACCGTGCCCGATCCCGAAATCCCGGTCCTCACCATCACCGATCTCGGAATAGTCCGCGGCATCTCCGAGAACCCGCCGCGGGTGCTGATCAGCCCGACCTACACCGGTTGCCCGGCGACGGTCGCGATCGAGCAGCTGATCCGCGAGGCGCTCGACAACGCCGGTTTCGGCGACGTGCATATCGAGCGCGTGCTGTTCCCGCCGTGGACTACCGACTGGATTACGGAGCGCGGCCGCGAGCGGCTCCACGCTTATGGGATCGCCCCGCCGAGCCCATCAGCGACGGCCGCATGCCCGCTGTGCGGCTCGTCCGACACGGTCGAGGTGAGCCGCTTCGGCTCGACTCCGTGCAAGGCGCAGTGGCGCTGCAATGCCTGTCAGGAGCCGTTCGAACGGTTCAAGTGTCATTGAGCGCGCCGTCGCCCCGGACCTGATCCGGGATCACCACTCCGCGAAGCTGCCGTCGGCCGTCCTCCAAATCGGGTTGCGCCAGCGGTGGCGGTCCTTGTCCGCCTCGCGGACCGCGGCTTCGTCGATGTCGATCCCAAGCCCCGGGCCGTCGGGCACCGGCAGATAGCCGTCCACCGGAGTCAGCGCTTCCTTGTTGGTGCAGAAGTTCAGGAGGTCGTGCCCGCCGGTGTTGTAGTGGATACCCAGGCTGATCTCCTGGATCGCGTGATTGGGCGTGCAGGCGGCGATCTGGAGGCACGCGCCGAGCGCCAGCGGCCCCAGCGGGCAGTGCGGCGCGACGGCCACATCATAGGCCTCCGCCATCGCCGCGATCTTGCGGACTTCGAGTATTCCGCCGGCGTGGCTGAGGTCGGGCTGGATGATGTCGACCGCGCCTTGCTCGAAGAAGGGCTTGAACTCCCAGCGGCTATAGAGCCGCTCGCCCAGCGCGATCGGGGTCGAGGTATGCGCTGCGAGGTCGGCGAGGCCGTCGTGATTCTCCGACAGCAGGGGTTCTTCGATGAACAACAGGCCAAGCGGCTCGAGGGCCTTGGCGAGCTGCTTGGCGAGGGGCCGATGCACTCGTCCGTGGAAGTCAAGGCCGACATCCATGTCCTGCCCCTGCGCGGCTTCGACGCGCTGGACGACGTCCTCGAACACCTTCGGCGTGCCGATCCAGTCAAGTTCGGCGGTCGCGTTCATCTTGACCGCGGTGAAGCCCTGCTTCTTGCGGACCTCGGCCGCCTCGGCGATCTCGTGCGGGCGGTCGCCGCCGATCCAGGCATAGGAACGGACCTTGTCGCGGACCTTGCCGCCGAGCATCTGCCAGGCTGGAAGGCCGAGCACTCGTCCCTTGAGGTCCCACAGCGCCTGCTCGAGGCCCGACAACGCCGACATGATCACGGCTCCGCCGCGGTAGAAGCCGCCTCGATAGCCGAGCTGCCAGATGTCCTCGATGTTGAACGGGTCGGCGCCCATGAACCGGTCGCGGAAGACCTCGAACACGCCGTCGACGGCTTCGGCCCAGCCTTCGAGGCTCGCCTCTCCCCACCCGAATGCGCCGTCCTCGCTTTCGACCCGAACGAACAGCCAGCGCGGCGGCACCACGAAGGTCTCGATCTTGGCGATCTTGCGCTCAGCCATGATTATTTGGTCTTGCCCGCCTGCGTACCGCTGCCGCCGAAGCGGCGTCCGGCGGCGTCGTCGTCCTCCTCTTCGGGACCCTCGCTGATCTTCTTGATCGGCACGACGAGGCAGACGCTCGAGGCCGGAAGAACGTTGCGCCAGTCGGCGATCAGCTGCTTGTAAGCCTTGCCGACGTTGCGGATCTTGCGATCGAGGTCGAACAGTCCGAGTGGATTGACGTTGCCGTTCTGCTCGCGAAGCGCGGTATCCCAGTCGACCTGGTCCGTGAGGCTGTACCAGGTGAAGCCGACGGTCGGGATTCCGACGTTCCTCAGGCGCAGGACGTTGGCCCATTCCTTCCATAACCATTTGACCGCTTCGTCGCCGTGCTGCCCTTCCCAGAGGTTGGTCTCCGTGTGCATGACCGGAAGCCGGTAACGGTTGTAATATTGGCGCGTGATCTCGGCGTAGCCGAAGGTCTCGCCCGCTGCGACCGTATGGCCGTCGGCGAACACTCGGTGCTCGTTCAGCTGGTAATAGTCGTTGCCGAAGATGCAGTGTTGCTTGAGCCGGTGCTCGAGGAACCACTCATATTCGTCGCGGGTCATGCCGTTATCCAGCAGGAACTGGTACATGCCGCTATCGACGCGCCGACCGTAATTCAGGTCGAGGCTGAGGAATCGCATCTGGTTCAGGACTTCGGCGCGGCCGATCGCCGCCGGCGAATCGGCATGATAATATTCCGACGATTCTGATTGGATGAAGATCGCGTCGTGGCGGCGCTTCAGGATTTCGATCATCGCCATCACATTGGCTTTGACGAGGTGCTTCAGGGCCGTGACGAAAGACTTGTCGTCCTTCTTCTGCTCGTTCCACCAGCCGTACTTCGCGGAGAAGACGGCGCAGATGAACATCTCATTGATCGGCGTAAAAAGCTGCACCCATGGAAAGCGCTCGGCGAACTCTCCTGCATAGGCTGCGAACAGCTTCGGAAAATCCGGGTTCTGGAAATTCTCGATCCAGTCCGGCACCCCGAAATGGCAAAGGTCGACTATCGGCGTGATGTCGCGCTTCTTCAGTTCCGCAAAGGTGAGGTCGGTGAAGTCCCAATCGAACTTGTTGGGGCCGAGATAGGTCCGATAGATCGGCGGGCCGTAGCGCAGGAAATTGATGCCGATTTCCTGGACGCAGTCGAAGTCCTCGCGCCAGCGCTCGTAATGGCCGCAGACCTCCATCTCGTCGATTCGGGTCTTGCCGTGGTTGATCGTCGGGATGCTGTTCTCGATCCCTGTCGCGAACATGAAGTTGGCGATCGCTCAATCTCCTTGGGCTGCCGCTCCTTCGCGGGAGGGCCGCGGGTGCGCCGGCGGAAGCGATAGCCTCGCCGACGAAAAAGAAAACCTCGGACCCAAGTCGCGCCTCTGAGGTTTTCCGCTATGGGCTGAAAAAAGCATGCGCTGGGCAGATGGTTTCATCGCGGTCGATTGGGGCACCACGAACCGCCGCGCTTACCTGATCGATGGATCGGGCAAGTGCAGCGACGAATTCGAGGACCATAAGGGGGTCCTGTCGGTGCCTGCCGGCGGCTTCCCCGACGCGGTCGGCGAGATCCGGCAGCGCCTCGGCGACAAGCCGCTCCTGCTTGCGGGCATGATCGGGTCGAACCGCGGGTGGAAAGAAGCGCCATACGTCCCGTGCCCGGCTGGAATCGACGAACTCGCCAAAGCATTGGTCTGGGTCGGAGAGCGCGAGGCGATTGTTCCGGGCGTTTCCTATTTGAAGAACGAGCGTGCGGACGTGATGCGCGGCGAGGAAGTCCAGCTGCTCGGCGCCGTTGCTGCCGGATCGGTGGACCCGGACGGGCTCGTCTGTCACCCGGGCACGCACAACAAATGGGCGACGCTGCGCGAGGGCGCCATCAGCGAGTTCCGCACAGTGATGACGGGGGAACTGTTCAGCCTGTTGAAGGAGCACAGCATTCTCTCCGACTTCCTCAAGGGGCCGGTCGAGCCCAACGATGTGTTCAAGCAGGCCGCGGCCTACGCGATCAGCCATGAGGCGCTGCCCGCAGCCCTCTTCTCTGTGCGTGCACGAGTCCTGCTTGGGCAATCGAAGAAGGAAGACGCCGCGTCCTATGCCAGCGGGCTTCTGATCGGCGCGGATGTGCGTGTCGGCCTCTCCTATCCGACCGGCGCGGAGATCACCGTGATCGGCCGTCCCGAGCTCACGCAGCTCTATGCGGCCGCCGTGGCGCAGGCGAGTCGCACCGTCGTCGAACTCGACGGTGAACAATCCTTTCTCGCCGGCATTCACGAGATAGCGAAGAGGATCTGATGTGAGCGCGAAAGAGCTTTTGCACCGCTACCTCGATGAATGTCCGCTGGTCGCAATCACCCGCGGGGTGACGCCGGATGAGGCGGAGGCGATTGGCGATGCGATCTATGACGGCGGCATCCGGATCATCGAGGTGCCGCTGAACTCGCCCGATCCGCTGACCAGTATCGAACGGCTCGCGAAACGTTTCGGCGAGCGGATGCTGGTCGGCGCCGGAACCGTCCTGGAACCCACTGACGTGGGGCGTGTGTGGGATGCGGGCGGCAGAATCATCGTCTCGCCGGACACCAACGTCGACGTGATTGCCGCCGCGGCCGCGATCGACCTCGTTTCGAGTCCCGGTTACTTCACCCCTTCTGAGGCATTCGCGGCAGTTCGGGCCGGAGCCACCGCTCTGAAGCTGTTTCCCGCCGAAGCTGCCAGCCCTGCCGTGCTCAAGGCTCAGCTGGCGGTTCTTCCAACGGACATCCCGTACCTGGTGGTCGGCGGAGTGAAGCCGGATAACATGCGTCCCTGGCTCGATGCCGGAGCCACCGGATTCGGCCTCGGCGGCGGCCTCTACAAGGCTGGCCAATCGGCTGAGGAGACGCTCGACAAAGCGCGGAACTACGTCGCGGGGCTGAAGCAATGAACCCGATCAGGATGGCGATTATAGGATATGGCAAGATCGCCGAGGACCAGCACGTTCCTTCTATCAACGGCAATTCGCGCTTCGAGCTGGTCGCAACCTCCAGCCGCTCGGGCCAGGGCGTCGCCAAGACGTTCACCGATTGGCGCGAGCTGATCCGCAGCGTCGAGGGTCTGCAGGCGGTGGCGATCACGACGCCGCCCGGACCGCGCTACGACATCGCTCGCGAGTGCATCATGGCGGGGCTGCACTGCCTGCTCGAAAAACCACCGGCCGCCGGACTTGCCGAAATCAACGACCTCGCCTGCCTCGCCGAGGCGCAGCAGGCCACGCTCTTCACCACCTGGCATGCGCAGCACCACTCGACCGTCGATGCCGCGGCCAAGGCGCTTGCCGACAAGCGCATCGCAAACATGGAGATCCACTGGCACGAGGACGTGCACAAGTGGCATCCCGGTCAGCAGTGGATCTGGGAGCCGGGGGGATTCGGCGTCTTCGATCCGGGCATCAACGCACTCTCCATCGCGACCAAGATCTTCCCGGGCGGGTTGTTCATCAAATCCGCCGAGCTTCAGGTGCCGTCGAACGCGCAGACGCCGATCGCGGCGGACATTCTCTTTGAGAGCCCGCAGGCGGACGGGCCGCTCCACGCCAGCCTCGATTGGCGTCGAAGCGAGGGCGAGGAATGGACGATCACTTGTCAGACGAGCGACGGCACGAGCGTTCGGCTCGAGGACGGGGGCGCGCGACTGATTTCAAATGGCGAGGCGAGCGCCGACAGCGGCATCGGCGAATATCCCGACATCTACCGGACCTTCGCAGACCTGATCGACGAACGGCGAAGCCTGGTCGACGTCGCGCCGTTCCGCCTCGTGGCCGATTGCCTGCTGCTGGCCCGCACCACGAGGGTCGAGGCGGTCCATAGCTGATGGAGCAACTTCAGCCGTGACGCATTGTTCGCGCGAAGACCGGTTTGAAGCGCATCCAACAAGAGTGCCGGTCGCAGGATTGAGGACGTGGCACAAACAACCATTGATGAACTGAGCCGGGCCGACGAGGCCTTCGCCGGCAATCGCCTCCTTTCCACTTTCTCGCGCGAAGCGCGCGCGCTGCTGGAGCCGTTCGGCGAGATGGTCGAACTGGATTCGGGCGACGTCGTGTTGACCAGCGGCGAACAGGTGAACTCGAGCCTGTTCCCCGTCGGACCGACCATGATTTCCCTGACCGTGGAGCTCGACGGAGGACGATCCGCGGAAGTCGCCTCGGTCGGCCGTGAAGGAGCGGTCGGAGGAATCGTCAGCTGCGGCCATGCGCCCGCTTACTCACGCGCGCAGGTGCTGGTGCCGGGCCCCGGCTTCCGCATCTCGATGAACGCACTGGAGGACGCGAAGAAGCGCTCGCCCTTCATCGGCAACCTTTTCTGCCGCTTCTCCGATTACCTCCTCGCCGAGGTGATGCAGTCGGTCGTATGCAATGCCTTCCATTCGATCCCCGAGCGTGCCGCGCGGTGGCTGCTGCACGCGCAGGATCGCGCCGGCGACCGGATCGAGCTGACGCAGGAATCCTTTGCTGGGCTCCTCGGCGTCCAGCGGACGACGGTCAATGCAGTGATTCAGCAATTGTCGTCTGAAGGCCTCATCTCGACCGGGCGAGGCAGGATATTCGTGACCGACCGCGCCGGGCTGAAGCGCCGTGCCTGCGAATGTTACGAGCGTCTCGAGCGCCACTTCGCCGAGGTGATCGGCACCAGCGGTCGCGGCGCTGTCTAACCGACGAACCTCCATCGCACCGTCTCACCTGCGTGGAATGGCACGAGACCCTGGATCTCGCCGGGCACCCGTACATCCGCGCGTTCGAGCGTGACGCTGCCCTCATTGAGGGGCAAGCCGTAGAATTTGGCGCCGTTCACCGAGGCGAATGCTTCGAACCTGTCGAGCGCGCCTTCCTCCTCGAAAACGCTCACGTAGCTCTCCAGCGCAAACGGCGCGTTGAAGATTCCGGCGCAGCCGCAGGCGCTTTCCTTGGCGCTCCGGGCGTGCGGCGCGCTGTCGGTGCCGAGGAAGAATTTGGGAGAGCCTGATGTTGCGGCCTTCCGAACTGCAAGCCGGTGCTTTTCGCGCTTGGCCACCGGCAGGCAGTAGGCGTGCGGCCTCAGCCCGTCCGCAAAGAGCGCATTGCGGTTGATGA
>Ga0207694_10003459_pt1 | contig 12545 bp, 5 predicted proteins | sample KBSC34metaG_FD_184353 | JGI IMG/M metagenome (GOLD analysis project Ga0207694, IMG submission 184353) | Corn rhizosphere microbial communities from Kellogg Biological Station, Michigan, USA - KBS C3-4 metaG (SPAdes) (version 2) | ecosystem: Host-associated > Plants > Roots > Rhizosphere > Soil...
TGGACCGACCAGGCGGTGAGCACCGACAAGGGCGGCAAGCACGTTGAAGGGTCCGTTCTCCGCGCGCAGGAGGCATTGAACGATGCTCACGTCAGAATTTATCCCGTCGATGCGTCGCAATTGGAAACTCAAGCCGTCGACGCCAGCCTCGAGAACCACAATGTAATGTTAGCGACGGGCGTGACTGCACCACCGGGGCCGCAGAGCGGAGGAGCTGCTCCCGGGCGTATCACTGCCGAAATGCAGCAGGACATGCATTCTGTGCAAGGGCCTATTCGCTCGATGGCAGAAGCTACATGCGGCCGTGTTTTTCGCCGCGGCGGTGATCTGGCGGCCAACCTGAAATCCGTACTGGAGGATGGCCGCGCCTCTTATCTTCTTGGCTTTTCCCCTGATGTGCCCGCCGACGATCAATATCACTTGCTCACTGTGAAGCTTATGTCTCACCGCGGAGCCCATCTGCGTTACCGCACCGGCTACCAGTACAGCAAGGAACCCGTCTTGCTGAAAGATCGCTTTCGCCAAGCGGTTTGGCAGCCTCTCGATGTCAACGATATCGCGATCACTGCACGTGCACTGCCCGGGTTTGGCGGGGCCGCCATAGAACTCAGAATCGCAGCCAACGATCTCGCATTGCAATTGAAGGACGGGAGATGGAATAACAGTCTGGATATCTTCGCAGTTCAGCGCACTGTAGACGGAAGGCAGGCACGAATCTCTGGGCGGCAGCTGGTTTTGTCATTACTGCCAACAACCTATCAAAACCTGATGGAGACCGGCATTCCATTCGATCAATTCGTTGAGAAGAGCAAAGACACTGCATACATTCGAATTATTGTGGTGGATGAAGCTTCGGGTCGAATGGGTTCGGTGACGCTTCCCGCTGAATTCGCCAACGGGAAGTAATGCTATCCGGAAAGCCCTCAACGTAGTTCCCCTGCAACCGGATTTCGAGAAAGCATTTTCTCGTCGAAATCTCTGTGAAATGGCCTCTCGGCATCCTCAATATCCTCAAAGATGGATTTTGGAGTAAACGTTATTCCTGTTGCCAGAGGCGAGTGGGTTTGACTAATATCGGCTCCCATGCGGAAACAGATTTACAGCCTCGCCCTAGCTGCCAGCATTGCGTGGCCGGCTGCTGACTTCGCCCAGCGACCCTCGCTCACGATCCAGGTCGACCACCCAATTAGCAAGGTCAGCCCGATGTTCTATGGACTGATGACCGAAGAGATCAATTTTTCCTATGACGGCGGGCTTTACGCGGAACAGGTTCGCGATCGAGTCGTCGGTCCTGGGCGACGCCCGCTCTTTCACTGGACAGCGGTCACGCGCGGAGACTCCATGGTGAACATCTCGGTCGATGATCAAACCGGTCCGAGCGAAACATTGACGCGCAGCTATAAGCTCAGCGTCACCGCTGCGACTGAGGCTGCGCCCGCGGGTATGCAGAATGACGGATACTGGGGCATCGCTGTGCACCCGAACACGACGTACACGGGCTCGTTCTATGCAAAGACTGACAGCGACGGAGTTCCAGTCACGGTAAGCATTGTGAACGATCAAACCGGGGCAACCGCGGGGCAGGCGACGGTCACGGGCCTGAACAGCAACTGGAAGCAGTACACGTTCACATTCAAGACGGGTCAGGCTCCTGTTTCGGCAGACAATCATCTGCTTCTGACGATTCCGAGACCTGCGACAGTTTGGTTTGATCTGATATCACTTTTTCCACCTACCTATCACAACAGGAAGAATGGCAATCGCATTGATCTGATGGAGAAGCTTGCTGCGATGCATCCGTCGTTTCTGCGTCTTCCGGGTGGAAATTATCTTGAGGGCGATCATGTCGCGGATCGGTTTGAATGGAAGAAGACAATAGGACCGCTGGTCGATCGTCCAACGCACAACAGTCCATGGCGATATCGTTCATCCGACGGAATGGGTCTGCTGGAGTTCATGGAGTGGTGTGAAGATCTGAAGATGGAGCCGGTGCTTGCCGTCTATGCTGGTTACTCGCTGGCGCAGGATCATGTGGATCCGGGGCCGGCGCTCGAGCCCTTCGTTCAGGAAGCGCTGGATGAGATTGAGTATGTGACCGGAAGTACCAGCACGAAGTGGGGCGCTGAACGCGCGAAAGATGGACATCCGGCGGCGTTTCCATTGCGTTACGTTGAGATCGGTAACGAAGATTGGTTTGACCGTTCCGGATCATACGAAGGGCGATTCACGCAGTTCTCCAAGGCAATCAAGGAAAAGTATCCAAATCTGCAACTGATCGCGACGACGGCTTTAAAGAATCTGAAGCCCGACGTGCTTGACGAGCACTTCTATATGTCTGCCGAGAAGTCATTCTCCGATGCGACCCACTATGACAAATATGACCGTAATGGGCCGAAGATCTTCGTGGGTGAATGGGCAACGCGTGAAGGGTCACCGACTCCGAACCTGCAGTCGGCACTTGGCGATGCAGCCTGGCTGACGGGCCTGGAACGAAACAGTGATCTCGTGATCATGGAGAGCTACGCGCCACTGTTCGTGAACGTGAATCCTGGGGGAATGCAGTGGGAGTCGGACCTCATCGGATATGACGCGCTCACGAGTTATGGTTCTCCGAGCTACTGGGTGCAGGTGATGTTCGCGGATCGTACGGGGACCGAGGTGGTTCCAGCCATTCTGAGTAGCGCTGGACCCCGCGTACTGGCGTCGGTGACGCGGGATGAACGACGGCGAAAAGTGTTCATCAAGATGGTGAATGGCAACTCCGACGCGAAGCGTCTGAGTATCGTGATGGATGGCGTAAAGACGATTAAACCGAGTGCAACGGTGGTGACGCTCAGCGGCAAGTATTCTGAAGCAACAAACACGATCGCGCACCCTGATACGATCGTTCCTCACGAACATCAGATCCAAGTCGCTGGTCCAAAGTTCGAGCAAACCTTGCAGCCGTACTCCGTGAATGTAGTTGAACTAAGCTACTGATATCGGCTCGCTGCCTCCGAGCCAGGAGATCAACCGACCATATGTGCCTGCGCGTCCTGCCCGTTGCTTTTTGCGCAGTGATACTGCTCGCCGTTGCAAAGGCCCAGGCGCCGACTCCGATTGGAAGGCAAAGTGCACCGGTAGTCACGAAAACTTCGACCATTGGTTACCCAGAACTGGTCGACATCACCGCCGCCACGGGCATTCACTTCAACCACCTTTCAAGTCCCGAACAGAAGTTCATCGTCGAATCGATGAGCGGGGGAGTTGCGCTGATCGACTACGATCGCGACGGCTGGCCGGACATCTACTTCACGAATGCAGAGACGGTGGATATGGCTCTCAACGGCAAGAAGGCGCGCAGCACGCTTTACCGGAATAACCACGATGGAACGTTCACAGATGTGACAGACAAGGCCGGCGTGGGGCACCCGTGCTGGGCGTCGGGAGCTGTGGTGGGAGATTACAACAACGACGGCTGGCCTGACCTGCTGGTGACCTGCTTCGGTGGCGTGGTGCTCTACCGCAATAATGGCAACGGGACGTTCACTGACGTCACGAAAGAGGCGGGGTTAAATCGTGATGACATGTGGGCGACCGGCGCTGCGTTCGGAGACTACGACAACGATGGGTGGGCCGACCTTGTTGTGGCGCACTATGTCGATTTTCACCTGAACAGTATGGCGGCATTCGGATCGAGCGACATCTGCAAGTACATGGGGATCGACGTGCAGTGCGGGCCAATCGGCCTGAAGGGATCTCCTGATTTGCTGTACCACAACAATCACGACGGGACTTTCACCGAGGTAGCGAAGAAGGCGGGTGTCGCCGATGATGAAGGCCGAGTCGGGCTCACATCAGTGTGGGTTGACTTCGATAACAAAGGCAGGCTGGACCTGTTTGTCACGAATGACGGACAGCCCAATTATCTCTATCAGATAAATGGGAAGGGTGTCTTTGAAGAGATCGGATTTGAGTCTGGTGTCGGATTAAGCGAAAGCGGCGCGAGGCAGGCGAATATGGGTGTCGCGCTGGGAGATTATCTGCACAGCGGACTTATGTCGATTCTGATTACGCACTTCGATAACGAATATGCAGCGTTTTATCGAAACGATGGCCACATGAACTTCACGGATGTGTCGATTCCGACTGGAATTGCGCGCAGTACGAAAGGATACGTTGGATGGGGCGATGCGTTCGTCGATTTCGATAATGACGGATGGCAGGACATCTTCATCGTCAATGGGCATGTATATCCCCAGGTGGATCAGATGCGGACAAACTTGCAGTACCAGGAGCCGAAGCTTCTGTTCCTCAACGAGCGAAATGGGAAGTTTAAGGACATCAGCAAAGAAGCCGGAGCGGCAATTCAGATTCCGCAAGTGAGTCGTGGAATGGCAATCGGTGATCTGTTCAATGACGGAAAGCTGGAGGCTGTCATCGAGAATCTCAAAGGAGAGCCGATGATTCTTCGTCCCGAGGGAGGCGCGAAAAATCACTGGGTAAGTTTTCAACTGGAGAGTGAAAAGAGCAATCGCCTCGCCTTGAATGCGCGCATCCGCGCCACGGCGGCGGACCTCGTTCAGCTCGGCGAAGTGATCAGCGGAGGTAGCTATTTGTCCCAGCACGATCTTCGCGTGCATTTCGGGCTCGGCAGTCATGAGCGAGTAGATAAAGCCGAAATTACCTGGCCTGACGGTAAGGTTGAGACAGTAACGAACCTTGCAGCAGATCGTTTCTATACGGTTCGTGAAGGTGCAGGGATTACAGCGTCAACGCCTCCGAGTTCGATCACGTTTAAACATCCGTAGTCAGTTCGAGGGCGGAAGCGATGGTCTTGCGGTTTCGGACTTGCTCGCATCGATAGGGTGTAGCTTCTTTAGAACGGACGCGTCGGAGGCCTTCTGCAGGCGACGTGTCTTTTCGAACTCCGCGTTGGCCTCTGTTGTCTTGCCAAGTGATTTGTAAAACCTGCCGAGACGGAAGTGGACGTTCTGGTCGTTGGGATCGAGTTGTTCGGCAGTCTTCAACTCGCGAAGCGCGTCGTCATTCCGTCCGGCATCGATGTGCAAGATTCCGAGATCAAGGTGTGCAAGCTGATCCTTCGGATCGATGCGGACGGCCTTCTCCAGGAGTGGAAGCGCGGATTCAGGGTGGCTCAGCTTCATCTGCGTGTCTCCCAGATAGGTGAGGGCCTGAACGTGATTCGGGTTAAGATCGAGCTCTGCCTGAAACTCCTTTGAGGCATCTTCGAATTGCAGTTCACACCAGAGCAGATATCCCAGACCGAAGTGGGCCTCGGGCATTTTGGCATCCGCTTTGACCGCGGCACGAAACTGTTCGATAGCAGCGGTTCTGTCTTTCATCTCATCGAGCGCTTCACCGGCAAGCATGTCCGCTTCGGCTGATTCGGCATTGAGCGTGAGGATCTCTTTGTAGACATCGAGGACGCATTGGTACTGAGCAGAGCGGAGACAACTGTGCGCGAGTGTGAGGCGGAATGGAAGATTCTGCGGATCGGCAGATGTAGCTTTTTTCAAATGCGGGACAGCTTCAGCATATTGGCCGGAGCCGTAATCGGCCAGACCGATCAAGGTAGTGAGGCGCAGGGCTTCGGGAGATTCTTCAGGCAGGGTCTTCAGTAGCGCGGTGAAGATCTCGGTAGCTTCTCTGAGTTCGCCATTCTTGAAAAGGGCAAGGCCGAGATTCATCTGCAGGCCAGGCATCGCTGGTTCGATCACTGCTGCCTTTCGATAAAACGAGACAGCGTCAGCGTAGTGTTCCTGGCGTGATTCGAGAAGGCCGAGGTGAGCATCGGCTTCAGCATCGTTGGGATGAGCCTTCAGAACAGCCTGCCACGCACTCTGGGCTTTTTGAACGTCGCCCTGTTGTTCGAAGACATATGCTTTCTGGCGTTGATCGCCCGGCGGCTGCGGTGCCTGGCCGGACTGTACAGCCGAAGCAAGGCCGCAGACGAGGCTAGGCACCAATATCCAAAACAAACTTGAGCGCAGTCTCATACGCAGTTGGATTCTCGCTTGTGGAGGCGCGAAGTGCAAATCCTGCACAAGAGGAGGCGCTGTTTAGAAAAGCAAAAGAATGGCGCGCCACGATTGCGTGGCGCGCCAAAGTGGAGAGTGAATATCAGAACACGAACTTGCCGCCCAATTGCAATGTACGTGGGCCATAGTCGCTTGTGATCTTGCCAAAATTGGCGTCCGAACTATTCAAATTGACGCCTTGCGGATTGGCGTGGTTGAAGGTGTTGAACGACTCGAAGCGCAAGTCGATATGGACTCTTTCGTTGGATGTGAAGGCAATGGACTTGAACAGTGATATATTCCAGTTCTGGATTCCAGGTCCCTTCACTGCATCCTTTCTTGCATTGCCGAATCCCTGGTTGGGGCCACCATCCCAGGGAGCGACAGGACTAGCAAAGGCCTCCTTATCGAACCAACGTTGAACTTCGTGAGTGAGTTTCTTTGGGTAGTGGACCGGTGATACCTGATCTGGACGATTACTTGTGCCGCCGCCGAGTCCAAGTTTGTCGCTGCCAGAATAAGCAGGACGCAGTGGCAATCCTGTTTCGACGAAGGTAATGCCGGAGATTGACCAACCGCCAATCAATGTGCGCGCAAATGCGTTCGAGCTCTTCCTGTACCAGGGGAGCGCGTAGACATAGCTGACGTTCAGGATATGGCGACGATCAAAGCCCGTGTCTGACCCAAAGTCATAATGAGCGTTGAACGGGTTCGAAAGACCGTTGAGATCGTTGGCGACGACGCTCAGCAAGTGCGACCAGGTGTAAGCAACCTGGGTGGTTAGACCGTGCCGGTTCTCAATACGGACGCCGGCCTGGAGCGAGTTGTAGTTGAAGTTCGTTTCGTTTTCTTCCTGGTTGATGTTCGCGTACCCCGGGTACTGCCGGTATAGATTGGCATTTTTTGCGCCGGTCGCGACCTGTTGGCGATCCCAGTAGGGGTTCGAAGAATCGGCGCCGGGAGAAGTATCGAAGTTGAACAACGGAAGCGTGTTGATCTGGCGATCATTGTTCTGGCTGAAACCGTCGGAGCCAACATACTGTACCACCGCGATGATGGACGGTGCCAGTTCGCGCTGAATGCCCATGCTGTAGTTTGCGGTCCCGGGAGCATTGTAGTCATACCTGATGTTGGTGATGTTCGACGGGAAATGATTGAGCGTGGTTGCGCCAGTCAAAACGCTGGTGTTGGGGTTGGAGAAGTACACGTTAGTGGCGGAAGGGATGTACGCGAACGGAGGATTCAAAGCGGCGTTATAAACGTCGTTGCCTTGAATGCGCTCCCAGAACAAGCCATAGCCACCGCGGAATACGGTTTTGCCGTTGCCGCTGATGTCCCACGCCCATCCAATACGCGGCTGGAAGGTGTAGTAGTGGTTGCGAACGTTTCCGCGCGGGAATCCGTTTACTCCAGCTTCCCGAATACCGTTGAGATAGAACTGCTCGTCACCCGTCTGGGCGAAGGTTGATAGATGGGCCGGATTCAACGTGCCATCCGGGAGCATGGGATTGCCCAGCGACCGATCGTAATCCTCCGCAACGAAGTTCGAGAACTTGTCGTAGCGCTCAAATGCATGCGGAAGGCCGTCGTAACGCAATCCGAGGTTCAGAACCAACCTTGGCGAGACGTGCCAATCGTCGTTCGCATAGCCGGCGTAGTTGTTATTCACCCAGTGTTTGCCTGCCAGAAATTCCAACTGCGAATAGGTGGAAGCCATGCCGAGGATGTAGTTGACGTACGAGTCGCCGGAGAAGTTACTGGAGTTGAAGGTCGTGACTCCGTTCGTGTTGTATTGCAATTCCTGGTTTTTGTAGGTGTGCAGCCAGCCCGCACCGAACTTGAACTGGTGGCGCCCCTTGGTCCATGAAATGTCATCACGATACTGGAAACCCTCGTACCCGTTCTTCCATGGATAGTAGCTCGGGCTCCATGTGACGTTGATCGGAGAACCCTGAAGCTGGACCTCGGGCATGCGATTCATTCTGTTGTTTTCATCCGGGAAGAAGCTTGTTCCAGTCCATCCCGCCGGTTTTACAAATGTACCGCCGGGACCATCAAGCGGAGTCAACGTGATCTTGTTCCCGCTGTAAAGGAACGCAGTTTCGTTGAGCAGGTTGGGCGAGTAGGTTTGCGTCAGCTTAATCACCGCCGAGAACGACGGGTTGTTCATAGCCGTGCCCACGGTCGGATAGGTGCTATTGCCCCACAGTGGCGGAAAGTAGTTCTGAGCCAGTGTGTCGTGGAGATAGTGCCCCATCAATTGGTACTTGCTGTTGATGGCGTGGTCGATTCGTACGATGTCCTCGCGGACGTTCGTTGGCTGCGGAATCGAGGCAATGAACTGTGTGCCGTTGTTGAAGTTCGGCTTCGGGAACGTGCCTGCATTCAATTGGAGAACGGCATTCTGGTCAATGAGGTTTGCCGGGATGACGTTGCCGGGGAACGGTTGTCCGGGTACTAATCCGTCAGCCGCGTAGAGAGCCAGCTTAGCGGGATCATTGGTCTTTGGTACGCATGGCGCCTGTACACCTGGATTGCAGACGGTGTTCGTAGCCGCCTCATTTACCGGCTGGTAGGTTAGGCTCTCCCCGGCCGTCGGGAAGTTCGCTGCAGGTATCGCATTCTGCGCCGAAGGTGCGCTGCCCTGGATCAGTCGCCGCCATTCTTCATTCCAGAAGAAGAATGTGCGGTTCTTGTTTTCGTTGTAGACGTGAGGAATCCACAGCGGGCCGCCGATATTGCCGCCGGGGATGTTGAGCTGGAACTTGGATCGTGGTTTGCCACCCTGATTGAGGAACCAGTCGTTGGCGTTGTATGCCGTGTTGCGATTGAACTCGTAGACTTCGCCATGGTAGAGAGAACTTCCGGACTTGAGCACCATGAGAATGGTGCCGCCGGATCCAATTCCGTAATCGGGCTTGTAGTTGCTGTCCAGTGTCTGGAACTGAGCAATCGCATCCTGAGACGGCAGATTCATAAAGCAGCCGCCGCAGCCGCGATCATTCTGCTCGCCGCCGTCGATCATGTAGACGTTGTGGGTGGATCGGGTCCCATTGAAACTGATGCCGTTTGCAGATGTCAGCGCATTCACGCCCCCAAAGGCCGGAAGCGTATTCGACACTCCGAGACCAAGCGCCGCTAAAGAAGTGATGTTTCGGCCATTCGTCGCCAGTTGCTCAACCTGGGTGCCGCTTATCAGCGTACTTACCTCGCTGGTCTCGCTCTGCACCTGCAGGGCATCGGCGGCCACGGTCACGGTCTGCGCCTGGCTGCCAATGGCGAGCACCGCATCTTGCTCGACTGTCTGGGCAACGTTCACCACGATGCCGGTTTTGCTGTACTTCTGAAAACCTTGTGCAACAACGGTCAAGGTATAGGTGCCGACGCCAACGTTCGCGAAGCGGTAACTGCCGGACGCGTTGGATACCGTTTCTCTCGATTGGCTGGTTGCAGTGTTGTTGAGGGTGATTTGCGCGTTCGGAACGACCGCACCGCTCGGGTCATTAACGTATCCGGTAATCGTGGCATTGTCCTGGCCCCGGGCCACAGGCGCGAAAACGAGCAACAGAGCGCCGATGATCAACCAGATTGGAGCAGAGCGCGAGAATGCAGCGAAGTCCGACGCCCATTGAATGCTAAAGCGTCGACGAGCTGCGAATGGAATCATCGTTCTGGTGTACTTCGACATCTTTCCGCCTCCTAGCAAACGTTTACTTGATTCGTAAAACTCATGCACTCTATCCGCTCTCTGAGTGCCGGTGGTTTCAATAAATCGAGCTGCTATTTCGTTAGATCTGTTGGGTAGAGTTTCGCAACTTGCAAACGCCTAATTCGAGTGGAGAAGTGCTGTAGCACACGCTAGGCACACCGTGTAGAGCAAGCGTTTCCTATGGCGGGGAATTATTACGCCTGTTTTAGCTGCTGTCAATGGAAATTCTTAGCTAAAGTTTGACAAACGAGTTCGACACATTCTCAGCTAGAAATTCCCTTTACTAAGCGATTGGGTAGCGTTTCCACAGCCGATTCTGGCGCAACAGGAAAGCCTTTACCTTAAACCTCCGGATGGATCTAAGCGAATTAAAGGTGATACGAGAAAAGCACGGTGCGGAGCACTGGGAGATCTCTGTTGGGAGAGCGTGGCAACGTCCCCCCTCGAACTCTAGGTGGAACTTACCAAGCGGGTCACTGAGTGAGACCACGCCGATAGACGCCACTCGCGGAACCCTGCGGCTTCTTGCTCAGCACACTTCTGCTTGTTAAGTACTATAAGAATTTTGAGGTTGAAAAAATTTTGAGGTTGAGATTGTCTCCTCCCCACGGCAAGGTCGCACTGGATTGCGTCATCGATCAACGCGAGGCTAAAAGAGCCTACGACAAGGGACGCCTCCTACAATCCAAAAGACGTTGACGCGGTTCCAAACCGACCTTTATTATTCCACGCCGGTGTATGCTGTAAACGCATTCTCACCATCCACAATGACAGCAAAACGTATTTCCGAATCCAATCGAGCCCCCGTCGATATGCAGGAGGTTGCCCGACTCGCCAATGTATCGATCGCTACTGTATCCCGGACGATCAACAAGGTTCCGACGGTCGATCCCAAGCTTGCCAAACGAGTCTGGAAGGTCATCAAAGAGCACGGCTATACCCCGAATACACAGGCCCGAGCCTTGGTCTCGGGACGCACCCGCCTGCTTGGGTTGATTGTTTCGGAGATTACCAATCCCTTCTTTCCGGAATTGATTCAGGGCTTCGAAGATGTTGCAGTGGAAAACGGATATGAAGTCTTGATCGGCTCAACCAACTATGACCCTGACAGGATGAAAACATGCATTCGCCGAATGATTGAACGAAAGGCGGAGGGCGTGGCGGTCATGACGTTTGGAATTGAGGAGCCACTTCTTGAACAACTGGCGAGTCGTCAGGTGCCACTCGTGTTTGTGGATGTAGCTCCCGATCGTCCGGGTATAAGCCTTCTGAGAGTGGATTACCACCAGGGAATCAGGCAAGGCGTACAACACTTGGCCGCCCTGGGCCATCGGGACATTGCGTTTATCACCGGGCCCCTCCGTCTCCATTCGGCCCATTCCCGCCTGGCTGCGTTTCAACGCGCAACGAGAGAATGCGGAATTAATGTTGATCCCAGTCGAATCGTCGAGGGAGATCACACGATGGAGGGCGGCAAGGCCGCGGCGGAGAAACTGCTGACAGGAACAACGTTGCCAACAGCGATCATGTGCTCCAACGACGTCACAGCAATCGGTGTATTGCAGGAAGCCTATCGAGCAGGGCTGCGAATTCCGGATGATCTTTCCGTTGTCGGTTTCGACAACACTCACATAACACAAATGACCGTTCCACCTCTCACCACTGTCGAAATGTCATGCATCGATTTGGCGCGAGCAGCTGTAATGGCATTGCGCGCGTATCTGGAAGGACTATCTTCACCGAAGCGAGATTATCCGGTGGAGACCCATCTCGTGGTGCGCGAATCCACCAGTTTTCCCCGGGGCCCGGTGGGGAATAATCTGAGAGTGTCGAGGTCCCTTCTCGGATTGGAGAAAAACTGACACCATCAGAACAGCCTGATCTAAAAGGAGCAGGCACTGACGAGTCCGAGTGATATATACGTATCTTCGACGGAAGCTCTGAATAAATTCGGTACCCTAACTTGAATGGACGGTCTCTTCGAGATGCCCGAGGAAACTCGGCAGGGCAGATAAGGATGCGTATGAGTGCCGTTCAATTGGTCGTGCACTGTTCGCGATGGCTACGTCAGAACTCTTGTGAGTCCTTCTTGCGCCGGTACGGCACGTCATTCTTTTGATCGCTCACAATCACAATCCCTGCAATTGCACGAACGAGGGCATCCTGTTTCTACCTCTCCCCCAACAGTCGATAACCATCCCGGGTGCGAACGCGATATTTCTGCAGGTTCTTACCAGCCAACGTCACCTTGATTGAGCGCCATCCGTGGTTCGGATTTGCCTGCGGATAATAGCTCAACGTATATAGATGGACCAGGTCTTCCCGGATCGAGGCGAATGCTTGCTTTTCCTCTCGCCAGTTTTTTGCAAAGTAAGCCTTGCCGCCCGAAACCTTGCTCATGCGTTCAAATGCAGCAGCGGAAACAGGATCTTCCTGGGCCTGGCGGGTGCTGATGATGTAAATGATCGTGCCCGTCGATTGCGCCAGTTCAGCCACGTCCTCCGGTGGAATCGAACTGGCATCGTCGGGCCCGTTTGAAAACACCACGATCGCTTTGCGTCCTTTGAGCGGCGCAGCATCTTTGACCGTCAACAAAAGGCTGTTGTAGAGTGCGGCTTCATCACCCGCGACGGTGCTCCGCACGCCGTTGATTAAGCGGAAACGATCAGAAGTCAGTTGAATCGCGCGAGAGAGATCCCTGCAATAAGAATAGAAAGCGATTCTGCTCGCATCGTCCATCGAGCGGACAAAATCTGTGATCGCATCCTGAGCGTAGACAAAGCTTCGGTACATGTAGTTGCTGGTGTCGAACAGGA
>Ga0207694_10003462_pt1 | contig 12541 bp, 10 predicted proteins | sample KBSC34metaG_FD_184353 | JGI IMG/M metagenome (GOLD analysis project Ga0207694, IMG submission 184353) | Corn rhizosphere microbial communities from Kellogg Biological Station, Michigan, USA - KBS C3-4 metaG (SPAdes) (version 2) | ecosystem: Host-associated > Plants > Roots > Rhizosphere > Soil...
TTGAGCGTAATTTATTGCCGCGCACCGAGAAGCAGACTAGTCGTTATACGAACCCTGACGACGATCCGCGTGGACCCTGGAGTTCCGACAATTTACATAAGCAACAAATCCCGCTTTGAGCGCCCTACGCTCTGGTATTCGATCAGGCATCCAAGAACGGGTGAGCCTGTTTGGCCCGACGAAGATGCCGTTTGGAGATATTCGCAGGCTCAGCACAGTCGCATCGAAGAAGAGAAGCGCCTTTACTGGGGGCCAGGCCTCTCTTATAAGCGACCGCGTATAAAAAGATTCTTGAATGAGGTTCAGGACGGAATTGTCCCATCCACATGGTGGCCATTCGCTGAAGTGGGACATAACGACGAGGCCCAGAAGGAAACCGCAGACCTGCTTGAGCCAAAGCTCTTCACAACTCCAAAGCCAATTCGATTGCTCTCACGACTGCTAACTATCGGCGCGGGTAAAGATGATTGCATTCTCGACTTCTTCGCGGGGTCTGGTGCGACCGGGCAAGCTGTAATCGAACTGAACAGACTGGATGGCGGTACTCGAAAGTTCATTCTTGTCCAACTTCCTGAGCCGACGAACCGCGCAGACTTTAAGACAATCGCTGACATTACGAAAGAACGCGTACGCCGTGTCATTCAGCGGCATGAGAAAGAAATCGAAGGCCAGCTCAATCTTGCTGAAGCCATCGCCAAAGAGGGCTTCCGCGCTCTCAAGCTCGCAACCTCCAGCTTCAATGTCTGGGACGCCACGACGGAGACGACCACTCCTGATGCCCTCGCAGAGCAGTTAGAGTTGCACATCGACCATATCCAGAGAGATCGCTCCAGTGAAGACCTGCTCTACGAGATTTTGCTCAAGAGCGGTTTCCCGCTCACCACTACGGTGGAGAAACTGACGATTGAAGGAAAGTCGGTCTACAGCGTTGCCAATGGCGCGATGCTCATCTGCCTGGACAAGCGGCTCACCCCCGAAGCAATCAAAGCCATCGCCGAGCGGAAGCCGGAGCGAGTGGTCTGTCTGGATGAAGGCTTCGCCGGGAATGACCAGTTGAAGACCAACGCCGTGCTCATCATGAAGTCCAAAGGCGTGACGAAGTTTCAAACCATTTGACGATGAAGATTCAGTTTGACGCGCAGCAGCAATACCAACTCGATGCCGTGGCCGCCCTGGTGGACCTCTTCGAGGGCCAGCCCTTGCAGCAGCCGGAATACTCGGTTGTGTATCAGCAAGGGGACAGCGGACTGTTCGCCGGGGAGGTGCAGACCGAGGTCGGGGTTGGCAATCAACTACTGCTGAGTGACGATCTGCTGCGCAGGAACACCCGAGCCATCCAGGAGCGCAACGAGATCGAGGTTGCGGACGAAAGCGCCGCGCTGGAGGCGTGGCCACTGGCCGATAGAGCCTGCCCGCACTTCTCCGTGGAGATGGAGACCGGAACGGGCAAAACCTACGTCTACCTGCGCACCATCTACGAACTGGCAACTCGGTACGGCTTTCGCAAGTTCATCATCGTGGTTCCGAGCGTGGCCATCCGCGAAGGCGTGCTCAAGAACATCGAGATTACGCGAGACCACTTCAAGGCGCTCTACAACCTGGAGCCGCAGTCATTTGTTTACGACGGTAAGAAGGTGAGCCGGTTGCGCCAGTTTGCTACCAGCAATAACGTCGAAATCCTCATCATCAACATTGACGCCTTCCGCAAGAACTTCACGGACAGCGAAGATGAGCGCAAGTCGAACGTGATCTACAAAGAGAGCGACAAACTGAGCGGACGGCAGCCGATTGAGTTTGTACAAGCGACCAATCCGATCGTGATTCTGGATGAACCACAGAGCGTGGACAGCACGCCGAAGTCTCAGGAAGCGATCAAGGCCTTGAATCCGCTTTGCACCTTGCGGTACTCAGCGACCCACCGCAACCCCTACAACCTTGTGTATCGCCTGGACCCTATCCGCGCCTATGAGCTGCGGCTGGTGAAGCAGATTGTGGTGGACAGCGCCACAACGCCGGGCAGCCAGAACAATGCGTTTGTGCGCGTGGAGAAGATTGAGTACAAGAACGGACTAAAGGCGAAGCTTCGTTTTCAGGTGCAGACGCCGAACGGTCCGAAAGAGAAGTCGCTCACAGTGAAGAGTGGCAGTGATTTGTATGAGTTGAGCGACAATCGCGCAGCTTACAAAGACGGCTTTATCGTGACCGAGATTGACGCCACACCGGGAGCTGAGTTTGTCCGCTTTGACAGTGGGCTAGCGCTGCCGCTTGGTAAGGAGATGGGCGGCGTGCGCGATGAGATTTGGCAGTCGCAGATTCGCAAGACGGTGAAAAAGCATCTGGACAAGGAGCTTCAGGTGCGGGCGCTGGGCCTGAAGGTGTTGAGTCTTTTCTTTATCGACCGCGTGGCGAACTATCGCAGCTATGAGGGCAACGAAGCAGTCCAAGGCAAGTTTGCCGTCGCCTTCGAGCGGGCGCTGGCGGAGTTTGCCGTAGAACCCAAGTACAAATCTCTGGAATGGCTGAAGCTGCCGGTGGAGAGTCTGCACAAGGGGTACTTCTCAGAGGACAAGAAACACGTCCTGAAGGATACGAGCGGATCGACGCAGGCCGACGACGATACCTACAACCTGATTATGAAAGACAAAGAGACGCTGCTCTCTTTGGACACGCCGCTTCGCTTCATCTTCAGCCATTCGGCTCTGCGGGAGGGCTGGGACAATCCGAACGTCTTCCAGATTTGCACGCTGAATGAGACGCAGAGCGCTACGAAGAAGCGGCAGGAGATTGGACGCGGGCTGCGCTTGCCGGTGAATCAGGAAGGACAGCGCATCTTTGACGAAGCAGTGAACAAGCTTTATGTGGTGGCGAACGAGAGCTATGAGGATTTCGCGCGTGCGCTGCAAGAGGAGTATGAAGAAGACTGTGGCGTAACTTTCGGCAAAGTTCCCATCCACGCCTTTGCGAAGATTGTGGCAGTGGTTGACGAACAGGAGCAACCGCTTGGTCGAGATGAGTCCAGAGCGATCTGGAGCGAGTTGGTGACGCGCGGGTTCATCGCAGCCGATGGCCGACTTCAGCCCAGCTTTGACCCGACCCGAACCGGCTTTACCCTGCAACTGCCGGAGGCATATCAGCAGCATGAGGCGGCAGTGATTGACGTACTCGCTTCATATCAGATGGAACGCCACATCCAGCGTGAGCGCGACGAACGGAGGAACGTGCTTCGCAAGGAGGTGGTGGCCAGCCCCGATTTCCAGGAGCTATGGAGTCGCATCCGACCGCGAACTACCTACCGGGTGGAGTTTGATACGGACGAACTGGTGCAGCGCGCCGTGAGCGCTGTGCGCGCCATGCCTAAGATTGAGCAGGTCGAGGTTCACTTCACCACGGCTGAATTGCTGGTGACGCGGGGCGGAGTGAGAGGCGAGGCGCGTACGGTGAGCACCGAGCGAATCGCGTATCGGGGACCGCTGCCGGACTTGCTGGGATACCTCCAAGGGCAAACAGAGCTGACACGCTCTACCTTGGTGCGGATTCTGAAGGGGTCGGCGCGGCTGCCCGACTTCTTCCTGAATCCGCAGCGCTTCATGGACGCTGTTGCTGCCACGCTAAAGGCGGAGCTGCATCGGTTGATTGTGGACGGAATCAAGTACGAGCGTATCTCCAGCGCTGATCCTGATTTTGAATGGCAGATGGAACTCTTCAAGCAGGATGAGCTTATCAATTACCTCACCGCAATTCAGGTGCAGCGCTCGGTCTATGAGTACGTCGTGTATGACTCAGAGATCGAACGGGAGTTCGCGAAGCGGCTGAATGAGCGCACAGACATAAAACTCTTCCTCAAGTTGCCGGGCGGATTCGAGATTGATACGCCCGTCGGCAAGTACAACCCTGATTGGGCGATTGTGAAGCATCAGGACGAGACGCTTTATCTGGTTCGCGAGACAAAGAGCACTAAGGACTACTTGAAGCTGCGAACCACCGAAGCGGACAAAGTGCGGTGCGGCGAGCAGCACTTCAAAGCGCTGGATGTGTCTTTCGATGTGGTTGACAGCGACAAATGGGTGTAACGCAAGCAGTGAAATTTTCTTAGCAAAACTATTCGGCTGAGTTTGGATGGATTGGCATGACTGGGCGCGCTCCAGTTCGGGTGTGAAATAGCCGTGCGAACAGGGTGCATTTAAGGGCACCGAGTAGTTCACAATTGCAGCATGAGCCGGATTCGGAATGCGAATGGTGCTGTGAGCCTGGGACGGCACAAGCGGACGTGCTCCATCTGCCGCCATGGGCAGAAAGGGGAAATTGAGAGCGCCTTCGTGGGCTGGCGGTCCCCTGCCGCAATTTCTGAAGACTACGGGCTGGCGGACCGTGCCAGCGTCTACCGTCACGCCCATGCGCTGGGACTCTTTGACAAGCGACGGCGGAACATTCGCGCGGCACTGGAGCGCATCATCGAGAAGGCAGGCGAGGTGGACGTTACAGCTTCTGCTGTGGTCGCTGCGGTGCAGGCGTACTCCAAGATCAATGCGGCAGGTGAGTGGATCGACCGGACGGAGAGTGTCTCTCTAAATGATCTATTCGAGCGGATGAGCACAGGGGAGCTTGAAACCTACGCGCAATCGGGCGCGCTGCCAGAATGGTTCCGTGCTGCGACAAGCACAGGGACAGAACATAGCCAAGAACGGCTGGTGGTCGATCTTTGAGGCTCTTCGGCTGTTCTGGCGTCGCCTGGTTCAAGTCTCAGTTTCCGGTTGGCCGCTTAATCGCCCATTGATGCATTGCCACGCCTCTAAGTGGCGAATGACCAGGCTAGTTCGCTTTAGCTCGTTGGTGAGACTGTCTATTGGTTTATCGTGAACGTATCCGGCTAGGCTAAACCTATGACGACGAGGGGTGTCAGTTTAGCGACACCGACAGAGCAAGCAGATGAAGAACCCCAAAAAGCAAAAAAGAGAACCTGGCCAAGTCTCCCGGGCCCTGGTTTTCGCGGCCGGTGCTCTACTGAGTGCTGTTATCGCAATTCCAGTCACCCTGGTTTTGGCACCGACAATGGCACAATTGCTTTCTCGCGGACCCGCTCAATCGGTCGAGGTAGATTATCGACTCATGCCAGCCGCAAGTAGCCTCTCGAATGATCCACCAGTCCCACTCATAGCTCCGAATAAGGATCACTGCCGCGTTTACGTTCTTATAGTCAAACCTGGGCAGCCCGGGCCAGTTGTGAAGCAAGCAAGCATTCATGTACATTTCCCGACCCAAATCCAGTCCTTCATCTTCATTACGGATCGGTTTCGCGATTATGCCCCTGAAAGCTTTCCGTTTTCGATGAGCCTGAATACCGATAGCTGCAGTGTTGATGCACCGAGTCGAGGCGAAGCGCCCCCAAACATCGATGTACGGCGAACGGGACAACAGAGGACGGATTTAGATATGAGAGTGGAAGACCTGACACCGGATTCGACCTTCATACTGATGGTTGGAACCGAAGCTACTGGCAGAACGGACCTAGTTGTAAGGGGCGAAGCCATCTACAGTGTTTGGAACCAAGATCTACCTGCGGTCGTTGTGGGCAATGAATGGTAGCGGAGGCTATTCCTTGCTTCCTGGTCATTTTCCCATATCCAAAACGTCTTTCGATTGAAACGAGCTAAGTCGCGCGCGGAGTTCCGTATGGTCAGCAATTCGGAAACTGGCAGGGCCTGGCTCCCGCTTCCAGATTTCTGGGCTGTGGATTTGATTCGCTTTTTATTCGTGTATCGTGGGGCCATGTTCGACCCGTTTGCATCCATGCCAAAGGTCAACCGAAACATGGTTTATTTAGGGGCATGTCTGATCGCCGGTATTCGGCTGGCCCGCGAAAAGCAGGTCAATGTACGCGTCGTGCCTACGTCAGCCGCAATTGATGAGAGCGTAGAACTGGCGCACGAAATCTACTGCCGAGTGTTTCGCAGAGTTCCGGGAAAGCTCAAGGAATAAGTCTTATCCCTAGGGAGAATGGGACTCGCTACACGCAACACTTATTGACAGTCAGAAAGGCAATTTCGATGGCAAACCCCGGTTCTCAGAAGGTTCTAGGCGCAACAGATCTGGGACTGAGGATTGCAGACTACCCTCTCGGTTCCGAACGCTCCAGAGCGGCAGCAAGAGCGATGCTAGATAGCAGAAAGGCGGCTTTGGGAGAAGGCACGCTTATCCGCATTGTGGCGGCTGAACGGCGGGACGATGTAGACCTCAGCAAATGCACCTGCCAAGTACCGGTAGCAGGCTCGGTAGGGGTATGCAGATGCTTCTTGTGAAGCTGGGCCATTTCCCCTTGGGTTCTGCACAGTCCAGGGCGGCAGCGCGGTCCCTCTTAGCAGAACGCGAGAAGAGACAAGCGAAAGACCTGTGGGACCAGCAGCCGGACCTTACCGGCCTTGCAGAATGCCTAGCGAACGCCCGTAAGCGGGGCAATGGCGCGTCGCCGCCCGATTGGGCACCCATAGTCATCCCGGCAGGCAAGGAAAACACTGTTCAGGGGCGGCTGGCTGCGCGCGTCAATGCGGCGAGGGCGAGAATACGACATTCTCAGGCACCAGCTATTCGGAATCCAGAATCTCGCCCATTGCTGCCCCGTCTTGGATAGAGCTGTCAGCGTGAGACTCTCTCGGGACGCAGGCGGGACGATAGAGCTCATACTTCAGGCCAAAGTCACGCAAGCCCAGCCTACGGCCCAAGCTTACGAAAAGCTCATGTCCATTGGTCAAACGCAAACTCTGCCTCTCTCTGGCGAACTGATGCAAAGAGCCGCTGAACGCCCTCTCAAGGCGAAGAGTTCGGGTTCGAGCCCCGATATCGCTACCAACCTCGACAACTTACGGGCACCTCTGCAAGCAGCTCAATCCAGCTAACCGGGTCTTTACTTCAGTTCGAAGAAATATGCCCGGTCTGCGCCGGCGGTCTCCTGGCCGTGATCCACAGTGCCGCGCTTGATGAAAGTGACCTTTGGTTTTCCGCCGACGAAGGCGACGGCCACGGTATCCATCTCGTGGTGGTGCACCAACGGCTGAGGATCTTGCGGGGGAAAGTCCTCCCAGATGATGATGCGGTCGCTCTCGCGAACGTTCTTCCCGAGCCCTGTGGAGGCGGTGGCAGGGGCTCCCTGTGCGGCAGGTTCCTTGAGTTCAAGGAAGATTGCCTTCAGCGGCTCGTCGCTGGCTCCCTCTTCACTGTGCGTGACTCCCTTGCGGATGAAGAAGGTATCCCAGGCGTTGGTGTGGGTTGGCCTGCGCGAGCCATCCTGATTGACGATAATGCGATCGCCGCTGGCGTAATACACGCCGGTGTAATCGTAGAGGTGGCGGTGCGTGGGATAGGCCCGCTTCAGCCAGGAGACGTCCCAAACCATCACGCGGTCGTTCTCCATCACCTTGGTTGAACCCTCACGGTCAAACGGCTGGGGATAAGTCTGAGCTTGAGCCTGAGGCGGAGCCGGGGCCTGAGAGGGCTGGGCTTGAAGAATCTGAGCTGGAAGAATGAGCGCGGCAAAGATGGCTAGGAATCGCATGCCGGGTATTCTATGCCGATTGGGTACCGGATGGCGAGAGACCCTGAATGTTGTCCAAGACTGATATTTCACCGGGCTGACCATATCCATCCTGCGTATGATCGTTGGCAGCGCGGGAGCCCGCTCCTCAGCTACGGTGACGGAGGGATCGATTGCGAATTCTTGCTGGTGTGCTGTTGTGGTCCGGTGTTCTGGTCGCGCAGGGTGGCGGGCACGTTCAATTCCGCGACTGGGATGCGCCTGCGGACGGCGCGAAGCCAAAGACTGCCTGCAGCACGCTGCAATCGCTAACCAACTATGAGATGTCCATCACGTCGGCCGTGGTGGTGCCGGCGAGCGCAGAGTCGCCGGAGCATTGCCGCGTGCACATCCTGATTCAGCCGAAGCTGAATATCGAGGTGAACCTACCGGGCGCATGGAATGGGCGCTTTTACATGTTTGGAAATGGTGGCTTCGCGGGCGAGTCGTTTGATTCTGCGGGCCGGATGCTGGACTTGAATCGTGGCCTGAAGGCCGGCTTCGCGGTAGCGTCGACGGATACGGGCCATTCGGCGGCGGAGGAGCCGGCGGGGACGTTTGCGCGCAATCGGCAGGAGCTTGTGGACTTTGCATTTCGCGCGGTGCACCTAACAGCGGAGACGGGGAAGATGGTGATCCGCGCGTACTACGGCGATGGACCGAGCAAGTCATACTTCGACGGCTGTTCGCAGGGCGGCCGCGAGGGGCTGATCCTGGCCGAGCGCTTTCCCACAGACTTCGACGGAATCATTGCGGGCTCGCCGACCATTGACTTCACACACGGCAACTTTGCGCGGGCGTACTGGATGCAGGGGCTCGCGGCGGCGCCGGTGCAAGCGTCGAAGCTAAAGCTGCTTGCCGATACCGTCTACGGCAAGTGCGATGCGAAGGATGGGTTGAAGGACGGCGTGATCGACGATCCGCGGCGGTGTGACTTTCACCCCGAGAAGGATCTCCCGCTTTGCGCTGAAGGCGCGGACGGTGCCAGCTGCTTTACCAGCGCAGAGGTTGGATCGCTCCAGCGTATCTATGGCGCTGTGATGAGCAACGGAAAGAAGATATTTCCTGGCTGGCCGGTAGGATCAGAGATTGCACCTGAGGGCGGCCGCAGCGGATGGATTGGGCAGGAGTTGAATAACGCCGACGGGCGGCCGGGCGCGTGGACCTACTACGCGGCGGATGTTTTGCGCTACATGGCGTTTCCGGAGACGGACAAGGCGTCCACGATCGCCGGGTTCGATGTGAATCGCGACCCGCAGCGGGTAGCCTGGCTGAGCGATATGATCGACGCGACTGATACGGACCTGTCGGCGTTTCGCGCGCACGATGGCAAGCTGATTATGTACTTCGGGTGGGCGGATCCGCAGCTGAATCCCGTGGCCGGCGTGGACTACTACGAGAAGATGAGCGCGCAGATGGGGCCATCGACGGAGGACTTTGCGCGCTTGTTTATGGTTCCTGGAATGTTTCACTGCGGCGGTGGCGTGGGCACAAGCACGTTCGATATAGGAACACCATTGATTCATTGGGTTGAGTCGAACAAGGCGCCGGAAGCAATCACAGCCAGTCGTGTAGTGGCAGGCAAGGTTGTGCGGACGCGGCCCTTGTGCGCCTATCCGGAGGTTGCGCGATACAACGGTTCGGGTAGCACCGACGATGCGGCGAGCTTTGCGTGCGTGCGGCAATAGTGCATCCCGCATAGACTGGAAATACGCGGGAAATCTGACGTCAAACGCGGGGAGAACGATGCCACTGATGAAGACCTCGAATCCGGCACTGGGCAAGAATACCTTCAATGACTTCAACAACTCAGCGCTCACCGATGTAACGGCTGCCGAGCACATGACCCTGAGCGGTACAGTGAACAAGACCGCTGTGTTGCTGGTATGCGCCATGGCAACTGCTGCCTATACATGGCACCAGTTTTTGCAGACGCGCCAGGCGGCTGATATCGCTCCGCTGGTATTGACCGGTGTGTTGATGGGATTTGTGACCGCCATGGTCACGATCTTCAAGAAGGAGTGGTCGCCAGTGACGGCGCCGATCTATGCGCTGCTGGAGGGGCTCGCGCTGGGCGGCATCTCCGCCACGGCCGAGGTGCGCTACCCCGGCATCGGTATTCAGACGGTGAGCCTGACCTTTGGGACCCTATTTATTCTGCTGTTCCTCTATCGGTCCGGTGTCATCCAAGTGACCGACAAGCTGCGGTTGGGTATCGTTGCCGCGACGGGCGGCATTGCGGCGCTTTACCTGATTGAGATGGTGATGGGTTTCTTTGGCGGAGGCGTGCACTTCGCAGCCATCAACGGCTCAAGCGCGCTGGGCATCGGCTTCAGTGTTGTTGTCGTTGCCATCGCCGCGCTGAATCTAGTGCTGGACTTCGACTTCATTGAGCAGGGCGTTAGATTAGGCGCGCCGAAATATATGGAGTGGTACGGCGCGTTCGGAATCATGGTCACGTTGATCTGGCTGTATTTGGAGATTCTGCGATTGCTCTCCAAGACGCGTAGCCGGAATTAGTCCTTTGCACCCTCTCCACAACGATCAATGAAATACTGTGGTTAGACCACAGACATCTGCGATGCATCGCGCGGAAGCGCTGCGGTGCTGCGCGAGTCAGAGATCGGGGAGTGAACGGAAATGCCTGATGCAAGCTGCGATATTGGATTGATCGGCCTGGCGGTAATGGGCCAAAACCTTGTGCTGAACATGAACGACCATGGTTTCAAGGTCGCGGTCTTCAACCGCACCGTGTCGAAGGTCGACGAGTTCATCAACAATGAGGCCAAGGGCACGCAGGTAGTAGGCGCGCACTCCGCGGAGGAGCTTTGCAAGCTGCTGAAGCGGCCGCGGCGCGTAATGCTGATGGTGAAGGCCGGCGATGTCGTCGACCAGACGATTGAGCATGTGCTGCCGTATCTGGAGCACGGCGACATCATCATCGACGGCGGCAACTCGCTCTATACGGATTCAAATCTGCGCACCAAAGATCTGGCAGCAAAGGGAATTCTGTTCATCGGCACCGGCGTTTCAGGCGGTGAAGAGGGCGCGCGCTTCGGCCCGTCGATTATGCCTGGCGGCAATAAGGCTGCGTGGGAGCATGTGAAGCCAATCTTCCAGGCCATTGCAGCCAAGGTCGAAGACGGCACGCCCTGCTGCGACTGGGTCGGCGAAGCTGGCGCAGGCCACTACGTGAAGATGGTGCACAACGGCATCGAGTACGGCGACATGCAACTGATCGGCGAGGCGTACCAGTTGCTGAAGGACGGCCTTGGCCTCGGAGCAGATGAACTGCATGAGGTCTTCGCCGAGTGGAATAAGGGCGAGTTGGACAGCTACCTGATCGAGATCACGGCCGAAATCTTCGCCAAGAAGGATGAAGACGGTCAGCCGATGGTCGACAAGATACTTGATGCCGCCGGGCAGAAGGGAACGGGTAAGTGGACGGCGATCTCGGCGCTCGATCTTGGCATGCCGCTGACGCTGATCGGCGAGAGCGTCTTTGCACGGTGTCTCTCGGCGCTGAAGGATGAGCGTGTGGCCGCGTCGAAGGTGCTCGCCGCGCCACAGTCGGCGGCGAAGATCGAAGACAAGAAGCAGTTCATCGAGGATGTTCGGTGTGCGCTCTACTGCTCGAAGATGATCAGCTATGCGCAGGGTTACATGCTGCTGCGCGCGGCAGAGAAGGACCAGGGCTGGAAGCTGAATATGGGCGGCGTTGCGCTGATGTGGCGCGGCGGCTGCATCATCCGCTCCGTGTTCCTGGGCAACATCAAGGCGGCCTTCGATAAGAACCCAGACCTTGCCAATCTGCTGCTGGACGACTTCTTCTCCGGCGCGCTCAATCGCTATCAGGCAAGCTGGCGCAAAGCTGTTGCGCATGGCGTCGAAGTTGGCGTGCCGACACCGGCGTTTTCGACAGCGCTGGCGTTCTTCGATGGCTATCGCACTGCGCGTCTGCCGGCGAACCTGCTGCAGGCGCAACGCGACTTCTTTGGCGCGCATACCTACGAGCGCGTGGACAAGCCGCGCGGCGAGTTCTTCCACACCAACTGGACGGGCCGCGGCGGAAGGGTGTCGTCGACGACGTACAACGTCTAGTTTTGTTCGAGCTAAAGCTGAGAGCCAGCCGCGATGGCTGGCTCTTTCGTTTACTGACGACTGGGCTTACGAATGGATGCGCTGCCAGGCGTCCCACGTATAGATGCCGACGATGGCGACAGTCATCAGTGCGGAGAGCACGCCGCTGGCACGGATGAACGGCTGCGTGCGGTGCACCCGCTGCACGATAATGGTTTGGCGGCCCTCTTCTACAGCGCTGGTGCCGGAGAGGAAGACCTGGTTGTCCTCATAGCGGGTAATGGTGCCGTTGTAGGCCAGCAGCGCGAGGAAGATGCCGGTGACGACGGCCCAGACGACGATCAGGACGGGGATGGCGCTCATCATAGGTGGACCTCCTGCTTCCCCAACGAACAGGGGTTAAGCGTTAGAAAAAATGTTCCGACGCAGAGAATCATACGCCGCGGGCGGAGGGGTGGAACAGGAAATCCAGCAGTTGCGAGCACATCTGTGGTAACCCCGGTGGAATGCTCTGTGGTAATGCTGGAAGGGCACCGTGTTGCCGGCTTATGAACCGAAGCCGTTCCGCAGGCATCAGAAAGTTGGACCTGTTTATGAATCCTCTCCGTTTCCTCGTCGATGCCTTTGTCAACACCTTTGGGATTACCCGCCCGACCCCGAGCCAGGAGAAGATCGCCGGCCGCGTGATCCTGGGGATGCTGGTATTCGTGCTGGCCGGGCTGGCCATTGCCTTCCTGCTGGCGCGCTCGGCGATGACACACTGAGGCGAATCCGGTATTGCCCTCAGGCCATCCAATGATTGCGGCGACCGATTAGGTCGCATATACTGGAGAAGAAGGTCCAAGGAGATTTGCCCATGTCTACCGCCACTGTTACCCCAGAAGTTGTCACCGGTGT
>Ga0207694_10003463_pt1 | contig 12539 bp, 11 predicted proteins | sample KBSC34metaG_FD_184353 | JGI IMG/M metagenome (GOLD analysis project Ga0207694, IMG submission 184353) | Corn rhizosphere microbial communities from Kellogg Biological Station, Michigan, USA - KBS C3-4 metaG (SPAdes) (version 2) | ecosystem: Host-associated > Plants > Roots > Rhizosphere > Soil...
GGCATGCAGCGGCGACTTCCAGTGGGCCGAGGTCGGCAGCACGGCGCGGCTGTTTTCCTGGGCCGTCGTCCGTCGCGCGCTGCATGCCCCGCTGAAGCCGATCGCGCCCTATATCCCCGTCATCCTGGAATTCGACGACGCGCCCGGCGTGCGCCTGGTCAGCCGCTGGATCGGGGGCAATGCGGATGCTCTCTCCATCGGGCAGGAGGTCCATGTCGTCTTCGAGGATCTGGGCTATCCGACTGTCGGCACCGGAGTCCTGGCGCCGCTCGCGACATGACCGAAGACGGGAATTGCGCCGTGGTGCGCCGCAATCTGGAGGCCGTGGCGCGCTATGACCTCGATGCGGTCGCGGCCACCCTGGCTCCCGGCGTCATCCAGCATTATCAGCGCCCGACCGGGCGAAGCGACGACGGTACGCTGCTGGCCGACCGGCTCGTCGGCCGGGACAATATCGTCGCGGAGATCCGGAATAATTTCTACGTGACGCTTTATGCGCCCGGCACCGCCCGCGTTTCGATCGAACGCATGATCTCGAGCGGCGAATGGGTCGCCGCGCAGTTTTCGCTGGCGGCCAAGACCCTGAAGACGGGTGAGGATTACGAGAACTTCTATTTCTTCCTGTATCGCGTGGTGGGCGGCCTGATCGTCGAATATTGGGAATATGTCGACACCGCCTACGCGAACATGAAGCTCTTCCCGGCTGCGACGGCGGCCCCGTGATCGCCACGGGACCGCCGGTCTTTCAGCCCCGCGTCATGTCGAGCGCGGCCAGGTAGGAGAACACCGCCGACGAGCCGACCGGATTGCCGCCACCCGGATAGGCCTCGCCGCTGACCGCGGCCATGGTGTTGCCGGCGGCGTAGAGTCCCCGGATCACCGAGCCGTCGGGCCGCAGTACCCGCGCGCTTGCGTCGGTCTTGAGGCCGCCCTTGGTGCCCAGGTCCGAGACGGCGATCTTGGCTGCATAGAAGGGTGGCTCGCTGATCGGGGTCAGGCCCGGATTGGGGCCCTTCTCGGCCGGGCCCTTCGCCATCTTGCCCTCGTTGGAGACGAGGTTCTCCAGATACTCGGCGGCGGCGAAGACGAATTTCTCGAACGGCTCCTCGCCGCGGTGGAAATCCTTGTCCACGCCGGTCTCGGCGAAGCCGTTGAAGCGGGCGACGGTGTCCTTCAGCGCATCGGCCGGCACGCCGATCTGCTCGGCCAGGCCCTCCAGTGTGTCGGACTTCTTCCACAGGCCGGCGGCGATATATTCCGCCTCGGGCCGCAGCGCCACCGAGGCGTTCATCACCGGCGGCTCGCCGAAGCGCTTGTCCCAGATCATCCAGGACGGGATGTGCTTCACGCCGGTCTTCTCGCCCTTCAGCATCTCGCGGCCCAGCCGGTCATAGGCCATGGATTCGTTGGCGAAGCGCTTGCCGGCGCCGTTCACCATGATGCCGCCCAGAATGCCGACCGTGAAGGTCGCCGTCCCGTCCGGATGCATGAAGCCGGGCGACCACCAGGCCTGGTCCATCAGGTCGGTCGCCGCGCCGATGGCGATCGCCGCCTCCAGCGCCTGCCCCTTGTTGCCCAGCCCGCCGACCGACCATGTGTTGGGGCCGGCGATGCCGTATTTCTCGCGCAGCGCATTGTTCTGCTCGAACCCGCCGGCCGCCAGCAGCACGCCGCGCCGGGTGCGGATGCGCCGCCGCTTGCCGCCAACCTCCACCTCGGCGCCCACCACCGCGCCATCCTCAACGATCAGCCCGACCAGCGGCGATTCCCGGCGCAGCTCGACATTGCCGGTGTCCTGGTTTGCCAGCAGGGCGCGGCCGATCAGGGCCTGGCCGCCCATCAGCGCATCGGCGGGCTGCTGCCCCTCGCGCTCGGTCGACAGCGTCGGGCGGATATGCTGGCGCAGCTCGCCCAGTTCGGCCGCCGGGATCGTGCTGCTGATGATGTGCCGCCCCTCGGGATGGGCGTGGGCGACGTTGCCGTAATAGTCGGGCCAGGGATAGACCTCGAACTTGAAGTGCGGGTTGCGCTCCAGATCCTCGATCATCTTCGGGCCGGTATCGAGATAGGTATCCTGCAGCACCTCCGGCGTGCGCGAGCCGACGACCGTCTTGTAATAGGCGCGCGCAGCGACCGGATCGTCGGCCGCGCCTGAGCGCTTCAGCACCGGATTGCCCGGATGCCACATGCCCGACCCGGAATAGGCGGTGGTGCCGCCGAACTTGTCCGTCGCCTCCACGACGATCGTCTTCAGCCCCCGCGATCCAGCGGTATAGGCGCCGATCAGCGCGCCGCCGCCCGAGCCCGCGACCAGCACGTCGCAAACATCGTCCCAACTACCTTCGGCCATTCCCCTCACCCACTCCCCTTATCTGTCGCCCCTTCTTCTCATTTGCCCCGCTAATGAGCAACCGCCTGGACGGGCATTCGGCGGATTGTGCTATGTGACGTTCCGAAGGTTCGAATCTGGAAATTCTGTCTCGGGGGAAGTTGCGATGAAGATCGGTGCCTGCTTGCCGTACATGGTCCGCGATTACGATCGCGAAAGGATCCTGACCTGGGCGCGCAAGATCGAGGACGGGCCGTTCGACACGCTGTCCTGCGGTGAGCGCATCACCGACTACACCTACGAGATGCATACGCTGGTGACGGCCGCCGCGGCGGTGACGTCGCGCGTGCGCATCCTGCCCTCGCTCTATGTACTGCCGATGCGGTCGGCCGTTCTGACGGCGAAGGAGATCGCGACTTTGGACGTGATCGCCGGCGGCCGCGTGGCGGTGACGGTCGGCGTCGGCGGTCGGCCGTTCGACTACAAGGCGGTCGGCGCGCCGTTCGACCACCGGCACCAGCGGCTGGACGATCAGGTGGCCGAGATGAAGAAGGTCTGGCGCGGCGAGCCGCTGTTCGAAGGCTCGGGCGATATCGGCCCGCGTTCGCCGCAGGGCGGCAATATCCCGATCTATGCCGGGGCGATGGGCCCCAAGGCGATGGCCCGCGCGGCCAAATGGGCCGACGGCGTCTATTCCTCCTCCATGCCCGGCGATCGCGGCGGCCATGCCCATTTCTTCGAGATGGCCCGCCAGGCCTGGCGCGATGCGGGCCGCAAGGACAAGCCCTATCTCGTCGGCTCCTTCTGGTATTCGCTGGCGCCCAACGCCGAGCATGAGCTGCACGAATATGTCTACAACTACATGCGCTATCAGGATGACGGCTTCGCCCGCCAGTGGGCCTCGACCATGACCCGCCATACGCCGGACGCCATCCTCGAGGCGATCGAGAATGTCCGCGCCGACGGCGCCGACGAATGCATCCTGGTGCCGGCGACGGCCCATTACGACGAAATCGACAGACTGCTCCCGCTGTTCAGGTGATCTCGCCGCGCCGCCCAGCGACTTGGTCGAGGACGTCGAGGAAGCGGCCCAGCGTGGGCGCGGCGGCCCTGCCGGACCATAGGAAGCAGAGTTCCGTCGGCACGTGAAAGTCCGCCACCCGCTTCAGCACGACGTTGCCGTCGGGCTCGATCTGCAGGCTGTCGAGAACGAAGGCGATGCCCAGCCCCACCGCCACCAGGTTCAACACCATCGGCTCCTCGAATGCCTCCTGCACGACCCTGGGCGTCAGGCCGCCGACCAGGCAGGCGGCCTGAATCCGGTCGTACAGGATCGGCGTCACCTTGCGCGGCAGGACGATGAAGCTCTCGTTCTCGAGGTCGCGCAGCCGAAGCTCGGCCGCAGAGGCCAGCGGATGGGCGCTGGAGACCGCCAGCAGCCAGTCGTCGACATAGAGCCGGCGATAGTCCAGCGCCGGCTCTCCGTGGCGATAGAAGAAGCCGCCGTCGATGTCGCCGTTCTGAAGCGCCGTCTCCATGCTGATCCCGGTCATCGGCGAAAGCTCGAGTTCGACCTGGGGATAGCGGCGGCGGAATTCGATCAGGGCCTCGGAAACGATCCGGCGGCGGCAGGCGGCCCCCTGGAACCCAATGCGCAGCCGCCCGGTCTCGCCGTCCCTGATCTGCCGGACGCGGTCTTTCGCCTGCTCGATCGCGCCGAGAATCCTGCGCGCGTCGTCCAGCAGGACCGCTCCTGCGTCGGTCAGGCGGATCGAGCGCCCGTCGCGGTGGAACAGAAGGCTGCCGACCTCCGCCTCCAGATGCTGGATGCGGTGGGAGATCGCCGACTGTACGACATTCACCATTGTGGCGGCGCGGCTGAAGCTGCCCTGATCGGCGACGGCAACGAAATAGCGGAGGCTGCGCGTGTCCATCTCAAATTATGAATTAATCAGATAGGTTGATCGGATCATATCATTTGTGTCCATAGGTGGAAGCGTTAAGCCTGGGGCCACGGCACTTTGCTTACAGGGAACGGGATTTCATGACTGAGGACTCCAAGGGCACGTCCGCGCGCGGTTTCTCCGGACTGGTGCCGGGGGCGCGCCGCATCCGCTATGGCGGCGCGATGCTCGACGAGCAGGAGATCGCGGCCGTCAACAAGGTCATGCGCACCGGCATGATCATCGGCGAACAGGTGCAGACCTTCGAGAAGCGGGTCGCGGCTTTGCTGGGTCACAAGCACGGCATCATGGTCAATTCCGGCTCCTCGGCCCTGACGTTGGCGATGCGGCTGCTCGACCTGCCCAAGGGGTCCGAGGTGATCACCCCGGTGCTGACCTTCTCGACCGACGTCGCCTCGATCGTCCATGTCGGCTGCGTGCCGGCCTTCGTCGATGTCGTGCTCGACACCTACCAGATCGATCTCGACAAGCTTGAGGCGATGATCACGCCCAAGACCAAGGCGATCTCGGTGCCCAACCTGCTGGGCGGCATCCCCGATTGGGACCGGCTACGGGCGATCGCGGACAAGCACGGGCTGAGGCTCCTGGAGGATAGCTGCGACACGCTGGGCGCGACCCTGAGGGGCAAGGCGCCGGGTACGCGGGCGGATATCTCGGTCACCAGCTTCTCGATCTTCCACATCATCACCTGCCTGGGTAATGGCGGCATGGTGGCGGTGAATGACGAGAGCCTGTGGGACAAAGGCTTGGTGCTGCGCTCCTGGGGCCGGTCGTCGGAGAAGTACCTGCACGGCACCCTGCAGAAGGACAGCGACGGCCGCTTTCTCGAGGATGTCGACGGCATTCCTTACGATGGCATGTTCATCTTCGAGGACGTCGCCTACGGCTTCATCCCCAACGAGGCGGGTGCCGCCTTCGGCCATGTCCAGCTCGACAAGCTGGGCCAGTTCGCGGAACTGCGGAATAGGGTCTTCGCCAATCACGACGCCTTCTTCGCTCGCCATGCCGATATCTTCATCGCGCCCAAGCAGCGGGACGATATCTTCACCACCTGGATCAACTATCCGGTCCAGATTCGGCCAGAGACGGGCTGGTCCCGCCGGTCCTTACAGGTGCATCTGGAGGCGCACGGCGTCGTCACCCGCACCATCTTCTCCGGCAACATCACCCGCCAGCCGATGATGCGCGAAGTCGAATACCGCGCAGCGCCCGAGGGCTATCCTGTTGCCGACCAGATCATGCTGAACGGCGTCTGCCTGCCCTGCCATCCGACGATGACGGAAGAGGATTGCGCGTATCTCTACGAGGTGCTGGAAAAGTGGATCGGGGAACAGCGGGCGCGCAATTGAGGGGGCGGTGATGGAGCATTCCGGGGTGGTGCCGGCGCATGTGCCGGCCGGGCTGGTCCAGCACTATGATTTCCGCCAGGACCCGCAGCTCAGGACCGACCCCTGGGGCTGGATGGAGCGGCTGAACGACGAGCCGGACATTTTCTGGTCGCCCGATCTCGGCGGCTACTGGGTGGTCACCAGCGGCCCCTATATCGAGGAGGTGTTCGCCCGCGGCGACCTGTTCTCAGTCCGCTCCGTCGCCATCCCCAAGCAGCCCGGCGCGCCGGTCCTGATCCCCAACAATCTGGAGCCTCCGCAGCACGCCAAGTATCGCAAGATCCTGACCCAAGGCATGTTCTCGCCCCGCGCATTGGGCGCGATGGGCGACGAATGCCGTCAGCTGGTACGCGGCCTGCTCGACGGCTTCCGTACCCAAGGCGAATGCGAGTTCGTCTCCGCCTTCTCCACCTTGGTCCCGGTCGACATGTTCCTGCGCATGATGGGGGTGACGGGCGACAAGCGCGACGAATTCCTGCCCTTCATCACCAAGGTTTTCCGGGGCCAGTCTCCGGCGGAAATCCTGAGCGGTTTCGAGGAAGCGGGTGCCTATCTGGCGGGATGGCTCCAGACCGAACTGAAAGATCCGGCGGCGGCGGCGAAGAAGGGCCATATGCTGGGCGCGATGCTGGGCGCCGAAGTCGACGGACGCGGACTGACCTTCGACGAAATGCTGTCGATGTCGATGATGCTCTTCCTCGGCGGCCTCGACACAGTGGCGTCGCAGACCACCCATGTCTTCCATTTCCTCGCCACTCACCCCGAGCATCAGGCATCGCTGCGCGCCGACCCGGCCCTCATTCCCAAGGCGGTGGAGGAGATGCTGCGCCGCTTCGGCATCTCCCATATCGGGCGGGAAGTGGCGCGGGACATCGAGTTCCACGGCGTCGCGATGAAGGCAGGCGATCCGATCGTCGCCTCGACCGCGATCTCGGGCCTGGACCGCAAGGCCTTTTCCGACCCGCTGACCGTCGATTTTGGCCGCTTCTCCGGCAAACCGACCCACTGGGCTTTCGGCGCCGGGCCGCATATCTGCCCGGGGGCCCATTTGACCCGGGTCGAGCTCCGCATCATGCTGGAGGAGGCGCTGCCGGCCCTGCCCAATTTCCGGCTGAAGCCGGGCGCCGACCTCGAATATCTGCCGGGTGCGACCCTGACAGTGAAAGAGCTGCCGCTGATCTGGGACAGGCCCTAAGGCCGGCGATGGACCGGGGCCGCGATTTCGCACGCGACTATGCATGTGCCCTGCTGGCCGGTCTCGGCGTTCCGGCGGATCTGCCAGCCCGCGCGGTCGAACATCCAGCGGTCACCTGGGCGAAAAGCGGCGCGATGGCGCTGACCGGATACCGCGACGGCCCCCCGGTCATGTGCCCGGCCCCGCTGGCAGCCTGCGCGGACGGCGCCCTGATGGCGCTGGCCCACTGCACCGGCCGCGACTTCCTCGCGATTCACGGCGGCGCCCGCCTGCTGGGCGAACGCGCCGCCATCGCCGGCCATGCCCGCAACGGACCGATCTCCCCCGGCGGAAGCTGCCGCTTCATCGAAGCCCAGGATGGCTGGATCGCCCTCAATCTCGCGCGGGACGACGATTGGCAGATGCTGCCGGCCGTCTTCGAGCGGGAGATTGAGGCCGATTGGGGCGCGGTCGCTGCCGCGGCCCGAGGCATATCCGCCGATATCCTCGTGGCGCGGGGGCGCGATCTGGGCCTGGCGATTGCACCGCACCGGCCTCCCGGGTCGGTTCGCCCCTGGCATCGGGCGATCCTGGAGCCAGGCCATGCGCCGCCGCGAAACGAGGCGCCCGTGGTGATCGAGCTGGCATCGCTCTGGGCCGGTCCTCTGTGCGGGCATCTGCTCGCGCTCGCCGGCGCACGGGTGATCAAGGTGGAAAGCACCAGCCGGCCCGACGGCGGCCGCTCCGGCCCCCGGGCCTTCTTCGACCTGCTCAACGCGGCCAAAGAAAGCGTGGCGTTGGACCTCGCCACCGCGCGGGGGCGCGATCGGCTTCGCGCGCTGATCCGTACGGCCGATATCGTGATCGAGGGCAGTCGCCCGCGGGCGCTGGAGCAGATGGGCATTTCGGCAGCCGAGCTGGTGGCGGAGCGGGGTGGACTCACATGGGTCTCCATCACCGGCTACGGCCGCGCGGGCGAGGCCGCCAACTGGATCGCCTATGGCGACGATGCCGGCGTCGCGGCGGGCTTGAGCATGCTGCTGCCGGATGGACCGATCTTCTGTGGCGACGCCATCGGCGACCCGCTGACCGGATTGCATGCAGCGCTGGCCGCCTATACGCGCTGGCAAAGCGGGCGGGGCGGGCTGGTGTCGATCGCGATCCGCGATGTCGTGCGATACTGCATAGGTTTCGATGCGCCGCCAACGGTGGAGGCTGCGCACGCACGCGCGGCCGACTGGCAGCGTATCCTCGATGCAGCCGGTATTGCCGCCGCGCCGCCATCGGCGCGCCAGCCGGCGGGAAGTGCCCGGCCGCTTGGGGCCGATACGGCGGCGGTGCTGCGGGAGTTCAGGGCCGAATGCTGATCCGCGATGCCGAAATCGACTTCGGGCGCCGTGCCGATATCCGGATCGCCGGCCGCGCGGTCGCGGAGATCGGGCGCCTGACCCAATCGGCCGGCGAGGCGGCAATCGACGCGGGCGGCGATGCCCTGCTGCCTGGGTTGCACGACCATCACATCCATCTGCTGGCCTTCGCCGCCGCGCGCGATTCGGTGCGCTGCGGTCCGCCCTGCGTGGAGGATGCCGGGGCATTGGCGGAGGCTCTGCAGGCGGCGGCTCTGCGTTCCGGCGGGGGCTGGCTGCGGGGCATCGGCTATCACCAGTCCGTCGCGGGCGAGATCGACCGGGACTGGCTGGACCGGGTGTTGCCGCTGTCGCCCGTGCGGATCCAGCATCGCAGCGGCCGGCTGTGGATACTGAATTCGCGGGCCCTCGATATCGTGGCGCAGGGCGAAACCCCCCTCGAAACCCTCGACGGACGTTTCACCGGGCGTCTCTATGACGCTGACAACTGGCTGCGCGACCGTATCGGCGCGACCGAACCACCCATCCGCGCCGCCAGTGACTACCTGCTCAGCCGCGGCGTGACGGGCATCACCGACACTACGCCGGGCAACGATGCGGCGGCTTTCGCGCTCATGGCCACGGCGCGGCGCAGGGGCGATCTTGTGCAGGCGGTCCTGATGATGGGCGGCGACGGGCTGGACGGGCTGCCGGCGCGCGACGGCATTCGCGTGGGTCCGCGCAAATTCCATCTGCACGAAACCGGATTGCCCGACCCCGCCGTGCTGTCGGCTCAAATCCGCTGCAGCCATGAAGCCGGGCGGGCCACGGCCTTCCATTGCGTGACCCTGGCGGAGCTGGTGTTCACGCTCGGCGCGCTGGAAGACGCGGGCAGCATCTCCGGCGACCGGATCGAGCATGCGGGGATTGCCCCGCCGGACATACTGCCCTGGATCGCCCGCCTCGGGCTTACTGTCGTCTCCCAGCCGAATTTCATCGCGGAACGCGGAGATGCCTATTTGCGCGACGTCGACCCGCGCGACCGGCCCTGGCTCTACCGCCAGCGCGCTTTCCGCAAGGCCGGAATTCCCCTGGCGGCGGGAACCGACGCGCCGTTCGGGGATGCCGATCCGTGGAAGGCGATGCAGGCCGCCGTCACCCGCACGGCGCCGTCCGGCACGGTGCTGGATGCGGAGGAGCGGCTGACGCCGGAAGAGGCGGTGGCGCTGTTCCTGGGCGGCCCCGGCGATCCGGGGGGCCCGCCCCGCACCATCGCTGCCGGAGCCCCGGCCGATTTCTGCCTGCTCGACCGGCCGTGGGCCGAGGCGCGGCGGGACCTGTCCCTGGTCGGGGTCACGACGACGATCAAGGATGGGCGGATCGTCTGGCCGCGCTAACCCTCTTGCCCGGCAGGCGGGCCGGGCTTACGAATACAACCAAGCAAATGGTTGGTTTTAACGGGAGGATGCAGCATGGACGACGCCGCCAAGGCCAGCCCGAAAGTCCCGGGGCTGGAGCCGACTTTCCGCCATCTCGACGATCCCGACCAGAAGTGGCAGGAGGTCCGCAGCGTCCGCCGCAAGGATGGGACCAAGGCTTCGATCTGGGAGAAGTGGTTCGCCTTCTCGCCCGACCCGCAATATCTCTCGCTCTACGCCAAGTGGGACCCCGGCATCGTCACCCGCAAGCACGGCCATTACAGCCCGCACGTCATCTACGTGATCAAGGGCGACATGTGGTGCGGCGATCGCTACTGCCCGGCGGGCACCCATGTCGAGCTGCCCTTCGGCGCCTCCTTCGGCCCCTTCGTCGCCGGCCCCAACGGCACGGAGCTGCTCGAGGTTATGATGGGCGACCCCCGCTCCTGGGGGGATGAGCCTGAGGCGTTCGAGCGCGCCCTGGCCGCCCAGGGCGCCACGCCGCTGCCCGACCCGCCCATTGAACTGCCGGACTGGCTGAAGGACCTGCGCAAGCGCTGGATCGTGGATGGGGAGGTGAAGGACTGAGGTTCAGTCCTTCAGGTGCTTGTCCAGAAACCCCGCCGTTCGCGCATCCGCCAGGGCCGCTGCTTCGGCCAGGAACCGCACCCCGTCCTTCCGCGCAAAGGCGTGGTCGGCGCCGGGATAGATATGCGCCTCGGCGCCCGCGATCGTCGCCAGGCGGCCGGCGATCTTGCGCTGGGCCTCGGGCGGCACGAAGCGGTCCTCGCCGGCGATGTGCAGCATGACAGGGTGGGCGATGGCGTCGGCCTCGCCCAGCGCCTTGTCGATGCCGATGCCGTAGTAGCCGACCGCGGCCTGGGCGTCCGAGCGGGTCGCCATCAGATAGGCCAGCTTGCCGCCCAGGCAGAAGCCGAGCACGCCGGCCGTGCCGTTCGAACGCGGTTGCCGGCGGACCCAGGCGAGGGTGGCTTTCAGGTCATCGACTGCCTTGGCCTCGTCGAAGGCGGCGTTGATCGCCATCGCCTTTTCCCAGCCTTCCTTGGTGTCGGGGTCGTAGTCGAGGCCGGGCTCGATCCGCCACAGCAGGTCGGGGCAGACGGCGATATAGCCGCGCGCGGCATACTCGTCGCAGATCGCCCGCATATTGGCGTTCAGGCCCCTGATCTCGATGGCCACCACCAGGGCGGGGGCCGGACCGTCGCCCGGCGGCAGGGCGAGGTAGGCGCCGAAGCGTCCGCCGTCTGCGGCGTCGATCACCACGTTCATACCGAGGCGACCCCGACGCGCTTCCCGCGCAGTAGGTCGATTGCCACGCCGACGACGAAGGCGGCGCCGGTCAGGATGAAGGCGATATGAATGCCGAAGGCCCGGGTCAGCGGGTCGACCGCCCAGGGGTTCAGGAAATCCCCGGCATAGCGTGCGAAATAGCCCATACCCACCGCGCGGCCCCGGGCGCCGGGTCCGGCGCGGGTGATCAGCATATTGTTGACCTGCGGGTTCAACAGGCCGGTGCCGATGCCCGAAATTGCGCAGCCGAACGCAACTTGTCCGGCCCCATGCGCCAGGCCCATCACGACGATGCCGGTCCCGATCAGCGCGGCGCACAGCCGCAACGTCCAGCGGTCGCCCAGCCGCAGGCGCGTCGGGCCGTAGGCCGCCGAGCCCAGCCCGACCATCAGCGCGCTTGCGCCGAGCACCAAGGACTGGGTCGAGGGTTTCAGCACGCCGTTATCCGCCAGCAGGAACGAGACCTGGATCGTTGGCATGAAGGAGCCGACGAACAGGGCGGTGGTGACGACGATCAGTGGCAGCAGCGCGAGGATCGCCCCCGGCGGGGCGGCTTCCTTGATCCGCCGATGCTCGACCAACGGTCGTTTCGGTATCGCGATCGCCGTGGCGATGAAGATCAGGAAGGCAAACAAATACATGGCGAACGGCGCCCGCCAGCCGCCCCATTCGGCCAATTGGCCCGCCGACAGGATGATCAGCAACGCCGCGGCCGCGCCGACCGCGCCCTGATAGCCCAGCACCCGTGCGCGCGCCACCGGATCGAAATATTCGCCGATCATGATCAGCGTGCCGGTCACTGCGCCCGCCGCCGACACGCCCAGCACGAGTCGCGTGGCGATCAGCAGCCAGACATTGTCGAGATAAAGCCCGGCAGAGCCGGCGAGGCCGAAGACGACCAGGATGACCAGCAGGAAGTTCCGCGACCCCACCTTTTCGATCACCCAGCCGGTGATGGGGCCCCCGAACATGATGCCGACGCTGGGCACGATCGCCATGCCGTAGGCGACCTCCTTGCCGTGCCCGCCCTGACCGAAATAGTCCGACAATTGGTGCATGATCGGCGAGATGGCGGTGACCACCAGCGCGACGAAGGTCGTTCCGCTCAGCATCACCGCGATAGCCAGCCAGGTCTGCAGGCGCGACAGCGGCGTGCCCGTCGCCGGGTCGATCAGGATCAGGGGTTCGGCCTTGCTCAATTATGTGCTCCCTGGGCGGGTCCGACCGGCCTGTCGCCGGTAATGGTCACGCGCTGCATCACCCGGCGGCTGGTATAATCGGCGACGGCGTAATGCTGGACCGCGCGATTGTCCCAGAAGGCGACGTCGCCTTCGTTCCAATGCAGCCGGACCTGGAACTCCGGGCTCTTCACATGGGCGAACAGGAAGGTCAGCAGCATGCTGCTCTCCTCATGCGTCAGCCCGTCGATCGACTGGGTCCAGTTGGCGTTGACGTTCAGCATCTTGCGGCCGCTTTCCGGATGGATACGCACAACAGGGTGCGAAACCGGCGGCCAGGCCGACAGGCTGTCGCGCAGTTTCGTACCGGCGACATGCTTGGTGCGCTCGACCATCTGCTCCAGCGAATGGGTGGCGGTGAGGCCGTCGAG
>Ga0207694_10003465_pt1 | contig 12534 bp, 9 predicted proteins | sample KBSC34metaG_FD_184353 | JGI IMG/M metagenome (GOLD analysis project Ga0207694, IMG submission 184353) | Corn rhizosphere microbial communities from Kellogg Biological Station, Michigan, USA - KBS C3-4 metaG (SPAdes) (version 2) | ecosystem: Host-associated > Plants > Roots > Rhizosphere > Soil...
ACCCGTGCGCCACAGCGCCTCGGGCCGGCACGGTCACGCCTCGATCGTGCCGGCCCGAAGCAGCCGCGGGAGCAGACCAGAGCGATCCGCCGGAGCAGCCGGCCCCCAACAGCCGGCCCAAGCGACCGGCCGCCGCGAAGTCCGGGCGCCGAAGCAGCCGGGCGCCACGGCTTCCCCAGACCTCGACCACACCAGGCTTCCCCAGGCCTCACCAGGTGCTCGCGACGCCCCGTGTCTCAGCACCACCCCGGAGGTGTACCTAGTGACACCTCGAAGACACCGCTTAGCACTATGTCGGCCCTGACCTGGTCTTTTCTACCTTTGTCGACGTACCGGTGAACGGCACCGGCGGACTCGGAGGGGTAGAGAGACGATGGCTCGCAAACGGAGCGTCGCGGCCGCACTCGGCGGCTGGAGCGCGCGGCACCGGAAGACCGCCGTGTTCGGCTGGCTGCTGTTCGTGGTGCTGGCGACGGTGGTCGGCGGGGCGGCCGGCCAGAAGAGTCTGACCGATGCGCAGAACGGCGTCGGTTCCTCGGCGCAGGCGCTGCAGATCCTGCAGGACGCGGGCCTGTCCGACCCGGCCTCGGAGATGGTGCTGGTGCACAGCGCCTCGCAGACCGCCGACGCCGCGCAGTTCCATGCGGCTGTGGACGCGGTCGTCTCCGGCGTGCAGGGCACCGGGCAGACCGCGCCGATCCAGAGCCCTTACAGCGCCGGGCTGATCTCCAAGGACCGGCACTACGCCCTGGTCGTCTTCGACATCGTCGGCGACCCGGACAAGGCGGCCGACCACGCGCCGGCCATCCTCGACGCGGTCGCGAAGGTCCGGGCCCAGCACCCTGACGTCAAGCTCGACGAGTTCGGCGACGCCTCGGGCCAGAAGTGGCTCAAGGAGTCGCTGGGCAAGGACTTCAAGCGTGCCGAGTGGACCGCCGTCCCGCTGGCCTTCGGCATCCTGCTCGCCGCGTTCGGCGCGCTGATCGCCGCCGCGCTGCCGGTACTGCTGGCCGTGACCGCGTTCGTCGCCGCGCTGGGACTGCTCGACCTCATCTCCCACTCCATCCCGGTGGCTGACTCGTCCACCTCGGTCATGCTCCTGATGGGCCTGGCCGTGGGCGTCGACTACTGCCTGTTCTACCTGCGCCGGGAGCGTCAGGAGCGCGCGGCCGGCCGCAGCCCGCGGGAGGCGCTGGGCATCGCCGCCGCCACGTCCGGGCACTCGGTGCTGGTTTCCGGCATCACGGTGATGGTCGCGATGGCCGGAATGTTCCTGACCGGCATGCACATCTTCGACGGCTTCGCCCTCGCCTCCATCCTGGTGGTGGCCATCGCGATGCTCGGCTCGGTCACCGTCCTGCCGGCCCTGCTGTCCATGCTCGGCGACCGCATCGACTGGGGACGCCGCAAGAGCCGCCGGCGCCGCCCGGCCCGCGTCGTGAACCCGAACGGCGGCCGCGTCTGGAACGCGACCATGGCCAAGGTCCTGAACCACCCCAAGCCCTTCGCCGCCCTGGCCGTCGGCGCGCTGGTCGTCCTGGCCATCCCGGCCCTCGGCCTGAAGACGCAGTCGCTGAACGTCAACCAGCTCCTGCCCTCCAGCAGCCCGCTGGTGCAGACCTACAACGAGATCAGCGCCGAGTTCCCGGCCAGCCCGTCGCCCGGCATGATCGTCGTGCGGACGCCCGACGTGAACTCCCCCGCCGTCACGCAGGCCGTGGACGCCTTCAAGAGCCAGGCCGCCGCGGCCGGCGCCCTCGGCAACGGCCCGGTCCAGGTCACGCCCTACCCGGCGCAGCACGTCCTCAAGATCCTGTTCCCGGTCGCCGGGCGGGACCACGACACCACCGCCGTCGACGCGATCACGAAGATCGGCAAGACCATCGTCCCGCACACCCTCGGCGCCCTGCCGAACACCACCGCGGCCACCGGCGGTTCGCTGGCCCTGAGCACCGACTTCACCCACCAGCTAGACCGCAGCCTGCTGCCGGTGTTCGTGTTCGTGGTCTCCGTGACCTTCCTGCTGATGCTCGTCGCCTTCCGCAGCTGGGTGATCGCCGCCACCGCGATCGTGCTCAACCTGCTGTCCACCGCGGCGGCCTACGGGGTCATGGTCGCCGTCTTCCAGCACGGCTGGGGCGCGGGCCTGGTCGGCACCACGGCCGTCGGCGCGATCGAGGCCTGGATCCCGCTGTTCGTGTTCGTGGTCCTGTTCGGCCTGAGCATGGACTACCACGTGTTCGTGGTCTCCCGGATCCGCGAGGCCCGCGAACGCGGGGCCAGCACCAAGGACGCCGTCGCCCACGGCCTGCGCGCCACCGCCGGAGCCATCACCAGCGCGGCAGCGATCATGGTCGCGGTCTTCGCGGTCTTCGGCACCCTGGACATGCAGGACTTCAAGCAGCTCGGCGTCGGCCTGGCCGTCGCGATCCTGCTGGACGCCACCATCATCCGCGTGGTGCTGCTGCCGACCGTGATGATCATGCTCGGCGAGCGGAACTGGCGCCGCCGGGACCGCGGGCCTGTGGCGCCCGGCGCGACGCTTCGCCCCGAGACCGGCGGTCCGGTCCCGATCGACGCCGGCCACTTCCGGTAAGCCGGTAGGGCAAACAGACGATGAGTGAGGCGCTCGGCTGGGAAATCCAGCCGGGCGCCTTCAGTCCTTCACCGCACCGGTCGTCATCCCGGCGGCCACATACCGCTGCGCGAGCACCAGCAGGACCGTGGCCGGAACCGACGCCACGACCGCGGTGGCCATGACGGCGTTCCACTGCTGGTTGTTGTTCCCGATGTAGTGGTAGATGCCGAGCGTGATCGGCTGACGGCCGCCGCCGCTGTCCAGGGTGCTGGCGAAGATGAAGTCCGACCAGGCCCACAGGAACGTGAACAGGGAGACCGTGACGAGCGCGTTGCGGCTGACCGGCAGCACGATCGACCAGAACGTGCGCAGCGGTCCGGCCCCGTCCGTCCGGGCCGCCTGCATCAGCTCCTCCGGGATGCCGGACATGAACGCCGTGAAGACCAGCACACCGAACGGGACGGCGAGCGTGGAGTCGGCGACCACCAGCCCCGGCAGGGTGTTGATGAGGTGCGTGTTCAGCAGGATCGCGTAGAAGCCCATCGCCATGATGATGCCGGGAATCATCTGCGCCACCAGCAGGACGAAGCTGAGCGCGGCGCCGCCCCGCGGACGGAGCTTGGCCAGCGAATACCCGGCCGGGGCCGAGACGACGAGCGTCAGCGCGACCGTGGCCAGGCCGACGATCAGGCTCGTGCCGAGGTAGGGCAGCTGGTCGTGCAGGACCGCGCTGTAGCCGGCGAGCGTGCCGTGCAGCGGGAACCAGCTCGGCGGCGACTTGCGCATGTCCTGGTCGCGGGTGAGGGACTCGTTGATCATCCAGTAGACCGGGAACAGCATCACCGCGGTCAGCAGCACGCCGATGACGGTCTTGCCGCGCGTCCGGTTACGGCTGCGGCTGCGCTTCCCCACCTGACCGATACGGGCGGCGGGGGCAGTGCGGACAGTCCGCGCGGTCCGGACTGTGCCTTGGGCGGGCATATCAAGCTCCTTGCGCTCGCCGCTGCGTGCGGATGTAGACGAGGCCGAGGATCAGGGCGAGGACCACCAGCAGGTTCCCCACCGCGGCCCCGGGCCCGAACTTCGGCAGCAGGTTCCCGAAGCCCAGCCGGTAGGACCAGGTGGCGAAGGTGGTCGAGGAGTCCACCGGACCGCCCTTGGTCATGATCCAGATGATGTCGAAGACCTTCAGCGTGTAGACCCAGCCCAGCAGCAGGGTGATCGCGCTGACCGGGCGGAGCATCGGGAAGGTGATGCGCCGGAACTGCTGCCAGGGGGTCGCCCCGTCGATGGCCGCGGCCTCGTACAGCGCCTCGGGGATCGACTGCAGGCCGCTGTACAGCAGCACCAGGTTGAACGGGATCCCGATCCAGATGTTCGCGATGACGACCGACACCAGCGACCAGTGCGGGGAGGTGAGCCAGTCCACCGGCGCCACCCCGAGCAGGTGCAGGCCGTAGTTCACCACGCCGGAGTCGCTGTTGAGCATCCACGCCCACGTGGACGCCGACACGATCAGCGGCAGCAGCCACGGCACGAGGAACAGCGCCCGCAGCGTCGCCGAGAGCCGGAAGTGCTGGTGGAAGAACACGGCCAGCGCCAGGCCGATGGTGAACTGGAAGACCAGCGAGGCGACGGTGAACACGATCGTGTGCAGCAGCGCCGGGCTGAACGTCGGGTCGTGGAAGACCTTGGTGTAGTTGCCGAACCCCGCGAACGTGGCGCCGCCGTGCACGAACGAGCCGACCGTGTAGTTGCGCAGGCTCAGGTCGATGTTCTTGTACAGGGGATAGGCGTAGAACAGAGCCAGATAAGCCGTGACCGGCGTGAGGAATGCCCACGCCGCCCACTGACTGGAACTCGGCCTCGCGAAGCGGGTCGATGTCGAACGGACCATGAGTGCCGGACCCCGGATCAGCCGGCCGACGAGACGGACTTCTGCGCCGTGCCCAGGGCGCCGGCCGGGTTGGCCGAGCCGGACAGCGCGGCCTGGACGGCGGTCCACATCTGCTCGGAGATCTTCGGGTACTTCGTCCCCAGGTTGTCGCTGGTGCGGCCCTTCGCCGCGTGCACGGCCTGGACCCACGTGCCCAGCTCCGCGTCCGCCGCGACCTGCTTGGTCTGCACGGCGTCGGCGGCGGCGACGTAGGACAGCGTCGTGTCGGTGGTGAAGGCGTTGTCGGCGTTGGTCAGGCAGGCCACCAGCTTCTCCGACGTGGCGTACCGGCCGGTGTCGGACTGCACCGGCACGGTCACGAACTCCCCGCCGGTCGGCGCCGGGGCCGTGCCGCCGTCCTTGGCCGGGATCGGGATGATGCCGAACGGGAATCCGGCCTTGTTCGCGTTCGCCAACTGCCACGTGCCGTTCTCGGAGAAGGCCGTGTCACCGGCGGCGAACTCCTGCCAGCTGGTGGTCTGGGTGTCGTTGATGACCGAGTTGGGCGCGTAGCCGTTCTTGAGCCAGGTCGTCCACAGGCTCAGCGCGTCCACGGCCTGCGGCGAGTCGAGCTTGGTCAAGTCGGCCTTGGCGCCCCAGAACCAGGGCAGGAACTGGAAGCTGCCCTCCTCGGTGCCGATCGCGGAGAAGGTGATGCCCTTCTTGCCCGCCGCCTTGACCTTCGCCAGCGCGGCGTTGAGCGAGTCCCAGTCCTTGATCGAGGCCGGGTCGACGCCGGCCGCCTGCAGGATGGTCTTGTTGTAGTACAGCGCCAGGGTGTTGGCCCCGATCGGCACGCCGTAGGTCTTGCCGTTCAGCTGCCCGGCGGCGAGCAGGTTGGGCTCGGCCGCCGAGGTGTCGATCTTCGTCGTGCCGGTGTCGGTGAGCACGCCGGCGTCGGCCAGGGTCGAGACCACCGGGTTGTCGACGATCAGCACGTCCGGCGCGTTGCCCTGCTGGGCGGCCAGCAGCGCCTTGCTGGTCAGGTCGGTGGTGTCGTAGGCGGTGACCTTCACGGTCACGCCGGCGTCGGTCCCGCACTTGGTGAGCAGCTTCACCCACGCCGAGCCGTTGTCGAACTGCGGGTACGGGTCCCAGACGGTGTACGTGCCCGACGCCGCGGACGAGGAGGAGGACTTGGCCGCCGACGAGGACGAGCACGCGGTCGCGGCGCCGGCCACCAGGGCCAGGGCGGCGAGGGTGCCGGCGGTGCGGCGGCGCGAAGAGGCTGCGGACGACATGGAAGAGAGCCTTTCTGGAGCGAAAGATTCGGAAGGCGGAGCGGGAGGGGTGCCGGTCCGGGAGGCGGGAATCGGGTCCCGGACCGGCGGTGCATCGGTGGCGGATGCCGATACAGATCGGATGCGGATCCGATCAGATGCGGATCAGCTGCGGATTCGGATGCGGATCAGCTGCGTCCACTGATGCGATTACAGGTACAGATCAGCGGGCTGTCAGGGTCCACAGGTGGTCGGCGGTGCCGTTGTCGTCCCACTGCAGGACCTGCGCCCCGGAGGCGGTGCTCATGTTCTGCACACCGAGCAGCAGACCGCTGTTGTCGTTCGCGATCTTGTACTGGCCGTTCCCGGCCGGGATGACCTGCCACAGGTGGTCCGCGGTGCCGTTGTCGCCCCAGATCAGCGCGGTACCGCCGTCTGCGGTGCTCATGGCGTTGATCCCGAGCACCAGGCCGCTCGCCACGTTCTGGATCTTGTAGAGCCCTGAGCCCGCGGCGACGAGCTTCCAGGACTGGGTCGCCCCCGATCCGGCGGTGGCCTGGTCGGCGAGCGTGCCCTGGGCGGTGCCGGCGTTCTGGGTGTCCAGTGCCAGGCCGCTGTTGACGTTCTTGATCTGGTACGTCCCGGCCAGGGACGTGGAGGTCCCGCTCGGGGTGACCACCAGGTGGTAGCCGTTCGAGGCGTTCATCGCGACCGGCACCGTGATCGAGCCGTTGACGATCGGGAAGTCGCTCTGCGAGATCGTGAACGGCGCCGAGACCGCGCTCGTCCGGCCGCGCGAGGGCGTGTATTCGAGCTTGACGTGCGCCGTGCCGCTGAAGGCCGACAGCGCTCCGAGCCCGGACACGGTCACCGCGTCCGCTCCGGCGCCGCCGCCGAACACGACGCTGACCTGCTTGCCGTCCGAGGTCACCGAGGCGGCGCCGTCGAGGCCGGTCTGCGCCGGCGGCGTGGTGGTGACCATGTTCCCGGTCATCGCGCCGTACCAGGTGTACAGCCAGTAGGCGCCGTTGGGCGCGCCGCCGGTGGACACCAGCGTGTCCCCGAGCGTGCCGTACTGGTTCCAGAAGGCGAGCTCTGCGTTGTCCACTCCGGCGCGCTCGAACTTGGCGATGTAGCCGGCCAGCGGGCCGGGCACGCCGACTTCGCTGGTCGTGCCGTACTCCTCGATCGCGATCGGCCGCGGGCTGATACCCAGGCTCGCCTCCAGCGACCGGTACGCCGCGACGTCGCCGGGGATCGAGCCGGAACCGCCGAGTTCGTGCCAGCTGACGATGTCCGGCAGCGTGCCGCTGGCCTTCGCGTCGGACAGGAAGGTACTGAACCAGCTCTGGTTCCAGTGCGAGTAGCTCGGGCCCTGGATCGGGGTGTGGCTGTCCTTGGAGCGGACCTCCTTGTAGGTGGTGGCCCAGCCGCTGTCGAAGCTGCCGGCGGCGCTGGTGTTCCAGGTCCAGTCCGGCTCGTTCCACAGCTCGTAGGCGCTGATGTTGGTCGCGCCCGAGGACTTCACCGACGCGACCTGGGTGTCGACGGCCGACAGCCAGTCGCTCCAGCTGACCCACTTGTAGGGGAAGTTGGGATACCAGTCCGGCATCCGCACCACGACCTTGGCGCCTGCGCTGGCCGCCTCCGGAGCGACCACCAGGGCGTCACCGCCCGGGCCGGGTTCGCCGTTGGGCAGCTGTTTGCCGCCCGGCGCCATCTGCACGAAGGTGTTCGGGTGCAGCGGCGCGACCAGGCTGTTGCTGGGGACCGTGGCGGTGTCCAGGCCGTACAAGCTGCCGGTGGCCACGTGGGTCACCGAGCGGAAGGGCTGGTCGGCGTGGACCACGAGGGTCGTCGCAGAGGTCGCCGCGGCGTGGGCTGGGGTGGTCAGCGCGACGGCTGTCGCGGCGGCCAGCCCCAGCGCTGCTATCGCGGCGCCGGACCGGCGGGCGGATAGCGGGATGTTGCGCTTCAACACACGGTGCTTCATTGCCTCTCCTGACGGGGTGGGGATGAGCCTGTGCTTAAAAAGTCGGAAGCCACACGCGCATGGAGCCGTCCTCACGGTTGGCCCAGGCGTAATAAGGGATGGCGGTCAGGTCGACAGGACCGCCGGCGGCTTCGCCGTCCTCAGCGAAAGCCGTATAGGGCCACCACTGTTCGGCCGAAGCAGCACGACGGTGTCCGTGCGCGAGCACTGTCGTGACTCCACCGAGCAGATCGGGGCGCTCCTTGAGGATGAGCGGTCGCGAGGTGTCGAGCACGATGTCGTCCAGACCGCCGCCGGGATGGTCGACCTGCTCCAGGCAGTAGACCAAGGGCCCGTGTTCGATCGCGACGCAGCCGCGCACCGCGTCGACGCGGGCGTCCGCCTGGATGAGCCGGGGCATCATGGCGAGGTCGAGGACGACCTGCTCCCCCGGCGTCCATCGGCGCGTCAGGCGCAGCCAGCCGTCGCGCGCCGGAGCGCTCGTCTCGTCCTCGACGCGGTCCGCGTACTCGACGCTGAAATCGGTGCACCACTGCGGGATCCGCAGGGACAGCGTCCATTCTCGGTCGGCCGGCGCCTCGAGAATGTTAACGGTAACACGACCGGCCCAAGGATAATCCGTGGTGACGCCCACGACCGCCTCCACGCCGGAGCCGGCGGTGTCGCCGACGTCGCCGCGGAACTCGCCGGTCGCGTACTGATGCAGTTGCAGACCCCTGCCGTCGGTCGATGAGACGTAGTGGTCCAGGCTCGCCAGCAGCCGCATGACGTTCGGCGGGCAGCACGCGCACCGGAACCAGCGGGTGCGGCGGGCGGAGTGGTCGCCGCCGGGATCGATGTGGCCGTCGCGCACTTGCAGGGGATTGACGTAGAGCCAGGTGAGGCCGTCGAGCGAGACACCGGACAGGAAGCCGTTGAACAGCGTGCGCTCGATCAGGTCGCTGTAGCGGGCCTCGCCGGTGAGCAGCGCCATGCGCCAGCTCCACTGGATCGAGGCGATCGCGGCGCACGTCTCGCAGTAGGCGCGCTCGTTGGGCAGCTCGTACGGGTCGCCGAAGTCCTCCTCGTCGTGGTGCGCGCCGACGCCGCCGGTCAGGTGGGTCTTCGTCGCGACCATCGCCGACCACTGACGCTCGGCGGCCGTCCGCAGCGCTTCCTCGCCGGTCTCGACGGCGAGGTCGGCGACCGCGGCGAGCAGGTAGAGCTGGCGGACGGCGTGGCCTTCGACGGTCACGGCGTCGCGCACCGGCACCCGGTCCTGGCAGTACGCCTCCCCGCCGAGCAGTCCGCGTCCGTGGCCGTCCACGAAGTAGGCGGCCAGGTCGAGGTAGCGCCGCTCCCCCGTCTCCCGGTAGAGCTCGACCAGCGCGGTCTCCACCTCGGGGTGGCCGTCGACGCCGTCGATCGGCCGGCCGCTGCCGGGCGCGCCGAAGGAGGCGTCGATGTGGTCGGCGAAGCGCCGGGCGATCGCCAGGAGCCGGTCGCCGCCGGTGGCGCGGCTGTGGGCCACCGCCGCCTGGATCAGGTGCCCGGCGCAGTAGAGCTCGTGGCCCCAGCGCAGATCGCGGTAGCGGCCTTCGCCCTTGCCGGACTGGAACCAGCTGTTGATGTACCCGTCGGCCTCCTGCGCGTCGGCGATCAGACCGACGAGGCGTTCCACGTCGTCGGCGAGCTGCGCGTACTCGGGGTCGTCCGACTCCAGCCGGGCCAGCTGCCAGGAGGCGGCTTCCAGCCATTTGTAGACGTCCGAGTCCATGAACGGGTAGTCGCCGCGGAAGGCGCCGGTCGCGGTGCCCGCCGCCAGGCGCAGGTCGTGCAGGTTGCCCGCGGACTCCAGCAGCTCAGGACCCTGCGGGATGCCGACGCGGGCGTTGACCTCCTGCCGCAGAGCCCAGAAGCCCGCCCCGAGCACCGGCCCGGCGGTGGGGCGCAGCGCGGCCCGGGCCTGCGGGCCGTACCGGACGGGTCCGGTCTTCGGTGGCGGGTCGGATGAGCGGGCCATGGTTCTCCCCAGGTGCGAGTGCCCAGCAGATTGAGCAAAGCTTTTCCTGGCGGAAACCTATGGTCACCTTCGCGGCAACGTCAAGACCCTTGCGCAAAGAGTTTCTTTTTTTCCCAAGTTTGCGCAATCGGTGTCCCACCTGCGAGGATGGCCGCGATCCCCGGCCGCCCCCGTCGAGAAATGAGGACCGCACGTGTCGGACTCCGTTCGTCCCGCAGCCGCCGGAGCCCCGGCGCGAGTGACGCTGGCCTCGGTCGCGACACGGGCCGGCGTGAGCATCGGCACGGTGTCCAAGGCGCTCAGCGGCACCGGCCGGATGCGCCCGGAGACCCGCGAGCGGGTCGTCGAGGCCGCCGCCGAGCTCGGGTTCACCCCGAACGCGAACGCGCAGAGCCTGCACAGCGGCCGGACCTGGACGGTCGGCCTGATCACCACCGACGGGATCGGCCGCTTCAGCAGCCCGGTCCTGCTCGGCGCCGAGGACGCGCTCGGCGCCGGGCAGATCAGCGTCCTGCTCTGCGACACCCGCGGCGACGCGATCCGCGAGCAGCACCATTTACGGACCCTGACCGAGCGCCGGGTCGACGGCATCATCGTCACCGGCCGGCGCACCGACGCCCGGGCCCCGCTGGCCGGCGTCGGCTCGATCCCGACGGTGTACGCGTTCTCGCCCTCGACCGACCCCGACGACGTGTCGGTGGTCTCCGACGACGCCGGCGGCGCCACGCTCGCCGTCGAGCACCTGCTCTCGCTCGGCCGCACGAGGATCGCCCACGTCACCGGCCCGGCGCACCACGCCGCCGCCCAGCAGCGGGCCGCCCGGACCCTGGACCTGCTCGACGCCGCGGGCCTCGCCCCGGCCGCCGGCCGCGTGCACTACGGCGACTGGAGCGAGGTGTGGGGACGCCGCGCCGCCGAGGCCGTGCTGCACGCCGCCCCCGACACCGACGCGGTCTTCTGCGGCAACGACCAGATCGCCCGGGGCTTCGCCGACGCGCTGCGCGAGCGGGCGATCCGCGTCCCCGACGACATCGCGATCGTCGGCTACGACAACTGGGACACCATGACCCTGGCGTCCCGGCCGCCGCTGACCACCATCGACATGAACCTCGGGGAGGTCGGCCGCGTCGCCGCGCTGCGGCTGATCGAGGCGATCGACCAGGGGACGGCGCAGGCCGGGAACGCGCAGGCTGGGAACGCGCAGGCTGGTGCGATGCAGACCGGGACGCAGACCGGGACGATCACGATCCCGTGCCGGTTGATAGTGCGGGAGTCGGCGTGATCGGCTCGGCCTCGGAGGCGTAGGCCTCGGCGACGTCGGCCCGGTTGAAGACCCGCCACGTGGTGGCCGCGACCAGCACGGCCACCACGAACGCGACCCAGTACGGCGCGGTCAGCCCGAACTTCCCGGCGATCACGCCGCCGAGGACCGCCCCGACACAGTTCCCGCCTGCGGCGATGAACAGGGTGGTGCTGGCGACGCGTCCGTACATCTCCGGCGGTGTGAGCCTCTGCCGCAGGGAGTTGCCGACGATCGACCACAGCGCTCCGTGGATGCCGAACGCGAACAGGAAGAACCCGACCACATAGGAGTTCAGCGAGGTCGCCAGCACCAGATGCAGCGCCGCCTCGATGACCAGGCCGATCCGGATGGTCCAGGTCGCGGTCACCTTCTTGATCAGCCGGTCGCCGATCGCCGAACCCAGGATCGATCCGGCGGCCATCACGGTGAACAGCAGTCCGTAGCCGACCGAGCTCAGATGCAGACGCTCCTTGGCGAGCAGCACCAGGATCGCCAAGGCCGCGGTCAGCGTCACGTTGAGCAGGCCGATCAGCACGGCCATGGTCCGCAGGATGCGCTGACGCCGGAGCCAGACGAAGCCTTCGGCCATCTCCGCCCAGACGGCGCGGATCGGGTGCGGGCGGCCCGCGGCGTCACCGGCCTCGTCCGACACCCTGGGCACCTCGTCCGCGACCGCCTTCGGCGCAGCCCGATACGACCCGGCGACCATCGCGATCAGCACCGCGCTGACCGCGTAGGTGCCGGAGTTGGCCCAGAACGGGATGCTCGCCGCGACGACGAACAGCAGCGCGCCGAACGGCCCGGCGATCATGTTCTGCATGACCGTCACACCGCCGATCAGCCAGCCGTTGGCCCGTTCCAGCCCCTCGCGCGGCACCACGGCCGGGATCATGGCCTGGCCGGCGCTCCGGAAGACGATTTCTCCGGTGTTGATCAGGAACAGCACGACGTAGATCACCGCGATGCCCGCGTAACCGGTGCTGATGGCGAACGCCAACGCCCCCATCAGCACCACGCGCGCCCAGTCGACGACGATCATCAGCCTGCGGCGGTCGACCCGGTCCACCAGGACCCCGCCGGGGAGCGCGAACAGCAGCCAGGGCAGCCACGCGACGCCCTGCGCCGCGGAGATCACCAGCGGACTGGAGGTCCGCGACGCGATCAACAGCGGGGTCGCCACGGTCGCCAGACCGACCCCCAGCGCCGAGGCGGTGCTCGCGAACCACAGCTTCGCGAAGCCGGCGCCGAGCTGGACCTTCCCCGTCTCACTCCCCATAGCGAGCGAAGCTAGCACAGCGTAGGGGCTGGGCGTCAGTGGCGAACGGCGGGTTCGTGGGTTACCGCAGCCGGGCCCGGGTGATCCGTCTGACCGGCGTGCCGGCCACCCCCGACATGCGCTTCCGCGCCGGTTCGGTGGGCATCGCCTTCATGAACGTGGTGCTGATGCACCCGCTGGGCTTTGGGCGTCTTTAGGGGTGCGGGGGGGGGACTCGATTCCTGCG
>Ga0207694_10003468_pt1 | contig 12533 bp, 9 predicted proteins | sample KBSC34metaG_FD_184353 | JGI IMG/M metagenome (GOLD analysis project Ga0207694, IMG submission 184353) | Corn rhizosphere microbial communities from Kellogg Biological Station, Michigan, USA - KBS C3-4 metaG (SPAdes) (version 2) | ecosystem: Host-associated > Plants > Roots > Rhizosphere > Soil...
GCCAGCAGTGCGGCGGCAACGCTGCGCGCGCAGGTCGTGGCGAGGCGGAGCGCCCCGGCTTGCAGCGCATCGGCATCGCGGGCGTGGTCACGCAGCCACGTATCGGCATGGCGGATCGCGCCGTGGGTCGCTTCGGCATCGTGATCGGCCACCGCTCCGTCGGCGGCTTCGATCCAGTCATCAACCGCCTCCACGAGCGCATCAATTCCGAGTTTTTCGAGCGCACGCAGGAAATCCAGCGCCTGCACATTGCTCGAACCTTCCCAGATCGGGAACACCTGTGCGTCGCGCAGCAGCAGTGGGATGCCACTGTCTTCGAGGTAGCCGATGCCGCCGAACGCCTCAATGGTTTCCGAGGCGATGTGCACCCCGAGCTTGCAGATCCACGCTTTCGCCAGCGGCGTCAGCAAGCGTTGCAGCGCGGCGTCCCGGTCATTGCCTGCGCCCGATTCGACGCGTCCCAGCAGCAGCGCCACTTCCATCGCCAAATGAAACGCAGCCTCGAACTCGGCTTCCCAGCCGGCCAGCGAATCGGCGAACAGCGGTTGTTCGATCAACGGCTTGCCGAACGTGGCGCGGCGCCGCGCATAGTCGCGCGTCAAGGCGAGGCAACGCGCCATCGTCGAAAGCGACCCGAACGCATTCCACAGCCGCGTCACCTGCAGCACCGGTGTGATCGCGCGCACGCCATTCGTGGTGCCGCCGACCAATTCCGCGCGCGTGTCGTGCAGGTGGATTTCCGCGGTCGGCAGTTCGCGGGTGCCGAGCTTGTCCTTCAGGCGATCGAGGATGATGCCGTTCCAGGAACCATCGGCGTTGCGCGTTTCGACGCAGAACAGCGCAAGGCCATCTGGGCCATCGGGGTTGCCATCTGGACGCGCCAGCGCCAGCGCGACTTCGGCGTTGATGGCGGAGGTGAACCATTTGCGTCCGTTCAATCGCCACGTGCCGTCGCCGTCGCGGCGTGCGGTGGTCTCACTGCCGCCGACGTCGGAGCCGCCGGTGTTTTCGGTCATCCATTGGCCGCTGATCCAGAACGTCGCGGAATCGCGGCTCAAGAGGTGCGGAAGAATGCGATCGCGCAGGTCAACGTTTGACGCGCCGCGCAGCGTCGTGGCGACGCCGTCGGTCATCGCCAGTGGGCAGGAGTAGAACGCGCTTGCGGCGTGGTACAGGTAAACCTTGGCGAACTGCTGCACGCGCGCGAATCCACCAAGCGCACGATCGTGACCGTCGGCGACGAGCCCGTATTTCGCAGCGATGGCCGGCCCTTCGCACCATGTTGGCGTCAGCTCGATGCGATCGACGCGGTTGCCCCACACGTCCCAATTCGTCAGCACTGGTTGGGCGGGCGGGGTGGTGGTCTCGCGCGCGTAGGCACGTCGCGCATACTCGGCGAGTGCAACGAAATCCGGTTCTGCGCCGTGTCGTTCCGCATCGGGCAGCACACGTGACAACCACGATTGCAGCACGCGGTCGTCCCGGTACGGATCGGCGAGTCGCGGCGCGGGCTGGACGAAGCTCATGTTGAGAGAAGATCCGGGCCCCTCTCTCCCCGGGAGAAGGGTGGGGGTGAGGGTTCAGGATCGAAGCATGGCACCATTTCGAATTGTCCGTAGAAGAGCTTTGCGAAACCGTACCCTCACCCGGCGCTACGCGCCACCCTCTTCCGGAGGGAGAGGGGCTATGCCTTGGCGCCGCTTTGGTCTGCGCGCGCACGACAGGATCACGACGACCGCCAGCGCGAGTTCGAGGATGGCGAACACGCGCTCGCCCGGCGCGGACCACGCTTCGGCCACGCCGTGGCAGAAGTAGAACAGGCAGATCATGCCGGCCAGCAGCAACATGCGCGCCGGTGTGCGCCAATACAGCAGTGGGATCGCCAGCGGCAGCAACGCGATCAGCATCGCCACCGCGACAGGCATGCGCATGGGCGGCAGCAGCCATGCGTGCCAGACGACCTGAAGCAACGCCAACGCACCCCAGGCTGCGAAGCCGATGCGTTGCTGTGCGCTGACGTTCACGCGTTTGCGGCCAGGCGCTTCGCGACGTCGGCGACGCGTCGCCCGAGCACCCGCGCAAGCGTGCGTTCGTCGTCGCTGGTAGGGCGATCGCCATTGACCCCGGACACGTGGCTGGCGCCGTACGGCGTGCCGCCCGTGGTGGTGGCATTGAGCGCGGGTTCGGTGAAGGGAATGCCGACGATCAACATGCCATGATGGATCAGCGGCATCATCATCGACAGCAGCGTCGATTCCTGGCCGCCGTGCATCGTGGACGTGGACGTGAACACCGCGGCCGGTTTGCCGACCAGCGCGCCCGAAGCCCATTCGGCCGGCGTGGAATCGAGGAAGTGCTTCATCGGTGCGGCCATGTTGCCGAAACGCGTGGGGCTGCCCACGATCAGCCCCGCGCATTCGTGCAGGTCCTTCAGTTCCACATAGGGCGCGCCTTCGTCAGGCACCGGCGGGTGCGCCGATTGCGTGACCGCTGCCACCGGCGGCACCTGGCGCAGGCGCGCGCGCATGCCGTCGACTTCCTCGACGCCGCGCGCGATCAACCGCGCGAGTCGGGCGACGCTGCCGTTGCGACTGTAATAGACAATCAGTATTTCCATTGTCCGATATTGTTTCCCGTCATCGAAAGCCATGGTTTACGGATGCCAACGCCCGCATCTCATGGCGTTTCCTTTGTCCCGCGGTTGCACTAGCCTTTTCGCATGAGACGGCTTTCGGGCTTTCGCCAAATACTGCGCCGCGACCGGCTGAAGGCGTTCGCGAAATTCCTGTGGTACCGCTTCCGCGATGACAAGTGTTTCGAAACCGCCGGCGCGCTCTCGTACACGACGTTGTTCGCGGTGGTGCCGCTGCTGACCGCGGTGGTGGCGATCCTTGCCGTGTTCCCGGTGTTCGCCGGGCTGCGCGAGCATGTTTCCGATTTCATCTTCCGCAATTTCGTTCCGGCGTCCGGCGAAACGGTGCAAGGATACCTGCTCCAGTTCGCCGACAACGCCAGCAAGCTGACCATCGTCGGCATCCTGTTCCTGCTGGCGAGCGCGTTGATGATGCTGGCCAGCATCGAGGATCGCTTCAACCGGATCTGGCGCGTGCCTTCGCCGCGCAAGGGCAGTGCGCGTTTCCTGCTGTATTGGGGGGCACTGACGCTGGGTCCCCTGGCGCTGGTCGCGGCGGTGGCCGCGAGTTCCTGGGTGTTCGCGCAACCGGTGCTGCGCGGCGCCGGCAACGCGGGCGTATTGGGTTTGCAGCTGGTCGCGCTGCTGCCGTTCGCGGTCACGTGGGTGGGCCTGAGCGTGCTGTACCAACTGGTGCCCAACTGCCGGGTGCGCTGGCGCGACGCGATTGCGGGCGCGCTGGCCGGGGCCTTGCTGTTCGAGGCGGCGCGCAACGGTTTTGCCTGGTACGTGCAGGATCTCGCGAATTATCAGGCGGTGTACGGTGCGCTGGCGGTGATTCCGATCCTGCTGATCTGGATTTACCTTTCGTGGGTGATCGTGCTTTTGGGGGCGACGCTCACCGCCGCGCTGGACGCGTTCGAGTACCACGACCCGCACGAGATGCTGCCGCCGGGTTGCGAGTTCGTGGGCCTGATGCGGGTGCTGCAGCATTTCGCGATCGCGCAACGCTCCGGGGAAGGTTTGTGCGAATCGGATTTGTCGCAGCGTGAGCGTTTCCTGACCGCCGACCTGCTGCAGCGTTATCTCGTGGATCTCAGGCGGGCCGGGATGATCCGCTGCACCGCCGGTGGCGAATGGGTGCTGGCGCGCGACCTCGACAGCGCTTCGCTGGACGACGTGTTCCGCGCGGGGGATTACCGGCTGCCGGACGATGCGTTGTCATTGCAACGCGCCAGCGTCGGTCTGCTGCCCGAGGTGCGGGTGGCGTTGCAACGCGCCGAAGCCGCGTTGCGTGGCAACCTGGCGATACCGTTGCGACACGTGTTCGCCTCGGCGGCGCGCGAGTCGTCCACCAAGTCCGAGGAGAAACCTTGATGAATGTGTTCCGCCGCGGTGCGTGGATGTTGGTGCTGGCATTGGCTTGCACGACGGGTATCGGGCACGCGCAACCGCCGACCTCGGCGCCCGCGCTCAGCATCCAGACGCTGGACGGCAAGACCTTCGACCTCGCGGTGATGCGCGGCAAGTGGGTGGTCGTGAATTTCTGGGCGACCTGGTGTTCGCCATGCATCGCCGAGATGCCGGCCCTTTCGAAGTACGTCCGCACGCACAAGGACGTGGCCGCGGTCGGCCTGGCCTACGACCGCTCGCCGCGCGCCGAGGTGCTGGCCTTCGCGAAAAAACACCCGGTCGATTACCCGTTGGCGCAGCTCGACATGGACGATCTTCCGCGTGGCATCGAAATGCCGGCCACGCTGCCGACGACTTACCTGATCGCGCCGGGCGGGCGGTTGGCGAAACGCTTCATCGGCCCTGTCGATGCGAAGTTGCTGGACGCGGCGATCGCGACGTCCAAGTCGCCGCGGTCCAGCAGCGGAGCGCAAGGTCCATGACTTGCGCACGCTTCATCGTCATCGGGAAAGTGCAGGGCGTGTTCTTCCGGGCCTCCACGCGCGAGCGCGCGTTGCGCCTCGGCCTGACCGGCCACGCGAAAAACCTTGCCGACGGAAACGTGGAAGTGGTGGCGTCGGGCAGCCGCGAAGCCATCGACGAGCTGGATGCGTGGCTGCACCACGGGCCGCCTGCGGCGAGCGTCGAAAACGTCCGGCGCGAGGCGTTGCCGGAACAGTCGTGGCGTGGATTCACCACCGCCTGAGCCTTCGGCTCAGGTCGGGATGTGTTCCGGATATTGCGGCGCATCGCCCGGAATGGCGTACCACGCCGCCTTGTGCGCGGTGAAGATGTGCTGGGCCGGTTCGCCTTCGACTGGCGTGTCCAGCGTGCCAAGGCGCAGGCGCAACAGGTCGGGCGTCGCGTCTCGGCGGCTGTACAACTGTGCGCCGCAACCCGTGCAGAAAACCCGGTACACGCCGGGCGAGGATTCGAATTCGGCCAGCGCATCCTTGCCGCTCAGCAGGCGCAGATCCGCGCGCGCGATCGGCGCCACCGCGTTGAACGCCGAGCCATTGGCCTTGCGGCATTTGCGGCAATGACACACGGTGATCGGGCCAAGTTCGCCGTGCACCTCGTAGCGCACGGCGCCGCACAGGCAAGTGCCAGTGTGCATGATGGATCTCCCGTGAAAAACGCGATGATACGCGGGCACACAATCAGCGCTCGCCCAGTCTCGGAATCAGCCCGACCAGGTTGCACGGCCGCGTGCGGGCGTCGAGTTGCGCGCGCAGGATTTTCTCCCACGCGGTCCGGCACGCCGACGTCGAGCCGGGCAGGGCGAACACGAAGGTTTGGTTGGACAACCCCGCGAAGGCGCGCGACTGCAACGACGACGTGCCGATTTCCTCGAAGCTGATCGCACGGAACAGTTCGCCGAAACCGGGCATTTCCTTGTCCAGCAGCGGCAGCACCGCTTCCGGCGTCGAGTCGCGGCCGGTGAAGCCGGTGCCGCCGGTGATCAGGATGCCGTGCACGTTCGCGTCAGCGATCCATGCCGCCACCTGTGCGCGGATCGCGTAGCGGTCGTCGTGCAGCAACTTGCGTTCTTGCAGGCGGTGTCCGGCTTCGATCAACGCATCGACAAGAAATTGCCCCGACGTGTCGCTCTCGATCGTGCGCGTGTCCGAAACCGTCAGCACGGCGAGACTCAATGGAATAAACGGGGCTTTGGTGCTCATCTGAAAGGTCCAATCGACGAAAGGTTGCTGAAAGGTAACTGGTGCAGAGTGCCAACCGTTGTCTTGGGAATCCGGGTTGTTGGGGCGGAACTCGCAAGGGGACAGAAGATGGCCGAGCCAAGGGGGTGCTTCCCGTGCTGGTTGCATGGCCTGTCATGCGGGTTGTCGCTGTTCTTGTGGCGGCGGTGGAGCCCGCATTTTGGCATCCCTTTCGTCGCATCGTTCTTGATGCTGCTCTTGGCGTTTGCGCTGCCGAGCATCGCAGTCGCCGCTGGCCCGCAGACAATCAAGTTCACCAATGGACCGCCACCGATAACTCTCCCACCGGTTCAGGTAACCGCCACCTATGACCCATATGGGTACGATACAGGCGGAGCTATCACTGTCGGCGGCGGGCGAATGCCAAACTTGTTCAACGGTACCGGCAGGGATTTCAGTTTCAACAATACGAAGAGCGCGACCACAGACAAAGAGAAGGACAAGGCCGGGTGCCAAGGCCACGTAGGTGACCCCGTCGAGGTCGATGATGGCGCGAAACTTCTGAGCATTCCGCTATTCGCTCTTCCGGGCGAGATGGGTCTGACGTTCGCTTTGTACTACCACTCCGAAACGGGTTCGGGCGTAGACAATTACGAACCTTGGCTATCCAGCATCGATTACCTGCTGGATACGGATTGTGGCTTTACCAACCCCAACATAGCCTGCAATCAAGTGACGCTCTATCGGCCGGATGGTTCGAGCGTTTCTTTTTCTGGGAATCACGCCTCTTATGGAAATTTTCCGGAGATCGGTGGCGGCGGTCTGGCGACTTTGACGCACAATTCGGACGGGACTTGGATCCTCCATGACGAGGACACAACGGTCCAGACTTATGAATCGGACGGCTTGCTAACTTCGATCAAAGATGCGTCGGGAATTGGCTGGGCAATCGATCGAACGTATACCTCCCCGCGCTCCGGCACGACCAAAGTCACGAGCGTCGTGACACACACCGACGGGCAATCGTTCACCGTAGGGTCGACAACCAGCTACAACACAACCTGGGCGACACAGAACGTGACGTTGACCGATCCGGCCGGAAACACGTACACATACGAGGAAACCGGTTATCAGGATAACAGTGGAATTTGGGTTTTCGGCCTCTCATCGCTGACGTTGCCCGGCACGCCCACTACCACAATCAGCTTCTATGGTAGCGCGCAGCTATTGACACAAATGGATTACAACGGAACAGCGTTTTGGACTACGAGCTTTGATGGCAACGATCGAGTGAGCGCCGACGGCGCGGCCGACGGCACCGAGCGCACCTCCATCGTGTATTCCGCAACCAGCGGCGGTTTGGTTGCGACAATTACCAATCCGCTCGGTCTCACCACGACCAACACTTACACGACCGACTCGCAGGGCAATTACCTATTGAGCAAAGTCAGCAACAGTGCCGTGCAGGGCTGCGGTTCGACAACGAACTCGCTCGCTTGGGACGGAAACGACAATCTCACCCAGACGGTGGATAACGACGGCATCGCCCATACCTACAGCTACGCCGCCAATGGCCAGCTGCAGACCGAAACGGAAGCCGCCGGTACTGCGGTCGCTCGCACCACCAACTACACGTGGGACCCGGCTGCGCAGTTGAACCGCCTGCTGAGCGTGACGATTCCCGGCGAATCGAAGGTCAGCTACACCTACAACGCCCAGAACCGGCTAGCTTCGGTTACCCACACCAACCTGACCGGCATTGGCACTGCCAGTCAATCACTGACCACAACGTACGCGTACACGCTTTATAGCGACGGCATGGTCGAAGCCATGACCGTAACGCAGCCATCGCCGGGCGGTTCAGACCACACCAGCTACGCATACGACACCCACGGCAATCTGACCTCGGTGACGGACGGTTTGGGCCACGTCACCACGTATTCCAATTACAACGCGCTCGGCGAAGTGGGTAAGGTCGTGGGACCGAACGGCGATGAGACGGACTACACCTACGACGCGCGCGGGCGGGTCGCCACCAAAACCACGCATCCGAATGGAACGTCAGCAACTTGGACTTACGCCTACGACGGTTTCGGGCTGCTCTCGCAAGTGTCGGCGCCGGACGGCGAAGTCACCACGTGGTCCCGTGATGCTGAAAAACGCGTCAAGACCATCACCCACAACGACAAGGACGGCGCCTCGACCGAATCCTTCGCCTACGACGCCAATGGCGATGTCACCTCGGACGTGATCGCGCGCGGCAGCGACGTCGGCAAATCCACCAGCTATGTCTACAACGCACTGGGAAAGATTTACCAAGTCAAAGGCTCCCATGGCCAAGTGCTGACCTATGCCTACGACGGCAACGGCAACGTGCTGTCGGTGACCGATGCGCTGGGACACAAGACCAGCTACGCGTACGATGCATTGGACCGCCACGTGGGTGTGACAGATGCCGCCGGCGGCATTACGTCGTATGCCTACGATGCAGGCGATCATGTAATTGGCGTAGAAGATCCGCGTGGTCTGGTCACGTCATATGCATGGGACGGCCTCGGGCAACTCTGGCAGCAACAGAGCCCGGATACCGGAACCACCAACCTCACCTACGATATCTACGGCCGTTTGGCCAGCAAAACCCGCAACAGTGGCATCACGACCTCTTACACCTATGATGGGCTGAATCGCCTGACCGGTGAGACCGCAGGCGGCGTGACCCGCACTTACACGTGGGACACCTGCACCAACGGCAAGGGCCGGCTTTGCACCGCGAATCACGTGAATGATGATACCGTCAGTTACAGCTACACCCCGGAAGGCCATATCGCAGCGCGCAGTTTCAGCTTCATTTCCGGCGCCAGCTACGCCCTTGGCTATGCTTACGACAACATGGGACACTTGGCCTCGGTGACCTATCCGGACGGTAACGTCGCGAGCTACGACTACAGCCACGGCGCGGTGGCAGACGTGCGCTTACAGATCGGCGCGTCCAGCGTATACGCGGCAAGCAGTGTGGTCTATCGTCCGATGAACATGGCGATGTCGGGTTGGACTTCTTCCAACGGTCTCACCAACAGCGTCGGCTACGACAGTGACCTGCGTCCGACCAGCATCTCGGTGCCGAACGTGGAGAGCTTGAATTTCGCGTACGATCTGGCCAGCCATGTCACTGGCATCACCAACGGCATTAATGCTTCGCTTACCCAGAACATTGGTTATGACGCCATGGGCCGAATCGCTACGATCGCCTCGACCGTGGACAACGAAAGCTACACGTACGACAAGAATGGCAACCGCACCCACAAGGTGCTGAACGGAACGTCCATCAGCATCACCATTGCCAGCAACAGCAACCGCCTGCTGGTTTCGGGCGGCACTACGTACGGCTACGACGCTGACGGCAATGTGCTCACGGCCAACACCACCACCTTGTTTCACTACGACCCGTTCGGACGGGTGGATGTAGGCAATGCGACTTGGAACTATGTGGTCAGCGCGGAAGACCAGCGGCTGCGCGAGTCCGGGTTGGCAATGACGTACTTCGCACCGGATCGGGGCGGAGTGTTGCTGGCCGAGGAACTAAGTGGGACCTGGCAGGATTACGTGTATCTCAATGGGCGACTGGTTTCAGTGGTCAAGGCAGGCCAGGTGTATGCGGCGCATGACGACCAGACTGGCCGGACGCTGACGCTGACGAACGCCGCCAAGGCGGTGGTATGGCAAGCGGAAGGCTTGCCGTTCACGACCCCAATCACCACCAACAGCTTCGGCGCGTTCAATTTCGAGTTTCCCGGACAATACGAGGCGCACGGGCACACCCACAACGGCTATCGGGAATACAACGGCTATCTTGGCCGCTATGCTCAGAGTGACCCGGTCGGGTTGGCGGGCGGGGCCAATACCTATGCCTATGTCGGGAATGACCCGATCAGCAATGTTGATCCACTCGGACTCCAGTGCACGACAGCACAACGTATACTGCAAGCCATTCAGAATTTTGTTGAAGCGCATGTGGACGACACGATAACTCTTGATGCTGGAGACGGTTTCGGCATCGAAGGGTCACTAACTTTGACAAAAGTTGGATCAAGCGTTCAAATCAGTGGTCGCGTTGGAATTGGCATCGGCATTGGTTTTGGAACCGCCGTCACCGCCAATGCACACATTGGCAATCCGACCGGATTCGGTGTTCAGGGGTCAGTTGCAGGTGGTGACGCCTTTAGTGGAGGCGCAGCTTCGGCATCTGCTGCCAATGGTGGTCCGGGCGCTTCCGCTGGCGTTGGACTTGGGTTAGGTGCCGGGGCGACCGCAACGGTCGGTTACAGTGGAGATATTGGCAGTTTCCACTCCACTAGTGCCGCCGCTGGTGGCGCGGGTTGCGGTTGCCATCATTGAGGAACTCGCATCATGTTACCGAATTGGGTGTTTATCACGAGCTTGATCGGGCTGATTGCGTTATTTATCGTTGGCACTTCTGTGCAGGTTATCATCAAACAGCGCCTAAAGAAGTACTACGCAAGTAATCCAAGCACACCCGACATAACGTTTAATCCTCTCAATCATTCGGCAGGCCGAACGCTATTATTTCTAAGATTCATAGCGCAAAAGCAGTATGTTAATTTAAATGACGCAAAATTAACACGTGACTGCAGTACTTTACGTGTGCTTTATGTATGCTACTTGGTGCTTTTTGTGTGGGTGGCTTTTACCATACTTGTCCGGCCATAGCTCGTGGGAGGCGCTCTCGTTAATTCGAGCTAGTTGGGAGTAGAACTTCTTTCCCGAGAAGTTCCGCAGAACGAAATCGTTTCCGGGCGCTCATTCGTCGAAGTTGCCCCAGCGGTTGCGCACCGGCTCCGGCGGTGCGATCGGTTTCGGCGGCTGACCTTGCCGATAACGATCGTCCATGTCGCGCAGCAGCGCCGCGAAATCGCGCGCGTAGACTTCCATGTCGAACAGGCCGGAGGTCTCGCGTTGCGTTTCCAGCCGCCGGCGCAGCGCTGCCAGCGCCCCGCGATCGTTGCCGAGCCGCGCGGCCGTTTCGACGAACGCGCCGTCGTCGTGCGCGATCAGTTCGGGCAAGCCGAGATAGTGATTGAGGCTGCCCGCGACCCGCGACGCGAAGGTGTCGCCGGGCCGCGTCAGCACCGGGCATCCTGCCCAGATCGCGTCGGACGCGGTGGTGTGCGCGTTATACGGATTGGTGTCGAGGAACAGGTCGGCGAGGCGGTAGCGCGCGAGGTGTTGCAGGTGCGGCAGCGACGGGGAGAACACCAGCCGCTGCGGTTCCACGCCTTGGCGGCGCGCCGCGTCGCGCAAGCGCGTGTCGGCCTCGCGATCGGTGTTCAGCAGCCACAGCACGCCGTCGGGCACCTTCCGCAGCACCGCGCACATGCGTGCGAAGCTCGCGCGATTGAGCTTCCACGAGTTGTTGAAGCTCGCGAATACCACGGCATCGTCGGGCAATCCGAACGACGAGCGCGGGGGTGCGTCGAACAACAGCCGGCTGGTATCGGAGGGCTGATAGCAGCGCGGCAGCCACGCAATCGCTTCGGAATAAAAACGGCGCGCGCTTTCCGGAACGATGAAACGGTCCGCGATCAGGTAATCGATGAACGGCGCGCCGGACGTGCCGGGATAGGCGAGCCAGTTGACCTGCACCGGCGCGGGCCGCAGCGCGAACACGCCCGGCACGGCGCCGGCGCACCAGCCGTCCACGTCGATCAGGATGTCGATGTTCGCCCCGTGCACCAGCCGCGCGATGTCCGCCACCGACAGTTCGTCGGCGTCGTGGAAGGCGTACGCGGCATTGCGCAGGCGTTGCCGGATGGAACTGCCGGCATCGGGGGTGGTGGCGACAAGGTGCAGCTCGATGTCTTCGAGCTTGCCGAGTTCCTCGAACATCGCGGCAGTCAGCACCGCGGTCGCGTGCGGTACGCCCTGTGGCGCACCGAAACCCGCGGACACGAATGCCACTTTCAACGGGGCGCCGGCCGCGCGCGGCGCGTGTTCGAAATGCAACTTTTCCTTCAGCGGCTGCTGTTCGCGTGCCGTCCGCGCCGCGTGGGCGCGGGCGCAGGCCAGTTGTTCGGCGGGCGTCGAGTCTTCGGCCAGGAATGCGAACGGGTCGACGTCGTCCGCACCCGCCATCACGCGCGCCCGCCTTCGTGCGCCCAGCGGTTCGGCGGCCGTCCAGTCGTACATGCGCCGCAGTGCGAACAACAGCTGGCCCTCCGCCAGATGCAGGCTCGGATCGAGTTGCAGGGCGCGCCGGTAGAAGCGCGCCGCTTCGGCGTAGTGATGCTGCTCGTCGGCCATCAGGCCGGCCTGATACGGAAATTCCGCCGCGGCGGGTGCGAGCTGCGCGGCCTGCAGGTACACGGCCTGCGCGTCGGCAAACAGGCGGCGCCGGTGCAGGATATTGCCGAGCAACAGCAGTGCCTGCGGATGGCGCTGTCGCGACAGCGATGCGCGGAGGCGCTGTTCGGCCGCGTCCAGCATGCCCAGCGAAACTTCGACCGCCGCGAGGTTGAGCAGTGCGCCCGGATGGCCGGGCGCGGCGTTCAGTGCGGCGAGGTATTCGTCGCGCGCGCGCGCATCGTCACCGACCGCGCGCAACGCATTGGCGAGATTGTTGCGGATGCCGGGATCGTCGGGGTGTTCCCGCACGACTTGTTGCAGTATCTCGACCGCCGCTTCGGCTTCGCCGCACGCCATAAGCGCCGCGGCGTAGTTGCAGCGCGCGAGGTAATCGTCGGGCGCAAGCCGCACGGCTTCGGCCAAGGCTC
>Ga0207694_10003469_pt1 | contig 12532 bp, 12 predicted proteins | sample KBSC34metaG_FD_184353 | JGI IMG/M metagenome (GOLD analysis project Ga0207694, IMG submission 184353) | Corn rhizosphere microbial communities from Kellogg Biological Station, Michigan, USA - KBS C3-4 metaG (SPAdes) (version 2) | ecosystem: Host-associated > Plants > Roots > Rhizosphere > Soil...
GCCTTGGTCTCCAAGATGCGCGAGTTGATCCCACGGCAGATGTTCGAGGTGGCGATTCAGGCGGCGATCGGCTCGAAGATCATCGCGCGCGAAACCGTGACTGCCATTCGCAAGAACGTCATCGCCAAGTGCTACGGCGGCGACATCAGCCGTAAGCGCAAGTTGCTCGAGAAGCAGAAGGAAGGCAAGAAGCGGATGAAGCGCATCGGCAAGGTGGACATCCCGCAGGAGGCATTCCTGGCTGTGCTTAAGGTGGGAGAGGAATAACGCCTGCTAAACAATAACGGCTTTGCAGCAAATGAATTAGATGCTTGGCTGATCGGATCGAAATCTGTGGAAACAAGCTTTTTGCTCGTGCATTTAGGCAAAGGGTTGATTTCACAGGAAATTCAAGTTTTCCCTCCGTATCTCACTAAAAGATAAGCGGTTTTGTATTGAGTACTCGTTCAAGCGGGCGAAACTGCTGCGTTCCAAAACCGAATATGAAAGCAGTGCGATGCAACATCCACAGAAATTTCCACATGCCAGGACGGCTGCAAGCGACGCTAGGGCGTGTAAAAAGGAGGCCCGAAGGCCTCCCTTTTGCTGCAAATTGAGTGGATCTATTTGGTAGCCGGAGTGGTGCGCGGGGTAGTGCGTGTGGCACCAGTGCTTGACGCAGGCTTGCGGGTTGCACCTGCTCCAGCACCGGGCGCTGCCGGTGCATCGGGCTGAGGCGCGGCCACGCCCGACTGCGCGTTGTAGGTCTCGATGATTGCCTGGGTGATGTCGGCGTTCTGGTCCTGCGAGGCCCAGATCAGCGGGCTGGTCTGCTGGCTGCCGTAGTCCATCAGGAGCGTATAGCCGTTCTTCTGGACGTAAGTGATCATCACATCGTGAACCTTCGCGGCGATCTTCTGCAACGCGTCGTTCATGTCCGCCTGGAAGGCATTGGTCGCATCCTCGGTGTCGCGCTGCAGCTGCTTGTCCTTGGTGTCGATCTCCTTCAGCTTGCGGTTGCGCTCCTCGTCGGTCATAGTGGCCGGCGCAGACTGCAGCTGCTTCTTCAATGAATCCACTTCGGCGCCCAGCGCGTCGATCTTGTCCTTCTTGGGCTGATACTTCTTCTGCAGAGCAATCGCTGCATTCTGACCCTCGTTGGTCTCTTCCACCGCGCCGATGAAATTCACCAACGCAATCTTGGCGGGGAATGCGGTCGGCGCAGGCAGCTTGGCTTCAGCGGGAACCGAAGGCGTAGCGGCAGCAGGCGCCTGAGCAGTTGCTGCCATTGGAATAAGGCCGACAGCGAGCGCAGCAATGAGTGAGGGCTTGGAGTTCATGGAGTTCGGTGTTGCTCCTTCAAAGGTTGCGTCCGGCACGCCGGGCGGCAGAACAGAATCGGCCTGCTAATTACTTAGACGGGGTTGCGGGCGCAGGCTTGGGAGCTGCGGGACGGGAACGAGTAGTAGACGCTGGGGCTGAGGGTGCCGGCGCGGCAACGCCAGACTGCGCGTTGTAGGCATTCACTACAGCCTGTGAGATGTCGGTGCCAGGAGCCCAAAGAACATTCAGGCCACCCTGCTGCGGCGGGCCGGTATTGTCCAGCAGCATCGTGTAGCCATTGTCCTGCACGTACTTCTGCACGACGGGGCCCAGCTTCTGGGCTACCTTGCTGATCGCGTCCTGCATGTCGGACTCAAGCGCGGCCTGCGCATCCTGCGCATCGCGCTGCAACTGCTTCTGCTTGGTGTCGATGTCGCGCGCACGGGTATTCTTCTCGTCGTCGCTCATGCTGGCGGGAGCAGCCTGCAGCTGCTTGGTCAGCGAATCGATGTCGTCTTTCAGCTTCTGCAGAGAGGCACGCTGCGGCTCATAGTGCTTCTGCACATCTGCCATGGCCTTCTGGCCTTCGTTAGTGGCCTCAGCTACCTGCTCAAACTCAATAATGGCGACCTTGGCCGGGACTGCCTGCGGCGGCACGGGCTTTGCTGCGGGTGCAGCTGCTGTCTGCGCAAGACCTGATGCGGCGGCCATTCCCGCGACGAGGGCCGGGACGAATGCGAACTTAAGGTTCATCGGTTGTGGGGTGCTCCTTGCAGAATCCTTCGAGACATCTTCTTTGCCCGCACGAACCGGTCGCAGGCATTCTCCTTGTCGTGCGCTTCGCCAGACATACACCTTACGCGAGGCCGCGTTTGTGCACTGATTTCCTTGTCTGGAGCGTACAACGCTTGCAACTGGCGGTCAGCCAGCGTGTCCGATTATATGGGCGTGTCTCAGAAGGGTCAATAATGCTTCGCGAATTGGAACTGACTGCATAGCCGTCTTCTATTTTCAGAAGGCCACAGCGCGAAGCGACACTGCTTCCGCTCGAAATGCCAGCGTTTTGAGCATTCATGGCTACAGGGAGATATGGCATCCGAATTGCCAGTCTTGTTCTTATCTTCCGCAACATCAGGAAGCATAGCCGGGGAAATCGATGCACACCAGATGGTGCACGCCGGCTGGAGTAATTTAGTGAGGCCGTGACTGACCGTCACGTAATGGGCCGCTCAGAAAATGATCTGAGCGGCCCAATGCCCTAAATCCCCCAGGCAGGATGATTCCAAAGGGATTACGCCCTGCTAAACTTCCCCTTGCCACGAATGTCCTTTGAGCGTAGGATGGTGTTGCCTTTTGGAACGGCTGTGGGTGCCGATATCCTGTGCAAAGGCCTTCCTGAGTGAAATTTTGCGGGTAGAAGAGCACAGGCTCCGATACGATACGGCTGGTTGATTCGGTAAAACACCGGGATGAGCTTTGGTTTCATCCACCAGCATCTTCGGACTTGGATCGAAACAGCTGTAAGGCAAAGGATTGCCATCAAAACGTACCGCGACTCGGGGTTTTTGCCCTGATGGATGGGCGGTCGCCAATACAGATGGCAGAAGCTGGCTGACACTGGAGCAGTTTTTGTCCGCCGGACGCATCTTGAGGATGCACAGGAACGGAAGTTTCGAGTACAACTTGATACCGTTTTCACCGACGCAACAACCCGGCCTGCCAACGCACCGTACCAGCGGCGCGATCGGCACCTGCGCTGTTCGTGGATAAAGACGGCCTAAAACCAGGGAAGTGGAAGCAATGAGTTCAGAGCAGAACCTGTCTGAGTCGCCGGCGTACCAAGACTATTCGCCCGCACCAATCGCCAGCCCCAACACAAATGATTCCGAAGGCGGACATTCGTCGGCCCCGGGTATGGGCCAATCGAAGAGCAGTCGCCGCCGTCGGCGCAAACGCAAGAACAAGATGGTCGGCTCAGCTGGAACTGAACAAGTCTCTCCGAGTGGCGCATTCAATGGTGACATACAGGCCGGCGGCCAGAGCTTTGCCGCAGCAGCTACGCCGCAGCAAAGCTATAACGGCGCAGGCCAGCAGCAGACCGGTCAAGGCGGGAAACGCTGGAAGAAGAAGTTCCGCGACCGCCAACGCAGCCCCGACAATATCGGCAACCAGGCCGGCGGATACTCCAATGGCAATGGCACAGGCTATCGCGATCGTGATTCACACCAGCCAGGCAACAATGCCTTCGCCGGCGGCAAGCGCAAGGGCAAGCAGCGTGAGCGCGGCGGGCGTGGCTTCGTAGGTCCTATGGACCATAGCTATCGGGCAACCACCGGCAATTTCGCCGAGGGCCCTGCATCCACCATCGATACCTTTGGTGGACGCGGCGGAGGGCGCGGCGGCTACGTCAGCGATTCCCAACCTATCGATTATTCGGTTGGCCGTCCCATTCCGGTCGCGGAAGATGCACCGACAAGGATCTACTTCTTTATTGAAGATCTCTTTTTCAACGCGAAGATCAACGAGACTGCGCGCAAGCTCGGCGTGAAGGTCGCATTCATCAAGGCCGACAAACCAGAGAAGGAGATCATCGCCGACCTGACCGGCGGCGATGAGGCTGCTCGTCCAGGCCTGATCGTTTTCGATTTGAATAATGCTGCAGTCAAACCGCTGACGCTGATTCCCAAGCTGAAGACCAAGCTCAAGAAGAGCACATCGATCATCGGTTTCCTCTCCCACATCCAGGGTGACCTGAAAGCCAAGGCTGTGGAGGCGGGCTGCGACACTGTGATGCCCCGCGCTGCCTTCTCCCAGAACCTGCCCAACCTGATGCGCCGTTATGGCACTGTGGAAGAAGAAGACAACACGAACTACAACATGTAAGTGGTGGTTCTTGATTGATAGCTGTTAGAAACGGTCCGCGAGATGTGGGCCGTTTTATTTTGCAGCGACGACTGAATGGATCGCCAGCAACTGCTCCAGCAGCCCGCGCAGCTTCTCCAGGTGTAGGGCATTCGCGCCGTCGGACTTTGCATGAGCCGGATCATCATGCACCTCCAGGAAGATGCCATCTACGCCGGCAGCAACTGCAGCGCGCGCCAGCACAGAGATAAACTCCGGCTGCCCTCCGCTCACTCCATTCGCCGCGGATGGCGTCTGCACCGAGTGCGTGCCGTCGAACACCACCGGAGCAAATTCACGCATCGCGGGCAGCGCACGCATATCGACTACAAGGTTGTTGTAGCCAAAGCTGGCGCCTCGCTCGGTGAGAAAGACGCGTGCGGGTTTGGCCTCCGACGCCTCGCGCACCTTCTCGACTGCATGCTTCATGTCCCACGGTGCAACAAACTGCCCCTTCTTCACATTGATCGCGCGGCGCGTCTTCGCCGCCGCAATCAGGAGATCAGTCTGGCGACAGAGGAATGCCGGAATCTGCAGCACGGCCTCTGCATCACCAAGAGCATCCGACAAACGCGCGCAGTCCTCCGGCGTGTGCACATCCGTCAGCACCGGAAGCCCAGTATCCTTCGCGACGGCCCGCAGGATGCGCGCGCCCTCCACCAACCCCGGCCCACGAAAGCTGCGGATACTGGTGCGGTTGGCCTTGTCATAACTGGCTTTAAAGATGTACGGGACCTTTAGATCCGCCGCAACGGACTGGATCGCCTCAGCCATCTTTCGCGCGTGCTGCTCGGACTCGATCACACACGGGCCGGCGATCAGGAATAGCCCGTCCGCGCCCACTGTTACCGTGCCAATCTGGAATGGATTGCTCACCGAAACTATTGGAACACAGGCGCTCTTTACTGCGCGGGTGGATGGGGCGACTTGTCACTGGTGGCGCGGATAACGAGGTAAGACGCGCGCGTCGTTCCGACATTGCGGAAGTTGCGCTGATCGGTCGGAGCCCAGTACATCAGAGAACCGGCGTTCATGCGCGATGACACGCCATTGACGGTGACCTCGACCTGGCCTTCACGCAGGATGCAGACTTCATCGTTGGGATCGCGGTCAGGTGTGGTCTGTTTGCCGGGGTCGATGCGCGTGATGTGGCTTTCAAGTGCAACAAAGGTGGTCGTCGGCTGAGACGGGATCACGGTGCTGCGCGTGCCTACGGCAAAAGGCGTCTCCGGCAGAGTGTTGGTGTCGATGACGGTCGAGGCCATCTTGCCGGCATGCTTCTGCTGCGCGGCGGAGGGCGCGTTGATGACAGCCGGCGTATTGGCAACATCGCTGACGAAGTTGATGACGTAGTAGGTCGCGGGCGTGGTACCGACGTTGCGCGCGTTGTGCGGATCGTTGGAGGCAAAGAAGGCGTATGACCCCGGGCCTGCATGATGCACCTGGCCGTTGATGGTGAAGTCCACCTGCCCCTCGCGGACGTAGATCAGTTCCTCCCACGGATGGCGATGGGCAGGGTGCGACTCTTTGCCGGGCGCGAGGGTAGTGAGATGCACCTCAACCTTGTCCATGGCGATGGATGGGTTATCGAAAACCGGCTTTGGGCTGGTTGCAGGCAACGAGTCGAGATCGACGAAAGTCGAATGAAGGACAGTAGCTTCTTTTGGCGGTTCATACGCAACAACCACAGGTACGGGCTGCGCAAGCAACGGAAGGCTGAGTGCCAGTGCTGCGGAAACCGGCGTAAACAAGGTTGATTTCATGGCAGAGAACTATAGCAGGTTAGGCAGCACGCGGCGGATAGCTCGCTTGCAACTCTCACCTGGCTGAAAAGCCCCCATGCTCATCGGAGATATTTCTTGAGTTCGTCGTTCCAGGCACCAAGCCTGTCTGCATCCTTTGCGGAGAGATATCTGGACTCAGGACTGCTGGCTCGTCCCGCGATGTCCTGTGTCCACGGCAGCCCCAGCCCTAAGGCGCGCTCCTTCAGCACTGCGTTCAGCCTCTCCGAAGACTTGAAACAGGAGACATGCTCCTCTCCCCACTTCCGCGGCTGCAGATTGCTCTCCAGCAACTGGCCAATGGCAGCTTCCAGATCTCGTTCGTTGGCGAGGAGACCCGTCTCCGGCACGACATTCTTGCGAATGCCTCCGACGTGACTGGAGAGAACAATAACCGGAAGATTGCAGAAGATGGCCTCCGCAATTGCTCGATTGCTTCCCTCCTTCAGGCTCAGCAGAATCGCAACTTTCGACCGGCAAGTTAAGGCCATTACCTGGTCATACGGAATGCTCTCCAGAATCGTAAGCTGGTCCAGCACACCATAGAACTTCGCCAAACGCTCAACGTCGGTCTTGAATTTTCCGCTCCACTTCACTCCGACCAACAGAATTTTGTAGCGCCGCCTGGAATTTCGCAACATGCGGAAGAGCACATAGTGACGCTTCCACGCTCCCCAGTTGGAATTCATTACGATATCGAACTCTTTGGGTTGCGATAGATATGGTTCGGCTACCCGCGGGTCAACCCAGTCGCATGGGCCAAGATCGACCGGAATAAGATTGGAACCGAGCCGCTTGAGGAACGCGTTGTCTTCCTGCTCCGCGGCGAGGATAAAGACGTCGTCTTTCCAGCGCGTGTATTCCAGCAGGTCCGGGTGGCAATATCCGGACCACGAAGGCTCAAACACGAGGGTGTAGTCGGCAAGCAGCCGCGGAAGGTCCGCGCCATCGTGAAGCAGACGAAACATGTCGCTGAACATGACGAAGAGAACGCCCTTTTCGCCATTGCCCATGGGCGGCTTCAGCACCATCATTCGATTTCCTAAAAACCGGTCCAAAGCCGATTTTTGCGGAGGCACAGGGTCAACGCGGACCGCTGCAAGATTGGCGACAATGTATGGCTCAACAAGATTCCGCATCCAGCGCCAGCGCGCAGTCCTGTGTACCTGAGCAAGCCTGTTCACTGCGCCGGCCCGCCTGCCGACGAGTGCCTGGGCAAATCCCAACGCTGCCATAAGAGCCAGAACGGAATGCACCGCCCATGTGTTCTCACGGATGCGTTGCTGAGTCACTTCACGCCAGGTTCTAAAGTCCACGGTCTACTCTCCAGGCCCGGATTCGTCCGTGCTTCCACACCATGGTTTCAACGAAGGTCATTTAATCACTCCGCGTTCCGAGCTTGCGATGAAGTCCGCAAGGTAGCTGACGTGTTCGGAGGAGGCGGCGTCTGCGGGAAGCGACTCGCGGATGGCGGCGAGAGCTTCGGTGGTGTTGAGCTTCGAGTGCTGTAGCAGGCGGTAGGCCTGGCGCAAGGCTTTCAACTGCTCGGGTGTAAAGCCGCGGCGTTCGAGGCCTACCTTGTTAAGGCCGTAGGCGTGGTTGTTGCGCTCAATGGAGGTGAGCGAGTACGGCAGCACGTCCTGCGTGATGGTGGTCCCGCCGCCAATGTAGGCGTGGCGACCGATGCGGCAGAACTGATGCACCGGGCAAAGCGCGCCGACGGTGGCGTAATCCTCAACGGTGACGTGGCCGGCAAGCGTGGCTGAGTTGGCGAGAATGCAGTGGTTGCCAATGTGCGAGTCATGGCCAATGTGCGTGTAGGCCATGATGAGGCAGTGGTCTCCAACGGTCGTCGTTCCTCCGCCGCCTGTAGTGCCTCGGGAGATCGTCACGTACTCGCGGATGGTAGTGTGCTCACCGATGGTGCAGGCGGTGGGCTCGCCCGAGTACTTCAGGTCCTGCGGCGCGATGCCGAGGCAGGCGAAGGGATAGATCGTACTGCCATGGCCTATAGCCAGCCTGCCGGTGTCGTCGCCGGCTAGAACAACATGCGAGACGAGGCGGACATCTTCACCCAGCACGACGTTCGCGCCGATGGTGCACCACGGGCCGACCGAGGCCGAGAGGGGAACAACCGCGCCGGGCGAGACGATGGCCGTCGGATGGATGTTCGTGCTCATCGCGCGTGCGCCTCAGTTCGCATCGGGCTTCTCGATGTGATCGATGTTGATGACTGTAACCGGAGCCTTACCTGGTTTCAAAGCGAGGCCGATGCTTGAGACCGGCATCCGATCGAGGCCACTAATCTCTGGATCATTGCCGTAATACGGCAATGTGAAGTCATATCGACCAGTGAGGCCTGTCTTGTCCTGAATGATTGTCTGAAAGCCGCCTGCTCTGCTGAGGCGTGTTGTCAGATCAGCCATTGAAACACCAACAAAACGCTCTGATCCGTCTCCCATGATGGAGAAGCCATCGCCGACCTTATTCGTCTTGCCGGGAACGGTTGCTACTGCTCCGGGAACGGTTGGGCTTAGCTTTGGTCCGTGAGAACCGACGACGAGATCCAGGCAAGGCCCATCGTGTGTTGTGAGATGAACGGCAAGTCGAGCACGATCGGCGAGCATCGCCGATAACGCGCTGCGGACGACGGCAGAACCCAAGTCATCTTTCTCGCCTTGTTGCCAGGCGTTCTGGTCTTCCTTAGCAACTCGACCTTCAATATCGAACTTGTCCGTATAGAACCACGCTGGCGCGTTCTGAACTTCTGTCGACAAGTTCGAGATACTACCTGGTTTTGAGTAAACGATCCTGATGATGCTGCCCAAGTTCATTCCGTGAAGCCTAAGGCCATCCGGCAAGTACTCGACGGCAGCGTACGGCAGAACGTTTGACGGATAAGGATGGATCGAAACGATTTCAAACGTAAATGGCTTTGCTGCTTGGCTCACGTTCGTTGAGTCGACGAGTGCGTTACTTTGCGCGGCCGCTGGTATCGATCCTGTTGCGATCGCCATGCAGAGCAAGAGATAACGCGACGGTCTGTTCACTCGGCGGACTCGACGGCGGCAGTGGATGCGGCGACGGGCTTCTTGCCGCCGCGCGGAGTGAGGGCGCACATGACGGTGGCCTCGCAGGCGAGCTTGCCGTCGACGGTGGCAACGCCGCGCATCTTGACGGCGGTTGACCGCCAGTTGAGGACAGTGACCTCGATGCGGAGCTGGTCGCCGGGGACGACTGGCTTGCGGAAGCGTGCGGAGTCGATGCCGGTGAAGACCATCAGCTTGTCGTCGCGGTCGGGGATCTCGTTGAGCAGCAGCGCGCCGCCGGCCTGCGCGATGGCCTCGACCATCATGACGCCGGGCATGATTGGGTAGTCCGGGAAGTGGCCCGCGAACTGGGGCTCATTGATGGAGACGTTCTTGAGGGCGACGATGCGCGTGCGCGGCTCGATCTCCAGGATGCGGTCGATGAGCAGCAGCGGATAGCGGTGCGGCAGGATGGACATGATCTCGACGATGTCCATAACGTGCGAATTGACTTGGTCTGACATGCAGAGATGAGTATAGCTGCGAGGCGCTGGTTGCTAGGCGCCAGGTGCTCAACACAACACTCACATTCCTCCTTCACTTCTTGCTGAGCTTGGGGGTGACGGCGTCGGGGTTGAAGAGGTCGGGCGAGAGCGATTCGTTGTAGGTGACCCTGGTGTAGTAGCGCTGCCCGCTCATGTCGCCGTTGTGATAGCGGGTGACGGTCATGGGCGTGGTGATGCCCTGGAAGGAGTGGTAGTCGTCGTAGGTCTCGGACTCTTCGTCGATGTCGTGGAACTGCGGATCGCGGTACTGGAAGGTGCGGCGGATGGGCAGGTGCGACGCGCTGTCAAGCCAGAGCGTTACGGCGTCATTGGCGGCGGAGAGAACGCTGACCTGGTCTGTAAGGTGGCGGTCAATGAGCTTCTGGCCTTCATAGACGACCATAACTCCGGGCGCATGGAGCCAGTTGTTGATGATGGACTCGACGGAGTGGTCGCGGCGGCGGTAGTACTCCTCCACCTGGTCCTTGGGCAGTTCGGTCTTGCCTTTGAAGGTGATCTCGTAGCCGTGGCCGGCGGTCATGATCTGGATGACGTCGATCTTCTTGCCGGGAAGGAGCATGCCGCGGTCGGTGAGGAAGCCGACACGATCCGCAAAAGTTGCGGGCGGAGTGACGTTGGGGCGGTCATAGCGGATGGCTTCGTGGAACTCAATGATGTACGGGTTGGGCTCGCCGTGGGAGAAGCTGGTGCCGCGTCCGTCGGCCTGCATGCAGACGCGGTTGAGCCACATCTCTCCGCCGAGAGCTTTGACCATCTGGTCGAGCAGGGCGCGGCCACGGGCTTCCGAGTCGGAGCTGGCGCCGGCGGGTGCGGCCGGTGCAGCGGAGGGCAGCGCGTAGGCAGAGTCGGGCGCGGCCTGGGCGCGAAGGGCGGTGGTGGAAAGTAGAGTTGCAGCGAGGAGTGCGCAGGCGTGTCTCAAGACAAGGGATTGGACGGATGAAAGGGCTGCGCGGCGTTGCCGGGCGAAGAATAAGCCAATACCCCCCCGGTATGTCATCTTAGAAATGATTGGAAATGGGCCAGTTGCAGAGGCATGTCGCGCTTTTGGTGCAGTTTTGTGTTCGTTGCGGGGGGAGTACTGAACGACCGACACTATTGTCCCGAATTGGAGAGAGGCACGCATGTCTTTCGAGATTCAGTTTAGCGACTCGGGTCCGGCCGGATTGATGTGACGGCACGACGCTGCGGCGAGTTTACGCCTGATTTAATTGTAGCGGGCGTGTCAAGGCAGATGAATACATCCTGCTTGCATCAGTAGACGGGAACTCTATCGATTTAACTACCGCTGGTCGCGAAGGTGGGCACGTTGGATAGCTCTAGTGGCGGTCTGTGGAGAGGTAGAGGGCGACGCCGCCGAGTGCGGCGACGAGCGTAGTGGCCAGGACGAGAGGGGCCAGACCCCAATTGCCAAGGAGGGCCACGAATGCGGAAGCCGAGAACGATGGGGCAGGAATGTTCGAGGCGTGGCTGACGATGGAACCCCAGTGCGTGGCGATGAGGCCGATGGCGGCGGCAATGGTGATGGCGATGGCGAAGAGCTGTGCGGCGGCGATAGGACGTGCGGCCTGAGCGAGCGCGGAGTCGCGGCGGCAGAGTTGGGCTCGCCACCAGAGGAGCGCGGGCGCGGGGGGGAGAGCTTCGGTCTGGAATGCGGTGATCGCGGATGCCTTGGCGGCGAAGAGATGCTGCGTGATGAGAATTTCCTGCGTGCAGCGATTGCAGCCTGCGGCATGCGCGCGGAGTTCCGGCGCGACCGCCTGCGGCCAATGGCCGGAATTCAGGGCCTGCCGGACTTCGGCGAGTTGAGAGCAGTTGCGGATCATGCGCCCTCCTTAAGCAATTTCGCCATCTGGCGGCGCGCGCGGAAGAGAAGCAGGCGGATGCTGGGGGTGGCGAGACCGGTGATCTCGGCGATCTCGCGATGCGAGTAGTTTTCGGCGTGGGCCAGCCAGAGGAGCTGGCGATCGCGCGGGCGAAGCCTGGCAAGCGCAGGCGTGAGGGTGAGGCGCGACTCGGTCTGGCCGGAGAGATCGCGCGCGGCAGAACGCTCCGGCGGCAGATCTTCGAGCGGAACGGTGCGCTTGCGCCGCCAGTGATCGCGGAGCAGGTTGGTGCCGATGCGAAAGAGATAGCTGCGCGAGGCGACGTCGCCTCCGCCGGGGTAGCCGGCACCGAGAAAGCGGATATAGCTCTCCTGCATGAGGTCGTCGGCGAGGGCGGGGTCGCCGGAGGTGCGGGCGAGATAGGCCCAGAGCTGCCGCGAGGTGCGCTCGTAGAATGCGGCGAACTGATCGCTGTCCATGGCCGGCTCCGCTGCGGGGACCGCGTGGGCGATTGCGATGGCCGGAATTGAGTCTTCCCAGTTCATCCTGCGGTCCTCCTGGTTCCTGTCTGGCCCAGTCACTGCCGTTCGGACAGCCCGGCGGAGGTGGCAGCGGGTTGCGGCATAAGGCCAAGCCGCGAGCTGATGCGCCACGTAATGATTGCGGAGATGATAAACCCAAGGCCGGGCATCAGGGTAACGGTGCCGAAGACGAGCAGGGCGTCGGCGATGCTGGGCATTTGCGTCTGCAGGATAAGAAGGCCGGCGCCAAGCAGCGTGAGAACGATGCCGAACTGCAGCGGCCCAAGCACGCGGGACAGACCACCGGGCAGACGTTGTTCGCGCTCCAGCGCGATGGGAACGGGACCGGCCTCAAGGAAGCGGCGGCCGGATTCGGACTCCATGTACTGGAAGAGCTCCTGATTGTTGGCGAGGCGATCGATGAGCTTGCCGTGGATTTCGCTCTGCTGGCGAACGATGCGCGACCAGCGGCGGTTCTCAAGGAAGATGCGGATGAGCCAGAGAAGCGCGCCGACGACGCAGATGAAGATGAATACCTGAGCGAGGTCGTTCATTTCCCGACGGTGCAGTTCCTGATCGCTGATAGGCTCATTTCCGCTGCCATGGCGG
>Ga0207694_10003473_pt1 | contig 12527 bp, 13 predicted proteins | sample KBSC34metaG_FD_184353 | JGI IMG/M metagenome (GOLD analysis project Ga0207694, IMG submission 184353) | Corn rhizosphere microbial communities from Kellogg Biological Station, Michigan, USA - KBS C3-4 metaG (SPAdes) (version 2) | ecosystem: Host-associated > Plants > Roots > Rhizosphere > Soil...
TGCCTTGCGCGGCCGGCGCAGGCGGAGGATCTGCGCGATCGTCATGACCATGGCTGCCACCATTAGCGCTGTAGTTGCGGCTTCAGCCGCGTCGGCGCGAGCCGGGCGGATGCCGACCCCCGTTGGCCGCCACCAGCGCGATGCCGGCAGCCGTCAAGGACGTTGCGACCCTGGACATCATCGAGTTGGGAACCACGTCAGGCTTCTCCTCTCACTGCACGCTTCACGACCTTGTCCGTCGCCGCGCGCCGAATCCACGCCCCACCCGAACGTCTGCGCAAAACCGAACAGCGCCTCTTCGAGCACGGACATCACGAGGCGGTAGACGATGGTGCGGCCCGTCTTCTCCGATTCGATCAGACCCGCCTCCTGCAGCACGGCGAAGTGCGCCGACATCGGCCGCTCGCGGAGCAGTTGCAGCACGCGCCGGCGTGTCGGGTCCGACAGCGCCTTTCTAAACGTTGTCAACCAGCTCATCGGTGATAGCGTGCGGCGATGCCCGATGTCGGTCCCGAGCCAGAGGCCACGCCGCCACGTCTCGAACGCGTCATCGGCACCGGCGCGCTCGCAGCAACCGCGGTCAACTGCATCGTCGGATCAGGCATCTTCGGCTTGCCAGGCCTCGCCGCCGCCATGCTCGGGCCCGCGGCGATCCTCGCGTATGCGGTCTGCGCCGTCCTGATCGGCCTCATCGGACTCTGTTTCGCCGAGTGCGGCAGCCGGGTGCACGACGCCGGTGGTCTCTACGCCTACGCCACAGCCGCGTTCGGCCCGATCGTCGGAGGGATTGCCGGCACGTTGATGTGGGCTGCGAACTCGGTCGCGCCCAGCGCGGCGGTCGCCGCGCTCTTGATGGATACCATCGGCACGTTGCAGCCGGCGCTCGCCCGAGGCGTGCCTCGCATCGCGGCGCTCGTCGCGATCTACACGATGCTGGCCGCCGCGATCATCCGCGGCACACGATCCAGCGCTCGGGTGTCATCGATTTTGGCGGTCCTCAAGATCGCGCCGCTCGCCTTCCTCGTGCTCGCCGGCGTGTTCGCCGTCCAGAGGTCGAACCTGCGCTGGGCAGGGTTTCCGCCCGCTCTGGGGATTGGCCAGACGGCGGTGCTGCTGTTCTTCGCGTTCATGGGCGTGGAAGGCGGTCTGAACACCAGCGGCGAGGTCATGAATCCCACGCGCACGGTGCCGCGCGCGATTCTGCTGGCGCTCTCGGTCGTGGCCGCGCTCTATATCGGTCTGCAGCTCGTCGCGCAGGGCGTCCTCGGCGCGACGCTGGCCGGCGACGGCGCGCCGCTCGTGGCGCTAGCGGTCGTTCTCTTCGGCACATGGGGCGCGCGACTGCTCGTCCTCGTCACGGTGCTCTCCACCGCCGGCTATCTCTTCGCCGACCTGCTGTCGTCGCCGCGTATCTTCCACGCCATGGCGGAACGCGGCCAGTTGCCGCGCCGCCTCTCAGCCGTGCACCCGCGCTTGAAGACGCCGGCGCTCGCGATTACGGTGTATGTCTCGATGTGCGCGATCCTCGCGTCGACGGGATCGTTCCGCCAGCTTGCCATTGCGTCCGCGTCAGGTTCGGCCGTCGTCTACTTGATCTGCTGCCTCGGCCTGCTTCGATTGCGGAGCCGGCGGGTTTCGGCAGACAGCGCTCCGTTCACCGCGCCGGGTGGAGCACTGGTGCCGCTCGCGGCGGCCGCGATCATCGTGTGGATGCTCTCGACGCTCTCGGCACCGGAGCTTGCCGCCGCGGCGGCTCTCGTGGGCGTGTCGGGCGTCGGCTACGCACTGCACGCCGTCTGGCCCGCAATCAGCCCCGGAGGACTTCGTAACGCTCCATGATGAACTGACGGGCCGACACGAGGCCCTCGCCGCGAATGCGTTTGCCCACGAGCGCTTCTACTTCAGGGTCCACAAATGGATTGCCGCCCTGCACCCGCAGCTTGAACTCGCCATCGGCCGTCACGAGCATGGCTGCGTCGTGCTCGCTCTTCGAGCCGAGGTGGATGCGCTTGCGAACGACGTCGCCCTCGAGAACCATCTACCGGCTGTGCACGCGCCGCACGTGCACGATCTGCTGCCGCTCCATCGTCACGATGATAGCGGTGACGATGCGCTCCGGACTCTCGCGTGCGACCTTTCGGCGCAGCGTCCCGATCACCATGTGTATCGATCGGTCGGTCCGGTCGGTCCGTACGTTCTTCAGCTCGGGCAATTTCGCCGTGCGCGGGAACTTGACCTGAAAGCTTTTGAACGTCGGCCGCTGAATGCGGGATTCCTTGGCGGCGCGCAGCAGGAATCGTCGCGTCGCCGCCGGCATGCGGATCTTCGACGGAACGGCAGACCCAACCGTGCGGATCAGATTGCTGCCCGTCCGAACGAGACGCTCGCGCCTGAACTCCCGGGCCTCTGGTTTGAGCAGGCCGCTTTTGACTGCGCGTTTCACGACCTTCGATCCCGAGAACGCGTGTGGCTCCGCCTTCACCGGCTGGACCGACGGATCGCCGAGCAGGAGGAACTGCACGGCGGTCTTCAAGTCGGATGGATCCGTGTGTGAGTATTTCGACACGAAAAGCTGCCTCGCTTCGAGCGTCGCGCGCCCCAGCGACGCGCCGTCGAGAACCGAGGCGACGAAGAACTGGCAGATCAAATCGGCTTGCCCCTGGCCGGTGGACGGACCATACGCAATGCCGGTGCTTCCAAAGAAGCCGTAGGCGCCCTCGCCGAGATACGCGTTGCAGATGGCCATCTGCCCGTGCGTGCTGCTCGGCGCATAGAGCTCGGCCCCAAAACAGCACTCGGCGGCGACGACCGACCCCTTGGTGACCCTGGCCGGCAGCAGTCGCGCGCTGTGGGCAATCGGGAACGAGCGCTTCGGAATCTCGCCGAAGAAATCCGGAGACACGCTGCCGCCGTGACAGTTGATGAAGTGAATGCGCGGTGCGAGCTGTGCGGCCGTCCATCGCGGCCCGTTCGGCGGCGAGCTGAATAGACTCGAGTCGTCTCCGAACAGTTTGATCACCGACTTTCTGGTAGATCGCCGCCACAGCTGATTCGTCAGTGCGAAATGTGTCGAGTAGTCCTTTGGATCGCGACAAACGAACTTGGCTGCGGTGGCCAGCACCTTCACGAGATACGAGGGTTCGTCGGCGCCGTTGAGATCCGGCAGCCGTCCAACGACGCGTGTCGGGCCGATGAAATCCTCCGGGCGCCGGCTGAAAGGGGCCTCGCACGCATATGGCACATCGCTCGGCACGTCCGGGTCTTCCTCTTTGTCCAGATCGAGCATCGGATTGGCGAGGTGGATGTGCGGAACGACGTCACGCGACCCCAGGAGCATGATGTAGTCGGGGCGATCGTGCCGGTAGATCGCGTCGACCGCCGCCTTGGCCCCGGCCTGATCGATTGCACTGGTGACGGCCCTTGCGCCGACCCGGGCCATGTCGGTCTGCGAGTCGATGGCGATCAGCCTGGTCACGAGATTGCGGCCGGCATCGGCGGCGATCATCGCGTCGATCGCGGCTTTCACACGCGCGAATTTGTCTCCGTACTTCGCCCGCAGGGCCGCCACATTCGTGACGATCACTTTGTCTACGGCCATCGCACATCTCCTCGAGGGCAAACCTGTCCGTGAACGTGACTGCAGGACCCCGATAGTAGAACGGCGAAACGCCAGGAAACGCACGTTCCCGCCAGCCTGACGGCACTTCACTTGCTCCCTGAGGTCCCCGAACCGCATCGCCGCGCTCGTTGCACGCTTCGGCATGCAGGTCTGTACGACACATGTCAGTTCTGTTCGACGACACGCGATCGGGCACACGCCCGCCTGGCCGTTCAACCCGCGGCCTGTGGCTCAGTGTCGGCGCCCACGTCATCGTCCTGCCGCTGATCGCCGCCACGATGGGGAGGCCAGGGACGCCGCCTGCACCGCGGGGGCGGCCGCTGACCGTGTTCGTCGCGCCGGTGACGTTGCCCTCCGCGCCGGTCGTGACGCCGCGTCTTCCCGAACCGCCGCCAGTGCGCGAGGTCGCGAAAGCGGAGATACCGAAGCCGGTTCCTGTCGCCCCGATCGTCACCAAGCCGGTCGAGCGCACCCCGGAACCGCCTGCGCCGATATCGACGGCGCCCGAACGGCCGGTCGAAAAGCCGATCGTCCAGCGGCCTGTCGAAACCGGCATGTTCGAGCGGACGAACGCCGCGCGAACAAACCAGGCCGAGGCTGCCGTCACCACCGGCGGATTCGGAAATGCGGCGACGTCGTCGCGCGACGCGGCGAGCGGAGTCGTGGCGACGGGCGGATTCGGCGGTGCGGCGCCGGCGCAGCGCAGGGCCGCAAACAGCGAAGTCCAGACGGCGGGATTCGATCAGCGGGCGAACACACCCAGCCAGACCACGGCCGCCGCGAAGCCCGTCGATCGTCCGGTGGAGATCGTCTTCAAGCCGACGCCGGAGTACACGGACGACGCGCGCACCGCCCGCATCGAAGGCACGGTGTCGCTCGAGCTCGAATTCACCGCCGCGGGCGACGTCCGCGTGCTGCGCGTCGTGCGCGGTCTCGGCCATGGTCTCGACGAAGCGGCACAGCGGGCGGCGCTGCGCATTCGTTTCAAGCCCGCGCAGTCGGACGACCGGCCCGTCGATTCCCGCGCCACGGTTCACATCACGTTCCGCTTGTCCTAGCCAGAGGCACTCATGCGACTCGCACGTCTCCCATTGCTGCTCGCTGCACTGCTCGCCGTCACCATGTCGACCGGCCGTGCAGAGGCCAAAGACAAGAAAGGCGCAAAAGCACCGACGCCCGCCCGCGCCGGTCAGGCGGAAGCCGACGGCATCATCGACCGGATGAGCAAGGCGGAAGGCGCGCTGCTCGAGCGGTTGAGCCGATCGCACCCGTTGATGGAGGTCTACATCCAGAACGTGGCGCCGGACGAAACGCGCGGCTGGGTACCTGTCGACGACGATTACTTCCTCGGCCAGCTTCAGACCGACGACGGCCCCACGCTGCGAGGATTCGGACAAAAGGAACCGAAGAAGCCAAACAGCGGGGTGAGGCTGAACATCCTCTCGAACACGCCCAGCATGGGAAACGCCTTCGCGGCGATGGTGGCGCCCGACTGGCAGGTGCTCGATCGGAAACGATACGACTTCACCTACGTGCGGCGGGAGTTCCTCGGCGAATCGCGCTGCTTCGTCTTCGACGTCAAGCCGCTGCGCGACAGCAAAGAGGGCGGCTTCGTCGGCCGGATCTGGATCGAGGATCGCGACTTCAACCTGGTTCGCTTCAACGGCGCCAACCGCGGCTCGGAAGCGATGATGTCGGGCTTCCTCAAACGCGACCTGTCGTTCCACATGGACGCCTGGCGTGTGAACGTCGCGCCCGGCGTGTGGCTGCCGTCGTACATCTACTCGGAAGAAATCGATTCGAACAACGCGCCGTCTCCCAAGCCGTCCAAGTCGAAAGCGCAAGTGGTCCGGTTCAAGAGTCAGACACGGATCTGGGGCTACCAGGCCCAGACCGCCGACCGGACCGGCGCGCTGACGACGATCCGGATCGACGAGCCCAACGTCGCCGACACGAGCGAAGGCGCCGCGCGGCTGTCACCCGTGCTCAGCCAGCGCCGCTGGGAACAAGAGGCCGAGGCCAACGTCCTCGAACGGCTCGAAGCGATCGGGCTGCTGGCGCCGACTGGTGAGGCGGATCGGGTCCTCGAGACCGTGATCAACAACCTCGTGGTCACGAACAAGTTGAATCTCGAGGGGCCGCTGCACGCCCGTATCCTGCTGACGTCGCCGCTCGAGTCGTTCACCGTCGGCCACACCATCGTGTTGAGCCGTGGCCTCGTCGATGTGTTGCCCGACGAAGCGAGCCTGGCGGCGATGCTGGCCCACGAGTTGAGCCATGTGGCGCTCGGTCATCAGCTGATCGACACGAAGTTCTCGTTCGCCGACCGTGTGATGGTGTCGGACGGCGAGCTGCTGCAGACGCTGCGGTTCCGCCGCACACCGAAGGAAGAGGCCGCGGCCGACGAGAAGGTCGTCGAGCTGCTCGCCAAGTCGCCCTATCGCGACAAGCTGGAATCCGCCGGCCTGTTTCTCCGAACGCTGTCTGACGGAGCCAAACAGCTGCCACGGCTCATTCAGCCGCACATCGGCGACGACATGGCGGCCAACGGACAGATGACGCGGCTCGCCGAGCTGATGAAAAACGCTCCGCCGCTGCTGCCCGACAGCCTCGAACAGATCGCCGCGCTGCAGCTCGGCGCGCGGCTCGTCGTCGACACGTGGAGCGGCAAGGTGACGCTCGACCGCTCACCCGCCGTACCGCTCGTGTCGGTCCGCGAAAAGGTCCCGTTCGCGGTGACGCCGCTGATGCCCGTGATCCGATACGCGGCACCTCCGGATGCCGCGATTGTTGCGGCGAGCGAACGTATTCGCTAGGATCCGGTTGCCGACGGGTGTACCCCGTTTGGGCTATTGGAGTGCCAACAATGAGCTCACGAATCGCCGGACTCGTCGTGTTGTGCGGGGTCCTCATGGCCGGGGGTGGAATTCAGGCCCATCATGCCGTGGCGGGGGTCTACGACCTGAACAAAGAAATGGTCCTCGAGGGCACGCTGAAGCAGCTGCACTTTACGAATCCGCATGTGAGTATCGAGCTCACGGTCCCGAACCCGGATGGGACGACGACGGACTGGATCCTCACCACGGCCTCCGTGCAGAACCTGACGCGGCAGGGGATCAACAAGACCTCGATGAAGCCCGGAGAGCCGTTGAAGATCAAGATCCTTCCGGCGAAGAACGGGAACCCTGCCGGATTCATCCGATCGATCGAGCAGGGCGACAAAGAGTTCAAGATCTCGGTCGACTAGCGAGCGAGGCTTCGCCTCGGAGGATTCGTAATGGCGTTTCGCACCGCTGTGTCGGCGGTCGTGTTTCTGTGCGTGTTTGCGACGGCGTATACGCCGGCAGGCGCGCAGGCTCCCAATAGACAGGGTGGTGCTCCGCAAGGCCCGCCGCCAGGCGGCGCGCCGGGTCCGGCACGCGGCGGCCGCGGCGCATTCGACGCCGGCCCGTTCACACCCACGCCCGGAGCCAAGGATCTGAAATCGGTCCTCTTCAACTGGACGTGGCACATGGGGATGCTGCGCAGCGGGGCCGAAGCCGAGTTGATCAAGACGCTCGACTATCACGCCGAGAGCGGGACGATCCAGGTCGATGGGCAACCGTGCACGCTGACGAAGTATCGCGTGCAGGCGAACTATCAGGTCCCCGGCTGGCGGACGCAGATCGAGTGCACGCGCGCCAATGGCCAGAAGTATTCGAACGTTGAAACGGTCAGCGGCGACTTCGCCTGGGACGAAGACATTCCCGGCGCTGAACTCGTGGCCGGCAAGGGCAAGGCCACACCGAAGCAATCGGCGCTGCAGGAACGGCTGATTCGTCTCTGGGCCAGCCCTCACGGTGCGGTGAAGGCCGCCGTCGCTGGCGCCGCCGGCGTGTCGCCGTCACAGTCTTTCGGTCAGAACCCGGCCGTGCTGCTCGATCGCCAGGCAGCGGCGGGCGCGAAGCCGGCAACCACGCTGACATGGCAGGGTGAGAAAGCGGTCCTCACGTTTCCGATCCCGGGGGTTGCCGGCGCCACCGCGACGGCCACGCTCGTCAACTACCTGCCGGAAAGCGTCGTCGTGACACAGGGGACGAACAAGACGGAGTTCGTCTACGGCGGCTTCGCGGACTTCAACAATCCGCTGTTCAAAATCGAAGCGCTCTATGCCGGCACGATCATCGAGCGCCGGAACGGTGCCGTGGTCCGCGACTTGAAATCGAAGCTCACCGAGATCGGTCAGGTCTACGTCGTGATGCCGGTGCCCGATAGCGTGCGGGCGGCACGAAAGTGAGGGGTACGATGAAGACGTACGTAGCCGCCGGTCTTCAGACCGGCCTCATCGGCAGTATGCTGATTCTCGGGCTCCTTGCCACGCCAGTGGGGGCGCAATTCGGTCCCCCGCCGCCAGCGGATCCGAACGCGCCGACGCCGAAGCTGGCCAACGGCCATCCCGATCTGACGGGCTCCTGGCAGCAGGCCGGCGGAGGCCTCCAGGGATCTGGCGGCAACATGTTCCGGCGGTGCACTCCGTTCCAGACCAAGGAATGCATGGAGTGGACGAATCAGAGCGAGGACTGGCCGTTCATGTCGTCCACGCGTCTCGACGAGCGGCAGCCGCTGTACAAACCCGAGTACTGGGACAAGATCATCGAGCTCGATCAGTGGACGAACAAGTACGACCCGGTCATGACCTGCCTTCCGCTTGGCACGCCTCGGCAGGGGCCGCCCGCGCGAATCTTCCATACCGATACCGACATCACGATGCTGTACAGAGCCGGAGTCGATGGTGCCGGCGGCTACGCGGAACACCGGATGATCGCGCTGGACGGCAAGCCGCACGATCCGAAGAAGGCCGCTGAGTACACGTACATGGGCTACACGGTCGGCAAATGGGAAGGGGACACGCTCGTCCTCGACTCGATCGGCTTCAGCGACGAAACCTGGCTCGGGCGCGGCGGCTGGTTCCACTCCGATCAGATGCGCGTCATCGAGAAGTTCACCCGCAAGGGGAACGAGCTGCTCTATGAAGTGACCGTCGAGGACCCGCAGGTATTGGTCAAGCCGTGGGTGATGCCTGCCCGCACGCTGCGGATCTCCCGCAACCCGGCAATCATCGGCGAGCGTGGAAGCTGCACCGAGAGCGAGCTGAAGGAAGTCTCGACGCAGTTCAGGCACTAGGGCGCGCGACGATCTCAGTGGGTCATCATGTAGACGGCGACGTCCACACCCAGGGCGTAGCCCTTGCCGCCATAGGTGTGGAAGTAGTCCAGGTTGTCGCCCTCGCGCTCCCAGCTGTCTGACACGTCCGAGTTCATGCTGACGAACACGACGAGTCTGTCGTGCTCGTCGAACACACCGTAGAAGTGAACCGTCGACGGGCCGAATTCGCCGTCCTGGCGGTTCCGAAGCCACGAGTTGAGCGACGGGATCTGCGGCAGCGCATCGACTCGGTAGAACGTCGAGAAGATCGGGTGCTCCAGCGGCAGGTCCACGATTCGGGCGCCGGGCAGCATCCGCATGAGATTCGGACGGATGTAATCGAAATCCGGATCCCAGTTGTCGTCGATCCAGAGAAAGCCGCCCTTCAAGAGGTAGTCGTGCATCCGCTGCGTCTCTTCAGGGTTGAAGTCGTAGTTAGCCGCATTCTGCATGCGCAAGTACGGGCACTGAAAGAGATTCGGGTCCATGGCGGTGACGTTCGCAAAACCGGGGTCGCCATTGTTCCACCGGCTGATCTTCGTTTTGGTGAGTTCGGACAGACGGACCATGAAGTTGTAGTCCGCTTGCGGATAGTCGTCGCCCCACCCGGACTTTCTCGCCCTGCGGATGTTGTCGTACCGTAGGCGGCAGAACGTGAAATCGAGGGTCGTATCTGGGATCCCGTGATTGATCGGGATCTGAAGGTTCCGTCCGTCGGTCAGGATCCTGGACCGCTGTGCGGCCACCCCAAGGACGGAGAGCCCGAGCGCCAGCGCAAGGGCCAGTGCGAACCGCATCCTTCGAAACGATGCCAGCGTCCGCCGCATGTGCGCATCGTACAACGTCGCCAACGCTCGGTTTGCGTGTTAGTCGAGATGGGGCTCGCGGACGCCGGGCTGGACGAAGCGCGCGAGCATCACTAGACCAGGGATGCCGAGCGCCATCGACAGCAGGAAGAACGACGGCCAGCCGATGGCGCTCACCGTAAAGCCCGTGATCGGGCCAGCCACGACGCGCGGCACCGCAAACAGACTGGACAAGAGCGCGTACTGCGTGGCCGAGAACCGCTTCTCCGTCAGCCGCAGCAGCAACACGCCGAACGCGCCCATTCCCAGCCCCGCGGCGAACACTTCGAAACCTGTCGCGCCATACATCACGGCGACGTTGGGCCGATCGAGCACGGCCAGCAGGAAGTAGCCGGCATTCGAGAAGATCTGCACCGCGCCGAAGATCCAGAGCGCGTGCCCAAGACCCGCAGCGGTCGTGACGAGACCGCCGATGAAGGTGCCGAGGATTGTGAGACCGACCGAGAACGTCGCCAGCGCCACGCCGCGATCGAAGGCGCTGTATCCCATGTCGATCAGAAACGGTCTCGTGAGCGACTGCGTCAGCTGATCGCCCAGCTTGTACAACACGACGAAGGCGAGAATTTCGAGCGCGCGAGGACGGCGCAGCATGCTCAGGAGCGGCAGCCACACCGCGTCTGTGAGCGTCGACGGCGGAGTGGGCTGCGTGTCCGGCTCCGGCGATTGCCACGACAGCGCCAGCATCAGCGCGAAGACCACGGCCAGTAGTGCGTTCACGGCCGGCCAACCGATGCGCGCGGCAAGCGTGATCGACACGCCGCCCGAAACGAGCATCGCCGCACGGTAGAACGCGAGCCGCGCACCCACGGCCGCGCCCTGCTCTTCCTTGTGCAGCACCTCCACCGCGTAGGCGTCGATGGCGATGTCTTGCGACGCCGACGCAATGGCAATCGCGAAGGCCAGCGCGCCGACGATCCAGAGAGCCTCCGGTCGTTCGCCCACACCGGCCAGCATCAGCACGAGCACGGCCAGCAGGATCTGCGTCACCGCCATCCACCCGCGGCGCCGGCCCCAGAACGGCGGCACGTAGCGATCCATCAGCGGTGACCAGAGCACCTTGAACGACCACGGCGCCTGCGCCAGCGTCAGCAGGCCGACAAGGCGGAGGTCCACCCCGGCGTCCCGCATCCAATCGGGAATGGCGTACCAGACGAGGCCGAGCGGGAGACCAGACGCGAAGGACAGAACCGACACCGCAAGCGTGCGGCGGGAACGCAGAGCATCGAAGACGGACACCAGCTCAGTGCGTCATCACATAGACGGCCACGTCCACGCCCAGCGCGTAGCCCTTGCCGCCATAGGTGTGGAAGTAGTCCAGATTGTCGCCCTCGCGCTCCCAGCTGTCCGACACGTCCGAGTTCACGCTCACGAAGACGACCAGCCGGTCGTGGTCGTCGAAGACTCCGTAGAAATGGACCGTCGACGGTCCGAACTCGGAGTCCTGACGGTTACGCAGCCACGAGCCGAGCGACGGAATCTGCGGAAGCTGATCGATCCGGTAGAACGCCGAGAAGAGGGGATGATCGACCGTCATGTCGACAATCCGCGCTTCGGGCAGGATCTTCACGATATTCGGCTTGATGTAGTACTCGAAGTCCGGATCCCAGTTGTCGTCGATCCATAGGAAGCCGCCCTTCAGCAGATAGTCGTGCATGCGGATCGTCTCCGCGGGCGTGAAGTCGTAGTTGGCCGCGTTCTGCATCCGCAGATACGGACACTGGAAGAGATCGGGATCCATCGCGGTGACGTTGGCAAAGCCGGGATCGCCGTTGTTCCACGTGCTGATCTTCGTCTTGGTGAGCTCCGAGAGCCGGACCATGAAGTTGTAGTCCGCCTGCGGGTAGTCGTCGCCCCATCCGGACTTTCTCGCCCGCCGGACGTTGTCGTAGCGCAGACGGCAGAAGGTGAAGTCGAGCGTCGTGTCCGGCAGGCCGTGGTTGATCGGAATCTGGAGGTTCCGGCCGTTGGTCATGATCGTGCCCCGCTGTCCCGCCACACCGATGACAGCGAGTCCGAACGCCACGGCCAGAGCCAGTGCGAACCGCATCCATCGAGCCGATGCCCGCGTCCGCCGCATGTGCGCATCGTACATTGACCGCCATGCCGAATTGGAAAGCCACCGTATTTGCCGCCTTTGTGCTGTTCTCCGCGTCAGCCGCGCAGGCGGCGGAGTGCGACCGGGACTGCCTGCTCGGGATTATTACCAAGTACGTCGAGGCGCTGGTGGCGCACGCCCCGCAGTCGCTGCCGCTCGCGCCGAACGCGCGCTTCACCGAGGACTCGAAGGAGCTGCCGCTGGGCGACGGGGCGTGGAAGACCGTCACGCGTGCCGGCAGCTTCCGGCAGGACTACCTCGACGTTCGCAAGGGCATCGCCGCCTCGCATGTGGAGCTCCAGGAAGAGGGTGGCCAGCTGCAGTATTCCGTGGTGCTGCGGATCGTCGAGCAGAAGATCGCGGGCATCGACAAGATGGCGCTGATGTACCCCGAGGGCTGCGGATCGGCAGCTTTCCCCATGCGACGCCGTTCGCCAAGGCTGCCTGCTCTGGATGAATTGTGGCTACACGAACTCTCACGGCCCCAACAACACACTCGTGACGTTCGAGACACCGCGCTTCTGGCTGTCGGCGCACTGAACTAACGGGGCACGGCCTCGACGATGCTGACAGGCGACGCCGTCGGTACGACGCGCGTCATCGAGAAACCGGCGCGACCGAGCAGCGCGCTGTACTGCGACGGCGTCCGCTCCTCGCCGCCTGGCACCGTCAGCATCAGCATGTCGAGCAGCTTGCCCGGGTGCGGAACATCGCCTTCGGGCAGGACCATCTCGACGAGCAGCAGCTTCCCATCAGCCGGCAT
>Ga0207694_10003476_pt1 | contig 12526 bp, 9 predicted proteins | sample KBSC34metaG_FD_184353 | JGI IMG/M metagenome (GOLD analysis project Ga0207694, IMG submission 184353) | Corn rhizosphere microbial communities from Kellogg Biological Station, Michigan, USA - KBS C3-4 metaG (SPAdes) (version 2) | ecosystem: Host-associated > Plants > Roots > Rhizosphere > Soil...
GTGCCGGAGGCGTCCGTGTATTTCGCGCCGTTGCCATCGCGCTCGATCTTGGTCAATTCACGCACGCCTTGCAGGTAGCCATCCGGCGCGACCTGGCACGCGCCGCGCGCCACGCTGCCGAATTCCGAAAGCGTGTTGCGCAACGTGAAACCAACCATCGCGTAATCCGGCGAGCCGGACTGCAAATGCTGCGCCAGCACACGAAACGACGCCGCGCCGTAGAAATCATCCGCATTGATGGCGGCGAACGGTTCGCGAATTACATTCTCAGCCATCAAAATCGCCTGGCCCGTGCCCCACGGTTTGGTGCGATTCGGCGGCACGGAAAAACCTTCCGGCAATTTATTCAATTCCTGGAAAACGTATTCGACCGGCAATCGCTTTTCGAAACGCGCGCCGATGGCTTCGCGAAACGCGCTTTCAATGTCGTGGCGAATCACGAAGACAAGTTTTCCAAACCCGGCGCGCATCGCGTCGAAGATGGAATAATCAATGATCGTTTCGCCGGAGGGGCCGACGGGGTCGATTTGTTTGAGGCCGCCGTAACGGCTGCCCATGCCGGCTGCCAGAACCAATAATGTGGGTTTCGTCATCGCGCTGTATTAAGAAGGAGACTATGCCCGGTGTCCACTAAATCGAGGAAGGCCCACCGGTTCACTTTAATTGGGTGCGATTTTTCGGATGCCAGGAGATTGAAGACATCCGTCCAGCTTCCCATTTGCAGGCGTTGGGCGATCCATTTAAGCGTCATCGTGGTTTCCTTTCGCAACCGCTTCGCGATGGCAACTTTCACCTTGTGCCCCTTTGGTTGCAAGGCCAATTCCTCGGCCAAGATCCAGTGCTGCAAAGTGCAAATAGTGAGAATCGATCTCTTTACGAAGCCGGAGGCCAGAAGTCGGAAGGGCGGACGGGTATTCGCCAAACCGTGGGCAATGGCGAGCGCTGATCTGAGCCGCGAGGGCGCGGTTCACTTCGCCCGGGGCGGGCGCGGTCCCCTTGCGGTGGGCAGGAAATATGTGACGGGGCTCACCGACCCAACGGGCATTGGCTTCTTAAACTTTTCCCGAAATTGGCTTCTCACCGAAACCACCGCGGCGCAGCGCGCGGTATGTTTTCGGATTATTGAAGCCGCGCCGCCGTCATTATATGCCCAAACTGACTCCGCCCTGCTGCGCAAACCTTAAGAATTCTATCTCTGGCAACCACCGACCCGTTTGCATCCAAACCGGATGCCTGGCCGGGGTCGCGAGGATTACTTCTTCATTTTGCGGGCGAGCATCGCAAGCCCGGTCAAACCAACAGCCAACATGGCCATCGTGCTGCCAGCATCCGGCACCGAACGGTCAGGAATGACTGACGCGAGGAGCGGGCTGGCCGCGAAAGAGGATTGGCAAAGCAAAGCCAAAAACGCACAAACAGACAGGATTTTTTTCATATAGTCGATATTAGTTAGGGGTGTCGACTTCCCATTTTAGCAAGAGAGGAGCCAAGTTTAGTTAGTCGCCGCAACCCTATGATACCCAAACATACACACAGGCACGAGTCGCTTTATTCTACGTGCGAAACTGTAATCTGGTCCGACAGATTTGAAGGAAAGCCGACATGTAGAGCTGCCGACGAAGCGGTAAAATAGGATTAAATCAGCTTATTTTTAGTTCCGCTTTAAACCATTGAAGCCAACGCATTTGCGGCGCTATTGGCCGTTTTCCATAAGCTATTCGCATTGAGTTCACGGCAATCAAGGCTTGACTTCCGGTTAAGGTTGAAGATTATTGCGCGCAAGAACCCTTGAACCCCTGATGGAAGAGCAATTCTCCGTCACACCTACGGAGCGTTAGAAAGCAATCCCCCATCAGTTTTCGGCTCTCGAGTCGAATGAAAGCTAAGAAGGCCAGGAACCACCCTCCTGCTTCTCGTTTAAGTCTGCCGGCACGCTGGGCATTACGGGCCGGCCTGGCTCTAGGCATTCCGCTGCTTTTGCTCGCTGTGATTGAGGTCGGATTGCGGATGGCTGGCTACGGATTTCCTACTCACTTGTTTGTCAAAACGAGTGACGGCGCCCGTCTCGGCATCAACGAAAAATTTCTATTCAGCTTTTATTCCGGCAACGCGGCGACAGGAAAAATTCAACCGGCATATATCGCCGCGACGAAACCGAGCGACACCACGCGCATTTTCGTGCTCGGCGAATCGGCCGCCCAGGGGACGCCGGAGCCGGCGTTTGGATTTGTTCGCATTCTCGAATTCATGCTGCACTCGCAGTTTCCGCAACAAAAGTTCGAGGTCGTGAATGTCGCGATGCGCGGAGTCAATTCGCATATCCTCCTTCCGGCAGCCCGCGACTGTGCCCAGCAATCTCCCGATGTGTTCGTCATTTACATGGGCAACAACGAAGTGGTGGGACTGCATGCGCCGGGGACGGATGCGACGATTCTGGACCGGCACCTGACGCTTATCCGCGCCTCACACTGGGCGCGCTCGCTTCGCCTGGGACAATGGATTGCAAGCTTCGGTGAAGAATCGAAACGCCAAGCGGCGCGCAAGCAGGACATGGATTATTTCCGCCGAAACCGGATCGCGTTCGACGACGCCAACCGCCAAATTGTATACCGCCATTTTCAGCAAAACCTGGAAGACATCTGCCGCGCAGCGCAGGGTTCGGGTGCGAAGACGATCCTCTGCACAATGGCCGTCAATTTGAAGGATTTCCCCCCGATCGGCTCGCTGCATCGTGGAACACTCGCCGGCGCCGAAAAAACGGAGTGGGAAGCGCTTTACGGCAAAGGGATCGCCGCTGAAAGCGATCATCAATATGAATCGGCTATTGAGTTATTCCTGGCGGCGGCGCGTCTGGATGATCATTACGCGGAGCTGGAGTTTCGCCTGGCTCGCTCTTATGAGGCGCTGGGGAAATTTGACGACGCGCGCCGGCATTACGCGCTGGCCCGCGATTGGGATGCGATGGAATTTCGGGCCGACTCAAAAATCAACGAAATCATCCGGCAGACAGCGGCGAATCGCCAAAACGGGTCGCTAACCTTGGTGGACGCGGAACAGGTATTTTCAGAGAACGCCTCGGGCGCGTGCGGATTTCCGGGCGAAAACTTTTTTCACGATCATGTTCATTTTAACTTCGACGGCGATTATCTCCTGGCAAAGACACTTTTTCCCGCCGTCGTCGCGGCGCTCGGCAAAACGCCCGCGCCAGTGCCCTCGCGGACGGAATGCGCGGAGGCTCTCGCGTTCACCAAGTGGGGCGAGCTGCAAATTGATGCGGGAGTGATCGCCAGTGGCAACCAACCTCCCTATCTCGACCAGCTTGAACATGCCCAGCGTCAGGCGCGGAACGAGCAAGCGATTAGCGCCCGGCGGCAGCAATTCACTCAGGCCGATCTTCAGCAAGCTGCCGCAACGTTCACCGCCGCGCTCGGGAAAAATCCGCAGGATTGGCGTCTTCACCAGCTTTATGGAAATTTCGCGCTCGAGCAGGGAGACTTCAAAACTGCCATCGACCACCTGTCATTTCCGGTGACGCTTTTTCCTGACAATCTGCGGGCGCATATTAATTACGGTTCTGCGCTGGCCCGTGCTGGAAAGTATCCGGAAGCTAACGCCCAGTTCAAAGAGGCGCTGCGCATCGATCCGGGGGACGAATTTGCCACCCAAGCGCTTTCGTGGCTCTACGCTCAAAAACGATGAGGGGGTTGCGTCAGCGATTGGAAGAAAGTCGGAGATATCCCTCCGCAATCCTTTTCATGAACCTCGTAGCAGCGAACGTGAGTCCGTTCCGAATAATCTCGGGAAAAGTCAGAGCCGACTCACGTCGGCTGCTACGGATTTGGGTTCCAATACGCGATTTTTTCCGGGAATTCTCTGCCTGAGATCAAGCCTCAAGGCGTGGCCGCCGGGACATTCAGCATCACTTGTCCCGATGATCCAGAGCCAATCACGGACGCTCGCAATATGTAATGCGCACCCGGAGTCGCTTGTCCCACATTCAAACTATAAGCCGCCTTGGTGGGATTTCGCGCAGCAAAACCGTTGTGAATGTCCTTTGCGATTTCCGTTCCGTTTTGCAGCAATGAAACCTTGGTGATCGCCAACCCCGGGCCGCTCGAATGCTGGAACACAATTCGGTTTTGCCCGCCGAACTTGATTTTGCCGGTCACATCCCACTCCAGATTTGTGCCGGCGTCATTCGTGGCGAGTTGCGCGGGAGTCCATTCGCCAATTTTCACCGAGAGATCCTTGCGATACATGACACCGAGCGCGTCAAGCCGCTGCTCATGGATTTGCAATCGCGCATTGAAGTCGTCCAAATCGCGCGCGGCTTTGGGTGACCAATCCACTTCCGCCAACGCGCACAGCCGCGGGAACATCATGTATTCCACATGCGCCAGCGAAGGCACATATTCCGTCCACAGATTCGCCTGCGCGCCCAGGATGTGCGTTTGAAATTCCGCCGGCAAATTCGCGGGCACAGGTTCAAACGAATACACCCGGTCCAGCGGCACATATCCCCCGAACCCCGGCGGCTCCATCGCGGTATCGAGCGATTGATAGTAATCGAAGTAACAATATTTCGTCGGGCTCATCACCACATCGTGCCCGTTCGTCGCCGCCGCAAGCGCCCCACCCTGCCAATCCATCACGACGGCATTCGGCGGTATCGGCCCTTCAGCGATTTCCGTCCAGCCAATCATCGTCTTGCCATGCTCGCTCACGAATTTGCCGATCCTGCCCGTGAACCATCCCTGCAATTCATCCAACGTCTTCAAGCCCTCGGTCTTCATCCGCGCCTGGCACGCCGCTGATTGTCCCCACGTCGCCTTCTTCACGGCCGCATTTACTTCATCACCGCCGACGTGGATATATTTGCCGGGAAACAAATCGAACATTTCCAAAAGCACATTGTCGAGGAACGTCATCACCGCATCATCGCCAATGCAAAACACACCCTTGTTCACGCCGGCATTTGCGTTCACCGAATAACTCCCGGCGTCGCAGCTCAACTCCGGATACGCCGCCAGCGCGGCAATTGCATGCCCCGGCATTTCAATCTCCGGCACCACCGTGATGTGGCGCGAGGCGGCGTAGGCGACAATTTCGCGCACGTCGTCCTGCGAATAAAACCCGCCGTATCGCCCCTCGTGACCAAACGCCGTTGGCGGCGCGACGTCCCACGCGGGATGCACGTGATTCGTCTGGCGATTGCCCTCGTTGCCGGGCGGAGTGATCAGGCTGCGATCGCGCCACGCGCCGACCCCGGTGAGCTTGGGATATTTTTTAATCTCGATGCGCCAGCCCTGGTCATCGGTTAAGTGCCAATGGAACGTGTTCAATTTGTGCAACGCCATATCATCCAGCACCCGCTTCACTTCCTCTTTGGAAAAGAAATGGCGACTGCAATCGAGCATGAATCCGCGCCACGGAAATCGCGGTTGATCCTCGATCTGCGCGAGAAAGGGAATTTCCCAACCGGCGTTGGTGACTTTTCCCGCTTCGAAAATTGCCGGCGGCAACAACTGCAGCAATGTCTGCGCGCCGTAAAACAATCCCGCCTGCGTCGTCGCCTTGATTAAAATCTGCTCCGCGGTGACATCCAACTCGTAACCCTCCGGACCCAATTCGGCCTTTGCACTCTTCGTGGTCAAAGTAATGAGTCCTTTCCCCGCTTCGCCGTTCGTATCAATTGGCAACGGGTAACCCGTCGAGGTGCGCAGTTTCGCCGCCAGATAATCAGCTGTCTCCGCCGAAGCCGCATCGCTCACAATCCGAGCGCTCGCAGACAATTGAAAATGCCCCGGGCGTATCTCCATTTTTTGCGGTGCGGGAATTATCGACGGGCGATTCGGCTCTTCCGCAAGGGCCGTCAGGGAAATTAACCCCACCAAAATTGTCGTCCAAAGCGCTCGCATCTAACCTTAAATTGCCCTGAGAGCAAAAAATGCGAAAGGGGGAATCGCACTCTGCCCGCCGAAAATTGAGGCCCTACCTGCGTATTTTCGAGGAAATAAACAAGCCCGCTGCTGATTGGCCCCTGCGGGGGATAAGGGTTTCCCCTATGGCCTATGGTCCCGCGCGACAATTTTGAATCAGGGACCGCCCCGATTGTTGGGCGCAATTGCTTATCATAAATTGCTCCCATGCAAACAACATTGGTAAGGCAAGAAACGGGAAGCCGGATGGATGCTCCTGAAGCTCGCAGGGATTCGGCTCCACTCAGCAGTCAATCTCCTTTCAGCAGCCTGCCGCCGCGAGGTGACCTGGGCCTGAAGCCCAAGAGCCCGTTCGCGCCGCCCGGCAATGGCAACGGCAATGCCAATGGCCGCGCCCTCATCGATGCCATGGTCAATTCCAAAATTTACCAGGAATACGAACGCGCCTTCAGCGAAGCGACCGGAATGCCCGTCGCCCTGCGCCCGGTGGAATCCTGGCAATTGCCGCACCACGGCAAGCGCAACGAGAATCATTTTTGCCAGTTGATGTCCCAAAAGAGCCGCGCCTGTAGCGCCTGTTTGCAAGTGCAGGAAGAGCTCTCCCAAACGGCTTGCACGGAAGCGCAAACCGTCACCTGCCCCGCCGGCATGTGCGATACCGCGGTTCCGGTCCGTCTCGGTGACCGCCTGATTGGTTTCCTGCAAACCGGCCAGGTCTTTCGCAAGAAACCGACTCCGGCACAATTCGAACGCACCGCTAAACTCGCCGAAGAATGGGGCCTGGAAGCGGACCGCGCGGAACTGGAAGAAAGCTATTTCGAAACCAAAGTCGTTTCCACCAAGCAACACGAGTCGGTGGTAAAACTGCTCAGCATCTTCGCCCAGCACCTGTCCATGTTGAGCAATCAAGTGGTGGTGCAACAGCAAAATTCCGAGCCGCCGGTCATTACCCGCGCCAAGGAATACATCCACGAGCACCAGACCGAGGAACTCTCGCTCGGCCAGGTTGCCAAAGCCGTCAATACGAGCACCTTCTACTTCTGCAAAATGTTCAAGAAGGTCACCGGCATCAATTTTACGGATTACCTGTCGCGCGTGCGCATCGAGAAATCCAAGAACCTGCTGTTGAATCCGAACCTGCGAGTCAGCGAAATCGCGTTCGAAGTCGGATTCCAATCACTCACGCACTTTAACCGGGTTTTCAAGAAGATCCTCGGCCAGTCGCCCACGGAGTACCGGGCGCAGTTGCTGGGACGTTGAAACAGATTCGGCTGCCAAAGCAGTCGGAGCCCCACCACCACCCCGCTCCCTCCCCCATACGTGGGGGAGGGAGCTTCTCTAAAAACAGACGTCACGAATTTAAAATTTAAGAGCCGCGCAATTCCAGTTGGAATAGCCCGCCATTTTCGGGATATTCGCCTCCATGAAATTACCGAGCCCCGAGGATATGTCTCGGGAGGAACTGATTGCGCGGCTCAAGGCATTTGAGTCCACGCGGAACACCATCCGCGCGGACCACGTCAAAGAATTGAGCACACAACAAGAAATCGCGCAGACAGCCATCAAAGATCGCGAGGAACGCCTCCGCGCCATTCTTGAAACGGCCGTCGAAGGCATCATTACGATTGACGAGCGCGGCATCATTGAATCGGTGAACACCGCCGCGGAACGGATTTTCGGATATTCGGCCAAAGAAATCATTGGCAAAAACGTTAGCGTCCTTATGCCTTCGCCCCATCGCGAAGCGCACGACGGCTACCTCGAGAATTATCTCCGGACCGGCCACGCGAAAATCATAGGCATCGGCCGCGAAGTGGCCGGACGGCGCAAGGACGGCACCCTCTTCCCAATGGACCTGTCCGTCAGCGAAGTAAAACTCGCCGCCCGCCGCGTCTTCACCGGTTTCATTCGCGACATCACCGAGCGCAAACAGCTGGAACGCGAAATCCTGGAAATCAGCGACCGCGAACAGCGCCGCATCGGCCAGGATTTGCATGACGGCTTGTGTCAACACCTCGCGGGAATTGAATTGATGAGCCAGGTGCTCGCCAAAAAACTCGAGCCTCAATCCAAGGTTTACGCCAAACAAGTCATGGACATTGCCAGCCACGTGCGCGATGCCATCAGCCACACGCGCTCGCTTGCGCGTGGGCTTTCGCCCGTGACCATTGAGTCGGAAGGCCTGACCTCCGCGTTGCTCGAACTGGCCACCAACACGGAGAAGATTTTCCAGGTCCAATGCCGCTGCGATTTAGACGAACCCGTCGTCATTCACGATCATTCCGTTGCCACGCATTTATTTCGCATCGCCCAGGAGGCCGTCTCCAACGCCATCAAACACGGGCGCGCGCGGCGGATTGTTATTGCATTGCGCAAATCGGCGGGACGAATCACATTAAATATCAGTGACAACGGGAAAGGCCTGCGCAAACAGCCGGCCAAAAATAAAAAGGGAATGGGCCTGCGCATCATGCAATCGCGGGCCAGCATGATCGGCGGCGCGATGGCCATCGAACCAAACGCAAAGGGCGGTGTCAGCGTGACGTGCGCCGTTCCCGAGGATCGTATCGCTCAGAAACCACTCAAAAACGATGCCCGCTAAATCCAAGAGCGCCGCCAAAAAAGTTTTGATCGTGGACGATCATCCCATGATGCGCCAGGGTTTGGCGCAATTGATCGACAACGAACCCGACCTCAAAGTCATCGCCGAAGCGGACACCGGCGGCCAGGGCCTTGACATCGTCGTCAAAGAAAAACTCGACCTCGCCGTGTTGGATATTTCCTTGCCGGACCGCAACGGGCTGGAACTCATCAAGGACATCCGCTCCGTCAAACCCGAGTTGCCGATCCTCATCATCTCGATGCACGACGAAGCCCTCTACGCCGAACGCGTGCTCCGCGCCGGCGCCCGTGGCTACATCATGAAACAGGAAGGCGGAAAGAAATTGCTCCAAGCCATCCGCCAGGTGCTCACGGGACAAATCTACGTCAGCGAAAAAATGTCCGCGCGCATTCTGGAGACTTTCTCCGGCCGCAAAACCGAACAATCCGCCTCCCCCGTCGCCCGGTTGTCCGACCGCGAATTCGAAGTTTTTCAATTGATTGGCCAGGGCAAAGGCACCAAGGAAATCGCGCAACACCTGAACCTCAGCGTCAAGACCGTCGAAGTCCACCGCGCCAAAATCAAAGAAAAGCTCGGCCTCCAAACCGCCACGGACTTAGTCCGCTACGCCGTCCGCTGGTCAGAGGCGCAGGGCGCGGCGTAATACCGTTCATAGCGGTCCCTCATCACGAGGACGACGCTGAAGGCGTCGGAGAATACAGCCCAGCGGTTGCCCCGAGTCTGCGAGGGCTACCGTGGGTGCAAATTCAAAACCAATTGATCCATCTAGCGCGTAGCGCGGCACGATGACGACCCTGAAGGGGTCGAGGAACTTAGCCCGGGGTTGGCCGATTCCGAGAGGCCTACCCCGGGTCCAAAGCATAAAAACCCTCCATTTCGCGCGCAGCGCGGCGAGCCTGGCGAGCATCTCGGTCCGAATGGCTCGAGATTCCCAAATCGAGAGGCCATTTCTCAATCCGGCAATTCAAAAATCAGTCGCGCAACCGATATCGTACCGGGGCCTAATCACGTCTCCAGACGGTTTCAATGCCCGTACATTTTATCTGCGAAGGTGATTATTTCTTCAACTTCAGACCGCGAGCTTGGCCCCATCAATGTGAAAATGATTTCCCGATTGTCCGCAACAATGTTCCTTATGGCACCAAGGATTTCCAAACCCGAACTCCCCAAGTGAAGCGCATCGTCCAATTGCTCAACCAATTCGGTCCTACCGTGTTTCTGCGCAGCGGCCTTTAAGCGTCGCACAAACGCATATGCCTCGTTTACGTTCATCATTTCGGATGGTTCAAACTCAGATATCGCAACGCCGAGTCCGCGAGTGTAATTAGTGAGAACCGAGCGCTCTAAACCTGTTATTTCATTTTATCTGCACTTTCAGAGGGTTTGACACAAGTTCAAAGAGGGAATCATCCCGATAATAGAAACGCCGGATGGCTACAAGCGTGTAATCTCCGGGTGCAGTATCCTTGGGAATGATCACTGGTATCCTCCAGTCATGTGCAGCGCCAGCCGCTATATCCATTTCAAATGTACGATAAAATTGACCACTGGGATTAGGCGTAATTCGTTTATAAACCTTGCCTGATCCACCAGCCAAAAAAACTGTAAAGTCTGAATCTATATGTGCTTCATTCACAGTTATTACGTTTGTAGATGCATTTTTGATCCGAGCCGAAAGCGATATTGTTGAATCTAAGGCGACAACTCGGTTGCTTGAGTCTATGGACAAAGTCACGCCGTTGACGCTCGCCCCGATATTAGTCAAATTAGTCACTAACTCTTGTGATAAGGCTGTTTGGTTCGCGCCAAGGGCCGCAAAAACCAACATCATTAGTTTTAGAATGCTTGATTTGATCATAGACCATCTCCTATCGGCTTGGGAGTTATTCAGTTCCCCATCTGCAGGCCTTCGGCAATCCACTTCTGCGTCATCGTGGTTTCCTTCCGCAACCGCTTGGCCATACTCAGTTATTTTCCCTTTGTGCCCCTTTCGTTGCAAGGTCAATTCCGCCCCTTTCAGCAGCCCATTTCAATTCCTCCGCCACAATTCTTTCCGCATTTCGCTCACCCGTCTCACCCTCCGACTTGCCACCCTTTATTCTGACCGAAGGCGAAAACCTTTTTGACTCGATTTACCAGTTCCCGTTTGTAAATGGAGCATTTTCAAATGCCTTTCTTGATTTCTCACTTTCTTCTCGATCCAGCTTGGCCGCATCCTCTGTACCCTTCAAATATTGCTCAATGTTATTTTTATCTCGAGTATCCTGAGCAATTTCATCGTTCAAATCGTTCAAACGACTCGTGAGCAGGCTTTTGATTTGCTCATTCAAGGGTTTACCGGCCAGTTGCTCCGCGCCATGGAAATGAAGCAGCGGCACAATTCGATATTCTTCTATGACGCTATAAAGTGAATTCGAAGTTTGTGTCCCAAACGCGAGGAAATATTCGCCACGATACGGCATCGTCAACGAGGCAAGATGCGCCGCACCCGGCTTACCCGCACCCTTCAAAACTGAAACGACCTCGATATCGGAGTTAAACACGTTGCCGTAAAAAATCTTCGGCCGCGGTTCCAGCAAATCCTGCGCTGCAACACACCGCGCCACAAAAATGTCAGGCGATTTTTCTTCCAAATCCCGCCACCCCCGGAAGTGGCCTACCAGCAACGCCGACATGTTCGCAGCGACCGCGAAAACGGCTATTATCAAAGCGCATTTTTTCATAGAAATAATTCGCAAAAAGTGAAAGTTGCATGTCCACTGAATTTCAGGACCCCTCGCCGTTGACAGCCATGTTATAAAAGAAGCCGCGAAAAGGAAGGGCAAAAGGGACTTGGCCGAACCAACTTCAGCAACGCGGACAATCTTCACTCGACCTCGGTCGATCGCAAGATCGCGAACAAGGCAGCGCCTGCGACCAACCCCGTTTCATCCCTGTGGTTAAAACAAAAATCCGGCAAACGAATCACCAACTCATGTTCAAACAAACACAATCCCAACGATTCGCAAGTCCCACAGAATCAACGACGGTTAAACCCGGTTGCAGTGGGTTAAAGGGCGGCGCTCCCGCGGCCGTTTCCGAATCCGTGTTCAACTGTGTTCATCCGTGGTTACGGAATAAAACCGAAAGTGGGGGTGTTATTCGAGGTGGTGGGCAGCTTGAAGATTTCGTTTTGACAATAATTAAGGTAACGCCTTTTGGTGTATGCGAGCCCCCTCATCCCGACCTTCTCCCCTCCGGGAGGGGAGAAGGAGACGGAACTCGCGCGTCCGGCGTTGACCACGGGTTAGAATCGTACTCCCGCAAAGCGCACACACTTGACCCGCCCTCGCTCGCTGCTACACTGCGAATCAATTCAATGAGATTTCTTTTTTCGATCTTGGTGGGAGCGATTTTAATCAGTGCCGGATTTCGGTCCGGCGCCAAAGTGGTGAACGGCATCGACGCCATCGTCCATGAATCCATTATCACCTTTGAGGACGTGGACGTGGCCAGCGAGCGCATCCAGCGGCAATACGTCGACCAATATCGCACCCAACCGAGCGTCCTGAACCAAAAGCTCGCCGAATTGCAGAAAGATACGCTGGAGGAATTGGAGCAGCGCAAATTGATCCTGCACGAGTTCGAAACCGCCGGATATAACCTGCCCGAAAGCATCATCGACCAGGAATTTGAAAATTCCATCAAGAGCAAATATCCCGACCGCGTCAGCTTCACCAAAACCTTGCAGCAGGAAGGCCTCACCTACGAACAAGAGCGCCGGAATTTCCGCGAAACATTTATTGTGGAACAAATGCGCTACAAAAACGTCTCGAGCGCCATCATGATTTCACCGCATAAGATTGAGACCTATTACGTGGACCATACAGCCGAGTTCAAAGAGGAAGACCAGGTAAAACTGCGAATGATTGTCCTCACCAAGACTGCCGAAGCCGATAATTCTCAGAAGCAAAAACTGGCGGAG
>Ga0207694_10003477_pt1 | contig 12524 bp, 10 predicted proteins | sample KBSC34metaG_FD_184353 | JGI IMG/M metagenome (GOLD analysis project Ga0207694, IMG submission 184353) | Corn rhizosphere microbial communities from Kellogg Biological Station, Michigan, USA - KBS C3-4 metaG (SPAdes) (version 2) | ecosystem: Host-associated > Plants > Roots > Rhizosphere > Soil...
AGGCGAGGCCGCCCAGCAGAACGAAGCCGCGAACGCGGAACTCATTTCCGGCGGAGAAGGGGAGATAACGACGGGTCCGGCATCGACCGGTGAAGCGACAAATCCTGAACCCTACATCGCGTTTGATCACGTGTACAAATCCTTCGGTTCGCTGGATGTGCTGAAGGACGTAAGCTTCTACGTCATGCCGGGGGAGACCCTGTGCATTCTGGGGCGCTCTGGAGTAGGCAAGTCTGTGTCGTTGCAGATTTTGATGGGTTTTCTGCGGGCGGACCGCGGGGAGATCCGCGTAGCCGGGGAGAATATCTGCGGATTCAATGAGTCACAGATGCAGACGATCCGACGCAAGGTTACGATGGTCTTCCAGAATGGCGCACTGTTTGACTCCATCACAGTGGGCGAGAACGTCGCGTTTCCGCTACGCGAACGGGGGGATCTGGCTGAGGACCAGATCCAGCAGGTCTCGAAAGGACTGCTGGAGATGGTGGGTGTTGCAGGGATGGAGGATCTACTGCCATCTGATCTGTCCACCGGCATGAAGCGCTCGGTCGCTATTGCGCGGGCGATGGCGTCGCAGCCCGAAGCGATCCTCTACGATGAACCAACGACAATGGTCGACCCGTTGATGGGACACCTGCTCGGAGACCTCATCGCTCGGCTGAAGAAGCAGCTGCATCTGACCAGCATCGTTGTCACCCATGACATGAGGTTTGCACGCAAACTCGCTGATAGAGTGGCATTTCTGCACCAAGGTGAGGCCCGTTTCTTTGGTACCGTGGAAGAGATGGATGCAAGTGACGACCCGGTGCTGCGAGAGTTTCTGTCTTTGGATGAACTTGTTCTGCCAGCGTGAGTTAATCGGACAAGCATTGATATTGATTCGATCGGCCTATTTCGATATTGTCGAAGTAGACCGGCGACCCGGCAGCTTCACTCCTTTCTTGTTGAACATTGGCTTTGAGCCTTCACGGTTCTGCCGTCCTTTTCCGAGGGGTATCTCACGCATGGTACGGAGTTGAGCAGTTTAGTGCGTCTCGTGAGTTGCAGAGCAGATGCGCTTCAGACTAGTTAATGGTCGTTCTACAGACATCCGTTAACTGGCCCTCGACCGACGGCACGTAGGCTGCTTTTAGCCATTTCGGCGCAGGGCGGAGAATTGACACGGCGCGAACGCGCGTCGAGGGAGTGAAAAGGCCGTTCGCAATGGCAACACCCGATTACTTGGATCAGGTAGTCATATCGGCGCGCACCCGGCAGTCTGTTAGGCAGGCGCAGCGGAGCCGCATCGGGATTTTTTACCGGCCTTCGGTGTCCAGCCTAATTTGGGCGACTCTGGATTTGCTTACGGTGGCGATTGCCGCAGTGGTGGCGCTAAGTTTACGTGCCAGCGTCCCGGATTACGTGCACGTCACGGCAGTTTTGCCCTACTTCTTTGACGCGGCGCATAAAGACGTGCTGGCCTATATCGGCCTGTACGGAATTATCCTCGTGGCTTTGGCGCGGTCGTACGGTCTCTATGGTTCTCTTCTGAGCCGGGGTGGCCTGAATGAGCAACGCATGACGATTCAATCGTCGCTGATTGCCGGGTTGATTCTTTGCGGAACGCTTTACCTTGCGCGAGCCGAAGCGGTCTCACGGCTCGTCGTGGTGCTGCTGATCATCTTCAGTACTGCGCTGCTATGTATCAGGCGGGCGGTCTGGCGGCGGATGGTGTACAAGCGCTACCGCGAGGGTCTGGAGACCCGCAATGTGTTGATCGTGGGCGCCGGGCGCGTGGCTCATGCGTTGCGAAATCATCTGGAATCACTCCGGCACCTAGGGTTTCGGTTCAAAGGATTTGTCGCCCTTTCGGAGCGCGAAGCGGAGTCGGGGGATGCCGACATCATCGGCGACGTGAGGAACTGCCTCTCTCTCGCGCGCTCACTGTTTGTTGACGAGATTTTCTTCTCTGTCCCCGCCGAGAAAAAGTTGGTTATTGCTCTCGTGGAGGAGGCTAGAGCGGTAGGCATCGATGTTCGCGTTGTGCCGGATCTGTACGACGGGCTGGCGTGGAACGCGCCGGTAGAGTACATCGGGCAGTTTCCGACGATTCCGCTGCACCGACGCGACCTGCCGATCGGCGCATTCCTCCTCAAGCGTGCGATTGACATTACTGGCGCCTCGCTCGCTTTGCTGATCGGCTCGCCCATCATGCTGCTCCTGATGATGGCAATCAAACTGGATTCCGATGGTCCTGTCTTTTACAAAGCGCAACGGATTGGACGGAAGGGCCGGACGTTTAGCTGCTACAAGTTCCGCACCATGTGCGCTGATGCCGAGGGTTTGAAGGAGAGCCTAAAACACAAGAACGAACGGGATGGCGTTCTGTTCAAGATTACGAACGATCCACGCATAACGAAAGTGGGACGGCTGCTGCGCAAGTATTCTCTGGATGAGCTGCCACAGCTGTATAACGTCCTTCGTGGCGATATGAGCCTCGTAGGGCCGAGGCCACCAATAGCTTCGGAGGTAGAGCAGTATGACATCTCCCACCTGCGGCGTCTGGACGTGCTCCCGGGCATGACCGGGCTGTGGCAGGTGGAGGCACGGCAGGATCCTTCGTTTGATAGCTATATCTCGCTGGATACCGCTTACGTGGAGAACTGGAGCCTGTGGCTGGATATGAAGATTCTGGCCCGGACTGTGGGCGTAGTGTTCTCCGGTACTGGTTCGTAGCCAATTTCCGCTGGACAGGTGGTCGCGCGAAACGTCGTTCGCTGCGCATCGTAAACTGGAAGAAGCTGCTTCTCACATTCGATGAAAATTGCACTGGCGCAAATTAACCCCACGGTTGGCGATTTCGCCGGCAACACTCGACTGATTCTCGATTACAGAAGCCGCGCTGCCGGCGAAGGCGTTGAGCTCGTAATCTACCCTGAGCTGAGCATCTGCGGCTATCCACCTGCGGACCTGCTTGAAAAGCGCTCCTTCCTGGATCGATCGGCGGAATGTCTGCAGAAGATAGCCTCTTGCACCGGAACTGGCCCGGCCCTACTGTGCGGTACGGCGCTCCCCTCCGAACCGGGAAATGGACAGCCATACGAGGGCAAGCGCGTTAAGAATGTGGCGGCGCTGCTGTCGAAAGGGCAGGTGAGCTTTTACCAACAGAAGATGCTGTTGCCGTTCTATGACGTGTTCGATGAGCAACGCTATTTTGAACCCGCGACACGCCAGTCTCTCGCAGCCCTGAACGGGCAGCCGCTGGCAGTCACGATCTGCGAGGACGCGTGGAACGACAAAGGCTTCTGGCCGCGGCGCTACTATCCAGTCGACCCGGTGGCTGAGTTGATGCGGCAATGGGCGACGTTGCCGGATCCGATCGCGCAACACCCGAGGCTGATCCTCAATATGTCCGCCTCACCATATTGGCAAGGTAAACGTGAACTTCGAACGAGGATGCTTGCTGCAATCGCGCGGAAGCACTCAGCATTTGTAGTGATGGTGAATCAGGTGGGCGGCAACGATTCGCTGGTCTTCGACGGCTCGTCGCTTGTACTTGCACCGGATGGCGAGGTGATTCGGCAGGCTGCCTCGTTTGAGCAGGACCTCGTGGTGTTCGACACGGACGAGTTCGCACGCAATGCAAGACAGGTAAGCGTGCCTGGTGAAACGGAGGACGCGCGTGAATTGAAGCCCGAGAGCACGGCAACCGGCGGGGATTTAGAGCGGGAATGTGAGGCCACTTGGAAAGCGCTGGTTCTCGGCACGCGCGACTACGTCCGTAAGTGCGGATTCTCGAGCGTCGTGGTTGGGCTCTCCGGCGGGATTGACTCTGCTGTCGTCGCCGCGATCGCAGTGGAAGCCCTGGGTAAGGAAAACGTACTCGGCATCGGCATGCCTAGCGAGTTCTCCTCGAGCGGATCGATTGAGGATGCACGGGTGCTAGCGACAAGCCTCGGCATACGCTTTGAGCTCCTTGCAATCCAGGATATCTTCCAGCAATACCGAATCGCGCTGGATTCGTTGTTTGCAGGCACGCCATTCGGACTGGCAGAAGAGAATCTGCAGCCGCGCATCCGGGGCGCCCTGCTGATGGCAGTATCCAATAAATTTGGATCGCTGGTGCTGACAACCGGGAATAAGAGCGAGATGTCGACCGGATACTGCACGCTGTATGGAGACATGGTAGGCGCGCTGGCGGTGATCGGTGATGTGTTCAAAACCAGGGTCTATGCATTGGCGCACTTCGCCAATCGCGAGCGCGAGGTAATTCCGCGAAACACGATTGAGAAGCCCCCTTCAGCGGAGTTGCGACCAGAGCAGAAGGATACCGATTCGCTTCCGTCATACGACGTACTTGATCCCATACTGGAAGCCTATGTGGAACGTTACTGCTCGGCGGAGCAGATCGTGAGGGAAAGGGCTGCAGCATCGCAGGAAATCACTCCGGACCTTGTGCGCCGTGTGCTCTCCCTGGTGGAGCGAAGCGAGTATAAGCGCCAGCAGGCTGCGCCGGTCCTGAAGGTTACGGCAAAGGCTTTCGGAATGGGACGGCGCTTCCCGATCGCTGTAAAAGTCGAACTGTGACAGCTTGACTGTAGTCGGCTGGATCGGATGCGCTTCTTCTCCGCGGCAGGATCAAGTTTGTTTCGGAACGACAGTTCGAGCTTAATAGGGCGATCAGGTTGTGCCGATATAGATGAATCGGAGCAGGAACAGGAGCGCCAGTACATAGAGCATCCAGTGCTGCCGCCGGGCATGTCCTGTCGCGAGTTCCAGTACCGCAAAACTGATGATGCCGAACGAAAGCCCGGTCGCAATCGAGTAGGTCAGCGGGATTGTGACGATGGTGAGAAAGGAGGGGATTGCGACACTTGGCTCATCCCATGGAATCTTGGCCGCTCCGGCCGTCATCAGCGCTCCTACCAGTATCAGTGCAGGTGCCGTTGCAAAGTCAGGAAGTGCACCCACAACCGGCGCGATAAAGATTGACAGCAGAAATAGCAAACCAGTCACGATGGCGGTGACGCCGGTTCGCCCTCCGGCGGCGACTCCGGCCGATGACTCGATGTAGCTCGTGACGGTGGAGGTGCCGGCTAGCGCGCCGAGGGTGGTAGAGACCGCATCCGCAAAGAAGATTCGATCAACTCTCGGGATGGTGTGGTCGTCGGCGATCAGCCCGGCGCGCTCGGCGACAGCTACAAGGGTGCCGATGTTGTCGAAAAGATCGACGAAAAGGAATACGAACACGATCTCAAGCGCATTGAGCCGTAGTGCGCCGCGGATATCGAGATGAAAGGCCGTGCTGCGAAGAGAAAGTGGGTTGAAGCTTGACGGCGTATGCACGACCTGATGGAAGGCTATACCCAGTAGCAGTGTGCCCAGAACGCCAATGAGCATCGCCGCTCGCACCTTATAGGTTTGCAGAATGGCAATGACAAGAATGCCCACGATCGCAAGCTGAGTGGTGTGGTTATGCAGGTTGCCGAGAGTAACGGTGGTTGCTGGGCTGGGAACGATAATGCCCGCATTGCGAAGGCCGATGAACGCTATGAAGAGACCGATGCCTCCGGCGACCGCCGCATGCAGTTGGTAGGGGATCGCCGCGAGCAGGCGCTGCCTGATCCCTCCTATCGTGAGCAGCAAGAAGATGATGCCGGAAAGGAAAACCGCTCCCAGCGCGGTCTGCCATGGTACACCCATACCTTTCACCACGGTATAGGTGAAGTACGCGTTCAAGCCCATACCGGGAGCCAAAGCTAGGGGATAGTTTGCAAGGGCGCCCATCAGGATGGAGCCGACCCCGGCACAGAGACACGTGGCAGTAGTCACTGCGCCGATTGGCATCCCGGTTTGTGCCAGGATCGACGGATTGACGAAGATGATGTACGCCATCGTGACAAAAGTCGTGAGACCGGCCGTCACTTCGGTTCTCCAGTTTGTACGATGGCCTTTGAGGTCGAAGTAACGTTCGAGGCGGGTGAACATTGAGCAAACACTCGCTGTAAATTGAAGTTAAGGATGTGCGGAACGTGTTCAGCATACCGTGCCGGTGCAATGACAGCAGACGAGATCAAGAAAGTACTTGGGCTCAAGCCGCATCCGCGTGAAGGTGGATGGTATGTCCGCACGTATCAGTCGCGCGAGATGCTTGATGCGGCTGCATTCCAGGAGGGCCGCTACTCCGCCACTCGCCACACAGGTACGGCTATCTATTACCTGCTGGAGCGTGACGCATTCAGTGAAATGCATCGGCTCGCATCCGACGAGTTATTCCATTTCTATACCGGGGATTCTGTGGAGATGCTACAACTGCCCGAGGGCGACCCCGGGCGGGTAATACGTCTTGGGCTCAGGCTTTCTGAAGGCGAACGTCCGCAGGTGGTCGTGCCCCGCGGTGTCTGGCAGGGATCGCGGCTCGCATCAGGCGGCAAATGGGCACTCTTGGGATGCACGGTCAGCCCGGGTTTCGATTTCGATGACTATGAGTCCGGCAACCGAGAGGACCTAACGAGGAAGTGGCCGCAGCATCACGCTCTGATACAGGCGTTGACACGGTCCTAAATGGAACTCTCATAATTGGCTCCAGCGGCCCGCTCTCTGCCACCAAAGTAGTAGCCTTAACCACTTTCGTAGCCTCTCCGAAAGCTCATGTTGCCACCTGCGACTCCCGATAGGGAAATCAAAGCTCCTAGAGCATGAGAGCGGCTGCATCGCGCTCCCGGCCCGGGGCAACTTGAGGACAACGGGAGAATTGAAATGACTGATCGTTTAAAGAGCATGTTCGTTGCGTTCGCGAAGGACGAGTCCGGCCAGGACCTGATTGAGTACGCACTGGTGGCGGGCCTAATTGCGTTGGGCGCTATTACGGCGATGACCGGCCTGAGCGGCAAAATCGGAAATGCGTTCAACACTGTCGGAAACAACCTGACCAACAATATCTAACCTGAGTTGTATTCCCATCAATGCATGGCCAATGCGGCGAAGCCAAATCGCTTCGCCGCTTGTGACCCAATTGTCTCCTCGCCATTGCTATTCGCCTCCCGATGATGAAGTAACAGGTATTACTCGATGAACACCATAAAAATTCAAGTGATCTTCGCGGCCGCCGCAACAGCGTCTGCCTGCGTCGCATCCGTGTACGACCTTCGGGAACGGCGTATACCAAATTGGCTAACGGCCCCGCTCCTGTTGGCAGGTGTGGCGGCTCACGCCATTACCAGCCATTGGAGGGGGCTGAGCGAAGCCACAGCGGCGGCATTACTCGGCGGCATCATTTTTCTAGGGTTCTATCTGGCAGGCGGTATGGGTGCAGGTGATGTGAAGTTGATGGCCGCATCTTCTGCGGTTGTCGGTCTGCCGACATTGGGAACACTGCTGATTGCTACGGGTGTTTGCGGCGCGCTGTTTGCTATCTGCGTGAGCGTCATACGAGGCGTATTTCGACAGTCCGTTGCAAACACGTGTGCGGTCTTGACACACCATCGGACGCACGGGTTCACGCCACATCCTGAGTTCAATCTTCAAAGCGGAACTGGCATTCGGCTGCCGTTTGCGTTGCCGATCGCGGCCGGCTGCGCCTTCACTCTTACAGCACTGGTGGTCCATCTATGAACGGCAAACGCATTCTTATGGCGCTGGCACTCGCGTTCGCCGTGTCTTTCGTCTCCTGCTGGTTCGTAGCTCGGAGACTGGTCGTCTCCGCCGCTCCGGGCAAGCTGCTCGATCTGACCTACGTCGCCCCTGTCCGGCCGGTCCAGCCAGGCGAGGTGCTAAAGGCTGAAGACTTGAGCCTAATCAGCTGGCCCGGCAACCATCCGTTAGAAGGCGGACAGAGCCGAATTCAGGACTTAGTGGGACGCGAGGCTCTCTTCCCGATTGCGAAAGGGGAGCCGCTGATCGACAGAGATCTTTCCACGCCTGGCTCTGGCCCCGGCCTGGCTAGCAAGATTCCCGACGGAATGAGAGCCGTTACGCTGCGATCAGATGAGGTTGTCGGTGTCGCCGGGTTTATTATCCCGGGCTCTCATGTGGATGTTCTCGTCACATATCACACGGCCACCGATCCGGAACCCACTACAGCGACCGTACTGCAAAATGTCGTCGCCCTCGCAGCAGGCCATGATGTTCAACCGGATCCTGGCGGGAAACCCTCCGACGTGACGCGGGTGACTCTACTGCTCAGTCTGGAGGATGCACAGCGAGCCGTACTTGCGAGCTCGCAGGGTCAGATACATTTCGTGCTCCGCAACGGTGCAGACCAGACCTCGAATGGAATTTCACCGCTGCAGCTCTCGCAGCTCACCGGCCACGGCGCCCCCACAGCACGTCCCGCAGCTAGACGGGTTCTCTCAACGGCGCCGCAGCCCATCCACCACACGGTGGAAGTCATTCTCGCCGGACAGGCACAGAACGCAGGTGTATCCAGATGAATCGCTCCACCCGCTCCCTCCCCACCGTACACCGCACTACAGCGGCGGCCTCTTTTTTAGTGCTGATGCTGTGGCCCGGAACGGCGCGCGGGCAGATCAATGCTGCGCAAGGGTCAAACGAAATGATGCTGGCGCTCAACACCTCGGTCGCTTCAGACACACTGCACATTACCGTGGGCCGTTCCATGATGTTGAATGCCGCGAGCCCCTTGCGCCGCGTCTACGTCGGCAATCCTGCTGTTCTTCAGACCTACACAGCCGGCGATGCTCAGCTTGTGCTCACCGCGAAAGAGCCCGGCGAGAGCAGCATGGTGCTTTGGGACAATTCCGGTGCGCACCGGATGTATCTGGTGCTTGCCGATCTGGATCCGGAAGGTCTGCGCCAGTCGTTGCAGAAGACTTTTCCCGGGTTCGACATCCAGTGTGAAACAGCTGAAGGGAGGATCGTATTGACCGGCACTGTCGATTCAACCACGACAGCTGATGCTGCAGTGAAGCTTGCATCGCAGTATGGCAAAGAGGTTGTTAATTCGATTCAAATCGTACCTACGCACCCGAAGCAGGTTCAGCTGAAATTGCGTATCGTGGAGGTCGATCGCTCCAAGCTGGATCAGCTTGGCATCAACTTCTTCGCCGGCGGCCGTACAACGGTCGCGACTACCACAGGACAATTTCCAGGAACTGCCGTCGCGGGGAACTCCTCGGTTTCCGTCAGCGATCCGCTAAATCTCTTTCTATACAACGCCAAGTTGGATCTCGGCGTTACGTTGCGCGACATGGAACAAAAGCAGGTGCTGCAGGTGCTTGCCGAGCCTACCCTGAGCACGATGAGCGGCGTGCCCGCACGATTCCTCTCCGGCGGAGAGTTTCCATTTCCCGTAGTGCAAAGCGGTGCCGGCAATTCGACTGCGATCACCATTCAGTTTCGGCCATACGGAGTGAAGGTCGAGTTCACCCCGATCGTCAATCCGGACGGGACGATTCATCTGAAGCTCGCGCCTGAGGTCAGCACATTGGACTATTCCAATTCGGTGACGATCTCCGGCTTTACGATACCCGCGCTGTCGACGCGCAGGGCAGAGACGGACGTTGAGCTGAAGAACGGACAGAGCTTTGCGGTGTCCGGCCTGCTCGATCATCGTACGACCGAAATCCTGAGCAAGCTGCCAGGCATCTCCGACGTGCCACTTCTGGGGCAATTGTTTCGGACCAAGAGCCTAAATCATTCCGTACTGGAGCTGGTGGTGGTGGTCACCGCAACAGTGATTGATCCGCTCAAGCCGGATGCCGCACAGACCGCGGCTGAGCCGGCCTTTGTGATTCCACAGCTGGATCAGGAGCGGTTCGACCGGTCCCTACCGGCAAGCTACACCAAGCCGACGGCCGAAAAGGGAACTACCGAACCCGCTGCGAGGGCGAAATGAGCAGCCAGGACCGCCCAATTCAAGCAATTTTCACTGTCTGCGCCGATGAAGCTGTTATGGAAGTCGCCACCGCAACCGCACTCAAGATTTCCGGCGCTCACTTCGCGGGAGGCTTCGGTGACTACATCACGGCGAACCGCCGGCCGCAGTTCTCCCCGGTGCTTCGCAATGCCATCTCCTGCGTGGCGTTGGTGGACTTTGATCTAGACCCAGAACTCGCACTGGAAACCGTGGATCGGCTGCAGCAGATATTTCTCAGCCGCATCTCAATCATCGGACTCGGCGCACACCTTGACGCTGGGGTTCTGCTTCGCGCTGTTCGGAATGGCTGTACGGAATTTTTGACGAAGCCGTTGGTTCCGGAGGAGCTCGCCGCCGCGCTCAATCGCTTCCAGGCAGTTCGTGCGATCGATCCTCAGGCGCCCAGCAGCCTGGGCCGCCTGATCGCATTCTTTGGCTCCAAAGGCGGCGTGGGGACCACAATGCTGACGGTCCACCTTGCTACCCACTTAGTGCGCCAACATGGCAAGAAGGTGCTGCTGATCGATCAAAAGCCTCAGCTCGGGCACGTGGCTCTATACCTCGGCTTGAAGGACACCCAATATCACTTCGACGAGCTGTTGCGGAATGCGGGACGTCTCGACACCGAGTTGCTGGAAGGCTTTCTCATCCGGCATCGCAGCGGCCTTCATGTCATCGCATCTCCGGAGATGGCTGCTGCGTCGCACGAAACCAAACCGGAGGAAATAGCGTCTGTCATGGACTTCCTTAGGCGCGAATACGATTACGTGCTGATCGATTGTCCTCCGGTATTTCAGGAGAGGCGCGCAACCGTCGTGGAGCAGGTGGACGAAATCTACATCGTCTCAACACCGGACGTGGCGGCTCTGCGGGATCTTGCTCGCCTGGTGGAGAGCATCTCGTTGACCGAGTCGGCAACCAGCAAGTTGCGGGTCGTCGTAAATCGCTCCACCGCGACAGACTCCATTACCTCCGAGCAGATTGAGAAGGTAGTACGGTTCCCAATCTCCGTTGCAGTGCCGAACAACTATTTCGAGCTGCTCCGCGCCATCAATGATGGCGAGCCGATCGCACCGCAGCGCCGTTCGGAGTTCAATCAGGCACTCGCTAAATGGGCTAATCGGCTGGTCGGCGGTATGTCCAGCCCAGAGAGCAGCACCGCCAAGAAGGGATTGCTGTCCTTCCTGCGGTAAGGGGTGCAGCACGGTGAGGAAGAATGTCTGATCTGTCCATGTATATGTCTGAGCCGGTGCGGCCGCAGATTGCACCGGAGTCGCGCAGTAACGCGGTACTTACCGAAACTGCCCGCCACTCACTGAAGACGATGCTGCACCATGAGCTGATCCGGCGGATGGATCTGGAAAAGCTTGCAGCTATTCAGGCCGATGACGTCAGCGGGCGGCAACGACTTCTGACCGTCATTCTTCAACTGCTCGCCGAGCAGAGTGTGCCGCTCAGCGCACCCGACCGCGACCGGCTGGCACACGACATCCTCGACGAGGTTTTCGGCCTTGGTCCACTCGAGCCGCTGCTGCATGATCCGAGCGTCAGCGACATCCTGGTGAATACCCATAAATTGGTTTACGTCGAGCGGCGTGGCGTTATTGAGAAGACAGACATCGCCTTCAAGGACGAAGGCCACTTGATGCATATCATCGACAAAATCGTCTCGGCGGTGGGCCGGCGCATCGATGAGTCTTCACCGATGGTGGACGCGCGGCTGCTGGATGGCTCCCGCGTCAACATAGTGATTCCGCCACTAGCGGTGGATGGGCCGTTGCTGTCCATCCGTCGATTCGGGTCGAGTCCGCTCAGCTCGGACGACCTGCTGCGTTTTCGCGCACTCACACCACAAATGCTTGAGGTGCTTCGGGCCGCTGTCCGAGCCCGCCTGAACATCGTCGTTTCCGGAGGTACCGGCTCCGGAAAGACCACCTTGCTCAACGTACTCTCCGGCTACGTTTCGTCGGCCGAGCGCATCGTGACGATTGAAGATTCGGCTGAACTCCAGATCAAACAGGAGCACGTTGCACGACTCGAGTGCCGGCCGCCCAACCTCGAAGGCAAGGGCGCCGTTCGGCAGCGCGAACTAGTCATCAACGCGCTTCGAATGCGACCCGACCGCATCATTCTGGGCGAGGTCCGCGGTGAAGAGGCACTGGACATGCTGCAAGCTATGAACACCGGGCACGACGGTTCCATTACCACTATCCACGCGAATAACCCGCGCGACGCCATTGCCCGCATAGAGACGATGGCCATGATGGGCAGCATTGCGCTTCCTGAAAAGGCTATCCGAGCTCAGATCGCCTCCGCGGTGGACCTCATCGTTCAGGCATCGCGAATGTCCGACGGCACCAGACGCGTCACGCATATCACAGAAGTCACAGGTACCAGCGGAGAGGTCGTCAGCCTGCAGGATATCTTCCTATTCGAAAAGCAGGGTCTCGGGCCCACAGGAGCAGTGAAGGGTCGGTTCCACTCCACCGGAATCGTGCCGAAGTTCGCAGAGCGGCTGAAAGCCGCGGGCATCCCGCTCAGTGTGAATCTACTGGATCAGTCGGTGGAGGTCTAATTCTGTGGGACTCATACTCACGTTGTTCGCCGTCAGCTTCACACTGAGCTTCGGTATGCTGCTGCCGGTCTTGCGAACTCAGTCGACGAGCAA
>Ga0207694_10003491_pt1 | contig 12501 bp, 15 predicted proteins | sample KBSC34metaG_FD_184353 | JGI IMG/M metagenome (GOLD analysis project Ga0207694, IMG submission 184353) | Corn rhizosphere microbial communities from Kellogg Biological Station, Michigan, USA - KBS C3-4 metaG (SPAdes) (version 2) | ecosystem: Host-associated > Plants > Roots > Rhizosphere > Soil...
CGATAACCCAGAATATCAGGCCCAATATGATGACGAAAATCAGCAAGCCGATGAGTGACATGACGGTTCCTCCTGTCTATGGCCCTATTGGCCGAATTTGTTCATGCTCATAAGGAGGTCCATCGCTATTGGTCCACACGCGTTCGTGAGTGCGGTTTTCGCTTGTTCAAAATCGCGCCGCTTCTGCAGCAGCATGACAAGGCCGTGAGCCTCATAGGCTGGATCTCCGAAGCGCTGTGCGAGCGGCAGAAGCGTGGCGTAGCAGTTCAGCGCAATCAGATCATTTGACGCTCGCGCTGCATCCTGCGCCTGTTGAATGTCGGCGACGGCGAAAGTGCCGACTTTCTGATCCAGACCGTTACAGCCAGTAAGGAAAAGGGCTGTCGTAACGAGCGCCCCGAAAGTGTAAAATCTGATCATGTTGACGGATTCCTGACATCATGGGGCGTGAGCCAAGTGACAACCCAGACAACACCGCCCACACAGAGCGTGCTGACCACGTCAGCCATGTTCTCATCGATAAACCAGGGCCATGCGTGCTCAATGATTCGAGTGGCGATCTTTGCAACTGCGCCTCCGATGACAGCCGCTGAGACTGCTGCCGTTGCTTTAGACGTTCCGGGCGTCGGGTCGCTCACGATTATCCCCACCGCTTGAGAAGCACGCTGATGCCGAAAGTAATCAGGCCACCGAACAGAACATAGATAATGCGCTCGATCGGGCTGAACTGGACCTTGCGAATGAACTCTGCCGACATGTTCGTTGTGAGCTCCCGCAATGACTTCTCAAACTTCTCCGTCAGAGCGACCATCGAGCTTTGAAGCGCAGCCGACGCCTTGTCGTCATTATGCTGAATGGCGCTCTCCAGATTCCTCACAGCACCGGCCTGGCTCGCCACGTTCGCCTCGATCCGCTGAAGGCTATTCGAGAAGGAATGGAACCTCTCCTTAACGCGTTCATCCAATCGGGCCATTCTCTCGCGTAATGTCCCGTCATCGTCATCGATAGGCGACATTTCACGGTCCTCATGTACGGGCATCTTTCGCCCCGTCCGAGTTTGTGCCTAAGCTTTCCTCGCCCTCGGGGCAGGCGGGATGGTTGCGCGTGACCATAGCGAGATACCCTCTCGTTGCTCTCAGTGTTTCCAGCACCGAGGCCCCGCCGAAACAGGGACTTGATTGTCGGTACTATGTTACCACTCAAGCTTGTAAACGCTAGAGAATATTGGTTAATTTACTACGAGAATACCGCAGACGTGCGGTTGCCCGATCCGTCCACCGTCCACACCATGCGGGTGGTTGAAACGCCACCACCCTTGAAGGTGATCGTCGTGCCGCCAGCCCCGGAGAGCGCGCCGCCGATGGCCGAGAACTGGTACCGCATGGCCAGCCGTGGCGTCATGCTCGTCTCGATCGCATCGGCCCTGTCAAGGTACGCATCGGCGATGGCATTTCGTTCCGTCGTGCTGAGCGTGCCAAGCAGATTGCCGCCGATGTTGCCGGTGACTGAGCCAACTGCGCCGGAGACCGCCGCAATCGTTCCCGCCGTCAGATTTGTGGTGTTGGCGATCGTGCCGCTGGGGAATGTCGCAGCGAGGAATCCAGTCGGCTGGGTATAGGTCGCCATCCGCGACGTGACCGCCGCATCAATCCGCGAAAGTCCAAGTGATACAGCGTCGTTCGGATCGTAGGCGACAACCTGAAGTTCGATCGCCACGTCCATCATGTTGGTAGCTCCCCCAAGGGAGAGCGTCACCGGACCAAGGGCGGTAAAGCAGGCATTCGGAATGCCGATTTGATACCAGCCAGGCCTCACTCCAGTGATCGCTGCAAAGCCGCCGCTGGTGAAGGTTCCAACCGTAAGAGCGGCCAGAGAACCAGTCGATCCCACCTGAGTTCCTGCGCTATCGGCTTGGCGATGATAGAACATCTGCAAGCCGCCGCTCGAGTTAGTCAGGCCCGCAAGACCAGAGCCGTCTGTCTTTGTCGAATCCTGAATGAAGATATCCTTCAGGAACGAAGTCTTATTGAGCACCACATCCATATCAAGACCTCATTGAATTCGATTGGTGCGGAGACCGCCCAAGCCGCTTAGTTGCGGAACGCTGGGCTTTGCCAAGCCAGCGGGCGCGTCGAGATAGATTTCATTGGCAATCGTCACGAACTGCGTATTCGTGTAGAGCGGGCGCACATAGCTGACATTGCTATTTGTTGCGCCATCGAAGGAATTGTTTCCGGTCGATGCGTTGATCACTGCCGCACCGCGCAAACCAGCGACTTCGAAAAACGGAGAGATGCCGCGAACCGCACAGATCACGAGGATCGTGGCGAAGCTCTGCCGCCCTGTCGAATAACCGAACAGGTCATAGGCATATTTGACCGGGTTTACGAGCGGATCACCGCTCGCGGGCGGATGGGCGTTCGGCGGTCCAGTCACAACATTCGACTGTGAACCATCCGTGCCATATATGATCTCAGGGCCGACGATCACGATTTCGACACCTGGACATGATGCAGCCATCGTCGCGAAGAAATCATGCGCCGCCTGGCTTGCGATTCCGCTTGCCGTTGTGCTGGCCGGGTCGAAGTTGAAATCGACATGCGCCGACGAAGAAGGCCAGTTGCCGCCGAGGTAGTAGATCCGGGCAACCTTCTGGTTCATCAACTGAATGCCAGTCTTGAGGATGCCGTCTCCACCAGCATTCGAGGCCGAGTTCAGGAAGTCATTCCAGGACATGAGCGGCGAATTCGAGATTCCGATGACCGTGCCATCTGCGCAGGCATTCAGGCTGGCGCGCGATTGGCCCACATCATCCAACGGATAGAGCGTGGCATTACCGCGTCCAGTATCTGAGGCAGCGAAACGTGCCTGGAGGGACGCCCCGGCGATGCCGGGAGGCCCGTTGAAGGTCGTCGTCGGATTAGGCGCGTAGTCCGTGCGCTGAGACGGACCAGTCGGGATGTTCAGCCCAAAATACAGGTTCGTGACGATTCTGGATGCCGTGCAAGCATAGGTCTCGACCTCGCCCGTCACATTGCACAGAAGGTTAATCTCTCCGTTCTTGTGCATCGTGGCGAGCCAGTTCAGTTCGCCGGAATCATCACAATCATAGACCATGTTGACGTTGGCCCAGACGTTCGGCAGAACGCCGCCCGTAATGATGCCCCGCGCCGTATTGGCAAGCGGCAGATGGCCCAGCATCAGCCCGTAATGGCGCGGGATAACCCCTTGGTTCAGGCCATACTGATTGAAGAATTGGCCATTATAGACCGCAAGTTCCTGGATGTTTCCGGCGAACTGGCTGGACGGCGCCGAGCTCGATCGCGATCCAACCGTCACCTTTTGCGTGGTCGTGGTCGATCCTGCCGAGAGCGTGTCATGCAATACCGTCGCCGAAACGAAGGCGCCATTGACGTACATCGATACGCCAGAGGCAGCAGAAGTGCCGCTATATTGGAACACGACGTGATAGACGTTCCCGGCTGAGATCACGGCGGATGAACTGAGAACCTGGATCACAGCGGACGGAAAGGCACTCGACAGGATGAACTGAAGCTGGCCCCCTGTGACCGATACCTCCCAGCCGGTGAATGCGCCGCTCGCATCGATATTGCCGACGATGATTTGCTCACCGGTCGTGTTGGTCATTTTGATGATGCACTCGACCGCCCATGGCGCGGTACGGGCAAAGTTCAGTGCGGAGATCGAAGCGCCCGTCTGGGCATAGCCAGTCGATCCGTTGAACAGCGCCGACGTGTCTGCCGATCCCGTGACCAGTGATGTTGAACCGGTCGTGATCGTGCCGTTCTTGACGAGGGAATTACCGCCCACTGAAGAGTCGACATAGGTCGTCGCCCCAGCCGCGTCCGTGAACCGCCAATAGGCGAGCAACGTTGGTTGCTGGGCTGGCAGCGAGAGCACATCGGCGGAATAATTGCTCAAGACACGCCTCGGAAATTAATCATTATTTTACTGGAATCTGACAACTTATGCGCGATAGACTCACACATGAACATTTTCCTGAACCATCTTGCCGATGTCTTCCTGCTGCTTTGGGCAGGCCTATCCGTGCTCATTACGCTCGCGAGCGGCGCACTCTTCTTCAGCCGATAGCTCACGGGAAATAGCCCTTAGGAAAGTACCCGGTCGCAAAGTACCCGGACGGGAAGAACGAATCCGCGCCGGGGGGCGGGGGCGGGGGAGGCGGTGGGGGCGGCGGCGAGGGTGAGATCGAGGCCGAGCCGATATAGGCAACCCCGATCGCCGGATAGCCCACGCCGGTGTTGATCGGGTTGATGGTCATTGGATGACCTGGAACTTGAGCGTCCCACTCGTATAGGCCGAGATCGTGCAGCGGATCGCCGACACCCGACCAAGCAAGCTGCCGTTGGCCGAGGCTGTGAGCGCTGACAAGCCGTCAAATGCATTCCAGATGCCCGATGTGCTCGGTGCCGGATCACCCGTGACCTCAACCGTGTATGTGAGACTGGCACCCGTCGAGAGATTGACGATGATGCCGGGATAGAGCGTCTGAATGTTGGGCAGGCCCCTTGGCGCTTCCAGGATCATCACTGGCGGCGTGGAGCCAACGCCTGTCAGGGTGAGTGTGCTTGTCGGCATGGTCTACCCCAACCTATTGCTGAACGATCTTGACGAAGTTCGTGACCAGCGTTCCATTTGCGATGTTGCCGCTGAACTGAATGCCCTGGCCAGAGCATGAGCCTGCCGTCGCCTTCTGCGGATCGAAGCTGAAATTCCCGTAATCGATCCAGCCTGATGTTCCGGATGTCTGGTTGATCGCTGTCTGCGCATGAGCCCCGGTATGATCAGTGATTGTCACGCCAGCACTGGAATTCAGGCCCGTGGCGTAGTCCTGCCAGATCTGCACGTCATAGGTCGCCGCCTTGACGATCGAGGGGATGAAGCACGCAACGCAGCCGGAAGCCCCGGCAGATGCGGCCATGCACGCCCGGCCTGGCTGGGCGAGGCTGTTGCCCAGATTGACGGTCGGAGGGGTGACTCCGGAAGTGAATGTACCTGCCTGCGTGACGTAGCCGCCGCCCTTGCTGACTGGGATGATCGTGGTCAGTGCATCAGAGGGCGTGTGATAGAGCAAGCCGCCACCCTGCTTCACCTGCAGAGCCTTCAGGAGACACGCCGTTGTGCCCGCTGCGGTACCCTGGATGGCGACATTGAACGTGGAGCCGTCACAGACACCGCCCGAGGATTTGAAGGTGAAGACGCTGCCCCCGGTTCCAGGCCATGTCAGCGTGTCCGTGTCGGTTGGGTTGCTGGCAAGCACGATCGAAGCCGTCGAGTAGTTTTGCGTGTTCGTGTCGTTCCAATAGATCGTCCCGGAATAGCCAAGCAGCGGCGCATAAGTGTTGCGCCAGACGCCCGCCGTCTCGGAATAGTGACCAGCCGGGGTGAACGGCTCCTCACCCCCACCGCTCTCGATCACCCATGACGAGATCGTGCCGGAACCGTTGGTCTTGGTGGCGTTGATCGTCAGGCTCGTGGCCGTCTCAGCCGTTATGATGCCCGCCATCCAGTTTCCAGCCCCGCTGGCATCGGAGATCAGCGCCCAGGTGCCGGTGCTATAGTTGGTGCCCGTCGCAACGGTGAATGTCTTGCTACCGGTGCCGATCGTGTTTGAGGTCGTACTGACGGCAAGCGGCGTATTGACCGAGGCCTGCGTGACGCTCGTGAACGTGCCGTCCATCACCTGATAGTTGAGCAGAGCTGACGGCGATGTGTGAATATAGTAGTCCTTGATATAGCAGCCATAGCGATAGATCCGCGTCGGATTCGGATTCCACCAGGTGTAGAGCAGCCCCGTATCCTTGGCCGTTCCGCTGATCTTGACGGAGATGTTGCCATGCGGCCAGTTGGCTGATTGTCCATCAGCCGGAACGCCCGCCGCAGGAAATGGCAATCCTACCCATAGCCTTCCGTCGATATAGAGATTCCAACCGCCATTTTGCGGCTGCCCGAAAGCACTGCCAACGCCGCCTTCCGTTGGTTCAAACCCGTAGGTATGGATCGATTGCGTTCGATCCCACTCGGTTTGATACATATCAGCAGCTGGGGTCGTTCCTGGCGTCGTGTAGTTGAGCATATAGAATGTCGTTACATTCTTTGTCTGAACAGCGATCGAGTTGCTGCCGATGATATGCGCCCAATTATAACTATGGGCTGGTCCGGTTAACTGGCCCTGCATGTAGCCATTAAGATTGTCCATCGTTTCGCCGATGGTTGCGCCCACCGCAACCGTGACGCCGAACTGAACGTCCACCGATGAACCAGCGCCAACATCCGTCTTGAACAGCAGATGCTCGGTCCCATCGTTGCGAGGCTGGTGTGTCATCGTCATCCAGCCCGCAGGCCAATGGATGAAGTTCCAGGGATAATGGCCACCGGCATAGGCAGAACCATTGTTCGGGCCTGTCCAATAGATCAGATCGACACCAGCCGGATAATCAGGATTGTAGGTTTGAACGGAATTGATCGTTCCGCTAGCCCCACTGTAGCTGAAATACGATGTCGAGATGTTCGTGGGATCAACGGCAATCGTATTGGTTGATGCGGTGGAATTGAAACTTGTGAAGTCACCCGTCGTCCGCGTGTTCATACAGGCAGCAAGCTTCGTCGCGATCGTCGTCGTATTGCCGGAAGAGATATCGACGCTGTTCTGATTATTCCCGGTCCCTGTCGCAGATGCCCCGCACGCCGTCACGGCGGCATCATTCACGAACTGAACAGCGCAAGCCGAAGTCGCCGAGGCGACTGTACAGCCTGACGGATTGCTGCCGTTGATCGGGGAACCAGATAGCATTATGTAGCTGGCCGCTGTTGGCGCGCTAGTGATTGTCAGCGTATCGATAAGGTTGATGTTCCCTCGCGACTGCATCACGTCCATTTCATTGCGGAATCCAGTCGGGAAATCGGTGCGGCCTGGATAGTTCAGGCTTCCCTCATACTCGCCCTCGAAAAAAGTCGAGTTTCCGAATCCTGTGAGATAAGAATTCTTCTGCACGAACTCGCAATACTGTCCGTCCCGGATCGGCATGACCGAGACAAGGCGCCCGACGCAATAGGGGTTCGTATTGTCAAAGGAGCACACCCCCATCTGCTCGTCGAACTCGCCATTGCGCACATGGTCCTGATCGACCACCTCACGCCCTGACGAGTTGGAGCCCGGCACATTCCCCTCGTAGAAGTGCGTCATGTCGATGGCAGAGCCCTGGAAACAGGTGCCCCAGACGAAATCGTATTTGGTGAGCGGAGCCAGAGGGAAATTGCAGTTGCTCGCAGCCGAGCTCGATCCGTTGGCGTTGATCACAGCACGCGTTGTTGCCCGCCCGAATGCAGGCGCTGCCGCAAGCAGAAACAGAAGGACAAGCGTACGGATCATAGGGTACCAGCGATATAGAGAAAGAGATCGGAGGTGCTGACCTGGACACGCTGACCGTCAGAGATCAGCACCCAATAGACCGTCTGCCCGGAGGTGAGCGCGATCGGATTGGACAGATTCGCCGCTGCGCACTCCCCGATGCCCGTCGCATTCACGGCAAAGCCAGCCACGCCGATGACGCCGCACTGGAGCGTGATGCGTCCGATCACCTTCGGAGCATCGGCTGCGACGATGGCGTAGCTTGCGGCATTGGTGAATGTTGATCCTGTGGGATTGGCGTCGAACAGGATCAGATCGACATTGGCATTGATCGGCTGGGCAACCGTACCGTTCATGTCCTTCATGTCGGCAAAGGTGATCAGGACAGCACCGCCAGAGCCAACGGTCGGGATGGTGAATGTCCCAACGGCGCCGATGGTCTGGCCAGAGGTATAGGTCGTTGCCGTGTAGGATGAGATTGTGGGCTTGACGCTCCACAGGTTGCTTTGCACGGCAATCGGATTTGTGACCGTACCAGCCTCGACGCCACTAGAGCTCATCAGGATATGATAGACGATGCAGACCGTCTGCCCTCCGATCGTCTGCTCCTTGCAGGCGATATTTTTGCCAGATCCTGCCGTGACGCCGATGTTGTCGGCAGCAATAGCGATGCCGCCGAAGCAGACGGCGACCAGCGCCCAGATCAACGGTCTTTTCATAGAAGCACCACGTAAGCTGAGTTACAGACCTGGGCGAAATTCATGGATGTCGTGCAGTTTGGATCGATATTCGAGGCGCCACCGCGCAGGATCACCGCCAGCCCATGGGATGGGAAGTTGAGCGGGATCAGGACCGCGAGAGACAGTAGGAGAAAAGCCTTCCGGATCATGATGCGTCGAACTCCATCGCAGCCGTGGAGGTCTTCCATGAACCCGTGCCGTCAGCAGTCATTTGGGCCTGAATGCTGACTAGATCGCCGATTGAGACAGATACCGCATGACCGGCTGTCGTGTCGTTGCACTTAACGGGTGACGCGTTGAACGCGATCGTGCAAGTCATGGAAGTCGCGACATTGTTCTTGTAGACGGTATAGACGAAGCCACCCGTCGTGCTGGTGCCCCCAGCATTGGCCGTTGCTTGGACATAGATGCTGACGATTGTGCCGTTCAGAGCACTGATCAAAGCTGAAGCGACATTGTTCGATGTGCTGCCGCCATCGCTACCCATCGGCAGATAGTATTTCGGCGTGCCGGATGCGACCGTGCCCGTCATGGTGTTCGTGTACTGGCTCTTGATTGTGCCGCCCGTGACCGAGACAGCTAGGCCGTTCACATAGAGGCCTGCCGCGTTGATCGTCCCGACGCCCTTGTCGCCGCCCGTAACCGAGGGCGTTGTCATGCCGCCGTCATTCTCGAACTTCAGAACATCGGTCAGCGTCGTGGAGCCGTTGGGCGTCGTCGCGACCGTGGCATAAGAGCCATGGGCTGAGCCGGTCCATGTCTGGTTGGCATAGGTCCGGAAACTCGCAGCGGGACCGCCATAAGACGTGCCGTCATAGCCGAAGAAGTTATAACCGCCGCACTGTGTCGCTGCGGTCATGGTCGTGGGAGAGGCCTTCGTGCCGTTCGCACAGACGCCAGAGAAGAAAGCCTGCGCGCCGAACGCATCGGCCTCATAACGAGCCGCTACTGTGTCGGCGGCCTGGATCTGCATTAGCGTGCCAGTCTGCGCCGTCAGCAGTGACGCCGTATTGGCGTTGATCGCGCTCGCTGCCGTAATCGAGAAGCTGGACTGATCCGCCACATTGGCAGTCGATCCGCTGTTGTTGCCCCTGATCGTGCGTGCGCCAGCCTGGGCAAGCATGGCATTGGTGACGCCATTTGTGGTGAGGCCGAGAGAGCCCGCCGTCACGGTGAACTCAGCACCGAGCGAACGCACCGTCAGCAGCGTGCCGCCCTGCGTACCGGCCTCCCAATGCAGGTTGGCGCCGTCAGACCAGAAGCAGCCACCGGCATATTGCGGGATAGTCGTGCTGGGCAGGCCAAGCAGGGAACCGCCCGTGTTGTTGACGATCGTCCAGGTTCCCGTGCCCTCGACGTTGTAACAAACGGACATGTTGTTGGCGAAGATCGTCGAACTGATCGCCGGGAGAGTCAGATTGTGAGCCGAACTCCCGCCGAGCCCGATCACACCGCCCATATCGCCCGCGACTACGGTGTAGTCTGTGGTCTTTGAGCCTGCCGTGTTGGTCAGAGACGAACTGACGGTGCCCGTTGCGATTGCGATTCCATTGCCGGCAGTCAGGCCGAGGGTCGACAGGGAGAGATTGGTCTTCTTGCTGACACCGCCCTGGATGATCGCGACATAATCACTGGTGCCAGGCGCTGTGGCAGTCGGCAGCGCGGGCACGAAGTCGAAATAATGTACATCGGCAGCTCTCGCCTGAACGAGCGGCAGTGCAAAAATGAGAAATGGGAGAATGACTCTTTTGGTGATCATCTTTGCCACCTAATTCGACAAAAGCGGATTGCCGGTGTCGTCCGTCAGACGCCCGGTCGTGTCGTTCAGGAGATAGCTGCTGGCGGGCGGACCACCTCCGGTGCCACCGCCCATGCCCATCATCATTCCCGTGTCGGCCTGAGCCATGAATGCGAAGCCGAGAAACAGGACAGAAAGTGCAATGCGGGCGATCTTCATTCGGGATCAATGATAGAAGATCGTGCCGGTAATCTGGGCCGAGGCAACCGCCGTCGTGTCGGCATTGGCCGCACCGCCCGTCACGCAGAAGGCGATGCCGTTCCGGAAGAATGTGCCCCGATCGGCCATGATGATGTTGGATCCCGCCAGAGCCGTGGCACCTGGAACCGGGAAGATGTAGGGAACGCCGCCCGGTGAACTACCCTGAAGAGACCCGGCTGTCGGCGTCCCGGCCATGTCGTAGAACTTGATCCAGGCCGCAGCCCCGGTATTGCCCATCGTTATGCCCTCGAGCGTATATCCGGCAGCGGCACCGGACGCGAGACTCTGACAATTGGTCGTCCCGGCGCTCACGAACCCCTTGGCGTTGCCAGGCGCAAGAGAGGCTTGTGCGAAGGCATGACTGGAGAAGAGGGCGAAGAGCGCCCCTGGCCAGAGCTTGTTCATTTTATCTCCTAGATCAGGGATTCGGTCGGGCCGAGGATGGGCGAGAGGATTTCAGTCTTGCGGGCATCGTTGATGATGCCGGCGCCGATCAGGGCATCCATGGCCTGGGGCACGATGTTGTCGAGCACATCGACATATTGGACGGTCTGAAGCTGCATCAGATAGTCGGCGAACTGCGGAACATCGAGCGCAATGGCCCGCATCGCTGCCCGCTCGTCTTCCGTGAAGCGCAACAGGAAGTCGGAGGCGCGGAGTTTGAATGTCGGAACGGGCGGGACGTTTGCCGCCGCATCAGCCGCGACTTGAGCAATCTCTTCTGGCGTCAGATCGACCAATAGCCCGTTTTCCATCTTCTGGGGATTGGCCATCAGCTTTTCACCCCGTAGAGACTGAAAATGCCGCTGGTGAGGTTTGAGCCGGGTGCGAGGAACTGCAGGCCCGTAACAGCGGCTGCCGTTCCAGTACGGAAGCCTGAACCGATCGCCGCCATATATGCACCGCTATCAAGACCGCCTGTGTTGATGCTGATGATGCATGGCACAGCCGGGGTTGCGGCGGGCCCGTTAGGATACAGCAGCTCGATCGTGCCGCTACAGGCATTCCCGGTCCCGACCGTCTGGTTTATTACGAGCGATGATCCATTCGTTGTCGCGGTGGACGTAACCGCACCACCGATAGGGAACGCAACAGCGAATGGATATCCAGTCGTCTGGAATGTGGCTGATTGCTGTACTCTTACTTGCAACGTGCTGACATTAGTTGATAGGTACACATCATAAAACCTTATAATGTATGTATTGTATGTGGTCGTCAGTCCGGTGAAAGACACTGAAGCGACGGGAGAGGAAACCGTCTGCGTCTGGATCAGATAAAGCCCACCGGTCGCGAGTTGACCGAGGGCGGCTGCGTCAGTTGCCGCCACGCCATTGGCCAAGCCGGTGATCTTGTGATTGTTGAACGGAATATCCGCCGTTATGACGGATTGACCATCCACCGCAATGGATGAGGTGAGCGCGTCAGCCAGATCCTGATCGTGAAAATCGTGATCCACGGTCGTGATGTTGACATCGCCTGCGAGTTTGGTATCGAGCCAAGCCGTGGTGCCTGTGGCAACCGGCGTCTCGCGTACCATCACCCCACTTCCGTTGCGCGGCATTGGACCTACCTATGAAAGCTGTTCTGATTGTTGCGATCGCGCTTCTGGCCTTCCCTGCGGAGGCCAAGATTCATCGATCGCGAGAGGTGACGCGGGAATTCCAGAGAGAGCATCCCTGCCCCTCAACTGGACTGACCTATGGACGATGCCCAGGCTGGATAAAGGACCACATTACTGCCCTATGCGACGGCGGCCCGGATATTGTGGGGAACTTGCAATGGCAAACGATTCAAGCCGCTAAGGCCAAAGACCGGACGGAATGTCGCAGGCGCTAACCGCATTTCCGAAACTGTGCTATTGTTCTTGCCCTTTCTCGTAGGGCTATTCAATGATCTGGGCTGACAAGCTCGCGCTGGCATGGCTGGCGCTGATCGTACTCACGCTGGCCGTCCTTAGCAGCGAACCATTAAAGATTCTGATCGCGATCGTGACCCCAAGCCTTTGGCACGGAACCTGGTGGCCAATTCTAAGGCTCGCCTTTATCCCATGGGTTCTCCTGCGTCTCATCGACTGGACAACAGGTGGACCTAAGCGGAGAGCGCAATCTTGATCCACAAGATCTGGCAAGGCGCCATCTTCTCCGTCATCTGTTCCTGGCTCGTTTGGGTAAACGTTAAGGACAATCCAACGCCAGTAACAAATCCCTTGGTTTATGCCCTGATCGCAGTTGTGATCACGGCAATTATCGTCGGGATAATCAACGCAATAGTGAACCTATGGTCCCGCATTCTGGGCCGTCGCATCAGGACCAACCTGCGATCCAGAAGCCTTGGGAGCGGAAGTGGCCTTGTTAACAGCGTCACTGACG
>Ga0207694_10003493_pt1 | contig 12499 bp, 10 predicted proteins | sample KBSC34metaG_FD_184353 | JGI IMG/M metagenome (GOLD analysis project Ga0207694, IMG submission 184353) | Corn rhizosphere microbial communities from Kellogg Biological Station, Michigan, USA - KBS C3-4 metaG (SPAdes) (version 2) | ecosystem: Host-associated > Plants > Roots > Rhizosphere > Soil...
TCAAAACGGCGGCGTGGCTGACGTTTATCGGTGAGTTCATCACAATGTCTTTGGGATCAATTCCCCAACAAGACGTCTTCCAACGAGTGACCAGCGCCAAGAACGAGCGAACAGCCTTCATTGGAACCTTGGGAGGCGGTTTGTTCTACTTTGGGTTCGCGTTTGTTCCGATGTTTATCGCCTATGCCGCAACCGTGATCGACCCCGCGTTCGTCGCTCAATTCCAGACGGAAAATCAACGAGAACTGCAGAAGGTTTTGCCTACGCTCATTCTCAATCACACGCCGATCTGGTGCCGGGTGCTGTTTTTCGGCGCGTTGCTATCGGCAATCCTGTCCACTGCGAGTGGAACATTATTGGCACCAACCAGTCTGATGTGTGAAAACGTACTGCATCCGTTTACCAAGAATTTCAACGACAAGCAGTTAATCTGGCTCCTGCGGATTGTCCTCATCCTGGTCGCGATCATCAGTTCATGGATCTCGGTGAATACCGACCAGTCGATGTATGAATTGGTCGAAGCAGGCTACAGCGTAACTCTGGTTGTCGCATTCGTGCCACTCATTTGTGGCATTTACTGGACCAAATCGACGACGCAAGGCGCTGTTACCTCGATCGTTATTGGAGTCACGGCATGGATAACAGCACGTTCTTTGGTCAATAAAGAACTCGACATTTTCTGGCACGGCATTCCACCTCAATTGTACGGTTTGCTCGGGTCCCTGATTGGCATGATTGTCGGCTCACTGCTGCCTCAATGGATCAAGCCATCACAACTCGAACGAGACGAAGTGATGAAGAATCGTGGTGCGGTGATGAGTCATTGATTCATCTCAATTGTGTCTTAATACCCGTGGCGCGGCGATCTGCCGCCAGCCTCCCGTCAACAACCTAAGGATTTGCCTCTGTGAAGATCACCGAAGTCATCTGCCAGTTGCTGCGTGTGCCGAGTGTTGAACAGAAAACCGCCAGCAGTCAGGACGCCGTGCTCGTGCGGATTCGGACAGATTCCGGCCTGGAAGGAATCGGCGAAGCGGATTCTCAGCCCGAAGTGGTCAAGGCCATCATTGATGCCCCGTTCAGTCACAATATTGCTTGCGGTTTGCGGCAACTCTTGATCGGCGAAAATCCGCTCGAAACAGAGCGGTTGTGGCAGAAGATGTATCGCCGGACACTGTACTTCGGCCGTTCGTCGGTCACGATCACAGCGATGGCCGCGATCGACATGGCATTGTGGGATCTGAAGGGCAAGCTCTATCAGCAACCGATTCACACGTTGCTCGGTGGCAAGCAACACGATCGTATCAAGGCATACGCTTCGATCTTGTTCGGTCGCAATGGTGCCGAGACCAAGGCGATCGCTCAGAAATGGCGACAGGCAGGATACCAGGCGATCAAGTTCGGTTGGGAGCCGATGGGACAAAGCGAAGCGCTCGATCTGGAACTGGTGAGTTCGGCACGAGAGGGGATCGGCGATGGTGTCCTGTTGATCGATGCCGGTTGCGTCTGGGACGCTCGCACCGCGTTGCAACGCGCCAATGCCTTTGAGCAGTACCAACTTGGCTGGTTGGAAGAACCATTGCGTCCTGACGATGTCGAAGGATATCGCTGGTTGCGCGATCGTTCTCCGATCACCATTGCAGGCGGTGAAGAAGAATGCGGCCGCGAAGCCTGGCGACCATTGATCGAGGCCCGCGCGCTGGACGTCTATCAAGTTGACCTGGCGCGAAATGGTTTCACCGACGCCGACTATGTGAAACAACGCGTGCAGGAGATCGGCGCGCGACTGTGCAACCATTGCTACACCAGCCCCGTCACCGTCGCCGCCAGCCTGCATTGGCTGACCACCTGCCGTGACGCATTCCTGTTCGAAGACTGCGTCGATGATTCGCCGCTACGCCATCAACTGACGCACGAACGTGTGCAAGCTGTCGATGGCTGGATCACTCCACCAGAGGGACCGGGATTGGGAGTCACCTTAAACGAAGACTTCATCAAGTCATACCTGATCGCCGAATCAGGTCGGTGACCCGGCCGCGGGTCGGCGGGATGCGCGATTGAGTCGGGTTCAGAATAGCGATGCGGCGCGCGCGTTGGGTGAGCCTTGCATTTGGCACGCTGTACCACCGTCTCGGAGTCCTCGACTGGGCCGTGTCTTCCGAGAATTAGAGACGGTGACACTTTCACATCGCTGGTTCATAAGTCACACACACAAAGACCGATGTCGCACCGCGGCGACATCGGTCTTTACACGATTGGGAGTGCCCAACGGCGTCGCACTGGTTTCGTTCAGCGCGACGTACGGAACGGACCAGCGGGTAGGCCGTCGGCGTTCATCAGGTTGGGCTCCGCCAGTTCGTTCCAGCCGAAACGGACTGCGGCGGGTTCGGCAATCTTGTCGCTGGAGACAACCACCGACTTCCCTTCGATCACAGCATTGGCATCGACAAAGTCACCTTCCTTGTCACTGATGGTGAACCAGGACAGTGGTTTGCCGTCGCGTGATTTCAGTCCGCTGCCAACATGGTCAAACTCGATGCGAATCTTGTTGCCTTCGACCTTCATCGATTTGTAGAGCGGCCCCGAATAGACCAGGCTTTCTTTTCCATAGGTCTTGGCCAACGCCCACAGCGCCAATCGCTTGCCGACATCCTGCTTGTTGTTGGGATGAATGTCATCCAAGTTCGTGATATCGGTGGTCACAGCCATGCCAGTGTTCTTCAATGCCAACGTCTTGGTTTGAGCTTCCCACAATTGAGGGAGCAGATTCTGTGGGTCGGTCATTGGTGGTTTGACGTACTTGTACGGCGCGATCTGCACGAACAGGAACGGAAAATCGCCTTCGCCCCAGACCGATCTCCAACCATTGATCAACGCATACATTCGCTGTTCGTAGTTCACACCTTGCCCGCGATTCGATTCGCCCTGATACCACAGCGCTCCACGAATGGCGAACGGTACGATGCCGTGGACCATGCCGTTGTAGAGGTGACCAGGCACACCCGCATTCGCCTGAACTCCCTCGGGCTTGGCTTGCTGAGCCTTCATGTCCGCAGCAATCTGTTTCAACGAATCGACCGATTCAAATCCGACCGGCGGTGTCCAAGGCTCGATCGCCGTTCCACCCCATGAGGTGTTGATCAGCCCTACGGGAACATTCAATTCCTTTTGGATTTCTCGACCGAAGAAATAGGCGACGGCCGAAAAGTTCGGAATCGTCTCGGGCGAGCATTCCGACCATTCACGATCGAGGATTACATCATCTTGCGGAGTCACCGCAGGCGTCTTGCGCACATGAAACAAGCGAATATTAGGATATTTCGCCGCAGGAATTTCGATCTGCGGATCTTTCGACGCGGCCACCGACCATTCCATATTCGATTGACCCGACGCAACCCATACTTCACCGATCAGGACATTCGTCAACTTGATCTCGTTGTTGCCTTTGATGACCACTTCGTGAGGTCCACCAGCCGGCATTGGCTTCAGTTTGACCGACCATTTGCCGTCGGCTCCGGCCGTCGTTGAGGCCGTGTTGTCTCCCAACGAAACAGTGACATTCTCGCCCGGATCAGCAGTTCCCCAAATCGGCAAAGGCATCTTTTGCTGCAAGACCATCTGACTGGCAATGATCTTGGGAAGTTTGACGGCAGCGTGACCGTTACGACCGGCGGCAACCAGGATCAAGCCGGCGATAAGTAGACGCACTCCAGACCAGGATCGATTCATGACTTCTCCTCAATGGTGACGATTCAGCAGAACTGTCCGTGACCATTAGGTAAAGCGACGCGTAGACGGCGTCAACCAATCCGGCTGAATTCGGGATGTCCCGGACGCAATGATTGACCAGATCCACCGCGGCAATTCGGCCAGACCCGGTGTGCTGCGCGGCCGGCTCAGGGATTCCGTCACAGCTTCGACGAAAAGGTTTCCGGCATCAGCCGCGATCTTGCTGGTCACTCCCGGTTTCACCTGATTCGAGCCCCCTGCCATGACGGTGTTGAAAATTCCCACCGTCAGGTTGTCGCACCCAATCAGCGCTCGCCTCAAAGCGAGCGCCGGATTCGTTTCCAAAATCACCACCACGAACACAAATGAGCTGAGCAAAACCGCGAAACAGCTTTGGGTCACTGGGTTCAGTCGTGGTTAAGGATGAGGTTGTTCGCTCTTCCGTGCACTTTTCCTTCTGTGCACTTTTCGAAGCGAATCCTTGCTAGGCCGACTGCGTCGCCGACGATGCGACGCGCACACAGGTCTCTGCCGCGGATAATCGCACGAGTCGATCCAAGCCGACCAGTTCGATCGGCACGTTGGCATACGCATGATCCTTCACCGCCTGCATCAATGTTTCTGCGGCTGTTTGATCAATCAATGGGACACCGTCTTCAATATGAATCTGCACTCCTTTCGCATCGGAAGGAATCTCGTCCAGTTCTTCGGACAAGTGCATACAGTTAAAGCAGACCAGTGGCTTGTCGATGTAAATGTGATAGATCCCTTCTCCGTATTCCCGCTTGTGCACCGGATTGCGGAAGAAGTCTCGCATGCAACCGAATACCGTACGTTGTTTCAGCCTTTGCGATCGCGCCGTCGCGATCGCGTAACGGCACAACAGGGTACTCAGAATATATGTCGAGACAACTCCAGCAGCGATCCCAATCAGCAGATCGGAGAGCAAAGTGACGATCACGGTGAATGAAAAGATCACGATCTGTTCTTTACCGATGAGCGCCATATTCCGCCACACCAGTGGCTCACATAGTTTCCAGCCGGTGAAGACCAGCACCGCTGACAGGACCCCTAGGGGAATCATGTTGATCAGGTTGGCACCAACCAGCAGGTAAATTAACAGGCAGACAGCATTGGCAAAATTCGCCCACAAGGTGCGACCACCGGCCGCGATATTGGCTTTACTTTTCACACCACCGGGAATAATCGTCAGGCCGCCAAACAGACTGGATGCGACATTCGAAATTCCCATCGCCAGTAGCACGCGATTGGCGTCCGACTTTCGACGGAAGGGGTCAATCCGGTCAATTGCCATCGCAGTGGCCAGCGATTCAATTCCATCGATTAAGGTCAGCATCACGACGGCAGCCAGTGCCGCCTGCCAAAGGTCGCTGCGGGCCAGCAACACATTGAAATCCGGAGTGTGAATGCCACTCATCGGGTTTTCAGGAATCGTGATCAGATAGCCCGGTCCCAGGCTTGCGAGGTTGGCCATACGACCCATCACAACTCCGATGATCACAACCAGCAACTGGGGCGGGATCGCTTCGATCAACTTGATCTGCTTGATGTTGTCCAAGATGAACAACAACACCAGGCTGACCAGCGCGACAGCGAACGCCGACAAGGTCATTCCCCCAGCGAATTCTGGCGCGGCGATGACGAAGTCGAGAAATTCCTGGGCACGGATCTTACCACTATATCCGAAGAACATCGGCAGCTGTTTGACGATGATCAGCAGGCCAATCGCCGCCAACATTCCTTCCACGACTGTCACCGGGATCAACGCGGCAAATCGAGCCAGTTTTAACAGGCTCATGATGATCTGGATGATACCCACCATGCAGATCACGACCAGCAGATACTGATAGCCCTCGCCCAGATGTTCGGCATCACCAGCACCGCCCAGCCAGATCATGGCCATCATGATCGCCGGAGCGAGCCCGGCTGCTGGACCAGCGATCGTGACATGACCGCCACCCACAAACGGAAACACAAATCCGGCAATGATGGCCGAGATCAATCCCACGATCGGCGGAGCGCCTGACGCGATCGCAATACCGGAGGAGAGTGGTAACGAGACCAGCGAAACGACGATGCCTGAAAGAATATCGTGACGCAGAAATTTCAGGCCTGCGATCCCGTTTTCGGGCTTCTCCATCGTATTCAGTCAATCTGCTGACATCCAACCGTCCTCATGAGCGTCACAGACGCACATGTTCGGCAATCATATCCTTGATCCGCGGAACCGGACGGTTCAATGCCCGATGATGAGGAAACGTGCCTGCTGGATTTGGAAGGTCGGAATGAACTGTTTCCATGCGGTCAGCACTATCGCGGAACTGTCGGACCAAATACAAGCAACTCGTCAGAGTGAACGGAGCCATCCGATCTGACGAGTTGATGATTTCGATCATGAGTCATTCACGAAATGCTTATCTGGCTGTCGCTTACTTCCCCACATCAGCCAGGTTTTCTTCTTGAGAAGGCTGGGAGGTACGCGCGACGGCTCGGTCGTCGACATTGCCGACTCCGGATAATCGATGGGCCGCCGTTTCTTGAAGATCATTTTCCGATGTTGCTGGTTCTGCACTCAAGTTCAACACACCCATGGCCAGATAGAACAAACCGACTCCAGCCATGCCTCCCACAGCCATCCAACCCGACATCCATTGATTGATCAGCAATCCCACGGCAGCAGCGGCAAAGGCACAGGCCGCGACGGCGAATGACATCTTGGCGGTGGGGCTGATTCCGCGACGATTCGCCGGTGAGGTGTCGTTAGGCATTTCCAAAGCTCCTGAGAACTCAATCAGAAATCGATTTGTTGAGGGGGGTGTCCGTTGTTAGCTGTCAGTTCGAATGAAAGTCACCATCCACCAGTTCGTGAACTTCGTCACAGGCGAAATCCACGTGCCGCGGTGCGTGATTCAGTTGGTCACGGAATTGCTGATAAGCCAGATTTCGGGGCGTGGCGACCACGGATTCCAACTGACGACGTCGCACCGTTGACGGAATGATCAATGCCGCCAGACAGCAAATCATGGAAGTGAACACACCCGCGCCGAACATTAGTGAAGGCTGATATGGGTGGATCGCAGCAATTAAGGTTTCGATTGACATCCTGGCAATTCCGTTTCTGGTCGCCGCATGGTCGTCTACTTAGGACCCTGCGTCAGCTTGCCGCAGACGTCATGCCGAAGCTTGATCATTGGAAACCATCAATTCACGATTTCGCTGTCGTAGAACGCGTGCTGCCATGTTGCAACCCATTGCCATAAATATAGTTATCGCTATTGGCAGTTGCTGACAAAGAATACAGCTAACCACGAGAGTTGGGGTTGGCAGATACTGGGGACCCGGAAATTGAGCTCGCTTGGCAAGAGACTGGCCAGGAATTATGGCTAAGAACTGGTCTGGGATCGCGGCCGCTTTGTTGCTGTGCCCGACTCTATTGTCCGGATATGCTGCATCGACCAACTCCCGCGCGCAGCAACCTTTCGCTTGCAGCATCGTATGAATGGTCAGGTTCGAATCAATCGCCACTTCATCTTCAAGATCGCGGCTCCCACGATCGCGATTAGTGGGCTATTGCTGGCCTTGGGAGTCGTTGCGGCCTGGTCCGTTCAGTCGCAACATCTGCGCAGCTCGGAACTGATCGCAAACGAAGTTCATGGCATTCTGGCAGCACAAGATCTGTACATCGACATTCGCGAAATTCGACACCAACTGCAGCAGTACGGTCGTAGTCATGACCCTCGCCATCTGGACGAAATCAAACGGCTCACCGATCTGGCAGCGACGCACATGGATCATGCGAAACACCATGCCCGCATCGAAGATGAAAAAAGCAAGATTGAAGAAGTCCGAGTCGCCTGGGCCGACTTTTCGACGAAGCTGACGAACTTTCTGTCCGCCATCCCCTTATCGTCGGCCGATTCCGATGCCAGCGTCGATAATCTGTTGCACGATGTCACTCACGTCGTCGCGCCTGTGGACGAATTCCTGAACTTGAACCGCAATGTCGTTGACACGACTAATGAGGCCAACCGTCTTACGGCGGAACAATCGCGACAAGGGTTCCTGTTGTTGGGCATCACAGGCGGTGCCGCGGGTTTGATCGCCGGGTTGTTGATCGCGCGCGGTGTCAGCCAATCGATCGTTCAACTGGACGTGAGCGTGAGAGGTGCCGCCGGACGCATGTCGGATGTCGTCGGTCCGGTCAGGATCTCACGAAGTGGTGGATTTCGTGAGCTGGAAGCCGGGCTGCAAGAAGTCGAAAGCCACATCGCCACGATCGTCGAACGATTGCAACAACGCGAACTGGAAGTCTTGCACAGCGAGCAACTGGCGGCCGTCGGTCAACTGGCAGCCGGGCTGGCCCATGAACTGCGCAACCCGCTGATGCCGATGAAGATGCTCGTCCAGAACGCTGTTGAACGTGACGACGGCGTCGGATTGCACGGCGAACAGTTGCTGGTCGTCGAGGAAGAAATCTCGCGACTGGAACATTCCATTCAAGACTTCCTCGATTTCGCTCGTCCCCCCACACTCGACAAGACACCGCTCGATTTGCGGTTGGTTGTTGAGCAAACGGTGGAACTGATTTCGGGACGGGCCGAACGACAACGTGTCTTGATCCTGGATGACTTTCCGGAACACCCTGTCATGGTCGAGGCCGATGCGTCTCAGTTGCGGCAGGTGATGTTGAACGCGCTGCTGAACGCGCTCGATGCGATGCCCGATGGAGGCCGGATCAATATCAGCATTTCGACGTCCCGATCCCCCTTCTGGAAGGATTCGTCAGATCGTCTGCACAACAAACCCTGGACGATCGTTTCGATTCACGATTCGGGCGAAGGTTTTGCCACGGAGATTCTCGATCGCTTATTTGAGCCCTTCTCGAGCACCAAAGAGACTGGTACGGGACTGGGGATGTCGATCTGCCGTCGCATCGTCGAAGCGCACGGAGGCGTGATCAGTGCCACGAACAGTCCTCAGGGAGGAGCTGTGATTTCGATCACCTTGCCGCCCGTTGCCTAAGCCGAATCGGCAAGAGTGATTGCCCATGCCTGCTGAATGATCGAATGGTGATGCCGGGAATTATCGGGCCGTTGAACAGCGGGGACTGGCTCACGCGAAGTCACCGAAACCAGACACAATTGAGCGTCCGCGGGTAGCTGTCCCCCTTTTTCAACCGACTGCTACCTCTTCAACGTCCAGTTGTGTACGCTGAAAAGTGGTCACTCGACTCCTGATATCTAAGTCACGGCATGCCCACTCTGCTCGTCATTGATGATGAACCGAATATCGTCTACTCGTTCAAGTCGACGCTGGCCTCGGCACAGTTGAATGTGATCTCGGCCAGTACCGCTCGCGAAGGGATCGAGCTGGTCAAGAAGCATCGGCCCGATGTGATCATGCTCGACGTGCGGTTGCCCGATCTGAACGGTCTGCAAACGTATGAACGGATCAAGCAGATCGATGAACGGTTGCCCGTGATTGTGATGACGGCGTTTGCCAAGACCGAAACCGCCATTGAGGCAATCCGGCTGGGGGCGTTTGAGTACCTCGTGAAACCCGTTGATCTGCGCCGCCTGCGTGAGATCGTGACGAAGGCCCTGGAAGTCAGCCGACTGAATCGCGTACCCGCATTGCTGGAAGCCGAAGACGCTGACGATTTGACCGCCGATCGCATCGTCGGCAATTCGATGGCCATGCAAGAGGTTTACAAAGGGATTGGAAGGATTGCTCCTCAGGAAAGCACGGTGCTGATCCTGGGCGAAAGTGGTACCGGCAAGGAATTGGTCGCACGGGCGATCTACCACTACAGCCTCCGGAACATGAAGCCATTTCTGGCGATCAACTGCGCCGCACTGCCCGAGTCATTGCTGGAAAGTGAATTGTTCGGCCACGAACGCGGCGCGTTCACCGGAGCCGATCAACGACGCATTGGCAAGTTCGAACAAGTGCACGGGGGGACGATTTTCCTGGACGAAATCGGAGATATGAGCCCCGCCACGCAGGCCAAAGCCTTACGCCTTCTGCAGGAACAGCAGTTCGAACGCATCGGAGGCAATACCACCGTCAAAACTGATGTGCGTATTATCGCCGCGACGAACCGAGACCTGAACCAACTGGTCGCGGAAGACAAGTTTCGGCAAGACCTGTTGTACCGACTCAATGGTCTGACGATTCAGTTGCCACCCCTCCGCGAGCGGATCGATGACATCCCGATTCTGACCGATCACTTTTTGAAGCTGCTCAACCGCGAGTTGAGCAAATGCATCGTCGGTGCTTCACCCGAAGTGATGACAATTCTGCAGGCACATGACTGGCCTGGAAATGTGCAAAAATTCCAGAGTGCCATCAAGTACGCGATGGTTCACGCGACGGGTGCCGTCCTGACCCCGGATTGTTTGCCCTCAAGCTGCGTGACGGGATCGTCACACGCCTTGCCCACGTCGATCGCGGCCGCGTCCACCGCGGGATCCGTCTCTCCGCCGGCAATGGACCTCCAGTTCGATCTTGTTGATCGAATCCGCCAACTGCTGAGCGAAGGCAAGCCCGACTTGTACCGCGTGATCAGCCAGGAGGTCGATCGAGTGGTGTTGCAAGAGGTCATGGAATCGTGTGATGGCAGCCAGTTGCAGGCGGCGGAACTGCTGGGAATCTCGCGCATGACGTTACGATCAAAACTGCGATCACTGGGAATGATCCAGGAGAAAGCACCGGACTCGGCAGAATCGTAGAGACACCGAGCTTGATCGTACGCAGGAACGACGCTGCCTCACGAGAGCGCCTTGTCGATCACGTTGCCGTGAACATCAGTCAGACGGAAGTCTCGACCGGCGTATCGATACGTCAGCCGGGTGTGGTCGATCCCCAACAGATGCAACATCGTGGCGTGGTAGTCATGCACGTGGACCGGATCTTTGATCGGCAGAATGCCGTATTCATCCGTTTCGCCGATCACCGTCCCGCCTTTGATGCCGGCGCCCGTCAACAGGCATGAAAATGCTCGATGCCAATGATTGCGGCCCGGGCCTTTATCCCACGGCGTGCGTCCAAACTCGGTACAGATGGCAACCAGTGTTTCATCCAACAAGCCGCGCTGACTCAAATCGTTCAACAGCGCTGCGATTGCCTTATCGACCCGCGCGGCTTTGGGTCGATGGGCCTGCATATCGCCATGTGCATCCCAGTTGTCGCTGGCTCCGGTGTCGATCAATTCGACTGTCCGGACACCCTGCTCGACGAAGCGCCGTGCCATCAGGCATTGCCATCCAAACGACTTTCGGTCACCGTCGGCAATGCCGTAAGAATCCAGCGTCTCGCGGGTTTCACTTGCCGTGTCTAGAACTTGAGGGGCGACTTGCATCATGCCCCGAGCGGTATGGAAGCTGGCCATGCGGCCCTGTAGGTGCGGATCATTCATCCGGTCGCGCGCATGCAGTTGATTGAAATCGCTCAGCAACCGCTGTTCGAGGTCTGCGATCGACGCGGTCTGCGCTGGTGCTTTCAAGTTGGGAATCGGTGTATCGCCGGGAATCAATCGCATCCCTTGATGTTCCGGCGGCAGGAAGCTGCTGTCCCAGATTTGGGCGCCTGCGTACGGCAGATGTTCGCATAGCACAACGTACGGAGGCAGATTGGGATTCAACGTCCCTAACCCGTAACTCAACCAGGCGCCAAGGCTGGGCATCGGGACCGTCGCCGAACCAGTGTGCATCGCCAGTGCCGCCTGGAAGTGCTCCAGAATGTCCGTGTGCATGGTGCGGAAGACGCACAGCTTGTCGGCATGTCGCGCGAGATGTGGGAACAACTCGCTGATGTCGAGCCCCGATTCGCCGTGACGTGCGAACTGAAAGGGCGATCCCAGCAGCGGCACTTGCGCGACATCGCGTAACGATTCGCCCGAGATCACCTTGCCGTGATCGGCCTGCAGTTTTGGTTTGGGATCAAACGTGTCGACGTGAGAGAAGCCCCCTGTCAAAAACACGACGATCAATTGTTTCGCGCGTGCGACGTGATGGGTCAACGTCGGCGGACGCAAATGCGATTCGTTGGCCCGCGCGGCAATCGCCAGTCGGTCACACAACAGACTTGATGACAGTCCGCAGGCGGCGTAGCCCAGAAAATCACGTCGTCGCATGACGCTAATCCACATAAAAGAACGCGTTCGAAACCAACATCATCCGTGCATAACTTTGCCAGGCGAGTTGCAGTGCGTCCGATTGGTTCGTCAATCTTGTCTTGACCTGCTGCAAGTATTGCACTCCCAGTTCGATATCCGTTGCGGATGCAGGTCGGGCAAAACAGATTTCAAAGGCGAGTGCAATTCGATCGGCGTCTTCTGACCGCGCGTTCAACAACTTAATCGCAAGCGAATTGGCAATGGTCGTCACAGTGTCGCTGTTCAGCAGATACAACGCCTGCGTCGGCACAGTCGCGCTGGTGCGGACGTCTGTCGTGACATTGGTGTCGGGCGAATCGAACAGCGATAAGAAGGGGTGTCGAACCAGACGCTGGGTCATCAGGTAGACGCTGCGATGGTTCGAATCGAACTTCAATTGAAACTGGCTGTGTTGAGTCCAGGTCCACTGTTCGATTGGTGGAAATGGGTGCGGACCAGGTCGTTGCAGATCCAATCGTCCACTGACTGCCAGAAGGGCATCGCGAATCACCTCGGCTTCCAGTCGGCGCCGATTCTGCCGCCACAGGTATTCGTTCCCGGTGTCTGTCGCTGCCATGACGGAATCGTCCAGGG
>Ga0207694_10003497_pt1 | contig 12486 bp, 7 predicted proteins | sample KBSC34metaG_FD_184353 | JGI IMG/M metagenome (GOLD analysis project Ga0207694, IMG submission 184353) | Corn rhizosphere microbial communities from Kellogg Biological Station, Michigan, USA - KBS C3-4 metaG (SPAdes) (version 2) | ecosystem: Host-associated > Plants > Roots > Rhizosphere > Soil...
GGCCGGCGCCTACAAACACGACATCAAACTCTAGCGTTTCTCGTTCCATGGTTCACAATTTACACAGATTCCGGCGATTGTTCCAACACCTCTATCTGTGTAATCTGGGAGTATGCCAAACCATCTTATCAACGAGACCAGTCCTTATCTCCTGCAGCACGCGCACAATCCGGTTGATTGGTACCCCTGGGGCGAAGAAGCGTTTGAAAAAGCGCGGCGCGAGAACAAGCCCGTCCTGCTGAGTATTGGTTATTCAGCGTGTCACTGGTGTCACGTGATGGCGCACGAGTCGTTTGAGAACGAAGACATCGCGCAGCTTATGAACGAGAACTTCGTGAACATCAAGGTCGATCGCGAGGAGCGCCCGGATCTCGATCAAATCTACATGAACGCTGTCCAGATGATGACGCATCACGGCGGCTGGCCAATGACGGTTTTCCTCACTCCCGATGCAGTTCCGTTTTACGGCGGCACGTATTTCCCACCGCAGGATCGTTACAACATTCCCGGATTTCCGAGGGTTTTGATTGGCGTTGCTGAAGCTTATCGAGAGCGTAAGGAAAATATTCAGCAAACAGGAGATTCGCTGATCACCGAGCTGCGCCGATTGAGTGAAACAGGCGGTTCCGATCATCCGATTGACCCGGAACTGCTCGACGCCGCTTACACCGGCATGATCAGAAACTACGACTCCGTCAACGGCGGTTTCGGCGGTGCGCCCAAGTTTCCGCCTGCCATGTCACTCGAGTTTCTTTTGCGCACCTACGCCCGCACAGGAAACCCCGACACACTCCAGATGATTAGCCATACGTGCAGCAAGATGGCGAATGGCGGCATGTACGATCAGCTCGGCGGCGGTTTCCATCGCTACTCGACTGACTCCCGCTGGCTCGTGCCGCACTTCGAGAAGATGCTCTACGACAACGCCCTGCTTTCGCGTTTTTACCTTCACTATTTCCAGGTAAGCGGCGACGAGCAGGCGCGCGCGACGGTCGAGGGCATTCTCGATTACGTGCTGCGCGAGATGACTCATCCCGAGGGCGGCTTTTATTCGACTCAGGACGCCGATTCGGAAGGTCACGAAGGAAAGTTTTTCGTCTGGGACATTCAGGAGATCCGCGACGTGCTCGGTGAGACTGCGGCTTCCCGTTTTTGCGATTACTACAACATCACTGAGGCAGGAAACTTCGAAGGCAAAAACATTCCTAACGTCACGCGCACGCTCGAAGACGTCGCCGTCGCGCACAGAATTTCCGTGGGCGAGCTGCAAGCGTCGTTGAACGAAAGCCGGCGAATACTTTTCGAGCGTCGCGAAAGACGCATAAAACCTGATCGCGATGAAAAAATCATCACTGCATGGAACGGACTGATGATGGCGAGCTTTGCCGAAGCAGGCATCGTCTTGAATCGTCCGGATTACACAGAGGCGGCGAGGAGAAATGCACAGTTTGTACTTTCGAGCCTGCAGCAGGATGGAATGCTTTTGCGCACCTGGAAAGACGGGCAGGCGAAGTTCAATGCCTATTTGGAAGACTACGCATTCCTGGCTGAAGGCTTACTAACCCTGTTTGAAACCACTGGAGAATTTCGCTGGCTCACGAAGTCGCTGGCTTTGACGGTGCAGATGGTCGCCGAGTTCTGGGATGAGCAAGCCGGTGCGTTCTTTTTCACGGGTAAGTCTCACGAAAACCTGATCGTACGTTCGAAGGATTTCTTCGATAATGCGACACCGTCGGGTAATTCGGTCGCGGCAATGGCCTTGCTGCGGCTTGCGATTCTCGATGGGAAAGAGCAGTACCGCAATTTGGCGACGGCGACGCTTCGCGAGATGGCCGATCAGATTCGCCGGTATCCTTCCGGCTTTGGATACGCTCTTTCCGCCATGGATTTCCTTCTCTCAACGCCGAAGGAAGTGGCGATCGTCGGAAACACGCCCCTTGATGTCCAGCCAATGCTCCGCGAAGTTTGGAGCCGCTATCTGCCAAACAAGGTCGTCGCCGCGAGTTTTGGCGTCGAGATAATCCCACTCCTGGAGGGTCGCACTCCGATAAACGGACTGCCGACGGCGTACGTTTGCGAACATTACACGTGCAAACAGCCAGTAACCGATCTCGCCGCCTTACGAGAACAACTTTAGACAGGATTCAGGATTTACAGAATTATCATGATAATCCTGTAAATCCCGCAAAATCCTGTGAAAAAGCTCTTCCATAAACGCCCTGATCCTAGTATATTTACGGAGTGCCAAACAGTGTTGGCACCATACCAAGCGCGCTAATCACTCACAATCGTACGAAGAAGGATTGGGCCCCAGCAATGCTGCAAACCAATTGGAAGAGCACCGCGCTCATGGGCGGAATTTCTGTCGTGAGCGCTATTTTGCTTTTGTCAGCCGCAGTCGCCACCGTTGACCTCGCACTGTTCACCAATATCGGTATTGGATCCTGGCTACTGCTGCTCGCGATCGCCATTGCTTCGAGCCCCCTGACCGTACGTGTGGCTAGCGATGACGGCATTCTTCGCAGCCGCGAATCGATCGCCGACTCGTTTGTCCTGCTCGCGGTCATGCTCTACGCAGTGCCACCATCAAACACCGCGGGACCAGCAGTGCTGCTCACTGCGGTCGTCGCTTTTGTTTCCACTTATCGCATCGCCACGAATCGCGAAGTCGTGCTCAAGACCGGCATGGCCGTGGTCTCCACATTTATCGCCGCGTCGCTGTACGGCGCACTAATCAATTTCTTTTCTGGACAGAGCGACCTTCCGGTACAGGGCGCGCTGCCATTGAACGTCTACCTGATCCCGCTACTCGTCGTCGCCGCTCTGCAATACGCACTCAGCACGATCGCCACCGCGTGGTTTATCAGTTTCGAAGCCGGTAAGTTCACGCTCGTTCCCACTCCGGAAACAGTCGTTTGGACGCTTACTACAAAACTAGCCGGCGCAGCGTCGGCTTCCCTCTTCTATGCGGCCGTTCTGAACAAGACACTTGCATACGCTGTTCTCGGATTGTTGATTTCCTTGCTCGTCTATCTTCTCTATCGCTTCAACGAGCGACGCCTCGAACAGATCCGGGATGCTGAAGCTGAGCGACGCCGTCACGTCGAAGAGATGGCGGAGATTCACATGAACACGATCGAGTCGCTCGCGATTGCGATCGACGCGAAGGACCAGACGACGCACGGCCACGTCCGCCGCACGCAGCTTTACGCAACGCAGATGGGCAAGCTCTTCAACGTCTCCGAATCAGAGCTGCGCGCGCTGCACGCGGGAGCGTTACTGCACGATATCGGCAAACTCGCAGTGCCTGAGTACATCCTGAACAAGCCGGGCAAACTCACGGAAGCCGAGTTTGCGAAGATGAAGATCCATCCGGTTGTCGGCGGCGATATTCTCAAGCGCGTCAACTTCCCTTACCCGGTTGAAGACATCGTGCGTTATCACCACGAAAAGTGGGACGGCAGCGGTTATCCGAAAGGTCTCAAAGCCGAAGGAATTCCACTCGTCGCGCGCATCATTTCGGTAGTCGATTTCTACGATGCGACACGTTGCGATCGTCCGTATCGCAAGGGTATGAAACGCGAGGAGTCGCTCGCACTGCTGCGCAGCATGGTTGGAAACGCGTTCGACCCGAAGGTGGTCGACATGTTTGTGCAGCACGTCGAAGAGTTTGATCGAATGATCGACGCGCAGGACATCAAGGAGCAGGTCGCGTCCGCGGCGACGGAAGACACGCAAACAGCCACGAAGCCTGATGCTGGCCTTGCGCCGGACATTCTCGGCGTCACCGAAGAAGGTTCCCCCTTCCGCTCGATCAGCGACGCGCAGAGAGAAGTTTTTGCGTTACACGAGATCGCGCAGACGATCGGCTCATCGCTCAATCTCAGTGACACCGTCACACTCGTCGCAAACAAGTTGCGCGCGATCGTGCCGTTCGACACGTGCGTGATTTATCTCGTCGACGATCCGTCAGGCAAAGCGATTGCGGCGCATGTCCTGGGTGAAGAAGTAGAAGTGTTCAAGCGCCGCCGGATCAACATCGGCGACGGCATTACGGGCTGGGTGATCGCCAACGCGCGTTCGATGTGCAACGCGTCGCCGGATCTCGATCTGATAGGCATTCCCGATGAGATCGTGAAGCGCTATCGCGGCGTGCTCGTGTCGCCGTTGCAGCGCGAAGACGGCGCATTCGGTGCGATCGCGCTCTACTCGCAGAGTCGCACGTCATACACGACCGAGCACGTGCGTTTGCTGGAGTCAGTTTGCCAGCACGCTTCCAGCGCGCTCAACAACGCTTTGACTTACGAGAAGACGCGCGACAGCGCTTTGATCGATCCGTTGACCGAGCTGCCAAACGCTCGTGGGTTCTACATGATGCTCGAGCAGCGTATAGCAGAATGTCAGCGCATGAACCGTGAGCCGGTCGCAGTCGTCTGCATGGATATCGACGACTTCAAGATCGTGAACGATAAGTATGGTCACTCGATTGGCGATCGCTTGCTGGCGAGCGTGGCGGGCGTTGTTCGTCGCGAGCTCCGGCAGATGGACATACTGACTCGCTATGCCGGCGATGAGTTTGTCGCGATCATGCCGATGGCGTCGAGCAAGATGGCGGTGTCGATCAGCGAGCGCATGCGGAATGCGGTGGAGGAGCAACTCTTCTCGGTACGCACCGGCACGATGGTCGGCCTGGGCGTGAGCCTTGGCGTCGCCTGTTTCCCGGACGACGGCGAGACGAGTGAAGAGCTCCTGAGCGCCGCCGCACGACGGATGCAGACCGATAAAAACAGCCGCAAAGCGATCCTTACAGTCGCAGGCGCCGGCGTCAGCTCGATCGACATGATGACCTAAAACCAAACCGCCGAAGAACCGGGAAATATAGGTCCTATAAGGCATATAGGGCCTATTTCTTTTCTCCGCCCTTCTTGGCTTATAATCCGACGATTCATGAGCAAACAAACAGCAGCACCACCTTCAGCCGCTAAAGCCGAAGAGCAGCAGAGCTCTACGGGCGCCGGCGTTATGGACGCACCTCCGCAAGCAGACCCCCAACTCCTTAAAAAGGAACGAGACCAGGCGAAAGAACGACAGAAAGACCGTCTCAGCGGTCTCGACAAGGATCAACTCGTCGAGCTTTACCGCCAGATGCTTTTGATCCGTCGCTTCGAAGAGAAATCGGCGGAAGTTTACGTCGCGGGCAAGATCGGCGGCTTCTGTCACCTCTACATCGGCCAGGAAGCAGTCGGCGTGGGCACGATCTCCGCCATCCGAAAAGACGATTATGTGCTCGCCAGCTATCGCGAACACGGTCTCGCGCTCGCCAAAGGAATGTCAGCCCGATCGATCATGGCCGAGCTGTTTGGCAAGGCGACCGGCTGTTCGAAGGGCAAAGGCGGCTCGATGCACATGTTCGACAAGAGCCTCGGCTTTCTCGGCGGCCACGCGATCGTCGGCGGCCAGATTCCACTCGCAACCGGAACTGCCTTCGCGACGAAATACCAGGGCACGGATCAGGTAACGCTCTGTTACTTCGGTGAAGCAGCCGTCAACCAGGGCGCGTTTCACGAGTCGCTCAACATGGCGCAGCTCTGGAAACTGCCGTGCATCTACATCTGCGAGAACAACCAGTACGGCATGGGCACTTCACTCGCCCGGGCGATGTCGCTGCAAAACATCGCGCAAAAAGCCTGCGCTTACAACATGGCTTCTGAGTTTGTCGATGGCATGGACGTACTTGCCGTGCGCGAGGCGACCGTGCGCGCAGTCGAACGCGCGCGCAAAGAGTACCTGCCGACGCTGCTCGAAATTCGCACTTATCGCTTCATGGGACACTCGATGTCTGACCCCGGTAACTACCGCACGCGAGCTGAGATCGAGAAGTACCAGGAGCGCGATCCAATCAAGCTTTTCTCTGCGAGCCTGCTTGAAGAAAAGATCGTCGATCAGAAAATGTTGGACGAGATCGACCGCAAGATACACGAAGAGGTCGAGGATTCACTGCGTTTTGCTGAAGAGAGCCCTCTGCCCGATCCGAAAGAGCTCTACACAGACGTCTACGCGAACCCAATCGAACCAGGCCGCAAATAGAACCCGAACATGGCAATAATCACAATCCGCGAAGCACTTAACCAGGCCCTCCGTGAGGAACTGGCCCGAGACGAAAAAGTTTTTCTTATGGGCGAGGAAGTCGCTGAGTACGACGGCGCATACAAAGTCACCAAGGGCCTCCTGCATGAGTTTGGCAACAAGCGCGTCATAGACACGCCGATCACGGAGCTCGGCTTCGCCGGCTTGGGTGTCGGCGCTGCGATGGCTGGGCTGAGGCCGGTGGTGGAGTTCATGACGTTCAACTTCTCGATCCTTGCCACCGACCAGATCATCAACTCCGCCGCAAAGATGCTTTACATGTCGGGCGGACAGTTCAACATTCCGATCGTGTTTCGTGGTCCGAGCGGTTCGGCGTTTCAGGTGTCGTCGCAGCACTCGCAGGCGCTCGAGTCGTGGTACGCATACTTTCCGGGACTGAAAGTCGTGATGCCGTCGACGCCGGCTGACGCGAAGGGCTTGTTGAAGTCTGCGATTCGCGATGACGATCCCGTGATCTTTATGGAGCAGGAGCGGATGTACGGGCAAAAGGGCGAAGTCCCGGACGATCCCGATTTCACGATTCCGCTCGGTGTGGCTGACGTCAAACGAGAAGGAACCGACGTCACGATCGTGGCGCGCTCGTTGACGGTGCCCCTCGCGTTGAAAGCCGCGGAACAACTTCAGGAGCAGGGTGTTTCGTGCGAGGTGATCGATCCGCGAACTATTCGGCCCCTCGATATCGATACGATTATCGCGTCAGTAAAGAAGACAAACCGCGTCGTGATTGCGGAGGAGTCGCACCCGATCTGCGGCGTGGGCGCGGAGATCAGCGCGGAGATCATGGAGCGCGCGTTTGATTATCTCGACGCGCCAGTGAAGCGCGTTTCGGGCGTTGACGTGCCGATGCCGTACGCTAAGAACCTCGAGAATCTCGCGATACCGGATGTGAATCGCATCGTCGCTGCAGTGCGCGAAGTCGCGTATTTGGATTAGTCCTTTTCCACAGATTGCACAGATTATGGCAACCAAAGTAATCATGCCGAAGCTCTCCCCAACGATGGAGGAGGGACAGATCTCGCGTTGGTTGAAGAAAGAGGGAGACAAGGTCTCCATGGGCGAGCCGCTCGCCGAAATCGATACCGACAAAGCGACGATGGAAATGCAGGCGCTCGGCAACGGCGTGCTGCGGAAGATCCTTATCGGCGAAGGACAGTCAGCGCCGCTGGGGCAATTGATCGCTGTTATTGGCGAGCCCGACGAAGACATCGCAGCGGTGTTGTCTGAAGCGCCAGCCCAGCCACAGGTCCAGGAACAGAAGGAAACAGACGTACCGCCAAAAGTGCCTGATGTGGCTCAACCGCAGCTTCAGGAACAGAAGGAAACGAACTCACCGCCCCCTGTACCCGACGTGGCTCCTGCGAATGGCCGCCAGCCGCAAACATCCGGCTCCGGTCGCATGATCGTTTCTCCGCTGGCTGCGCGCATGGCTGCTGAGGCGGGCATCGATCTACGCTCGCTACAAGGAAGCGGGCCGGGCGGGCGCATCATCAAGCGAGATATCGAAGCAGTAATCAGTAAGCCAAAAGCCGCGCCGGCGCCTTCATACGTCCAGCAGGCAGGCGCGTCTGCTTATCGAGACGAGCCGGCCAGTCAAATTCGACAAACGATTGCGAAGCGACTCGTCACGTCGCTCGGGCCGGTGCCGCACTTCTTTCTCACCACCGAGATCGAAATGGATCGTGCAGCCGAGATGCGCAAAGGCATCAACGCGCTCGATCCCGATCTGAAGATCAGTATCAACGACATCATCATCAAGGTTGCGGCGGCGGCGCTGATTCAACATCCACAAGTGAATGCGTCGTATCAGGAAAAAGTCGTGCGCTACTACGAACATGCTGATGTCGGCGTGGCGGTGGCGATCGAGGATGGATTGATCACGCCGGTGGTTCGCGCCGCAGATCAAAAATCGCTGAGCCAGATCGCGGCGGAAGTCCGCGAGCTGGCGGAACGTGCGCGATCGAAGAGATTGAAGCCCGAGGAGTACACGGGCGCTACTTTCTCGGTCAGCAATCTGGGGATGTTTGGGATTGATGAGTTTACGGCAGTGATTAATCCGCCTGAGGGCGCGATACTAGCCATCGGCGCGATGAGTGCGAAGCCGGTCGTGCGTGAGAATGAGATCGTGATCAGGCAGATGATGCGCGTGACGATGTCGTGCGATCACCGGGTGATTGACGGCGCCACCGGCGCGAAGTTCTTACAGACGTTCAAGAAGATCTTAGAGAACCCCTTGTACCTGGTTGTTTGAGGTAGTAGTAAGACAGGATTTACAAGATTCCAACAGGATTTACATGTTAATCCTGAATAATCTTGTAAATCCTGTAAACAACTGTCTAAGCCGCCCGAACCGTCTCGCGTTTAAAGCAGCTCGCAATCTCCTCCGCATCGAGCGTGTCGCGTTCCATCAGCATCTCGACGAGACGTCCAATCGAATCACGCTCCGCTGACACAACCGCACAGGCACGCTCGAGCTGCTCGTTAATCAACTCGGTCGTACACTCCTCAACCTTATCGAGCAAGCTCTGACTGCGCTGCTGATCCGGCTGTCCGAGGTGAATCGGCCCGAGGCGGCTCATACCAAACTCGCTCACCATCGCGCGCGCAATCTCAACCGCACGCTCGATGTCGTTCGAAGCGCCCGCAGTCATCGTCGATAACAAAACCTGCTCCGCGGCACGACCACCAAGCAACAACGCGATTTGATCTTCGAGGTACTCGCGCTTCTTCATAAACCGATCGCGCTCAGGCAATGACTGCGTCACACCCAGAGCACGTCCACGCGGCAGGATCGAAACCTTGTGAATCGGATCGCCATTCTCCACCGCGAGACCAACTGCAACGTGCCCCGCTTCGTGAACGGCGGTCGCGTAGCGCTCGTCCTCGTCCATCATGAACCCTTGTCGCTCGGCGCCCATGAGAATTCGGTCACGCGCAAACTCGACGTGCTTGCGAGCAATTCCAGTCGCATCGTCGCGAGTTGCAGCGATTGCGGCTTCGTTCATCAAGTTTGCGAGCTCGGCCCCTGAGAAACCCGGGGTTCCGCGCGCAATCCACGTCAGATCGAGACCGTCCTCGAGTTTCAGGTTACGCGAGTGAACTTTCAGAATCGCCTCACGACCAGTCACGTCCGCGAGATTCACGGCGATCTCACGATCGAAGCGACCGGGACGCGTCAGCGCTTTGTCGAGAATGTCAGGACGGTTGGTCGAAGCGATAACCACAACCGCGCTCGACTGATCGAATCCATCCATCTCGACGAGCAACTGATTGAGCGTCTGATCCTGGTCGGCGGTGGCGGAGTCGCCGCCACGGCCGCGCTTGCGTCCGAGAGCGTCGATCTCGTCGATAAAGATGATGCAGGGTGAAAGCTTTCTTCCTTTGGCGAAGAGATGTCTAACGCGCGCAGCGCCGAGTCCGGCAAACTTCTCCTGGAAGCTCGATCCGGACGCGGCCAAAAACGCAACGCCCGCTTCTTTCGCAGCAGCTCGCGCGAGTAACGTCTTGCCGGTTCCCGGCGGTCCGTAAAGCAGGATGCCTCGCGGGACTCGACCACCAAGTCGACTAAACTTTTCAGGATTGCGCAGAAACTCGATCGTCTCCGTCAACTCCGCGCGCGCTTCGTCAACACCAGCCACGTCCTCGAAACCGACGTTCTGTTTGCCATTGTGATTCTCGAGCTCGAACGATCCGCGACCGCTCATGCTCGAGTAGATTCGCCAGCCGGCAAATCCAATCAGTCCGAGCGTCAATATCGGCAACGCCCAGCTCACAATGCTCGACAACATTCCGGGTTGCAGCGGCCGAAATTCAACCGGCACGTTCTGCTTGCGGAATAGCTGGACGATCTCGGCCTGCGTGGTCTCGCCAGTAACGGTTGCTTCCTGGAGCGAGCCGTCAGCCTTCGTGACCGTCAGCGTCTCACCTTCAACGGCGAGCGCCGTGGCGCCACCGGTTTGGGCGAGATTATAGAGTTGGGAGTAGTTGATCTTTTGAACAGACGGCTGCTGCCGTTGATAAGTAGCGATAGCTGCGGCAATGACAAGGGAGAAAGTTATGATTGCCAGACATGCGAGAGCGACTCTGCGTGTTCGAACAGAGACCCTCGGCGTGGGGGTGGGCATAAAAAATAAAACCTCCAAAAAATTATCGGGATTGAACAGCGACGGAACTTCGAAGGGAAGGACCCGCTCGAAAACAGCTAAGTGGCACTTTACCAGTGACTAATATGTGAAGTCCAGAACAGATTTGTGAAATATAGGACTGATACCGCCACCGGAGCGATTCTGCTGAATTAGATTCATATCGGTCTTCTTCGAATCGCCCCGTTTTAATACGCCGCCCTCAGTCAAATTCGCCTAAATTCCAAGAAACAGAAACGGCATGGTCGTTGCTCAACGGACAGCGATAGCTTTTGTACCAACGAAACTTGGGCGTGGTTGACAAAAGGAGGAAGAAGAAATGCTTTGGACGATTTTTGTAATTCTTTTGGTCCTGTGGTTACTCGGCGTGGTAAGTAGCTACACGGTTGGTGGGTTCATCCATATTCTACTCGTGTTAGCACTGGTGGTGCTGCTTATCAACATAATCGGCGGACGTCGCACAGTCGTATAAAAGGCAAACTCGCACACTGTTTGCCCTGCTCGACGCCCGACACCGCGCTGGTAAGTCGGGCGTCTATGAAATCAGGCAAGTGGTAGATCAACTACACTAATGATTCGCCCTACTGGATATAGATTCATTTGCGGATCCCAGTAGGGCGAACGCTTGTAGAAGAAGCGAAGTCGCGCTGAAGGACTGGCGGCAAATTCAGGATCCAGTGCAAGGAGTTGTCGAAACTCCTGCTCGACCGCTGGATCTTTCTCCATCATTTCGCGAGCGAGATCTTCGAGCACGTAGTGTTCTGCGTACTCCTTCTCTTCAAAGATTGCATTGAAGAAGCCCCAGTGGGCCAGGGAGTCGGGCGCTTCGGGCTCGAGTAGATTTAGTATCACTTTTGCTTTCGTCTGGGCCACCGGCACCACAGCCGAGCCCGGCGGAAAGACTCGCGTTTCAATTGTTTTCCTGGCGTCGAAGCGTGGCATATGCCGGCCCTCGAATGGACCGTCAGGCCAGCTCACGTTTGTGAAGCGATAACTCTCGATCTCCACTGGATGAAACTCCGCGAGAGTCTTCATCTGTATGCCGTGCGCTTTCAACACGTCGATCACTCCGGTCCATTGCGCGGGCACGATGTAATAAAGCGGCGGAGGCACTGCTGTCTTGACTCGCAACGTTTGATACATCGGGATCGTCAAGTCGAGCGGCTCGCGACCGTAAATCACACGCAGGTCTCCCGAGACCTCGCTCTGTTCCGTCTCGTAAGTAAAAGCTTTCAACTCGAACGGCGTAGCTTCGTCAGTCAATTCAAAATCGATTGGAAAAAGTTTGTCCGGGTGGTAAGCGCTGCCCATCGCGAGCGTACGCTGATCAGCTTCCCGGCCAATTGTTTTCAGTCGTTGCGGATCGCGATTGAGCTCAGTCAGCGCGGCGCGGAGAAAATCGTACGTTCCGATGACACGCGAGCGATAGTCTTTGATCATGTGCGTTTCGATCAGGATACCCGGACGATTTCTGAGCGGCACGTAGCCGGTTGAGAAACGAGGCGAGCCGTTGAAGTCTCTCGTGCCCAGCTCGAGATCGCGATTATCAACGAACTCCAGATACCACGAGATGATATTGCCTGCTGCTTGAGTAGCAGGCGCGACTTTCCCGCCGAAGACTTCGCGCTCCCATGCCAGCACAGCATTGTCGACGCCGTCGTGATGTTCGTGGTGATACGTTATGTTGCAGCGATAATCTGCGCCGTCTGTGACGTGACAGTCGATGAAGAGATCCGGTTGCCACTCGTCCCAGAGCTCCAGCCACGCGCGCGTTTCGGGCGTGTCGGCCTTCATGTAGTCGCGATTGAGGTTCTGGTACGTGCTCGTCGTGCGCCAGCCCATGTCGGTTGGACCGTTCTGGTTGATGCGATTGTATGGACTGGAGCGCTCGTGACCGTCAGTGTTGTAGATCGGGATGAACAGCAGGACGACGTTGTTCAATATGCCGGCGGCCGTTTGCGTGATCGCGATGTCGCGCAGCAGGGCAAAGCCAGCGTCCTTGCCGTCGGGCTCACCAGAGTGAATGCAGGCCTGGATCAGTACCACTGCTTTGTTCTGTGCTTTGGCGGCCTGCGGCGAGAACGTGTGTGTTTCTGAGGCGATGACGAGTGGTAATTCCCTGCCCTCACCGCTGAAGCCGAAGTACTGGTATTCAATTGATGGCGATGCGTGCGCGAGTCTGCGCGCGAAGGCGACGGTG
>Ga0207694_10003503_pt1 | contig 12469 bp, 11 predicted proteins | sample KBSC34metaG_FD_184353 | JGI IMG/M metagenome (GOLD analysis project Ga0207694, IMG submission 184353) | Corn rhizosphere microbial communities from Kellogg Biological Station, Michigan, USA - KBS C3-4 metaG (SPAdes) (version 2) | ecosystem: Host-associated > Plants > Roots > Rhizosphere > Soil...
CAGCGGGGGCAAGCCCCTCTTCCTGACTTGTTCTATTTTTCGATTCAAGTTTCCATTAGACGATTTGCGCAACTGAGAATAGAACAAGTCAGGAAGAGGGGCTTGCCCCCGCTCTAATCTATCACTACGCGGATCCGGTGCAACACACTAATACCCCAATACGAGTGCGCTCGAGTCTTTTTGTGCAAAGCCTTACACCGGTTATTGTCGAAGCAATGACTCCAGCTCTTTCGTCGCTTGTTCAATCGCGCGCTTTGCGACTTCAACGGTCTTTGTCGCTTCGTCAACTTCCGTGGCTACGCTCTTGGCGCGCCGAACCGCATCGCTCAAGGCGGCAGTTGCTTTCTCCAGAATCTTCTCGGCTTCTTTCACCTCCGCGTTCGCCTTTTTCTGGGTTGACTCCAGACTCTGCACCCGCGCACGCGCCTCACTCAGCGATTTCTTCGCGTCCTGCAACGTGACTTTCGCGTCGGCGATCTTCGCCCGGCGAGCTTCTTCTAGCCGCCGTACATTCGCCACATTCGCGCTCGACTTCCGCACAGGTGTGACCGGTTCATCAATCTCTTCCGTTACCGCAACACTCGACATCAACGACGCGAGTGAGTCAAAACTCGGCGGATCCAGGTCCTGCGTCAGGCGTCCCGGTGTTGGGCCATCAGAATGCAGCGCGTGGGCTGACAGCGCCTCCAGCGTAGTGGTCACGCGACGCAAAGTATCTAAAGACGGGTTACTACCAGCCTCGCGCAACAATTCCTCCGCCAGATCTGACAAGTGGACCAGCGCCTCGCGTCGTGCGTCGAGCGAATCGCGCACACTCGCAACCTTACCGGCGAGGCGCAACTTCTGAGCCGGGCGCAAGCGTTTACCGCTCGCCATCAACTGATCGAAAGCCTGGCGATGGTCCCAGTAAAGCTGGTTCACGGCCCACGCGGAGACGGAAGGCTTGGCCAGCAGTTTTACGCGATCCGCGTCGTTGCGGCGGCCTTCCTTTTTGAGCCGGGCAGCGAGCGTATTGCGCTCCCCGGTAAACTCGGCCAGTGGCAGCCTGAACAAGGCGTCGATATCATCTTCAAGCTTCGACTTCATTATTGTTTGGTGGCAGATTATCGCAGATCAATCATCGAATGGAACTACCTCATCTGCAGCGGAGTCTAAGAGCTCATGAGTCCATCTGTCTTTAAATTTTCTCTAGCTGCGATCTTGTTGCTCAGCTTTACTTCATCTCATGCTCAAACGCTTTCAACTTGCGAGCCGTCGCCGCCGCTGCCGGCAAATCCGAAACCCGGCGTGAATAGTGTCTTTTTCAGTAAAGATGGCAAGACTCTCGTTGTTGGCGGCACGGATGGAAAGATCAGGTTACTCGACGCCGCGACTGGAACTGTACAACGAACCTTCTCGGGACACACGAACGCAATTTACATCGCTATCTTTAGTCCTGATGAAAAACTGCTGGCGTCATCGAGCCGAGACCTCACCGCGAGAGTTTGGGACGTGGCCTCCGGGCGCGAGCTTCGTAAATTTACAGGCTTCCGCTGCGCGGTGAAGTCAGTCGCTTTTAGTCCTGACGGCCGGACAGTCGCCGCTACCGGCAACGACGGTATGATAAAACTGTGGGACCTGAAGACCGGAAACGAGTTGCATTCGTTAGTACACATCAACTCGGCAGACATCGACATGTCTGTCTATTCGATCGCGTTCGACCGCACGGGAAAGAAGATCTATGGAGCGAACGGCGATGGGACCATCAGCGAATGGGACATCGCAAAACAAAAAGAGACACGCGTCTGGAAGGCGCACACCGGCTGGGCTTACATGGTAAAGTTCAATCGCGATTACTCGCTGCTTGCGTCGTCTGGCCAGGACGCCACCGTGAAGCTGTGGGACACTACTGACTGGCACGAAGTCAGAAGCTTGTCGATGGCCCGCGAGTCCGCGGCTTTCAACATACCGAGCACTGGTCTGACTTTTAGTAGTGATGGAAAACTGATCGCGGCGAGTGATATCGGCCTGGATCAAAAGAGAGCCAACTACGTGTACGTGCAAGTCATCGTGTGGAGACTCGACAACGGCGAGAAGCTTTGGACGGTCGAAGGTCACAAGTTCGACATCAATGGTCTCGTATTCACAAACGACAATAATTTCTTGTTAACTGGCGGTGTCGACAGGACGATCAAGTTTTGGGACATGAAGACCGGACTTGAAACGCGCGCGATCTCGTTTCCTGTAAACTGAGCAAATGAAGAGCTATCGTAAAGAACTATGGTTCAACGTGCCGGGCCGGCGCGCATTTATCAACATCACGCCGCAGGTTGAGGAGTGTTTGCGAGACAGCGGCGTTGAAGAGGGTTTGGTGCTGGTCAACGCGATGCACATCACCGCGTCTGTTTTCATCAACGATGACGAACCCGGGCTTCATCACGATTACGAAACGTGGCTCGAACAACTCGCACCACACGAACCCATCAGCCAGTATCATCACAATAAGACGGGCGAAGATAACGCCGACGCGCACATCAAGCGACAAGTGATGGGCCGCGAAGTCGTTGTCGCGATCACGCGCGGTCAGTTAGACTTCGGGCCATGGGAGCAGATCTTTTATGGCGAGTTTGACGGCGGGCGTCGAAAGCGTGTGCTGGTTAAGATCATAGGCGAGTAACAAGAAATTTTACGATTAGAGCGGGGGCAAGCCCCTCTTCCTGACTTGTTCTATTCTCAGTTGCGCAAATCGTCTAATGGAAACTTGAATCGAAAAATAGAACAAGTCAGGAAGAGGGGCTTGCCCCCGCTGGTTGAAAAAGTAACCAGCAACACACTAATACCCCACTACCAGATTTTAAGCCGCGGATGAACGCGGATCAGAACATGAAGACTCAGAGCCTTGTTCCAATGGTGTCAGTCGCGGACGTCGAGCGTTCGATTGTCTTTTACAAGTATCTCGGTTTCGAGATCGGTAACACGTTTGCTTGTGAGGGCGAGACGAAGCCGTCGTGGGCGTGGCTCCAGTCAGGCGACGCGCAGTTGATGCTTGCGGCTACGAACGAGCCGATTGCCGATAAACACACAGTTCTCTTCTACGTCTACACGGAAGACGTCGCGGCGGCGCGGGCGTCGCTAATTGAGGCCGGTCTCAGCCCCGGCGCGATCGCGACCCCGTTCTATGCGCCGCAGGGCGAGTTTGAACTCATCGACCCGGACGGCTACATCATCATGGTGTCGCATACCGGAGATGAATAGTACGCCAACGCACCGATCTGTCGCTCATTCACTGGTACGCTACAATTCCCCTGAAAAATTGTGTTCTCCCGCGCATTCACGGAACGTCAGGAGGGCGTTCTGTTGAACTTCTGTCTATTTACGAGGGAACGGTATGAAAACAAGAACGCTGGTGATGCTGGTTGCAATGATGCTGCTTTTAGGGATCGCAGTCGCGGATCCGAGGACAAAGACAAGTGCGCAGGGAGAGGGTTTGGCCGGTCGCACGATTACGGGAACGGTTTACTTCATCTCGGGCCGAAGACCCGGCCTGTCGCTGCCATTCACATTGATCATCAATCGAATCACAACGGCCGATGAGGTTAGTCAGTTCAACTCAGCGTTGCAGGCCGGTAAGCAGGACGAGCTCTTGCGAACACTCTCGAAGGCGGAAGCCGGACGAATTCAGATCGGATCGAATGTGGGCGTGCCAGCCAACGCAATACTGGTCAACGATCAGGGAAATGGCAGGACCAAGATCACCGTTATTTATCAAAGAAATTTGCGGTTCAGCGAGCTGCGTTATGGCGCCCGCTCAGTGGACTACCCATTTGGCTACGCGGAGATGTACGTCGGCCGCGGAGAGAACGAGGGCATGTTAATCCCGGCAGCGCGCGTGCGTTTGCGCGAGGGTAACACGTGGGAAGTTGAAGACTTCGGAACGTTCCCCGCGAGGTTGATGGGCCTGCGCGTTCGTGGCCGTAGCTCTGTGGGTTAACAGTTTGAAATGCAAGCGGCGGAGGGACTCCGCCAATAACAAGGAGGGTAAGATGAGTAACAAGCAGTTAATCAAATCTGCACACGTTTGGGCCCTGGCCGCCATTCTCGCCGGCGGGTGCTGGGCTATCACCGGGAAGGCCGGAATCAGCGGCCAGGAACAGAATTCCAACCAGAACAGCAACAGCAGCAACTCAAACTCGAGCAGATCGCAAAACAGCAATGCGAACAAATCCGCCAATCGCAATATGCGCGGAAACAGTAACGCCACCGGCGAACGGGCCGGAATGGGCAACATGACTTCACAGGACCACGACTTCATCATGGACGCGGCGATGGGCGGAATGATGGAAGTCGAGCTCGGTCGCGTTGCAGCACAAAAAGGTATGAGCGATGCGGTGAAACAGTTTGGCCAGCGCATGGTCGACGATCATTCACAAGCAAACTCAGAATTGATGTCGCTGGCGTCGAGCAAAGGGATCACGCTACCGACAGAGCTTGATGCAAAGCATCGTGAGCACGTAACGAAGATGTCGGCTATGTCAGGCGCAGACTTCGATCGTGAGTACTCGAAGATGATGCTCAGCGACCATCGCAAGGATGTTTCCGAGTTTGAGAAGGAGAGCACGCGTGGGACTGACGCGGATCTCAAGGCGTTTGCCACTAAGACGCTCCCCACACTTAAGGAACACTTGAAGATGGCAGAGGCGCTTCCGGGCGCTAAGGGCGGCGGTGGCAACATGAAAGGCAATTCAAACTCGAACAGGCCCTAATTTCTGGCGCGGCGCCCGTAGGTCATCTCGATCTTTGCGTAGTGACCTAATTTAGGAAGTAATCCTTTGCGGCCCTCTGCGTATCTCTGCGATCTCTGCGTTTAATGGCTATCTCAACGCAGAGGACGCGGAGATACGCAGAGGGCCACAGAGAAAAATCCAAATTAGGGCGCCGCCCAAAGCCTCTTAAGCTTTTGTGCTTCTTGTGGCTAAAGATCTATTTACCGGTTATCCGTGACTCGGCTGTATGTAGCGTAGATGCGGTAGAGGCGCTCCATCGAGGCGGGGTCGCTGCGTGCGAGGAGAGTTATCAATTCGTCGCGTTCTGAAAGTAAAGAAACGAGTTCTTCACGCTGCGCGGGATTAAATAGAGAGCCGGTGTCGCTATCGATCTGGCGGCGTAAGTTTGTGTAGAAGTCGCTGGTTAACTGCCGGGAAGGTTCGAATTGGCCACGTTGTACGTCAATCACGGCAGTGGCAAGGGTGTTGTGGAGTTGGGCCAAACGCACGGCGCGCTGCGCTGCGTCGCGTTGCTCGACTGCCGCGCTGGTCTTGAACCACATCGGCACGAATCCGAGCAGGAAAAAGCCAAGAGCGATCGTCGCGAATAGGGCAACACGTCTCCAGGGAATCGCAAGTGCCGAGACATCGGGACTCAAGACGTTGCTCTTACTGGAGGCATGTTGCCCTACCGCTCCCATTGTTCTTCCTTTCTGTCCAGTCAAAAGAAGAAGTACCACGAATGCCGAAGCTCGCCATCTCCACCTGACGCGCTACGACAACCGTAGTAATCGTAGTCTGAAGTCGACTCTTGTGAATCCGTAGAAACACACTCTGCCTTTAGGTAAAAACACCTACGAGGTCTGAGTGTTGGTACCGATGTTCCGAAAACCGGATCGACATAACATGCACTTGGAGGGGTGTATAAGATGAAAAGCAAATTTCTACTCGTACCTGCCATTCTCATCGCCTGTTCAATCGCCAATGCACAGACTGCTCCTCAGCAAGAAGTTGCAGTGAACTCTAAAGCGAGCAGCACGGCCGCGACGAATCTTCCGGTATATGCAGATTACCGTGGGATCACGATCGGCATGTCTGCTGACGAGGTGCGGTCCAAAGTCAACGGCGTCAAGAAAGGCGACGGCCAGGATCTTCTGACTTCTTCAGAGCATGAGTCGGCGCAGATCTACTATGACGACAAAGGCAAAGTGACTGCGATCTCGATTGATTACTTCGGTGATAAGAACGGCGCGCCAACGCCTGAAGCCGTGCTTGGAGTAGCGATCGAGGCCAAGCCCGACGGATCGATGTATCAACTGAATCGCTATCGCGACGCGGGCTACTGGGTCTCGTACAACCGGACCGCGGGCGACAAACCGATCGTCACGATAACTATGCAAAAGATGTAGCCACAAAACGCCGAAAACTTTTCTAGCCACAAAAGGCACAAAAAGCACAAATGTTTTTTCTGAATTCTATGTGCCTTTTGTGGCTTTTTGTGGCTAAATTCCTTCGGAGATCGAATGGGTATTCGCGGCAAATTGTTGCTTCTCGCCGCCGGCATAGCTGTACCGCTGCTTGTCGTCGGCACGCTCGATCTCAGAAACATGTGGCGCCTGAGTCGCTCGCAATTGAACGACTCCGTTAAGCAGCAAGTCGACCTCGCTTCTGTCGCTCTCGAACGCTGGCTCGACGATCAGAAGAAGGCGCTCGACGCTATTGCTGCACTCGCCGGCACTCAAGACACGCGCACTCCCACGATTCGCGAAAACCTCGAAAACGTCCTGCGAACACGACCATTCTGGCTCGACTTGCGCATCACTAACGCCGCCGGGACGACGTTAATGTCGCAACCGACTCGCAGGGAAGTCTTACCCAACGCACTAACAGACTATCTCGTTTCCGAGATGCGTGAGCGAAACTCGTGGGCCGTCGTGACGGATCGCACAATCGACGAAGCGCGTCCGATCGTGATCATCGCCGTGCCAATTGAGAAGGGTGGTGCGGTGATTGCACGAATCGATGGCGCGGCAATCAATCAACTCTTCGACAGCATTGAGCTCTCGCCGCAAGTCGTGATTTCGGTGATCGACTCCGATGGACGTGTTCTCTATCGACGTCGCGGATCCGAAGCGCCGTCAGAAGCTGACGTCACCTGGTCCCCACTCTCGTCAGTACTTTCAAACGAACGAACGAATGTCGTCGAACTGACGAGCCCGATCGATGGAATAAGGCGCGTGTACGGCATGGCGCACGTACGCGAAACCGGACTCGTCGCCTTGATCGGTATCCCGAGCTCGACGCTATACGAGCCCGCGCGACGACGGTTGATTCGTTACGGCGTGACCGGACTGATTGCGTTGCTGCTCGCCCTCGCTGCAGCGCTCGTGATCGAGCGAAGTATTGTGCAGCCGGTCCGTCGCCTGCGTGCGACGTCGCAGCGTCTGGGCGGCGGTGACCTAACGGCCCGAGCGCCGCTGCTCGGAGGCGGTGAGATTGGCGACCTCGGAACAGCCTTCAACACGATGGCGACGCAAATCGCCGAGCGTGAAGAACGACTGAAGGAGCTCGATCGACTGAAGTCGGAATTCGTGAGCAATGTTTCGCACGAGCTGAAGACGCCTTTGACGACGATCAAACTGCTCGCTCATCTCCTACAGCGAACCGATCTCACTAAAGAAGAAAAGCTTGATTATGCGAAGACGATCGCGATCGAGTGTGATCGCCAGATCGACTTCGTTGGTAATCTGCTCGATCTATCACGGATCGAATCGGGAGCTTACAAGCTTCGCAAGACGCGCGTGGATGCGCGGGCGCTGATACGTTCCTGCGTCGAGGTTGAGCGGCATCGCGCGGAATCGCTCGGCCTCACCTTAACAACCGACGTACCCGTGCCGACACCGGCCCTCAGCGGGGACTTCGAAGCACTACGAAGAGTGATTCGCAATCTGATCGACAACGCTATCAAGTACACACCTGCGGGTGGACGCGTCACGGTTTCCGCGCTCGAAAGCGGTGATCTGGTGGCAATCAGCGTCAGCGATACGGGCAAAGGAATTTCTGAAGCTGACCTGACACATGTTTTCGAAAAGTTTTACCGCGCTGAGTCTGAAGTAGACGATGGAACGGCAACGCCGGGAGTTGGCCTGGGTCTCTATCTGGCGCAACACATCGTCGCGCAACTCGACGGCGAGCTGACAGTCGAGAGCAAACCAGACAAAGGGACGACGTTCACGATGTTCATGCCTCAATGGATTGATGAGAGCGCTAAGAGTGAGGAGGATGCGGATGCCAAAGCGCTTGTTGGTAGTTGACGATGAGCCAAATCTGCTGCGCGCCGTCGCTGCATGTCTCAAAGCTGAAGCCTACGAAGTGAGCACGGCGCGCAGCGGGCACGAGGCGCTGATGCAACTGGCTGAATCGATCCCGGATCTGATCATCAGCGACATCAGAATGCCCGGCATGGACGGTTACAAGCTCGCCAGACAATTGCGCGGTTCTCCACGAACAGCCCTCGTGCCGATCGTGTTTCTCACGGCGAAGGATGAGACGGCGGATCGTATCGAAGGCTTTCGAGCAGGCGTTGATGCTTATCTCACAAAGCCTTTCGAGCCTGAGGAATTGATTGCAGTAGTGAACGCGATTCTCCAGCGGGTGGAACGAACCCATTCTCAGATCGCACGATTGGTTAGCACGGGAACTTCTGAGCAAACGCCAGTGAGTTTTCAGGATGAAGCGTTAACCGATGCAGAAGGCCGTGTCGCTGTCGCGGTGTCGCGTGGATTGAGTAACAAAGAAATAGCCGCAGAGCTCGAGATCAGCGTCCGCACTGTCGAGAACCACATCAGCCACATACTCGACAAAAAAGGTTTCAGCAATCGAGTGGAAATCGCGCGTTACGTTTTCGAGCGGCCACAGCGATAGGTGAAAACACTCACGCCGGTAGGTGTTAAGACTGATGCACCCAGACTCCTCTCTCATTACGATGAACCAACTTTGATGTGACCGTTGACACTCTTTAGAGCTGGGCGAAGTCAACGAGGAAAAGTCACATCAGCCCGGAACAGTTGAGGCGCCGCCAGGGCGCCTCAAGTGTGTAAGGGGCTTTGGGGAAAGTCTGATTTCTCTGTGCAACCTCTGTGTCCTCTGTGTCTCTGTGGTTGACGATTGCTTAGGAAAAATAACCACAGAGACACAGAGGTTGCACAGAGAAGGACATGTATGACGACTTTGGACGCGATGCCGAAACAACAAATCTCCGAAGGCGTTAAGACCTTCATCAGGGAGCAAATCCAAACCGTTCCTAAACTGGAGGTTTTGCTTTTATTGCACCGCGAGCAATCGCGCCCGTTTACGCTTGCGGAAATTGCAAACGAGCTCGGCTTCGACAACGACACTGCTCAGGAACAACTGACCTCACTTGAAGCGATCGGATTGATCGAAACAAACAAAGACAAGTCGAAATACCGCTATCACCCCGGCAACCCAACACTCGGATCGATCGTCGACCGTTTGGCCATCGCATATCCGAAGCAGCGCGTCCCTATCCTGAGCGCAATCCTCGCAAAAGATCCCAACAAAGTCCGCCGCTTCGTCGAGGCGTTTAAAGTAGTCCGCAGTAATGATTGAGCCACGGATTTACACGGATCAAATCCGCGGATTTGATCCGTGCAATCCGTGGTTCGCATAGATTACCCCTGAACCCGTTCGGCCCATCTATTGAGCATGGAAATTGTCCAAGTGAGTCCCGGTAGTTGAAGTAGCCTGCCCTGAGGCCCGGATACCCGCCTTCCCCACCGCTGTAGTCGTGGTGGTGGCATTGAGTGTGGTGTCCTGAACTCCGTTGGCAAACACGGTGACTGCAGTGCCGTTGCGACACATCTTCATCGTTATGGCCGCGCCGCCAATGGACGGCTGGTTTGCCGAACTACTCGTCAGTAACGTATTAGAGCCTCCGGCTCGATCTATCACCTCCCACTGAAAGGCCGTGCCATTGTCATTTCCCCGCAGTAACAAACCAGCATCCGAAGCTGTGTCCATGCCGATGACAATGCTGATATTGTTAGAGATTTGCGTGACTCGATTGAAGTCCGCCTGTACGCAGTAATTAGCACTGGGAGGCGCGCCGCTGGCATAGTACGCCGCCGCCGCGGAGGTGTTGAGATAGATACGTTTCAAAGAGCCATTGTCGAGTGCCGCCCCGCTGTAGGACGGGTGCAGGGTCCACGTTGCGCCAACTTCGCCAGTGTGCGAAGCAAGCGTGGTGTCGCTCGCTTCGGTGAACGTGTCGGTAACAAAGTCTGAAGGAGGAACAACGGCCGTCGCGCTAAAATTGTCCAGGTGAATCCCGGTAGTTGAAGTAGCCTGCCCTGAGGCCCGGATACCCGCCTTCCCCGTCGCTGTAGTCGTGGTGGTGGCATTGAGTGCAGTGTCCTGAACTCCGTTGGCGAACACGGTGACTGAAGTGCCGTTGCGACACATCTTCATCGTTATGGCCGCGCCGCCAATGGACGGCTGGTTTGCCGAACTACTCGTCAGTAACGTATTAGAGCCTCCGGCTCGATCTATCACCTCCCACTGAAAGGTCGTGCCATTGTCATTTCCCCGCAGTAACAAACCAGCATCCGAAGCCGTGTCCATGCCGATGACAATGCTGATATTGTCAGAGATTTGGGTGACTCGATTGAAGTCCGCCTGTACGCAGTAATTAGCGCTGGGAGGCGCGCCGCTGGCATAGTACGCCGCCGCCGCGGAGGTGTTGAGATAGATACGCTTTAAGGAGCCATTGTCGAGTGCTGCCCCACTGTAGGACGGGTGCAGGGTCCACGTTGCGCCAACTTCGCCGGTGTGCGAAGCAAGCGTGGTGTCGCTCGCTTCGGTGAACGTGTCGATAACAAAGCCGCTGCCCGGGCTACCGCTCCAGTCACCGCCGATAGTATTTGCTGTCGCGGTCGACACGTCGTCAAAGTTCACTCCGATATCGGTTCCATCGGCTGCCGGAGTGGCGTTACCAGCCTTGTAAGGCGACGAGCTGCTCAGGTGGTAGTCGCCGCCGGCCCGATTGACAAAAGTGTTCGTATCGATTGTGGCTGGAAAGTAATTTGGCCCACCCCGCGGAGCTGTCCACGTATCACCATTGGCTGCGTGGCCTCCCACATCATCTGAAAAGACGTTGTGATGGAAATAACTATTGGTAGTGAACCCGGCGATCGCCGCGTCTCCCAACGAACCACCACTGCCGAAGAACCCATAATTCTCATAAGCGTTGATGTTGTTCAGGTAGAGCATGTTGTCGGTGAGGGTGTTGTCGGCGATGATAAATTCATTCCCACCTAAACTAATGGCCGTGTTGTGGCTGAGGGTCAGATTACGTGGCGAGGTCGTCATCACCACGACAGCCCCGTAACCTCCGCCCCACTTTGAGCCGTCCAGATCTTCAAGCAAGTTGTTGCGCACAATGATGTACTGCACATACCCGGACGATCCGGCAGTATCCGCCACATCCGTCCCGAGGTAATTGAACGCATCCGGCAAGTGGCGGATGCGAGTATCAGAAAATTGAATATCTCTGACCGTGGCCCAGGGGTTGGTGTTCGACTGATTGCGAACCGTAAAAAGAATTGTTGGCCCACTCTGTCCCTGACCGCTCCAGTTGTAGTCAAGGTAATTGCCGACTAAGACAGCTCGGCGGGCATGTTTGAACTCAATAGTGTTTTTAACCACCGGGCCATAAGAACCGTTGTAGGCGGGATCACCAACGCGGTAGTACAGGTCTTTCGGGAAGTAGTTTCGGGCGACGAAAATATCCTGCGGTGTGGCCCCGTACTTCGCCGGCCCGGCCGTGGTCGGTGTGGCGCTCACTGCGTCGTAGGTGACGTTGGAGCCGGAGACTGAGCGAGCTATCGTGACCATCCCTGCATTGCGCCGAATGATCGCCACACCCGCCGAGACGTTAATGCGCGCACCTGGATACTGCGAGCTGGTTTCCAGCGTTATCGTGTCTGGCGAGGTCGCAGTGTTGACAGACTGCACCGTACCGATGATCGTGCCGCTTGTAGTTTCCAGCAGATCGGATCTCTGAATCGGTGTGCCATCTGCCACCTGGCCGGTCGCTGAAGAGGTCGAGAAGCCCGTGCCCGCTGTTGTGCCAGCACTAAGAGGCAGGCTGAGGGGCGTACCAGGCGTCAGATCCGTGACACTGGAAAAAGTGGCGCTTGTAGTCGTGGGGCTGCTGATGTTCGATGTGTAACGCACACTCGTATCCGCGCCGCCCCACATGATGTTCTCGCCGTACGCCTCGCAAAAGTTGTTGACGAAGCCAAAGCCAGTTCCGGCGAAGGTGGCAACGCATTGAGCATCAGCGCCGACTACGTGAATGTCTTTGAAATAGGAGTTCAGGATTGAAATGTAATCGGACTGAACGTATAGACCGCGGTTTAGATCCTCAGTTGCGTTACCGTGGAAGTAGTCGCGGTCAAAGATTATGTGATTTGGTAGAGCGCTGAAAGTTGATGGAGAGTCACTGCCAATCTCGACGAAGTTATAGAGAAATTCCGCTGCCGTACCCTTTTGGAATTCAATCCCAAGCACACGTAAGTACTTGCGTCCGGATCCATTGATTATCAGCGGAGGATTGCCCTGGCTTGACGACACCGGGGCAGCCTTTAGCTTTGGCATGTTCCCGGACTGGGATGGCCCAATGCGCACGAGAGGCCCCGGTAGCCAGC
>Ga0207694_10003505_pt1 | contig 12466 bp, 13 predicted proteins | sample KBSC34metaG_FD_184353 | JGI IMG/M metagenome (GOLD analysis project Ga0207694, IMG submission 184353) | Corn rhizosphere microbial communities from Kellogg Biological Station, Michigan, USA - KBS C3-4 metaG (SPAdes) (version 2) | ecosystem: Host-associated > Plants > Roots > Rhizosphere > Soil...
GAGCAAGCGCCCGGCGCCCAGCAGCGCGCCGAATCCGGCCATCAGCTTCACATCGCCGCCGCCCATTCCACCCAGCAGATAAAAAATCAAAAACACCGCAAATCCCACCACCGTGCCCGCCAGCGCTGTGAGCACGCCCGGCCAGCCGCTTCTTCCGATCTGCCAGCCGAAGCCGCCGGCCAGCGCTGCGATCGGAATCCAATTGGCAATGTGGCGCCGGGCGAGATCATCGATCACCGCCGCCAGGCCCACTACGATCGCTATCCAAACCTGTATGCTCATCGCCTTTAGCGAAACGACGCCGAACGCACCGGCGCCTCCTCGACCTGTTCCCTGGTCAGCCGGGGATTCACTGCTACCGGACGCACGGGCACGCCCGCCGTCCCGGGTTTCTTATGCATCTTGGGAGCCCGCATCATCAGGGGCGCGAGAAACCCAGTTTGCAGAGCGAATTCCGCCAGCGCTTTCCCCGAGGGCAGACGCCAGCTCATCGGATCCATCCACTCCATAGGGAGATGGGGAATCCCAACGCCACTCTTGCTGCGGCCCGCGCCGGTCTTGCGCGGACTCGGGTTCTCCGACTTCATTCCTGAATACGCTCCTTTAACTACTTCGGCCGGGTCGGGGGTTTTCATTAGCCCGCTTGCGCCCGCCCGCACTCTTCCGTAGAACCTTAGTTTTCGGGCGCCTAAACCCGGTTTCCGGGCTAGCCGCCGTGCGCCTCTGGCTCGCGCAGGACCAAGAGGATATGCTTACCGTCGTCGGCCACTACGCGCCATTCCGGACGCTGCTTCAAGAGTTGTGCCGCAGCGGTATCGACCGGAATCAGCACTAAGTTGAAGCGGTAGGCTTCGATCACTTTCTCCCAGCCCGGCAGGCCTTGCATTACCCGCAAGAACCGGTCGCCCACTTCGGGGCCGTAAAAATCGCTGCGCCCGTCGACGAAAACCTTTTGCTCGGGATGCAGGTAGATCAGGTAATCCGCCCACTGGTCGGTGGTCAACACGCGTGCCTTAAGAATTTCTTGTTCGTGGGCATGGATCATCGCCGTGGGGAATAACTCCGTCGGGAAATCGCGGGGCCAAGTAATGGCGGAGCCGCTGCCCGCGAGCGCAACCACGGCCACGGCCATCCACACGCTGTATCTCTTGAAGCCCCGGGCCAGGTCGAAGCCCATCTGGTTCAAGATCCCCTTGGCGGATTTGGCGGAGGCATCGCCTACCCAGGTTTTCCACCAGGACGTCATTTCGGCGGCAATCAGCGGCGCGGTAACGGTGACGAAGATCGGCACGTGGCGCACGCTGGAAAGCGCCATATAGCCCAGGACCAAAATCCATAAGCCATCGATCACGCGTCCGCGGCGGAAGCGCGCGCCGGCGGTGATCAGTCCGATAAACAGCAGCGCCTCGAACTGCAGCATGTTCTCATCGCGAAAAATAGGCGACTGGAATTCCTGCACCACTTTGCGGATCCAATCCGAACGCAAGTATTGGATCACGTGAGCGTGCAATCCCCAGCCGTAAGGATTGATCAACGACACCGCTGCGCAGGCCGCCGTCAACATGGCCCAGCGCAGTGCGGGAGCCCAGTTCGGGCGTTCGCCGTACGGCCGGTGAATCCAGGCTTCGACTGTGGCGCCGATGGCCGCGAGGCCCAGCAGTCCGATCAACACCAGAAATCCGCCGTGCAGACTGGTCCAGACCAACGTAATGGGAACCAACCACCAGAGGCGTGCCGGGTTAGCGCCACGGCGATCGGCTTCGATAAGGGCCATCGAAATCGACAGCAGCAGCAGCGTAAACACGTGCGGACGGGCGAGGAAATGCATGGAGGCCGAACCCACCGAAAGTAGCGTCACCAATAACGCCACAAATAAGTGCGCGCCGGCGTCGACGATCCGGCGCATTAGAGTGGTTGCGAACAGGGCGATCAGCACTCCGCCCGCCAGGACCACGCCTTTCAATCCGGCCCAACGGAAGAGCAGGGCGTCGATGACGTCGCTCAGCCATTCCCAGGCGAACCAGGGTGCGCCGGGCTTCGAAAACGAATACAGGTCATGATGCGGGACTTGGTGATGATCGAGAATGTACTCTCCAGTGCGGATGTGCCAGCCAACATCGGCGTCCGCCAGGAGAGACTGCCAGCCGTGCGGGCCGGAACTCATGAAGAGCCAGCCGACCAGCGCAATAAACAAAAGATCTAGCAGCGATGGCACCACCAGCCGTCCCCAGCGGTGGCGGAGCAGCACGTCGATGCGAGCCGGCGGCAAAGAAGGGAGCGCAGCGATGGTGGAATCGGGAGTCATGCGGACGGAGTTAAGGCCTGTCTACCTATTCGCCATATTGAGGCGTGCACTTTAGGCAAACGACTTGGCGGTCCGGTTTTCGAGTGTTTCGATGGTCGAGGCGTGTTCCGTGCCCAGCAAACGGCGGCCCTGGACAGCAAGTTCGAAGCGGTCTTTGACGCCGGTTTTTTCGAAAATATGCATCAGATGCACTTTCACGGTGCCGGGGGTGATCGCCAGCGCTTCCGCGATCTCCTTGTTCTTTAACCCGCCACATACGTGATGCACGATGTCTTTTTCGCGGGGCGTCAGGCGCGGGAACGAGCGGCGCTCCATGGTGCCCACCGCGTGTTCCGCGAGCGAGCTTTCTATCCATACTTCGCCTTGGCTGACAGCGAGCAGGCACTCGCGCATAGCGGCGATAGACACGGTCTTTTTGAGAATGCCGCGCGCGCCTAGTTGCAGGGCCCGGAAACAATCGATTTCCGCCAGATCATTCACCCACAGGATGGGCTGGCAGCGCGGCCAGGTGCTTTTCACGTCGGAAACAAATTGAAAGATCTGTTTCAGGCCGGCGCTCTGGTCCACTAAAAGGACGTCGGGATGCTTTTCACGCACCACGTCCAGGGCGTCAGCAATTCCTGGCGTCGACCCCAAATATTCGAACTCGCTATCGCCGGCGAGGACTCTCGCCAGGCCTTCGAGGACGATCGGCTGCGCTTCACAAGCAAATACCCTGACTGGATTCACGTAGTTTCCCTTAGGAGTTTAAAATCGACGGGGGGAGGGTTCGAGGATAGGTACTAAGTGTCGTTTTACGACTGGGGTTGTCCGGTCATCTGCCGGTATAGGATTGAATATGCGCCTCTTGCGTTTCGGTAGTGCGGCTGCGTTCGAGGCCGCCGCGGGGTCCTGGATGGCTGCGGACGAACGCACCAACAACTTGATCTTGAGCCGGCTCCACGCCGTTCGCTTCAATGATGAAGTGCGAAGCTGGCTGGTGATGGACGGGGACGCGCCGCAGCTGGCACTGCTCGAGACGCCGCTGCATCTGGTGCTTTCGGGAGGCAGCGTGCAGGCCGCAGAATACCTGGCGAAAGATCTCGAAATCGATGTGATGCAATTCGTTGGACCCGCACAGGTGGCCGATGCCTGCGCGGAGCACCTGACTCACAAGACCGGTCGCGCAGGACTCCTGAGTATGGACATGACCTTCTATACGCTCGATTGCGTCGAGCCCTTCAGCAGCCCCGCTGGTTGCATACGGACGGCAACGCGCGCTGAGTTGGATGAACTTGCGCCGCTGGCTTTGGCTGCTGAACGGGAAATCCATGTGGCCCAAGAGCAGCCCGATGCAGAGGCGATCCAGAGCACGCTACGCCAGGCCATCGACGACGGCCAGCAGTCTGTGTGGTTGGAGGGCTCGGCCATTCGGGCGATTGCTTCGTATGTGAGCCCGTTTAAACACGCGGGCGCGCGCATTCGGGGAGTCTATACGCTTCCTGAATTCCGCGGCCGTGGGTATGGAACCGCGATCACCGGCGCGCTGGCGGAGAGATTGCTGAAGGGCGGGCAACGTTGGGTGGCGTTGTTCGCCGATAACGCGAATCCAACCTCGACGGGCATCTACCGCCGTTTGGGATTTCAAGCGCATTCCACATTTCGCACGTGGCGATTTGCACTACAATAGCCAGTAGGAGAACACCCATGGATTTCGGCAAGCGTTTGTGGATAGCAATGGTGGTGTTGTGCGCCTGCGCGCGATTGCTGCCGCATCCGTGGAATTTCACTCCGCTAATGGCCATCGGATTGTTTTCGGGCTATCAGGCTGCCAAGGCTTCGACGGGAATCCTGGTGACGCTCTCCGCGCTGGCGCTGAGCGATGCAGTGCTGGGTTTTGATCGCGGCTTCTGGTTCGTCTATGCGGCGGCGTTAGTCGCGGTGTTATTCGGCAGGGTGACGCGGAACCACGGCGTAGGCGCGATTGCGGCCGGGGCGCTGGGGTCCAGTCTGTCGTTTTTCCTGATCACCAATTTCATGGTGTGGGCCGCCGGGCGCATCTATCCGAATACGCTAGCGGGGCTAGCCGCGTGCTTTACTGCTGCCATTCCGTTTTTCCAGAACCAAATCGCAGGCGACGCTTTCTATACGCTGGCGATTTTCGGCGGCTATGCGCTGCTGAAGCGTTCCTTCCGCCCACTGCACCAGGCCGCTTAGCGTGCGCGTCGTTTCGCTGCTGGCCGGAGCTACCGAAATCGTTTGCGCTCTGGGCGCGGGCGAGACGCTGGTGGGACGGTCGCATGAGTGCGACAACCCTTCCTGGGTGCGGCGGCTTCCTTCGTGCAGTGAGCCGGCGTTCGATGTTTCCGTTTCGAGCGGGGAAATCGATGCTGAAGTCCGGCGCAGATTGCACGCGGGCGAACCTCTTTATCACATCGACATGGAATTGATCCGCGAGTTGCAGCCGGATCTGGTGATTACGCAGTCGCATTGCGATGTGTGCGCCGTGACACCCGCGGATCTGGAGCGAGGCGCGTGCGCGATTGCCGCGCGCCAACTGTCGCTGTCGGCGGCGACTATCGAAGAAATCTTTGGCAGCATTTTGCAGGTTGCTGACGCGCTCGGCCTGCCGGAGCGAGGACAGGCGGTGGTCCTTCGCGAGCGCCAGCGTTTAGACGCGGTGCGCCGACGGAGTGCAGGGTTCCGGAGGCCCACGGTGGTGCTGCTGGAGTGGACCGATCCGTTTTTCGCCATGGGCAACTGGGGTCCGGAACTGGTTGAGATCGCTAACGGCGAGCCGCTGCTGGGACATCCTGGGGAATTCTCTACAGCCATACCCGCGAAACGGCTTCGCGATGCTGATCCTGAGTATTTGATCGTCGCGCCCTGCGGGTTCAACCGGGAGCGAGCGGAGCGCGAGCTAGCGGTGCTCGAACGGCATTCTTGGTGGGGCGATCTCAGGGCTGTGCGTCAGGGCAAGGTCGCGTTTGCTGACGGCAATTTGTTTTTTAATCGCTCGGGAATGACGATTTCGGAGTCGGCTGAAATTCTGGCTGAGATTCTGCACGGGGAAAATGGGGACGGAGCCTCATTTCGCGAGCGCGCATGGAGCGCTGGTAGGGAAAAGCCGGTGGCGAAATGAGGCTCCGTCCCTATTTTCCGAAACGAGTCCTGTTATCGTGGAGCAGCGGTAAGGATAGCGTGTGGGCGCTGCATTTGCTGCGGCAACAACCGGAGCTGGAAGTGGCTGCGCTGTTGACTACATTTAATTCCACGGCGGACCGCGTTGCCATGCACGCCGTGCGGAGGGCGCTGGTCGAGATGCAAGCGGAGCGGACCGGCATTCCACTGTGGGCGGTCGAGTTGCCCTGGCCTTGTTCCAATGCCCAGTATGAAGAGCTTATGCGCGGCGTGTGCGAGAGGGCTGTCGCCGAAGGTATTACCGCAGTGGCGTTCGGCGACTTGTTTCTCGAAGACATTCGCGACTACCGGGTGCGCCAATTAGAGGGTACCGGCCTAGAGCCGCTATTCCCGGTGTGGCAAATCCCAACGGCGAAGCTGGGGCGCGAGATGATTGCCGCGGGCGTGAAAGCAAAAGTCACCTGCGTGGATCCAGGACAGGTGGAGCGCTCCTTCGCCGGCCGCGATTACGACCAGACGTTGCTCGATTCGCTGCCCATGAGCGTCGACCCTTGCGGCGAGAATGGTGAATTCCACACCTTCGTTTACGATGCGCCGGTGTTCTCCGCGCCGATCGCGGTGCGCACGGGAGAAATCGTCGAACGCGACGGTTTTGTGTTCGCCGACGTGCTTCCCGGCTAGGCGCGGAACCGGTACAGATCTGGTGTCGCCACCGGCATGCCCATTTGTTTGAGGTAGGTAAATAACTGATGCTTGTGGTTGATCAAGTGCTCCAGGTTGCCGAGAAACAGCGTCAGCACGGGCTCTCCTTGCGCCACGAACACAGTGGGGACGCGACGCGCTAGATCGGCGTCTGTCAGCAGCGCAAAACCTTCCTCAATATGGCTGCGATAAATTTCAATCGTTGCCGGCATTTGCCGCAGTTTGGCAAAGTGCGCTAGCCGCTCGGGCTCAGCGGCGGAGAGGACCGCGCAGAATCCGGAGATACAATCGAGCAGATGGCCGACGAGCTCGCGCGTGGACCACGCACCAGGCGACGGCATCCAATCCTGCCTCGCATCGGGAACCAGGGCGCTCAGATGAGCGGTGCGCTCGATTTGTTCGAGGATCTTTTCGAGCAACGCGTCGCATAGGGGGGCATCAGGCATGCGCCTCCACCAAAGCCGGGCGCGATGCGATCGCCAACCCCAGCAAAGCCACGACCGCGACCGCCAGTCCCCAGGCCGTGAGCAGACCGTGCTGAATCAGCAATCCCGCCAGGGGCGGGCCGACGATCTGCGATACCGAGGTCAGCGATTGCGTCAGGCCCAGCACCGTGCCCTGCTCTTCGCGCGACGTTTTTTGCGTGATCATACTGGTGAGCGTGGGACGCACCAGTCCGCCCAGCGCCAACACCGTGGTGCTCAGCAGGAGCCACGGGATGGAATGCGCGAAGGCCAGCATGGAATATCCCACCACATAAGCCGCGAAGCCGGTGCGGTTCAGCGCGCGCTCGCCGAAGCGTTTGACTAGGCGTCCCAACGCGGGGCCTTGCAGGCAGATTCCGAGGAGTCCCGCGTAGGCCCACACGTATCCGGTCTGTTCGGGGCCGAAGGGTTTGCCGTGCCAGGTGATTCGGCGCTCGACGAATAAAGCCAGCGCCGATACGAACATCGCGAAAGAAAACGTGAACACCAGAAACTGCACCAGCAGTGTGCCGAGCCCGGGTTGCCGGAAATAGCTTCCGTACTCGCCCCATTGCACCAGCGACAGACGGCGTCCGCCCGGGCCGCTGGGTCCGCTTTGCACGGAATGAACATTTTTTACCGCAGGCAAAAGAAAAGTTGTGGCCAGGATGCTGGTGAAAGACATCAGCGCGGCGGCCAGAATCGGCATGCGGTAATCGAACTGCGACAGGAATCCGGAAATCGCGGGGCCGATCAGAAAGCCGAGTCCAAAGGCGATGCCGATCACACCGAAGGATTTCGCGCGCTCTTCGGGCTTGGTGACATCGGAGATGTAGGCCTGCGCGAGTGACAAGTTGCCCGCAGTCGCACCGTCGATGATGCGGCCGAGGAACACCACCCACAGCGTTCCCGCGAACGCGGTGATCAGGAAACCGATGAGGGTGCCAATCTGGCTGACGATCAGCAGCGGCTTGCGTCCAACGTGGTCCGACATGCGGCCGAGAAGCGGCCCAGAAAACAACTGGCACAGTGCGTAAACGCCCACCAGCCAGCCCACCTGCGACGGACTCGCGCCGAGTTTTTCCGCATAGAAGGGCAACAGCGGGATCATGATCGTGAGCCCGAGCACGTCCACGGCGACGATCAAAAAGATGGGAAGAAGAGGAGACTTACGCAAACCTTACTATCATCCCATGGCGTACAACTGCGGGCTCGGCCGAGCGCTAATCCCCGGAGTCATGAGACATCTCATCGATAAGGTTCGACAGCGTGTCATCCATGCTGTTGCGAAGCTTGCGATCGCGCACCACGTCTAAAGCCTGCCTTGCCGATTCGATGCTAAACAAATATTCCTCGGGCATCGCGCCAAGTAAATACACCCGTGCGCTATGCAGGTGTTCCATGAGTGGGTTAGCTTCACGAAGGCGGCCCAAGGCGGCAATCATCTGGTCGATTCGCGTTAGGTCGGCTTCTCTTTCCGCTGGGCTTAAGTTTGAATGGCGCATGGTGAAACCTCCCCTGTAGTTAGATTCCAGGCCGCGCTTGGGGTCACATCCGTGACTCAACTTTTTCTCGTGAACCAGCAGGCATCGCCCGATCGCGAAAAATGGCTGCGCGAAGCCCTGAAGCTGATGTAACCCGCTCCACTCGCGCATGGAGTATAGTGCTTAGACGAAGGAAGAACACCATGACCAAACGATTGTTAGTTGCCATCACTGCGTTTGGGCTGCTCGCCACCGTGGCTTCCGCCCAGGATGCAAGAGCTGTTTTGCAGAAGGCCGCCACTGCCATGGGCGCCGCCAATTTGAATTCCATCCAATACTCCGCTCGCGGTAAGGCCGCATCGCTGGGACAGAGCCACTTGCCGACGGTGGCGTGGCCCACGCTGAACGTCACCAGCTATACGCGGACCATCGATTACCCCAGCCAGTGTTCACGCGAGGAAATGGTGCGCACCCTCGAGGATCCCCCGGCCAAGGGCGGCGGCGCTCCATTCGCGGGTGAACAGAAGCAGGTCAACATACTATGCGGAGCGTATGCCTGGAACCAGCCCGGCAGCGCGCCGCTACCGGCTCCGGGAAACGTGGAAGAGCGGCAGCTCCAGTTGGTGATGTCGCCGCAAGGCTTCGTGAAGCAGGCGATGATCAGCAACGCTACCGCCAAGAAAGGCAAGGGCGGCACTGAAGTCTCAATCACCGCTGTGGGCAGACTCAATGTGGTGGGCACCATCGACGGCCAGGGCATGGTTACGAAAGTCGAGAGCTGGATGGCGAATCCGGTGCTCGGCGACATGGCGTTCGAAACCGATTACTCGGATTACAAGGACTTCAATGGCGTGAAGTTTCCCACGCATATCGTGCAGAAGCAGGGCGGCTACATGGTGCTGGATCTCACGGTCAGCGACGTGAAGCCGAACGTGGCCAATGCTGCTATCACGGTGCCCGATGCAGTGCAAACGGCCACGGCTCCGCCGGTTCGTGTGGACTCGCAAAAGTTGGCCGACGGCGTTTGGTTCCTCGGCGGCGGGTCGCACAACAGCGTTCTGATCGAGTACAAGGACTTCGTGGCCGTGGTCGAAGCGCCGCTCAGCGAGGAGCGCTCTCTCGCAGTGATCGCTGAAGTGAAGAAGCTGGTGCCGAATAAGCCGATCAGGTATTTGATCAACACGCATCATCATTGGGATCATTCGAGCGGTATCCGCACTTACGTCGCCGAAGGCGCCACCGTCATCACCAGCGATGTGAACAAGACCTACTACGAAGCCGCCTGGAAGGCGCCGCGTACGCTGAATCCCGACACCCTTGCGAGAAGTTCCAAGAAAGCGACTTTCGTTACCGTGAAGGATAAATATGAGTTGACCGATGGAACGCGCACGCTGGTTCTATATCGCACCGATGGTGACAATCATAATGGCGCGATTCTGTTCGGCTACCTGCCGGCGGAGAAGATCTTGATCGAGGCCGACGATTTCACGCCGCCGGCGCCTAATGGTCCGGCACTGGTTCCGCTGGCGGCGCAGTTCGGCAACAACCTTTATGACAATATTCAGCGGTTGAAGCTGGATATTCAGACCATCGCTCCGCTGCATGGACGCGTAGTGCCGTTTACGGAAATGCCCAAGGCTCTCGGCAAAGGGTAAAGGGATGCGTTTACCGGGAATCGTTTACTGCGGGATTGTGCTCGCGGGATTGGCCGCGGCACAATCTACGCCGCTGCGGGAATACAAGACGGTAACGGCCGAGCGGCTTACCAAGCCGGACGACGGCGATTGGACGATGATCCGGCGTACGTATGACGGTTGGGGCTACAGCCCGCTCACGCAGATCACTCCGGACAACGTCCAGCGCCTGCAGCCGGCATGGGTGTTCGCAACCGGCGTTAACAGCGGTCACGAAGCGGCGCCGCTGGTGAACAACGGCGTGATGTTCGTGGCTACGCCGGCGAGCCAGGTGCTGGCGATTGACGCCTCCACCGGCAACCTCTTGTGGCGCTATCGCAGGCAACTGCCGGCGGGCGCGATCGTGCCGCACCAAACCAGCCGCGGCGTCGCGCTCTATGGCGACAAAGTGTTTTTCGCAGCCGGCGACGCGACGCTGGTGGCTATCGACGCGAAAACCGGCAAAGAAGCCTGGACCAAAAGCGTGGCCGACAACCAGACCGGATACTATATGACGCTGGCGCCACTAGTCGCCGGCGGAACAGTGATGGTGGGGGCGTCCGGCGGCGAGTTGGGAATCCGCGGATTCGTCGCGGGCTTTCAAGCGGACACTGGCGAAGAGTTGTGGAGAACTTACACGGTGCCGGCGCCGGGAGAACCGGGTAGCGAGACGTGGCCTAAAGGCGATCAATGGAAGAACGGCGGCGGCTCCGTGTGGGTCACGGGAAACTACGATCCCGTAACCAACCTCGCCTATTGGGGCGTCGGCAATGGCGGACCGTGGATGGGCGATCAGCGGCCGGGTGACAACTTGTATGTTTCCTCCACCATCGCGATCGATGTGGCTACGGGGAAAATCAAAGGACATCATCAGTACGATCCGAATGAATCGTGGGATTGGGATGAAGTGTCGCCGCCGATCCTGGTCGACTATCAGCGCAACGGGAGAACCGTGAAGGGTTTGATCGACGTGGCGCGCGACGGCTATCTGTGGTTCCTCGAACGCACCGATGGCGCGATAAACTTCGTCGATGGGACTCCATTCGTGAAGCAGAACGTGTACAAAAGTCTGGACCCCAAGACGGGGCGTCCGGAAGTCGATCCAGACCGTAAACCGGGCACCGGTAAGACTGCGGATTTTTGCCCTTCGCTGTGGGGCGGCAAGAATTGGCCCCCCATCGCATTCAGTCCGCAGACGCGGATGATTTACATTCCGGCGAATGAGAATCTATGCATGACCAGCACCGGCGAGAAGGTGGAATACACTCCGGGCGGGCGGTATTTGGGTGCGCGAACCCAGTTGACAGTGGCCCCGGGAGCCGATCACATCGGCGAAGTGCAGGCCTGGAATGTCGACACCGGCAAGCGGGTGTGGACCCATACCTACGCGAACTCGCAGAACTGGGGGCCGATGCTCGCGACAGCCGGTGGATTGGTGTTTAGCGGCGGTACCAACGATCGCATGTTCCACGCCTTCGACGCCGCGAGCGGAAAACTTTTGTGGGAGTTCCCGACCAGTTCTGGAATCACCGGCCAGCCGGTGTCGTTTCTGGTGAACGGCAAGCAGTACATCGCCGTGCAATCGGGCTGGGGCGTGGACGCGCGCTCCATGCAGGCGGTGCTCAATACGCTGATCCCGGGCAAGTATCCAGAAGTGCCGGAGGGCGGCGCTATCTGGGTCTTCGCGGTTAAGTAACTATTTCTTCGCGCTGCCTGCGGGATCGCGCACGCGCTTGTTGAACGATTCCTCTTCCGACGGCGCGCAGAAGATCTCCGCCACTTCGGTCTTGGTTTCCAGCTTGAACATCTTCTTGTCGCTGACCCACGGCTTGGTGTAAGTCTTCGGGTCGGTGAGCGTCATCGTGAGTTCCAGGGCGTCGTGGCTGACGCGGCGGTAGCGTTCCTCAAGACGCATCTCGTCGCTGTGCGGATCGCCAAAGTGATCGAGCCAGGTGCGATCCGTGAAACCGTTGGACTCGACGATGAACGTGTCGCCGTCCCAACGGCCCACCGAGTATCCCAACCAGCGCGCATCGAGGTCAGGATCGTTGGACAACTTGCGGCCATCGGTCCAGATGGTGCGCCAGACGTGGCCCCATTCGAAGAACTGCAGCATCCGATCTTTGGAGGGGAGCATTTCGATGGTGGTGGTGCCGCCGTAGAACAGCAGGCGCGGAATACCCAGGGGATCGCACTTGCCTTGCGGATCATTCCCCACCGCTGGCGGGACCTGACGCGCGCCATAGGAGGGTTTGTTGGCGTCGAAGCGAGCTTTGCCCCAGGCTGTCATCGGAGGCGTTTCCGCACTAAAAGTCAAAACCCGCCCTGTCCATCTCCACACGCCTGACAGATCGTGCGGGTCCTGAGCTTGTGCGTGAGCGGAATGGGTCAACACTCCGATCCCGATGGCCAAAACTATGAAGGTTCGCATTTCAGTTTCCGGGTATCGCTCGATCGAATTCTTTGCCGTCGGCGAGCGTCAGCTTGACCAGCACTCCTACCGGCGCTCCGGTCTTGGCGGGCGCTAGGATCACGGTGACGGGGTCGCCCGGCTTCAGTAAGTGTTTCGTCCAGCCTTCGCGCGCCAACACCCCGGGACTCCCCGTTTCGGCCGCCCAGTTCACAACCTTGCCGCTGTCGTCGGCGGCATCGAAATAAATCTGGACATGTGGATTGGACCATGCAAACTCGGTGACTGTTCCTTTAAACGTCATACGC
>Ga0207694_10003507_pt1 | contig 12458 bp, 9 predicted proteins | sample KBSC34metaG_FD_184353 | JGI IMG/M metagenome (GOLD analysis project Ga0207694, IMG submission 184353) | Corn rhizosphere microbial communities from Kellogg Biological Station, Michigan, USA - KBS C3-4 metaG (SPAdes) (version 2) | ecosystem: Host-associated > Plants > Roots > Rhizosphere > Soil...
GTACGATCGCGACCGCGTATTCGGTGACGCAGCCAGGGCGGTTGCTGGCACGGATATCGATGCCATGCTGCGCGCAATGGGCAAGTCGGTCGGACCGCCCTGGCAGGCCGTGCACAAGCTTGCTGCCGCGGCGGCGATCGCAAGTCCGGTCGGAATCGCCTGATCTGCATTGCTCTGCCCATCTGTCGATCGATGGGCAACGCGAACAGGCCCGCCATGCATTTCGAAGACCGGCCCGACTCGGCTATTCTTCTTCAACACCATCCGCGAGGAGCACGGTTTCGATGCTGCGACGTATCCTGATCGTCGTGTTGACGGGAGGTGTGCCACTGCTGCTGCTGCACTGGAATGAACGCCCGGGGCATCACGTGCCGAATTGGCTGCTGTTCATGTCCGCGCTGCCTTTTCTTTGGGTGGCGATGTCGGACGAGGAATATTGGGAAGACGATGATTCAGCGCTTGGCAGGTTCTTCAGCGGGTTCGCCACGCTGTACGCCTTTGGCGCGAGCGCGTTCCTGATCTTTGTCGGCATGGTCGGACTTGGAATGAAAAATAGCGGGCTGGGTGAGTTGCTCGTATTTGCTTTGCCGGTAGGTTGCATCGGTTTCATCGCGGCATTCGTCAGCCTCTGCTTCAAGTCGCGATGACAACCTCACCAGGTCGGGGAAGCAGGCCGCTAGCGGCATCGGCAAGCCAGGATCCCGAGTTGTTGCGCCGCCTGCTGCGTGCCAAGGACCGTATGGATGCCGCTTCGCACGAAGAGTGGCCGGTCAGACGCCTGGCTCGGGTCAGCTGCGTTTCCGAAGCGCATTTCGCGCGTTCGTTCAAGGACGCGTTTGGCGTTCCGCCGCACCGCTATCTGCTGACACGCCGCATCGAGCGAGCCACCGCTTTGTTGCGCGACACCGACCTGCCCATCACCGACATCGCGTTCCAGACCGGCTGGAAAAGCCTGGGGACATTCGGCCGCACGTTTCGCGATATCACCGGCGAAAGCCCCGGCGACCTGCGTTCGCAACAGAAGGGCACCTTGCATGAACTCGAGCGCGTGCCGGCCTGCTTCGTCAGCGCCGCGCAGCGCCCTGCCCTCACAATCGCAGTTTCGGAGAAGCGGCGCCAGGAGGCGCGCGATATAAATGACGCGTCCGAACCAGAGGAGGCGCCATGAGTCAGGGTATCGAAGTGGTTGGTCTGTACGTCCGCGATCAGGATGAGGCGGTCGAGTTCTACGTCGGCAAGCTTGGATTCCGCGTGCATACCGACGCGCGCAACGGCAACTATCGCTGGCTCACGGTGCAGCACCCGGAGCAGCCGTCGTTTCAGCTCGGGCTGTTCGCCCCGGAGCAACCGACACTGGACGCGGCGACGGTGCAGGCAATGCGCGAAATCGTTGCGAAAGGCGGCATGCCGCCGCTCGTGCTGGTCGTCGACGACTGCCGTGCCGCCTGCGAACAGATGCGTTCACGCGGCGTCGAATTCACGCAGGAACCGATCGACCGCTACGGCAGAGTGGACGCCAGCTTCCGCGATCCCTCCGGCAACGGCTGGAAGATGATCCAGGCGCGCTGAAGGCACGCACCGGACAGCCTGGATTTTTCGCCGAGGCTGATTCCAGGAATGTGACACCTGTCTACAAGCAACGCGCCCGACCCGCGGATGCGTCATTCGGAGAAATTTGCCATGAATTGGAACAAATGGATTCGCCAGTTCCACCGCTGGATGTCGATGTTCTTCACCCTGACCGTCATTGCAAACTTTGCGGCAATGGCCAAGGGGCCGCCGCCGGCATGGATCACGTACTCGCCGCTGTTGCCGTTGTTCCTGTTGCTGTTCAGCGGCCTGTACATGTTCGTTCTGCCGTACATGAGCAAGGCACGAATCAGCTGACAATCAGCTGATTTCGCAGCGCGCATGTTTGCGTGGCGTAGGCCTGCGACGACGTCGATTCCACCGAACGCAAATCCGCTAGGTCATGCAGCGGCGCTGATCGCCCCGTGCAGCGAGTCTCCTGACTGAAGAAAGTCTTCCGTTTGAAAGTCGCTCGCTCGAAATGCATCGCGTACCTGCGTCCGGATATCATCGTCGTCCCATGGCTTGGTGAGAAATTTGTAGACCACTCCACGGTTGATCGCATTTGTCACTGCGGCGACATCCGAGTAGCCACTAAGCAGAATTCGTACGGTGTTGGGATGAGTGGTCTTGACAATATTCAGGAAATCCGTCCCGCTCATGCCGGGCATGCGCTGATCCGAAACTATTACCTGAACTTCATGCTGCCTGAGCATCTCCATGCCTTCGCTGGCGCTTGTTGCACAGAGTATGCGATATCCCTCGTCGCGTAGAAGGCGTGTCAGCGCGCGCTGGATGTTCACTTCGTCGTCCACCACCAGCAGCGTGAGCGATTTCTGCGGTTGCGGGGTTTGCCGCAGCAAGTGATGTGGAGCTTTATCCGGCCTGCGTTCCGTCAATGGCGAAATCGACTCACGGGAACCCTGCTTGCATTCCGAGAAACTGTTCAGAGTGTCGCAAATGGACGTCCAAGCGTGGCCGATGAGCGGTTCCTGATGCGCGCTGGCCATTCGCGCCTGCTCACCAGCTATGTCGCGTGCGAGTTCTTGCATCGTTTTTTCCTCCGACGGTACGCCGTGTTGATTGATGAACAGGCAGCAGCCGGTATGCACGGAGTACCAGGACAATTTGCGCCGCACCGTGTCCCCTTCTGGATTGACCGTGAACTCGAACCACGTCCCGAGCGGAAGCCTCTGAAGACGTTCGAGGGCGGCCTGCTCCTTGGGTTCCAGAGCCTTGGGTTCGAGAACCGATGCCGGTGGCAAGGCCCGCTTCTGCTCTCCGCCGAGTCGTACTCTCTGCTTGAGCTTGATCGCCAACTCGGTTTGTGAGATCGGATTGTCTGGCTGCTCGTGTTCCGCGCGTACAAACAGTTTTTGCGCAATTGACCGGATGTCGTCATCGTATAGGCCCACTTGTTTCAAGCCGGATTCGACTTCGAATCGCAATTCCGGCGACGGCGATTGCCCTTCCGTCGCAGGCACGGCAGCCAACAACTGATCGACGACATCCAGCCGGCGCCGATAGCTGGCGCTGTCCGCACCCTCGCGGAGCAGAGCAACGGTAAGCACGTCCGTCCAGCCATGCTCCAGCAGCGTGCGCAGAAACTCGTTCGGCTTGTTTCTGGCAACCCGCTCGCCGATCGCCGCGGCAGCCAGCAGTCTGGATTGCTCGAGTTTCTCGCGACCCATCGCGGCTTCGACGTGGCGCCGCTCGGCGACTTCGACTCGACGCGCAAGCGTCTCGATATGTCGCGAAAGTTCCTGCAATGCTGCGACAAGCACCGCCGCCTCACCCTGGTATTCGCAAGCAATCTGGTTGACCAAACGTTGTAGCGTCTCAACCAGTGCCGGATCCTTTTCGGCTTCGTTTTCGTCGATCCAGAATTGGCCGGCCTCGGCGAAATCATTGAGAACCCGGCGCGCGGCATGCGTTGCGTCCGAGAAGAACCCCGTGTCCTTGAGCGCTGCACGCAGGATCGGCAGCTGGAGCTTTGCGAGGATCCAGTTGGCCATGCCGTCAGAGCGAGCGCGACGCGACAGGAATTCGAACAACATTGCAGTCAAGTCGATGGCGTCGTTGTCTTCTTCACCAATGCGCGGCGTGCGACCGTCGGCGCAGCGCTCGTGCAAAAGCGCGAGGATTTCCTGCTTGATCTCTTCGGCCGAGCGCAGTGACGGTTTGGCATCGGTGCTGGCGGCAGCGGCTTGGCGCGCTTGCAGCTCAGCCAGCACAACCTGCAATTCCCCGCTGCTGGCCGTGTAGGTTTCCGCGCCACGGCATGCGGCCAGCAGTTGCCTCATCTTCCCGAAGGAATGGCGGGCGCTCGAATTTCGGCGGATGGTCGTGGACACGAGGCGCGGGCCAACAGTCGATGGACGGGCTAATGGCGTGGGCTGCGCTTCGCCGGGCCGCGCTGTGCCGGATAGGCGATTTGTGGAAACGGACGCGGCTGGCTCGGTCGTGGCATCAGCCCCGGTCGACAACGTGTGCAAGTGAGGCAAGACATTGCGTTCGGCCAGACAATTGTTGAGTGCCACATAGAGCGTTCCGATCTGGTTCATCACTACGCGTTCGAAGCAGCGGTACAACAACAGCCGATCCTCGAGCACGAGGTCGAGATGCGCAGTTCCGTAACGCAGCGCCTCGACGATCGATCGCGGACCCAGCGGCATGATTTCCGTAGCGATACGCGTCGTTCCCGCGAGCGCGCCAAAACGATGCCCGAGCGCATATAGCGGTTCCCGCACACGCAATTCGACTTTCGTTGCGATGTCGGACAGCACGAGCGAGTCATCCAGCTGCGCACTGTCGGTTAGCGCCAGCTTGACTGTAGGCGATCCGGATGCGCGCACGCTGCCCGAAGATCGACTTTCGCCCAGGCCAGCAAGCGAGTCTTCGATGCTGCGCAGAAAACGCGGAACCACGTCGGAGCGGCCGTGCCGTAGCTGGTGCACCGAATCGAAATACATGTCTTGCTGATTGATCGTCGCCTTGTCCGCAAGACGAACGAGCTGCTTTTCGAACTCGCTCAAGGTCTCGGAAATTGGAAGTTCCAATGCGAACGCGGAAAGGTCAACCAGGCTCTGCAGTAGTTCACGTACCTGCGGCGAGAATTGACCGCACTCCGACAGCCTGATCAAAGCCCGTTCGGCCTGTGCAGCATTCGCTTGAGGCAGGAACTGATTTACTGCGGCACTGGACATGGCGAATTCCTCAGTCAAAGGATAGATGTCCGCGATGCGATGCCTTCGACAACGAGCGTGTGCGGTGCGGCTCAACTATGTGAGCTGATTTTGGGCACCGGGCGACGACCCGACAATCCGGGCAAGTACGTAGTCAACGCCGGAAGTGGAATGCCAGCCGGTCGCGCGTCGGCTCGCATATCGGTGGTTCTTCCACGCGGAATATTGAGCTCCGACAGGGCCTGGACTAGGTAGTCCCACGGATTCCCTGCCGTGTGGGCGCCACTTATGATTTCACCCAGCTTTTCTGCGATTTGTGAGGGAAGCGTAAACCTCGGATGAGTAAGGGTCTCGCTGAAGCCATGTGCAGGGCAATTCGAAATTTGTTGTGGCTGGCGCCGCTGGCCTGGGTCGGGCTTGCGCACGCGCTCGATCCGGCCCGAAGTTTTCACGACTACGGCGTCGACAACTGGAACACCAGTCAAGGGTTGCCACAAACCTCCGCGATCAGCATCACGCAAGACCAGCAAGGCTATCTGTGGGTCGGAACCCAGGACGGGCTGGCGCGCTTCGACGGCGTGCATTTTGACGTATTCGACCGCACCAATAGCGACGGCACTGATCCGTTCAATGTGCAGGCGAGCCTGTCCGACCAACAGGGTCGGCTCTGGTTCGGCACGCTCAAGGGCATAATCCTGCGCGAAGGTGGACATTTCCACAATGTCGCAACGCGCGTGCCGGTCAAGGATGTGCAAGGCCTGGCGCAGGCTCGCGATGGCACGATTTGGGCGGCCACGCCGAATGGCGCGCTGCGCTACGACGGCGCAGCGTTCGTCGCATCATCGGTCACTGCGCCGGTATATTCAGTCGTCGCCGACGGCGATGCGATCTGGATCGGCGGCATGGGCATCGTGACGCGGCTGGATAGCGCGGGCGAACACACGTACCCCATAACCGCGGCGCAGACTGCACCCGCCACGCGGCTCGCAGTATTCCCCGAAGGGTTGTGGATCGGTACGCCGGCCGGATTGTTCGAGCTGCCGCGCGACAGCGCTGAGCTGCGCCAACAACCGCTCGACGACGTGCCACAGGCGCGCGTCGAGAGCCTGCTGCGCGACCACGACGGCAACATCTGGATCGGCACCCCGACCACATTGTTCCGGCGCCGTCCCGAGGGCACGCTCGAACGGATTCGCGACGAGGATCTCACACGCAACTCGTACGTGGTCAGCGCCTACGAGGATCGCGAAGGCAATCTGTGGCTCGGCAGCCGCACGGAAGGCGTGTTTCGCCTATGGAACGGCTGGGCCGCGCGTATCGGCGCGGCCGAAGGTCTCACCGATTCGCTGATCTGGAGCATCACGCGCGACCCGCAAGGCCGCATCGTATTGGGTTCCAACTCCAACATCATGCGCATAGACCCGGACGGGATGCACGAAATCGTCTCCAGCCGGCAGATACCCAATCTGACCGCCTACGAACTGAACTACGACACCGCCGGGCGCTTGTGGATCGGCATGCGCGCTGGCCTTGCGGTATACGACGGCCAACGCGTCGTGACGCCACGGGCATTCAGCCGCCTGAGTCATGCGCAGGTCAATGCGGTGCTACCGCAGGGCAACGTTTACTGGATCGGCGCGCAAAACGGTTTGTTTCGCTACGAAGGCGACGAGCTACGCCAAATGTCGCTGGCTGCAGGCGTAGCCGAAGCGCCCGTCCGCGGCATTCACATCGCCGAAGACGGGGCTCTGCTCGTCAGCACCGACATGGGAATGCGTCAACTTGAAGGCGACGTTCTACGCATCCCGGATTGGGCGCAGCCGTTGGAAGGCACCTTCGTCACCTCGGCAGCGACGATCCGGCCCGGACTGATTGCCATCAGCACGCGCAACGCCGGCATCGCGCTGATTAGCGGCGGACATCTGCTGCTGCTCGACGAGCGCAACGGGCTGCCGAGCAACAACAGCTGGGCACTGCAAGTGCTGGACGGCTACCTGTACGTGCCGAACATAAACGGCGTGTGGCGCATACCCGTGACAGACTTGCCCGATCCGCGGAGCGCCGTGCCGACGGTGCGAATCGCGCCGGAGCGCGTGCTCGGCAGACTCACCGGTATGCAGCACATCCATTGTTGCAACGGTGGCGGGCGTTCGCGCGTTCTGGCGGACGGCGCCACGTTGTGGTTCCCGGCGATTCACGGAGCCGTGCGGGTCGATACGCATGCGATCCAGCCTTCGCCGCAGACGCCGACTGTCGTGGTGGAACAACTCAAACACGAACAGAGCTCCTTTCTTCGCAGCGACCAAATCCAAATCGACAGCCCGCGACGCGACATCGAACTGGACTTTACCGCTCTGAGCTTTCGCGAGCCGCACGGCATCCTGTTCCGCTATCGATTGGAAGGTTACGACACGCAATGGCACGACGTCGGCACCCGTCGCGTCGCGTACTACACGAACCTTCCACCCGGACAATTCCGTTTCCGGGTCGAAGCGCGCATGAGTACCTCCGCGACCGGATACACGGCGGGCGCCAATCCGACTCTGGCCGAGCTGGATTTCACCATGGTGCCGCGCTGGTACGAGCGCCGCAACGTGCAGATCTCGGCAGCGTCCTTGCTGCTGCTGTTGGCCGCGGCCGCGCCGCTGCTGATCCGCGCGCGCTATCTGCGTCGCGGGCGGCGCCTGGAGGCGCTGGTGCAGGAACGCACACGTAGTCTCAATGACGCCAACGAGCAGCAACGCCAGACGAACCTGGCGCTGCAGCATCGCAACGGCGAGCTGCTGACATTGAATGACCGGCTCGAACACACGCAGAATCAGCTCGTCCAATCCGAAAAACTCGCTTCGATCGGACAGCTCGCCGCCGGCGTCGCGCACGAGATCAACAATCCGATTGGCTACGTCAGCTCGAACCTGTATACGCTGCAGCAATACACCGCGCGGTTGCTGGCGGCGCTGGAAGCGTTGTCGGCAATGGACCATTCGCGCGCCGCGGCGGAGGAATTGATCGAGATACGCCGCCGCTTCGATGTCGACGTGCTGACATCGGATCTGCCGCAATTGCTGACCGAATCGCGCGAGGGACTTGGTCGCGTTGCGAAAATCGTGCGCGACCTGAAGGATTTCTCCCGCATCGACCACGGCGAGAACTGGGTGCGCGCGGATCTGCACCAGGGCCTGGAGTCGACGTTGAATATCGTCGCCAACGAGTTGAAATTCAAAGCGCAGATCGTCAAGCAGTTTGGCGAAATACCGCTCGTGGAGTGCTTGCCGGCCGAGCTCAATCAGGTGTTCATGAACGTACTCATGAACGCGGGTCAAGCGATTTTGGAGCGCGGTCGGATCATCGTCAGTACCGGCCAATCAGGTGATCAGGTTTGGGTTGCCATCGAGGACGACGGTCAGGGTATCCCGCACGAAATCTTGCCGCGCATCTTCGATCCGTTCTTCACCACAAAGCCTGTCGGTAGCGGGACGGGATTGGGTTTGTCGATTTCCTACGGCATCGTACTCAAGCACCACGGTTCGATCCACGTCGACAGCACGCTAGGCCGTGGCACCACCATGCTGATCAAGCTGCCGGTTCAGCAACCGAAACCAGAGGCATCGGCCAAGTCCGCCGACCCCGCACAGGAGCAGGGCTTGCCAGTGGCGAGCGCGCCACTGTTGCACCGCAGGGCATAGCTGCGCAGGGCGCTGATGGCGGTGTTTTGGTTGATAGCAGGCAGCGTTGCGTGGCGAGGATGGCGAGTTCAGCCCTTGCGCCGCAGCGCCTGATTGACCACTTTGCGGATCAGGCTCGTGTAGGAAATGCCGGCTTTCAGCGCCGATTGCGCCAGCTCGTCGTCCTTGGCGATGCACGGATTGGCGTTGGGTTCGATCACGTAGACGTTGCCGGCCGCGGTCACGCGCAGATCGAATCGCGCGTAGCTGCGGATGTTCAGCGCGCGGTAGGCACGCTTGCAGACGTCGTCGATGCTTTTCTGCAGTTCCGGATCGAGAGCTTTTGCATCGTGGTTCCTGATGCCCCAGCGCTTGCGATATTTGTCGTCCCACTTGGCCTTGTAGGTGGCGATGCGCGGTTCGTCCTCGGCCATCTGGCCGAACGTCATCTCGCGCGCGGGCAGGATGCGCAAGGCGCGGTCGCCGATGACGCTGACGTACAGCTCGCGGCCATCGATGTACTCCTCCGCGATGACGTCGAGATTCATGCGCTCGTGAATCATCTTGATGCGCGCCAGAAAGGCGCTTTCGTCGTCGACGATCGAGGCCTGCGAAATGCCGCGCGAAGCTTCCTCCGTCAGCGGCTTGATGATGCACGGCAGCTTCAATGCCTTCGGCAACCAGACTTTGTGGCCGCGATAGAAAGTATGAAAGCGCGCCACGCGCACGCGGTGAAAGCGCAGGATCTTCTTGCACAGCCCCTTGTCGTTGCACAGGAAAACCGCGTTCGAGCTGGCGCCGGTCACTGGCACGCCGAGCAGTTCCATGGTCGCGACGATGTTCTTGTCCCAGTGCGTGGCGTTGTTGTACGTCTCGCACAGATTGAAGATCACGTCCGGCTTGAGGTCGCGCACGGCATCCAGCAGCGGCCGTATGTCGTCGAACAGGCTCAGACGATGCACCTCATAGCCGCATTCCTGCAGCGCGTGCCAGACATCGTTCTCGGTGTAGCTGCCGTCGGGGTCGGAAAATTCCGCGACAAAGTCGTGATCGGGTTTCACGGCATATGGCAGGTCGAACACCATCAGCACACGCGTGGCCATGTCAGTGCCTCTCGGGCTTCCGATTGCTGTTCCGCGCGCCAGCGCGAAGATCTTCTCAAAGATTGCCGCGCAAACGTGTCGTGTAACGGTAGTTCATCATCAATGTTGTGAGATAGGTTGTCAGCTGCAGCAGCGCCACCGTGTCTGGCTCGTCGCTGACCAGACGCAGCGAACGGCTGCGCTGCAGCACCGCCTTGTAAACCTTGTTGACCATGAAGCGCCCTTCGCCGGTCCAGTTCGACACCGCGACGAGCAGCGCCTTGCGATGCGCCTGCAACAGCTTCGCCACCGGGCGCCGTGTGTCGCCCTTGCTCTTGCCGGCGCTGAACATGCGCAGCAGGTTGTCGTCGTGGAATTCCGGAAAGTCCTCGGCTTCGGCATGCCGGCGCTTCTCGTAGTAGCGCTTGAGCGTACTGCGGATGTTCGCCACCTTCCACAACTGCCGTCCGCTGGCGCGCAGCGGCGGCTTGCCAGCGATGCTGCGCATCAGCTTGTCGACGAACAGCAGCTTGTCGAGCGCCTTCCAGCCGGCGTACTTCTTGCGCCAGTCCAGGCCCGGCGTCAGCCAGACAGCGAAGGTTTCGACGAAATCCTCATCCGGGTGGTATTGCGCATAGTAGTAGTCGAGATGGCGGACGAAACTCTTGCTGTATGGGCGAAAGCGGTACGTGTCCTCGTATGCCTCCGAGGAATGTCCGAAGACGCGCTGCCAACTGCGCCGGCGATTCAGGTCGTAGGCATAACTGAGCGCATGGCCGCATTCGTGGCGCAACAGCTTCATGCACCAGTCGTCGGTGTCGCCTTCGGCCTCGAGCATCATCTTGCGCTGCAGGTCGATCAGCCGCGGATGCGCCAGATAGAATGGGATGCCGATCACCGGTTCGTTTTCCGGCGTCAACCACTCGTCGGCAAGGTAACAGCGCGGCTTGAACGGGAGGTTGCGTGCTTCCAGTTCCTGGTACAGCTGCGCGACACGCGCCTCCAGCCAGGTTCCCTCGATTCGCAGCGGCAGCTCCGACAAGCGCAAGCCGAGCAGTTCCTCCTCGGAAATCGTCGCCAAGTCCACATTGGACCGGACGACATCCTTTTTGCTCGGCATTCGCTTCGCCCTCCATCCCGCACGCCGCCGCACGAACCTTGCCGGACTCCGCCGGAAGGACTGGGTCGGAACGCATTTACGCTAACACAGTAGGCTGCTTCGGTGCTGCTACGGCTGCGCCTGGGCTTTCCTGCGCGGCAGCAGCTGCATCTCGCGCTGGGCACAATCGATGATCAATACGTCGAATGAGCCGAGCAGATCCATGCCGATGGCCAGCGCCGGCTCGTTCGTGAAGCGCCAGTGCTGGAACAGGTACATGTCGCCATAGACGATGTTCAGGCCACGGATCGTCAAATGGCCGATCTGCATGTCGGGCGACGGAATGCGATCGCCGCTCTGCATGTCGAGCGTCACGCCGACGATCTCTTCGCGTACCGCATTGCGCGGCGCCGAGCGCGCCAGCGCATCGCGCAGCGCAAGGTTGCCGACCGATAGCTGCGCGCCGGTATCGATGATGGCTTTGGTGGTCACACCGCCGATGCGCACCAGCGCCACCGGCAAGCCATTGACCATGTGCAGCGGCACCACCGCATACCCGCGCGGCGCGTGTTCCCGCTGCGACCAGGCGATTTCCAACCGATCGTGCACGAAATCGGCGACGATGCGCTCTCTCGACAACCCCGTGAGCGACAACACGCCATCGGCACCACCAAAGACATCGGCAAGCACCGGCAGGTTTGCCGGTTCAAGCTCCAGGTCGCCGATTTCCATGCTGCTGACGTGAATCGTCGATACCACGGCCGAGCCGGTGAATCCCGTGACCTGCGCCGATGCCCGGCCGGACTCTGGAATACCGAGGCTTTGTGCGGTGCGCTCGGTTACCGCGGATCGATTCGCTCCGGTGTCGAGCACGAGCCGGTAAGGACCCTTGCCATCGATCAGCACTGGCGCCCAGATGCGGCCGATGCGATCGCGACGCGTCGGCGCGACGAATCTCGGCTCGGGCTCCTGCACGATGATTTCGTTGAGTTGCGTCGCTTGACCGGACTGCTCATGCGCAACTGGAGCCGGTGTTTCGTCCGCGCGTCCACCGGCTGACACAGCCATCGACAGGCAACACACAAGCCGCGGGAGGCGAAGTGTGCCAAGGTGGGTCAGGTAGCTCATCTTGGGCAAGAATAGCCGAACAGTCCCCTACTCGACGCATGATGGCACGCCACGGACGCATCAACACGAGGTAGCGTGGGTGCTACTGTCGATGGCTGTCCAGCGGGAGCCCGATCGCGCAATTCCGGCAAAGGCGTGCGCTCGGCTTTGCCATCCGCTTTCGTTTGTCAGTGCGGCGGCACGGGCTTGGACAACGGCGCGGCATGTAGTGCGGCACGGGCTGCGCGATACGGGTTCGCCTGCAGATACCCGTCGGTCAGCGTCTTCATGAAGGCGACAACATCGTCGATCTGGCCTGCGTCGAGGCGCGCTGTCGCGCCGGGGTGCTGATCTGCAAATGGCGGATCGCGGTTGATGTTGGCGTGATAGCGCTCAGGCAGGTCGTCGTACGGATGCACGCTGCCGTCGGCGTTGCGCGAATACCAGCGCTCCGGCGCGATATCGCGGGTCACGTAGAAGTCGACGACGTCGCGCAACTCGTGAAATTTCCCATTGTGGAAAAACGTCTTGCGCAAGGCGACGTTGCGCAAGGTCGGCGTGCGGAACAGGCCGCAGAATGACGCGTCGGCGGATTTGTCGGTGCGCAGCGGACCGCAGGCACCGAGATCGTGGAATGCGGGATCGCGATTGCTGGCAATGTTCGGATTGCGCGGCACGGCAAGTGCGATCAATCCATAGTCCGAGAATGCCGGCGCCCCACCGTCGAGAGATCGCTTGCTCAGGTGACACT